>Ga0194055_10000035_pt1 | contig 89032 bp, 92 predicted proteins | sample SepL449m_MetaG_FD_155482 | JGI IMG/M metagenome (GOLD analysis project Ga0194055, IMG submission 155482) | Anoxic zone freshwater microbial communities from boreal shield lake in IISD Experimental Lakes Area, Ontario, Canada - Sep2016-L442-9m | ecosystem: Environmental > Aquatic > Freshwater >... | reverse complement strand
TTCCGTGCGTGTAGTGATGATTGGTAGTCGGATCGAAGATGAAAATGTCTCCCGCAGAGAGATCAAACGAGTGCGGAACCGATTCTGCGACCGCTTTGACACCTTTCTGCAAACTTGGCGTCAAAGAGAATTTCCTCGTGGCGCCAAAACTGAGGGAGACGACATGGAGGTCATCGTATTGATCGCGGTGGTGGGGAAGCCAGTCGTTTCCGGTGCGATAATGGTTGCCGAAAATGTCAGAAATGTTGACAACCACTCCGTAACCAACTCGGAAGAACATAACGAGCCACTCGGCAAGCAACGCTCCTACCTCCGTTTGTTGCACAGAACGAGCACAGAGACGAGGCAACTTGCGTCCTCGTCTCCATACAATTTCATTCCACTGGACCTCATCTCGCAACCGAGTGAAGATCAAGTCTGCTTCAGGAATGACTTGCTTCCAGTGAACAAACTGGGGAGCAATATTGGCATCCATGCTTGTTTCGAGTTTTGACCCATCTTTATCGAAATTGTTGAAGTCATTTTATTTCTAGTTGTTTCCACTATTCGAAACAAATGATCTTCTAAAATTTTGTCCATTTGTAGACAAAATGGTTACAATTTGTTTGGAAGATGCTATCTATTTGGAACCTCCATATGCATCGTATGATACTCTGATAGTGAAAGAATGGGATGAATCATCGTGGGTGGATGATTGTAAGAATGGTTTTCTCAATCTTTGCAATCTCCTGAAGATCAAGAAGATCATCTTCGAGACGAAAAAAGATATGTTCGGTGTAATTTCACTCGCCTGGACACTTATCTTGCCAGCTTTTGCCACTCCGGAACTTCCATTTCTACCTCACTTGAGAAAAATACATTCGTTTCGCGATCAATGGCATTTTGTTTTGACAGATTTGATCACCCATTCGAGAATCAGAGAGCTTTCATGGTATGGTAACTGCATGCCTCAAGTTGACTACTCCACGATTGAACGCATATATATCTCGTTGCGGAGAGAAAGGAGCAAAGTTTTTGATCACAATTGTAGCATTCAGAGAATCAAGTTTTTCAGCGAGAAGTGGGGACCAAAGCTTTCGTACATTCCCGTTCATATTGATAAGCATGCCAGCAACATTCGTCTCACACATGAAGCTCGCTCGACTTTCGATGAATGTGCTCGCTGGATGGAATACAATGTGATCGGATGGGAGAATTGCAAGAGCGCAATCGTGATTGTCTCAGGTTTATGCAAAAAGCAAAAGATAGTGAATCGCGACATGATCAAAATGATTACAACCATGATTTGGGAAACGAGAGGAACTAAAGTCTGGACAGAATGATTACAACGAATTTTGATTCGTTGTGAATTCAAATGACAACTCTTTTCGATCTCGTCACGAAACCAGAATGTTATGGCTTCGTGGACACTCTCATAGTAGACTGGCTTCGTGATGATAGGTGGAAATTTCGGCACCAGATTGGTTTGGCCAAATTGCTGAACAAACATCGAGTCAAGATTCTGGTCTTTTTGCCTAACATCGTTTCATTCGATCAGCGTTGCTTCGATTTACTCGCAGGAGATAACCAGAATGATGACAAATTCGTTCCCATTCATTACCTCAAGAGAGTCGAAATTGATACTCGTCAGTTTAGATCATTTATGACTACTTTTGTAGAATGGTCGAGAGCAAGCAGTGTGATCTACAGGATATCCGACACTAGTAAAGGATGTGAAAGGCGAGCTGATTGGTATAGTCGCGACTATCCGGGACTCTTGAAGGACAATTTCAGTCTACGCAAGATGACTTTCTTTCAGGACGTAGGTTTGTATCCTCCTCAAGTTATCAATCCGGAATGCTTGAATTACAAAGCTGAGGTGCTTGCAGTTCAGGCAGCATTGCATCGCAACAAGAAGGCCTTTCGGAAGTGTCAGAAAGCTGTCGTCGCTCTCCTAGGAATGAGGAAAAATAAAGTTCTCAACTTGAATCGTGATGTTTTTAGCATTGTTATCAACATGGTTTGGTCTAGTTGCGGACTCCAAGTTTGGATAGTTTGATCACTTCGAGTTAAAACTCGTTGTGTTTTTATTTGCACGTCTTTTTGTGCTCTTTCCAGTCTGCTTTCTGACATTCCCGACTGCAATACTTTGTACTTTTGCAAGTTGAACAACGAAGAAATTTTGCATCACGATCGATTACCTGTTCGCAATTGAAGCAAACAGTGCAATCAGACTTGTGGACGGACCAATGTTCCAACTGACATTTCTCTCCGCAATACCAAACTTTGTAGCAACCTCCGCAAGCTTCCATCCCGGCAAAGATTTTCCTGCAGACATTGCACATGCGATGATCATGTCCCACCTCAATTTTTTCACGGTGAGGCATAGATTTCATTATTTGTACTGTGTAAAGTTTGGTCGTCATGTCAAATCTTTCTGGAGACTCTCCGCTTTCTAAATTCAATGTAAAAGCGGTTCCCAAGATTTGTTCTGCCAGTTCGTATTGCTTGAGACAAACATAGAGGGTATACATATCAATCAAAGAACGAATCCTCTCGCATTTCTCAGGCCACGGCCAAGCGATCTTCTCCAAGCAAACTTCGTATGCTTCATTCCATTGATTCAAACTGCGATGACAAAGATCCATACAAACGAGAAGAGTTGAGTAGAAATCTGAATCAGACTTTTGGAGTCCCGCTTTTGCCCTGGTGTAGTATCCGATGGCGAGAAAATAATGCTCTGCTTTCATTTCCACACTGCCGGAAAGAAATAGCAACCTGTAGAAATTAACGTGATTCGTCTTGTGAAGCTTCTCCCAGATAGAAATGGCTTCAGTCAGAAAAAGACGAGATTCGACGTACAGGTTGCAACTATGTTGCGACAACACGATTTTCTCAAGCACCAAAGCGTAGTTTTCGGATTGTTTGCCATACAGTTCTGCAGTACATTCTGCTTCCAGAACGACATAATCGAGTGCTTCTTTGAATTCCTCAAGAAAATCATGGGCGTCTGCCAAGAGTGTATAAATTTTACTTCTATCTTCGAGCTTCAAGAGAGCTTCCAGTGGCGGCTTCAAGAAAGACGAAAGTAGTTCGATTTCAGCATCGATTTGTCCCCTCGATCGCAATCCCAAAGCCATCTCGAGGACTGAACCTAATGATCCTTCTTCTAGCTGCATCTTAACGAGTTCTTGTCTGATCATATTGATTTCTCTTTCGAGTGTTGCTTGTTTTTTGGCCAACGTGGCTTTCATCTTTTGTGATAAAAGACGGGAAAATTGTTAACTCTATTTTTATCACAATTCAATAAAAATGATTCTCTCTGCACTTCTCGAAGAGGAACACAAAATTCCATCAGGAATTCACACTCTCATCATATACTCGTGGAAAGCTTTGGCCAATTTTTGTCACCGCTATGAGGTCAGAAAAATAATCTACTCGAATGCGGATTTGAAAGCTGAATACGAATACGAATGTTGTAAAAGATTGGCACGTGACATACTTGCGACCCTATCAAAATTTGGCAGCGAACTCTCGAGTGACCAAAGTAGTGTGAAGCTCGACGTCTCAGGAGTTGCGAAAGTATTGGAACTGTTTTCGGAAGGAGGTAATCGCAATGAATTTCGTTTGAGAGAAATTCAGTTCTCATGGAGTGGCAGAAGAGGACTTGAAAAGATATCTGTCAAAAGAAATAGCGACATGCATTTTGGGGGAGATCCAATTTTCATGCTAGAGAGAAAATCAGAAAGCTTTCGAAAAGTGTCAAGAAGCAACTACAGCTCTTCTAGCATTGGTGAGGCGAAAAGATCTCGTAGATTATCGAAATGTTTTGACTTTCGTGGCGAACATAGTTTGGACAAAATTATCGCAACGAGTCAAAACTCGTAGTGAAACTTTATGGAATGTACGTTAGGATCGCGAGGAGAACATAGACTGCTCCAGCAGCTGCCACCAAGTACGAGAAAAAAGCTGGCAGAGAGATGAAACGAAATTTGTAGGCAAGTGAAGCATGCAACGCGATGAAGACCATGAAAACATAGGCTGCTTCCACTGGGAGATCTCGCTCGAAGAAAGCTGTTGAAGCAGCAAGAAGTGCGACCAGAGAACCAACCCAAAGTGCGACCATTTCACCTCTCTTGTCTCCAGAATTTGATGTCAGAATGATAAAACCTCCGTAGCCTAAAATACCGATCAAGATGCCGAACAAAATGGACATCAGCCAGGGAGGCAATGTGGCACTCGTGGTATGATCCGATCCTCCATGGTAGTACCAATTCTGTGCTTGCAGAAGAATTGCAACAAAGACAATCAGAGAGATGATCACGACGATGACGAGTGATATCAACTCAGATCTAGAGTAGCCCCACATCGAGGTCCTTTCTGAGGAAACAAGAAGTTGAGACTTTTTGATTCAAATTAAGTGCACACGTCGCCTATTCCAGAGATCGCCTTGGTGCATTTCTTCGTGGTTAAGCATGGAATTCCGCCACAGAAGAGATCAGTTAGTGTGGGAACTGGAGGAACATAATGCTTCAAGATTTGTGGTTCTGAAGCCTGCGTAAATTTGAACATATCGGGACGCGGAATGACGTTATCGAATGTTTGTCCCATTGTTAAAGTTGGGAGAGGCGAAATGGCGAAAGCTGATCCCGTCCAGGAAGCAATACCTGCTTGACCACTGTAAGGAAGACAGGCGGTAAAATAGAAAGCACCATTGGGAACCTCCGCTTGAGACGGAATGGGTGTAAATCGTACTCTGGTGCCGAGGCCGTTATTGGCGAAATGGGTGGTAATCGGCCCATACAATGTCAAGACATCTTGATTGTTCATTGCTGCAGTCTGGGGATCCTGCTCGAGTGTAACACTGGAACCTCCACCTACTGACGTAGAGGTAGCATTAGTAGCAGCTACAAATGACAATGTCGTTGGAGTGACCGATGTGATTTTCTGCAAGCCATTGATGTTCGTGGCAGCAATTCCTCCTACACTTGATGAACCTGCCACCATAACCGAATTACCAGTCGGAATTCCATGAGGAGCAGGCGTCGTGATTGTTACCGTGCTACTAGAAATAGTTGTAGCAACCGGATTGAGAGAACAGTTGATCAAAACGTGATTCCAAACTGGTTCAATCGCATTGACTCCCTGGAAGATCTCCATGAAAGTACCAAGGTAGCTCGCAATGTTAGAGAAGCCGGCAGGATAAGTAGTGCAAGGATAGTTAAAACAAGATCCGTTGCACGGCCCGGGATCATCGATGGGATCACAGTTGGACGTAGGGACTGGTACATTGCCCACCAAGCATGTTGCTGGAATTGCTGCTGCGATTAATTCACCACATTGAGTCGCAGTGCCGCCACAATCTCCGCTAAAAAAGCCCGCAGAAGAGCAAGGCAACCAAGTACCTGGAAAGCACGGCGGAATGGATGAACATGGTGTCACAGTTGTTTTGATATTACCTAGAGAAGCTTGAGATCCATCTGGATAGATGCAAGCATTTGAACCGGTAGCATCAAATGCTTGACAAATCTGAGTTTCCTTAGAGAAAGAAAACTGTCCAGAATTGGTGCAACTTTGGTTGCCTGCAACAGTTGTGGCACTTGCATCAGTGTAGACTTTACATCCTGTCGTGGTTCCTGGCTGCCATGTAGCTGAATAACATGATGGCGTACATGGAATTGTCTTGCTTTCAGGCAGGAAGGTTTGATCGCCGTTGCTATCTAAGCAACCAAATCCGGTCGCCTGATTTGGCGTACAGGTACGATACTGTGTTGCTGTACCGGCGACCAAACAGCCTTGTCCATTGTTGAGGCAAACTGTTTGACTGTAGCCACTCCAAGTACCAAAATCGTTGGAATTGCGAGAATACGAAGATCGTAGAAAAAAGACTACCAAAATCAGTACTACGATGACGACAACCAGGACCAAAGTTTGTATCAAACCTTTGGTCTTCATTTAGACTGCCAGAGAGAAAAACTTTCTTAACGAAAGTCTGCCGACTAAAACAAAACTTTTTCAAGTAAATGGCCACAAAGAAGACGTACGGTTTGGGCGATTTCGGTATAACAAAGAAAAAGGATGATTTTGCGACGAATGCTCCAGCAGTTAGGGCCAAAGGTGCAGTTGCCTTGAGGCAAAACGATGTCATCAGTATAGACTTAGATGGTATTCCTGATTTGGAAAGAGTGGACAAACATGTTCGAGCAATCTTCGAAAGCTTGATAGAGCAAATAGAATCGAAAAGGGAAGCCACGATGAAGCTAGTTTCGCATCAACACGAGACAATCGAGGAAACTATTCTGGCTCGTCTCCAGAGGAAACAGTTGCAAACAGAGGAGACCATACTTGTCGAAAAAATAGATCAATTCAAAGAATACTTCGATTATGGCACCTTGTTGTTGGAGAATTTCCGCAAGTTGGTACCACCAGTCACAGACAGAGTAGTAGGAAGTCCTGAGCAATCTATTCCCCAAGATAATTACAGAGAGTTTCAAACAGTTGTTTCAGAATTCTTGCGATTGGCGATGTGTCTTACTGAAAAGATTTGTATCACCTCTCAACACGTAAATATGGGCAAATGTAAATGCGGAATGACGGTCATGGTGGGAATCTCAAAGTGTTCAGGCTGCGGACACGAATTTGGAGCAAAGGAAGCTATCAATTTTACTGTCGGAGGAGGAAAATCAGATTACTATCGATCCGATACATTTGAAGACTATTTTGATGAATGTCAGGGGCGCAGAAAGAAACCAATTCCGCCCGAAGTTTATCAAATCATTACGAATCATTGTGAGAGACATGGAATTAGCGAAACGGATTTGACGAAGGGAGATATCTTGCGCATCCTCAAGAAGAATAAACTCAATGATTATTACAAGTCGATCAACCTGATTTCGAACGTTTTGATTGGTACTTCTCTCCCTGAGATTCAATCTTATCGTCAAAACTGTATCAAACGGCACGAACTCATAGAGAAAGAATACATGGATCTCAGAGTTGCCGAAGGTCGCAACAATTTTTTATACGCTTGGTTTGTACTACAAGCTTGTCTCACGATGGAAGGATTTGATGCCAAACCGGAGTACTTCATTTCACTCACCACGCCCGACGCCGCTCGCGAACACAATAGATTCATGAAGAAAATCTGTGATCGCATCAGAGAGAAGCAAAAAGATGATCCCAGCATTAAGGGCAACTGGGATTTCGATGGAATTTGAACAGGAAATTCGCGGATTGATGATCCCAGAAAAATCATTGTGCGCACAATTGAGGAACAAATTTTTCTTTCATTGAGTAGAAAAACAACTATCAAGATGGCATTTCATTCGAAGATCTTTCAGTCCAAGCTGACGACAGTCACAGCCCCCGTCAAAGCTTCCGGCGAACATGATTACGTCACGTTGGCCATCAGTTATGGCACCGACAAGTTCACCTTTTGCAGCCTCGATAGTGTTACCGGGACGAAAATCTCGGAGAACAGCAAGAAGCCAGGCCAGTTGACGCAAGGTTTTCATCTCGAGACGAAGGAGTCTGTCGAGATGTTGGCTGCTGCTGATACTGCCATCTTGGAGGGTGTCCTGAAGCATCGAGGTGACAAGAACATGCCTGAATACGTGAAGGATTGCGAGTCTGTCGAAGAGTTGCTCAAGGTTTTGAAATACAAGAAGTACAAGCCTCTTCTCCACCGACCGAAGAAGAAGGGAGCTGACGGGAAGCCAACCAAGGAAGTCGACATGACGATCGAACCTTTGGTCTACGGGAATATGATCCAGTGTGGCCCCAAGCATCCCGAGACGCCCAACAAAGTTTTCACCAAGTATGTCGATGTTCGAGTCTTAAGTCGTGCAGTTCGTGATGCCATTAAGGCCGGTACTGTGAAGGAGAGTGACTACAGCTTCGAGGCTCTCGATCTTTTCAAGAGGAAACTCGCAATGAAATGCAAGTACACGATCGTTGTGGGGGACGTTTTCATTTCTGACAGCGTCTTCAAGATTCGACGATCGATTCAGGAAGTCTTTGTAGTCGGGTTTGAGCAACCAGAGTCTCTCGCTCGCAAGGAAATGAGTGCCGCCCTGGAGGCTGCCGGAGAGAAATTCGAGGGACCCAAGTTGAGTCTGCCCGATTTTGTTCCTCAGGACGAGCCACATTCACCTCCCGGAGAGAAGAAACCGACCGAACCGGTTGTGGAAAACAGGTTGCCAGCACCCGAAGACAAGAAGGAGTTCAAAGTGCAAATCGTGCAGGGAAATCAGTGAGAAGACGATTTATTATCAAAACGCGGTCCAAGAGGACTTAGTTTGTAAAGCTTAAGGTATTGACTTGATTTCATCCGGTTGCTAATGATCTGAACTACCAGCATGTTCAACAACAGTTGCAGTCTTTGTCTCCCTGCCAGTTTCGTTCTGGTGAGTATTCAAGTAAGACTTCTTTTCTGTCTTGCCGCTTTTCACGTATTTCTTCCTTTGGTCTGTCGGAATTGCTCCTCGTCTAATCACCACGAGAATAATGAAAGCAATCACAAAGAAAAGCGATCCGATTAAGCCCATTGCTCCAGCAGCACGAAGATTTCGTTGTTGCGTATAGTCTGTCAGTCCGTTCGCAACAAAGAATCCAATGATGGAAGAAATAATGACCAATAATCCTGCCACAACGGAAAGAATTATGAACAACCAAAGATAGCCTGCTTTGCGTTGACCTTTTGCTAGGCTAGTGAAGTATAAGACGCCAAAGATTGCTGCCACCACAATGATAGGAATCGCAATACCAATCATTGTTCCCGCTGCTAGAAGAGACGTTTTGTTAGTACCACTTCCTAAATCATTGGAAGTAGCGATGAAGAGAGCGAGTGTCACCACAAAGAGAATGACTGCTATCACAACAATGACGAGTAAAACTACCACCGCCGCTGCTACCATTTTAGGTAAGATGTTTGTAAAACTTGCTGAATCTCGTTATCACCGGCAAGTTTTACGATTCTTTGCATCAAAATGCATTGAATTTCTAGTTATCACCTTCTGCAGCTTTCTGCATTGCCGCTGCTTTCGCCTTGACATCATCCATGTCCTTACCTTTTTGGCCTCTGCGAGGAGGAGCGCTTGTTACCTTAATTCTGGTTCTGCCTTTGCTCTTACTGCTGGACTTTTTGCGCGTCGGTGGTGACTCAGAAGATTCTTCTTGCTCGGAATCACCAAATTCTTGCTCCATGAGTTCCTCGTCCACTTCTTCTGGATCATCACCGAATGTAACCTTCTTTTGAACGTGTGAGTGAGATACTTGAGGCGGATGATTGTGAACGTGAGGATGCGAATGAACGTGAGGAGGGGGAACTTCTGTTGTAGCCGCGCGTCTAATTCCTCCCTCTAAAAGTGAACGCAGAGCCGTTCCGTGAGTTTGTTCCACTTTGGCTTCCTTTTTGGCGACCACGATGATTTCCTTTTCGAGCGTCGTAACTCTTTGCTCCAGTGCCGCTACTCGATTCACGAGGTAAAGCGTAAGGGCTGTCAAAACTGCGGCTTCTGCTGCCACATGGACAGTAGTTTTCTTGTCCATGAAATGATTCTTTTACTTTGGATAGTTATTTTTTAAACCCTGTAAGAAAATGGAAGAACACTATGCGTTTTTTCATCGAGGAAACTTGCTGGCACTCGTCAGAGAATCTGGCGAACGCAAAGTTCGATATTCTATGCGGATCAACTTTATTATGGAGAGGGTAGGCAAATATGATCTTCGCCTGTTAGAAGAATATTCTCGCGTCTATGCGGACATGGTACTTTTCGGACTTGAATATCCTGAGAGGGTCACTAGTATCTTGGGTAGAATGATCAACTTGAACAAAGCGGAAAAAGAAGTGGAAGATCAAGAAGATAATCTCATGATCCTTTCCGATAATTTGACTGGTTCCATAATCACGGAACAAACTGATTCCAGCATCAAGTTCGACATTCGTCCAGAAGCGGGAGATGAAGCTCGTGATCCAGATATTGAACTAAGCATGGAAATTGCCGAGGTGAAAGGTGCATTCTTTCGTGCAGAACCAAATGCAAATCTTGTTGGAGGAATCGTAGAGTCTGTCGCTTTCGAAGCATCAAGTCCAAAAGGCGAGAGATCAGGTATAGTTCTCACTGTGAAAGCGGGAGATGAAACAGTGAGGCTACAAACTTGTTCCGATGCTGTTTGTACCGAGCCGGCAGATATTGTCGCTACTATTTCCCCTGAAGATGAGAAAGTCTTCATTCAAGCAGCCGCGGACGAAAGTACATCTGCAGAGGAAAAAGGAACTCTCGCCATTGAAGAACCAAGTCCCGACTTGGAGCAAGAATATGGCGTACCCAAAATTGCATCTCCTCGAGGAGATGCTCGTGACCCAACCAAAGCCATCATTATTGAAGAAGATGTGGACGTCGCGATTGATCAACCAGCACCAATCTGCAAATTCATCGATCGCGAACTGCCGCAACCAAGTCGCGATATCATTATGCATCGCTTCAATGGATACCTGATGAGAGGCTCTCTGATTGAATTCAAGGATAGTATATTGTCTGATCTATTTGAAGCATACAATGTAGGAATCTTCGGAGGAGAACTCAGCAAAGCCATACGTGAAGATCGTCTGAAAATCGAGATGAAGTGGACTGAGGACAGCTCTGCGCCACTAGCAGCTGCAGACATCAGTGGAATTCTTTGTACGCTCACATTGTCCAAAGCAATTTTGAGCAAAATGGGAGGCACTCGTAAGGGCAAGCATGAGATCTTCGGAATGCCTTGTACAACACAATTCGAGGTCATCATGATTCTGGTAGAGAGTTTTTGTACTCTAGTGGCGACCGAATTGTGTGAAATGGGAGATCGCTATGCTGAATATGCTCGTAAGATTTTCGGCCACGAAGGTAGTGATCAGAAAATCGCTCCTCCTGATGGCGAGGTTCGTCTTCGTATTATGGAACTCAAGAAAGATCCAACAGCAGTCGTGAAGGTTACTCTCAACGACAACAAAGAGTATGAAGTGGCAGGAGCTCGAAGTCTGACAGAAGTTCTTCTCATTGATGGAACTGAAAGAAAGCGCGCTCCGTATAGCGACATTACCCACATCGATGGTCAAGCCATTTGAGAAATTCTAGACACGACAGGTGTCAAGAATATTATAGGCAAAATTCAGTTCTACTCGAGTAACAACCTTTCCAATAAAAGGACCAATTCATCTGGCATAGGACCAAGTCTCATTTCGATTCCTTCATCTGTATCAACGCCGTAGTAAGGTATTTCACTCTCTGAATCTCCTACTCGCCTTACGGTGTCATAACTAAGTTTGTACGATCTGATGACACTGAAGACGCTTTTTGCCTCTCTCGGTCCCAGCTTATTGAGAGATGCTGCGAGAATTCTTTTGCGTTCATCTGTGGGAACATCTCCCGGCTTAATGCTTTTACGCAAGATGTCGACGAGAGAACTCATCTTTTTCGAACTCTGTGCGGAGAAAGAAAGACTCATTCTACCATCCTAATGATGGCCGAATTGTTCAACGACGACGGCGATAGTTGCGGGCACGAATAGCCATAGGAGCTGTCGCTTCAGCAGTTGAAACTCTGATGGCTCGGCGCGAATTCCTGACTTCTCTAGCTGGTTGAGGCGCAAGGGGAGCCGGAGTGGGGGGAGGTTGTGCTACTCGGTGTAGGTCAGGCTTTTGATTCAGAAAGCCACTCGAAGTAGGACCAGCCGGCAGCCTCGTCTGGGGAACTGGGGGAGACTTCTGTTGTGGTGCTGGTACGATAGCAACAGGGACACGACTTGCTGCAGTCAGTTTGGGATCTTTGCGAAGGTTATCTTTGACCCAATTCTTGAGTCCTTGGGCAGTCCTTCCGTACTTCTGAGATTCGGCAGGAGTGAATTCTATACCGTTATCAACGCTGTTGGGATTGTGCAAGTAAAAGTAGGGGCCATAGTTGACAAACGAGTATTGCTCTGGAAGCTTATGTCTGACTGTCTGACCGCTTTTCGTTTCGACTCCAAAATCGTAGCGTACAAAGTCTACGCTGTTTTGAAGCTCCGAGTCTCGCAAAAGTTCTGCCCAAGGAGACTTCTCTGCGGTAGGCATCTCTGCGAACTGAGTACAATGTCCGCAGTTGAACATCTTGAAGAAAACGAAAACCGGCTTGCCACTCATCTTGCTTTATTCGACAATTCTACTTTTTACGGAGATTTTTCACGCTTTCTGTTTTCTTTCGATATCACAAATCGAAGCGAACTTGTCGCCAACCTTTTTGATCAAAACTTTGAACCTGGAGAAAGAAATCTTTTTTCCTCAGATCCGAGCGAGTAGATTTGGCGTACTGATCCCATCATCATGTGGAAAATTTCGTCTAGAATGGTTGGATCAAGGTTCAAACTTACGACTATTCCTTGAGTTGGCATTCTTTGAGGATTAAAGTAGGGCATGCGAGGTAACTCGATGATATCATCGTCTTCGTCGAACTTCGCTACAAAATGATGAACTTCGGGTACCATCTCACGGGAAGTATCATCCTTTTCAATAGTCTCGACACCAGCTTCTTTCAAACATTCTTGGAAAAGGGCAGGATTCTCTTTCATACATCTGATGATCATCTTGGCGGCATGCGACTTGAAGCAAGCTTTGATAGCAGAAGGAGCCAAAGGAGCTTCTCCTGTTTTCATATGGATCGGAGATTGTTGAAAAGGGTGTCCGGAAACATATTTGTCCGTATAGCGATAACCAGAGAGAAACTTCTGGAGACGAGATTCGCGTGATCCCATTTGAAGCATTCCTGCATCATCTTGAACCGGAACGAGGATACAGTAGCATTGATCACTGGCGTTCGCAATAGCAAAATCTGTTAATTCTCTGAGAGGAAGAGAGGTGATTCTCTCGTAGTAACCGATGGCGGTCATCTTTTGATACTTCCATGCGCGTTGATCTTTGACACCGATGGCTAAAATTGGCGTATGACCATCGTCCAATAATCTGACCGGAAATGGATCAATAATGGCTCCATCAACTAGGTAGTCTTTCTGATGTTCCAACTTGCCGAAAATGAGTGGAGTATTCGATGTCGAGCGGAGAGCTGTCATCAAGCTCATATCAGGATGAGATAAATGGTCAATATAAAGTGCTTTCTCTTCTTTGAGAGAAACGACAGTAAAGATGACTCTCTTTCCGGTCAGACGATGGAATTCTTGTAGTGTGGGGATTTTGCCCAACTTTTTGATAACCATGTCGCCAAGTCTTTTGCTCAAAGCATCATCAAAAGTGGAATTCGACATGAGGCCGAATTCTTGAATTACTTGAGTGAATTGTATTTCACTGATGTCGTTAAAAAGAGAAGTATCGATGGCGTACTCTAAAATATTCGGTGGTGACCAACCCATGGCCATCAGAGCACCAATAATTCCCCCAATGCTGGATCCAATATAGGTATCAACATCGGAAAGATTGCCGTTCAACCAAAACCACCAAATGGCACCCAACTCGTCCAAACCTTTGATCCCGCCTGCTCCCAAGCAAAGAACTTTAGGTTTCCAAGTCTCCGCCATTTTAGAGACAAATGATCTCTCTTTAAGGCATGCAAAAAGATGCAACGAAAGAGTAAACTTTTTCGAAAACGTGCTAAATGCTGGGAGGGGAAGCTTCGTGGGGCAAAGTGCAAGAAAGATTGCGCAACTCAGTAGTTCAGATTTTTGTTGTCAAAGGTAGTTTCAATATCATTGAGCCATATTTGTCTCCCCAAACTCAAGAAGCGAGAGGATCTGGTTTTCTCATCAGTGAGGAAGGACATGTGTTGACAAATGCGCACGTTGTGTCTGGCATGATTAGATGTTACTTGAGAGTAGAACAGGCAGACAACCAGAATTTACGAGCAGATCTCATTGCGTCATGTCCAAGTAAGGACGTTGCACTTCTCAAAGTTCATGCCGATGATCTTCATCTTCTGGGACAATTTGAGTCAATGAAGTTTACAGATGATCACAAACTGGTGCCTATGCAGACTGTAATGACTGTTGGATATCCTTTCGGTCGCGAGAGAATTATCTTCACTCGAGGAGTTGCTTCAGGATATGAAGCACCGGATTCGGAAGACGGAACGGGCTCTCAGAGTTTCATCCAGATTGATGCTGCTCTCAACCCGGGAAATAGCGGGGGACCGCTCATTACGTCTGACGGAAAGGTAGTAGGCATCAATTCTGCTGGAATGGGTGCTGCCGTCGCCCAGAATTCCAACTATGCCATTCCTACGAGGGTCGTTTTGAGCGTTTTGAGGGAGCTTTTTGCTCATGATACTGGAGAACAGGTCGAGAGACCACTCCGCAAAATTGTTGTTCCGACTACTCTGGGTGTCACTTTTCAACGAGTGACAGTTCATCATTTTATTGCTGCTGGATTCACCGATCCAAGCGATCAGCACGGCCTCAGGATCAAAGATGTTTTGCCAGGATGTCCTTTCGAAGACTTGAAACCTGGCGATATTTTGCAAAGCATTGCTTATGCCGATCCGTATAAGCACAAAGCTTCATTCGATGTTCAAACATACATGACGGAGCGCAAGTCACACATTAGTAAGAAAAGAGCAGACACCATGATTTCCATTTCTCTCACAGATACGATTCACCTTGTGGAAAACATTGGTACCAAGCAAGAAGGCGAGACGGATTTCACTTTGAAGCGAAAAGTATGTCTCCAAGAAATGATGGATACGATACCTTCTGGTACTCATCTGACTCTCGAAGTGATGAGACCTTCTGCTGGCGACATTGGAACAACTGTAGGACCTTTTCGCACCATCGATAGTCAGGCTGTTGTCAAACTCTATCCTCCTTTCGACAAACTTGACTACTTGTTGTTTGCTGGCGCTATTTGGATTCCTATGAGTGCCAACATCATTGAGGCTTTGGGAGGAACCAAGTACATCTGCGAATTTCAGGACTTCAAGAAACGCTACAGACCCCGAGTCATTATTACCAAAATGTTTCCTCTCACTGATATCACGACTTGCGAAAGCATCAATCCAACTGAATGCATCAAAAAGTTGAACGGAGTGAAGATTTCCACGCTCCAAAACATGCGAGACTCTATTTTGGATGCTCTGAATGGGCAAAAAGACTACGTTTCGCTCGAATTTCGGAGCGGCAAAGAGATCGTCCTTGATCTCAAACAAAGTTTGCAACAAGATGTTGAAGTTCGCCGTCAGTTTGGTGTTCCTGAAGATGAGTTCAGTATGAAACTCAAAAAGTTCATGTGATTACAAAGCTTGTTCGAGCTTTGTAATTATTTGTCGGGAGTAGTTTTCTTCTTCTTGCGGTAAGTGGGAGGACGAATGCGGCTACCTTCTTTCGCAGGAGGTTGATTACTTGGAGCAGCAGCTTGACCACCACCACCTCCCATCATGCTGGCAAAGATATTGCCCAATCCGCCTCCTCCCTGGCCACCCAAAGCACCCATCAGTCCACTCAACATGCCACCCAAACCTTGAGCTCCTCCGTCAGCACCTTTGGCACCTTCCATGGCAGCATCCATTCCTACTCCTGGTGGTAAATCTGCTTCCACACTGGCTGTTCCCAAATTCTGAAACAAGTCGAAGAAATCATCTGACATATCTTGTCCAGTCAGCTTGAAAATATACTTGGCAATACAGTAAATAACAGCACTAACGAGCACCATTCCTCCCAAACGAAATTCTACTGGCCAGTTATCTGCGAAAGAAGAGTAATTCTTCTCGCCCAACTCAATGAGAAGACGTTCGTAGCGATGAAGTGATCGCATTGAGTGAACACTAAATCCCTTCACATCGATCTTCAAGTAGGTTGTGCCGGCATATTCCAGTACGAAGAACATGACGACCATTGCCATTTTGTACATTTCGACATTCTTGGTGATGGAAACTCGGTCCATCTCGACGTAATAAATCTTTCTGAGTTCTGACCAATTCAGGTCTCCACAATTCTTGGGAATTGTGACGTCAGGGAATTTGGACTTGAGAATCTGCATCCTGGTCTTCCAATAGTTATGCTTTTCTGCATCTGTTTTTGGCATCATGTCTATCTCACCTTCTTCTTCAACGACTTTCTCTTTGCCACTCTTCTCGTTGGCGGAAGGTTCGGGAGGCTTATTGTTCTCATTGCGAGGCAATCGTGGCAACCTGTGTTCATCAGAAGGTGGAACAAATTCTTTTACCACACGAGTTGATGATTTGCGAGCACTTTTGATACTCTCTTTGATTGCATCGGCAATCAAACGTGTTGAAGAAGGTGGTGCCCCAGTTGCCGATAACATAGTGTTAGGAATTCCGCCCTCCTCATTTACAATGATTGCCGTTCCAGATCCTCGCTTCTGTTCTCCAGCAAGAATTTCCACTTTGGCTGATCCAGAGTCTCTCGTACTGGATGGAGCACGTGGTTCATCGGTTTTATCACCATCTTGAATCACTATTTTTGCCTTTTCGAAGTCTTGTCGGTTACGAGTAGCATCTAAATCGATTCGAGTGCCACTCATTTAGCGAAACCTACAAATGATTTAGAGATTTTACATTTCGATCAAATTAGAAGAAAAACAATAAGCGTGCGACCCGTTTGGACTCTTTGATGCATCCGGTTGATTGGCTAGAAGATCTCTACAAGTTTGATGCCAAGGGAAAGCTGCGTTTTTGGCGTTGTGGCTCCAAAGATGATACTTACTTGACCGAGTTTGGCGATGTCTGGAATAATAGCGGCAAGAGAGGCAAAATTAGGCAAACCGAGCCCAAGTTGATCAAGGCCAATGCTCGCCAACCTGATGCTACCATTCAAGCACAAATCTATGCCAAACAGTGTTGGGATGAGAAGATCAGAAAGGACTCTTACTATCCTTCCGCTACGATTCCCACATGCAATGCAGAAGAGTGGCTCGAGATGCACAACGATTATCGTAAGTGGCCGGCACTCTGTTTGAGCTGGAAGGACATGCGAGAAGCTGACAAAGACTGTTCTCCCGAATTGATTTGGATTACGCAATACAAAGTCGACGGGAATCGTGTCACAGCATGGTACACAGACGATACGCTCAAGTTGTACAGCAGGACTTGCCAAGAATTGCAGTTCAAAGATCACATCAGGACGCAGCTAGAAGCGCTCTTTCAGATCATCAACTATGTGATGTCTGGAGAGACCGATCAGAACCACTACAATCTCTACAAGTTCGGCATCGATGGTGAAATCTGGAATCCCAAGGATACCTTCCACCAGCGATCTCACGCAATTGCTTCTCGCACAGTCAACAAGAGCAAAGACGATGAGCAGCTTTGTTTCGCTTGGTTCGACATCATCGACTACGACAAGTCCTTCGGTGAGAGAGCAGAAATCATGCGCAAAGTGCGAGACTTTCTCCTCGAGTTTGGGACTGACATGAATCAAATTGGAGACGGCAAGGAGTCTCCCAAGGGATCGGCCAAAAGAGGCGGAATGTCGCAAAGCAAGCTTTGTCTTGGTGGCGACTATGCGAACATCTTCGTGGTGCCAACATTTGTAGCTGTTGATCCATCTCATTGCTATGAACAGTATGCTCGTTCTCTGGGGCAGGGATTTGAGGGACTGGTATTGCGTCGTCCTACTCACATGTATCCCAAAAACAAGAACACGCGTCATGTGGACATGGTGAAAATGAAACCTGTAGAAGATGGTGAATTCGAAGTGATTGGGTTCGAGGAAGCAACTGGTGATCGAGCTGGTTGCGTAGTCTGGTTGCTCCGGAATGATAAGACTGATGCCACTTTTGGTTGTGCTCAGATGGGAACACTGGAATATCAACGCGAGCTCTATCAGAATGGAGACAAGTACATCGGCAAGAAGTTGACAGTTCTTTACACAGAGAGATCCGAAGATGACATTCCCAAGCAACCTCGCGCGAAAACATTCCGTCCAGACGAAGATTTGGACATCGAGTGAAAACAAATTACAAGGTCTCTAGAAGACCGCGTAGTTATTTCTTCAGAATCTCAACTTTCTTCAAATAGAGTGGCGCATCTGGACCCATCATGTCTCCATACCAGGCCAAGCCATCGGTTTCCACTGCTGTTGCATAGATTCCCCTTCCTACAAACCTCGTGACAGGATCTCTGTGAGGTAGGTAGCGACCGGTCATTAATGACCGGTCTACGGCAAAGCTGAAAAGATTTGTTCTGAAATAATCGTAGTATTGTTTGCAAAATTGATGCAATCTGATTGTTCCTATGATGCCTTGAATCTCTCTACTATCTTCGAATTCATCTGATTTGGGATAGTAGAGAAATGAAAGAAGTGGTGAGAGCGGAAAAATGAATGCTATCACAGGAACTGTGATTTTTCTGCGCGGAAGCAAATATGAAACTTTGTGTCGGAACGGTAATTCCCCTTCTTTCACCACGATGGCACGCAGCCAATCCTCAGGATCGTTCGGATCCTGGACGACTTCAATGTGTTCTTTGTGTAACTGAACGTAGAGTTCTCGAGGAGTTTTGTAGCCATGCTGTTCGAGTTTCCAGTCGATTCCAAATTCGTCTACCAAGTGTCGTATGAAAAGAGCATCATTACAGAACTTATTGATGTTACGATGAGCGATGCAAAAAGCAATCAAGTCTTTTCCAGTTAGCTCCGAACCAGCGATCAAATGATGAACATCCTTGGTCATGCGAGTTGGATAGCTATCTGCTTTTTGCAGATTGGCAACTCTGACCGCAAGACGTTTGACAACAGAGCGAGGAAACTTGCTTAAGTAAAGTTTGGTTCCCTTTGTGTCAAGAATAGTCTTGCTAAAGTCTTTCGGATTGGTTTCTTCGAAAGCTTGCGCATAGTCTAGAGTGGTGAGTCCTGTTTGCCCGAATGATTTGACACCCAGTTCTGCATACAATTCCGGAACATAGCTCATATCAGGTAGATACTGATAGTCAAGTTCGTTGAATGGATTATTGTCGTTACCTATAGTCTTCTGGGGAGTTTTCTTTGTTGCACTACCAAGAGATTTCTTGTTGATTTCTTTGAATGTTTTCACCAGACGAGTCTTCAAGTCTGGCGTGCAGACGAATCCTTTCACGTACTGAACGCGAAATTCTCTGTAAGCTCTCGGTTCTCCCACCATGCGAGCACCCTCAATTCTACCATCTACAATCTTGAAACCATTCTGTCTGATCTTCGATTTTGACCACAGATCAATTAACTCGTCTCTTAATTTGAGGGTAGCAAACTGTTCCTCTGTGGCGCCAAAGTGGTCGTAAATTTGTGGAAGAACTGTTAGATCAGGAATGTAATACGTTTCTCCTTTCTTTCCGACACCAGGTTTCAACAACCAGTTGAGAAAAGGATTGACATCCATTTAAGGAGCCAAGATTTAACTTTGTGTTCTACACTTGACTTGGAGAGAGTCTCGTGATTTTTAGAGAAGTGAAAGAATATAGACTTGATCATCTTTAATATCGACTGAAGGTACAGTTTCGTGAAGTTTGCGGAAGAATGTGCTCACGATACTAGGACCATCGACATAATCGAAGCGGTCGCCATATTCGATTGATTCTTCCACAAATGTTGGCAAATCGGCCTCATCTACGTAAGCTTCGATGTTCTCAGTATGGATAAAACCTACAGCTTCAACAGAATCAGCTTGCGCGACCACAGTGGTAACAAAGCTCAGCTTCGGTGCGATCGGAAAGAAAAACAATTTGTAACTCAGACCTTCCTCCTCATCTTCGTCCCATGTCGGACCCGGTACGAATCTTAAAATGTAAGCCTGCTTGTTTACCTCTCCATCCTCGAAACGTTCTAAATCAAAGTCCCCATCTTCGTTCACAATGACATCATAGTAGAGCTTATGCATTTGTACGTAAAGATCGCGCGGAAAGTCATAACCGTGGTAGCCTGGTTGCCACTTCTCTCCGAATTCAGACACGAGACGACTTTTGAACAATTGTTGATCGTTCCAGTTGCAATATTCGTTGATCTGATCATTAGCACGACAGAGACTAATCAAGTCTTTTCCTCTGATATCTTGCTGAACGATGCTAGTGAAAACATTAGGTAGTACTTTGGCTAGAGGCATTAGACCCTTTCCGCGTTCCTTCAAGTTTTCAATGTCGCGAGCCAACTTTCTGACCACCAAGGAAGGCAACCGATCGAGATAAAAGTTACTATCATCTAGCCACGAAATGCCGATCCAATCTTCTCCTCGATATTCGATTCTCAAGATGTCGTCTTTTTTGACAAAGTTCGATCCTACGAAAGCTCTCTCGTAACTCGCCTGAGTGATCTTCGTTTCAGAAAATTTCTTGACACCGAGTGCCTTGTAGAGAGTAGGCAAATAAGCAACATCTGGAAGTCCGACATGTTGATTTGTTTCGAATTGATTGAAGGGATTGTCGTCATTCTCGCCGTCTCCCTTGAGAGCTCGCCGAAGGAAGACATTGAGGTGAGGCTTCGAGAGCATGCCACTGATGTACTGAACTGTAAAATCATCGAATTCCACTCTGTTTTTGATCAGAGCACCATCAACCCGCTTGCCATCATTGATGATTCCATGTTTCTTAAAGTTTGATTCCTGCCAAAGCGCCACGAAGGTATTTGTTATCCATGGCTCGACTGACAACAATTCAGAAAATTTCTTGACACCGAGTACCTTGTAGATGCGTGGCAGAATAGAATCAGCCGGAATGAAAAAAGTTTGGCCATTCTTTCTGACAGTCGCTCGGTCAATCCATTCGAGAAAAGGATTGACCTCCATTTAAGGCAAATAGTTTTTCCACGAGATCTCAAAATTCTCATACCACTTGGTATTCGAATGTTTTTACTGAATGTGAATCGGAAGGTTGGTACGATATTCCTGCCAAGAGGAAGTCTTTCGCTCTTTTCCTGCCTCCAAATCTGCCTGGATAGTTTCTCGAGCAGAGTGGATCGCATTCCGCATTTTGAAAGCTCGTTGCCACTTGACGTTCTTTCCGCTGACTTCGAATCTGGCGAACAGTAAAATCAGAATGGCCAAATCAATACTTTGAATGGAAAGAATCGTGCCGAGACCAAAGTTGAAGAAAAATAGAATGCTAGCTTGAATCAAAGTAAAGATCGACCAATTCCTCAAAATGAGGTAATTGTGATAAAGAGACAAGTGAAGTTGGTGGACTTCTGTATTCTTTTCTTTCAGCTTCTCATCAATTCTGACAATGAGTTGGCGGCATTCGTCTTCCTCTTCGTTTGACCACATCGTTGCTTTTCGTAAACCTGATGGGAAAAAGAAGAGGCTCAGTTTTGATCACTTCCAAAGTAACAAAAAGAAAACACAATTTTCGAATCAATTGTTTGTAAAAAGATATCGCGAAACTATGCCTGAAGGACCGGAAACGCTGAAACAAGTTGATTTCTTGCTGAGTCTGTTTTCTGCAAGGCTCGAGGAATATCAGTTTGTGGGACTTGAAGTACTTTCTGATCGCTTCCCTAACCTCAACCTAAATGCCCTCAAAAGAGCTCTCGATTTGCCTCTCCAAGATATTTTCTGCAAGGGCAAAAACTACTTCATCAAGTTGAGTCAAGATGTTTTCCTTTCTGCACATCATGGTATGGATGGTTGGTGGACAAATGAAGCTGGCGACAAGAATGCTCATATCAAGCTATCTTTCGCTCGTTATGAATATACTGATGGCGAAATCACTGACATTCTCGAAGAAGTTGACATTTGGTTTGTCAACTTGAGGTTCGGGCAGTTCGAAATTGGACTCGGTCAGGAGAAACTACAAGACAAACTTGATGAGTTAGCTAGTGGTTTCATTGGTCGTTTTCTCCTGACTCAAGCTGATTGGGATAGAGCTGTTTCCGGATTTGGACCCAAGAAGAAAGTACGTGATGCTCTGATGGATCAATACTGTTTGTGTTCTGGTCTGGGAAATTATCTCCTCTGCGAAATACTCTACGTGGCGAAACTACATCCCAACGCTTTGTTTTCCAAAATGACGAAGCAGCAGAAGAGAAATTTGTTCCAGATTTGTTTGGACGTTGTGGTTGGACATTATTCGGGCGGAAGGAAGAAACAGATTTACAAGCAGAAAGTTGCTCCTTGCGGAGAGGAAATTGTAGCACAAGTGTTTGGACAAAGGACTGCCCACTGGGTTCCAACAGTTCAGACAATCGGAGTTTGAATATAATATCACTAGGTCTAATCAGACCGTGTAAATTTAGCAAAAGAGATTAGATCGCTTTATGGAAGCTTGACTTCCAACACAATGTACCTCGAGTAGTAACAAGATCCGTTAGCCAACATGTTCCTAACATCGTTCCATGTGAAGCCACAATCGTTGAAACTATAATAAGTCCTCATGAAATCAAGAGCGCCATTCTTATTGTCGTAAACAATAGGCTCCGGGCGAGTACTCAAGCCATACGGTTGTTCCGGCCGGTGGAACTTGACCCTTGATACCAAAAATGATTGGCTTGCGATGATCGTTAGATGGAGGAATGCCGAACTTGGCGGCGCTCAACACGACCCCGAGTTTCCTTTCACTTTCGTCTTTCCAGTCGAAGAAACAATAGTAGGTCGTGAAAGGTTCTCGTCGCCCGTCTTTGTTTTGCGGCTTGATAGTCGTCATGACATCGAAGAAAGTATCCGTGTCGAGGCTCTTCATGAGAGTGATGAGAGCCTCCTTCGGCATCTCATCATATTGGTTCAGAATGAACTGCTTCATGATTGTGATTTTTGTCTTCGATTGATAGAAATTGTAGAGATCATTCTTTTGCTTCGAAAGGAGTTCAGATGTCTTTCGCAGGAAGACCACTTCTGGCAGGACCACAAGCTTCTTCCGGTCAGACAATTGTTGTAGCCAACAATCAAAACCAGTCGAATTTCCCTGTATCAACCAGAACGATTCTCATTATTACTTTCGTGATAATACTAGCAGTCGTACTTTGGACAGTCTATCAAGTTCACAAGATTCCAATCACTACGCAACAACTACCAGTTGAAACAAGTCTCTACAATTTGGATGGACTGATTGATTTGGCTGGTAACGGATGTTGTGTACCACCTTCATCAATCATTCCGGATCCTACTTACATTTACGATCCGACTTCCAACTTTACTTACTCGACAACAAAAGTGGCTCCCTCCATTGTTTGTCAAGGGACTGCAGGCATTACGGCCACCACATGTCTTGCCACTGTAACCGATAAGGATGACACTACGAAGCCACTAGCACACAAAGGAATCACAGTATATTATCCCTTTGCGTACGGACCTGTGCCATCGATTTGCACATCCTATACGCCTTGCTAAATTCAAACTTGATGTCAAAACATCTTGTTTTCTGTCTGATTGGACATCTTGTCCAATCAGCAAGACTTACACTTGGCGAACCCAAAGAAGAGAATCCAGATGATCAAAGAGATCACAAGTGTCCACAACAAGACTGAAGAATGATCTAATTCGTTGGGATGTCCTGATCTCTCCTTGACGAAACTTGGTATGAGCAGAATGATGATAAACCAGACTGCAATTGGTACCACAATTATCCACAACCACGTGCTTGACGTGAATTCTCGCACACCGTTTTGAACTGCGTTACGATCACTAGCAACCTCGGGAACCCCAAAAGTATTCACTCCATACTTATCAGGATCGAGCGGAGTTCGAATCAAAGAGTGAACCCTATCAGAGCTAGCAGCCTTTTGACTCTTTCTGGGAGGTCTGTTGAAAACCGCTGAGGGAGGCAAATCGACTGTCCTCGTTGTCATTTAAATGAAGTTAAAAATTGTGTTTCTGGTGGAACGAAAGTTGTCTCAACAAGTTAATCCAGAATGAATATGGGCGGAAATGCTTTGAGTCAACAAAAGTTACCGAACAAAAAGTGGGACATTATTCGTCCCACTGTCACTCTGTATATGGGTCCAATGAAGGCAGCCAAGACGGCAAGAGCGGTTCAAGATGCTCAAAAGTATGCCCTCTTTTGTAGGGTCATTTATGTGAATCCAAAAGTGGACATTCGAAGTTCTGATGGTGTGGTCAGATCGCGCTCCGGTTTGAATACCGAATGTCTGACAGTTGAGAAGCTTGCTGAGTTGACAGACCTTCCAGCTTTTAGAGAGGCGGAGGTGGTTGTGCTGGATGAAGCTCAGTTCTTTCCAGATTTGAAGGATTTTGTGATCAAACATCGCGATTCAAAGTCATTCATTGTGGCATCATTGGATGGAGACTACAAGCAAGAAAAGTTCGGACAAGTTTGGGACTTGATTCCTTACGCTCGTCACATCGAAAAGTTGCTAGCTTTGTGTGAAATTTGTATGAACGGAAATCCAGCTGTCTGTACGATTACGAGAACTCCCTTGGATGGACAAGTGAATGTCGTCGGCCCGACAGAAAGTGTTTTCATTCCGGTATGCGAATATTGTCGTAACAATTCTTACTACCTTTGAACTAAACGATTTTTCATCAAGTCTAAACTTGTTGACAGATTCCTGAAAAACTAAAAGAGAATCGAGTTTCTTGCTTCCTTGGAAGCTCGAAGCGAAACAAAGATGGAGGAATATGTTTTCGTCCTTCATGGCATACATCTTGGCGATGTGGGAATAACCAAAGCTCCCCCCAAGTTTTCAGCACCGAAGGGCAAAAAGAAGGCCACTCGCATCAAGGTACATTCCTTTCAGACTCATGAAGGTTATACCATCAATATCGCCAACACGGACTTCACCAAGTTTGAATCAGAGACGCCTAAAGTGAAGTATTGCTGGTGGGATAAGTGTCCCTACGACGAAGACCTCATATGTCTTCCATACGAGTATGACAGCAAGATATTGCCTAGTGGAAAAATCATGAAAACTTTCCGGGGACCAGGTAGTTTTTGTAGTATTTTTTGCTTGTGGGCTTACATCGTGGATGAACAAAATCGTCAATACTATGCCCGAGACCCGAGAATCGAGAAGGCCGCCCAAAATGCCAAAATCGCATTCAGTGCGATGTTCAGTTCTGATGTCATTCTCAAAGCGGCACCTCATTGGAAGCTCTTAGATATCTTTGGTGGTCCTTACACGATTGACGAATTTAGAAAAGCGAGTTACGATAAATTGTGGGTCAAGTTGGAAAACATCAGCTTCAAAGCGAATCCAGAAAGCTATCTCATTTTTGAGTAAAGCTTGATCGCCAAAATGATTCTGGTTGAGATCGCTTTCTGCATTGGCTTGGGGAAATACTTTTGGGATCGTCACAAGTCTTCCATGGTGGTTGGACTTCTGAGCGCACTTTTGGTTCCAAAGACTGATCCAGGAAAGCATTCGAAAGCGACACGAACTGCTTCCAACACACTGCTCATCAGTTACACCTACGGGAGCGAAACACATGAGCTTGTTTTGCCGGTCAGAAAGAGACCTCTGAAGTGGACTTCATGTGTGGCTGACATGGGAGGCGATGTTAGGCAAGATGTGACAGAACTTGTCAAACCGCGCGCGGGACCATACGGAGACTTCTTTGGCATCAAGTTGAGTGCCGGACAGATCTGTCGTGGAGCATCCGCTTTGTACTTCATGGACGCGAAAGGAGACCTCATTTTGTCTCTCGAATGATTTCATCGTCATTGTTTTCAGGAGAAAACAAACATATTAAAAACTAGAGACTATTTGTCTCGTGTTTAGGTAACAAAACGTGAGACAAATAGTCTCTAGTTTTATTTTACTCGTACGCTACAGATTTGACGATGTCTGGACCAACATCGCCTCTGTAAGCAATGAAAGTTTCCTCTTCATGTTTGGCAGCAAGTTTCTCCATTTTCTCGAGGTGAGATTGCTTGTTTCCTTCCGCCTCGGCATCAAAACGATGGGGAAAGTTGCCATGCTGACTGACCAGTTGTTGCATTGCTTTTTGTCCTTTCGCTCTGACAGACTTGATGTGATCAGTTTCGGCCTTGATTTGCTTCAAACGTTGATCAGCCATCATACACTGAGCGCGATAAAACTTATACTGTTGGTAGTCATCAGGGATGGATTTCGTTTTGCCTGCAGCCTCTTCTTGCAAAGCGTCCACACGTTCTGTCATCTCCTTCATTTCTGCCTTTTTGGCTTCATTGCGATCATCGAAGATCTCCCTGACCAATTCACCGGTTTGAACACGAACTACATCCTTGTTCTTAGTCTCGCTGCCACCAGGAATGAGGTAATCGTAGTATCCAGTTCTCCGAACAGAGACGAAGCCGACATCAGACTCGATTTGCTTCTTTTTGAACATCTCGGCGACAATATGTTCGACTTCCTGCATTGATCTTCCAGTGCACAACACTTTGAACACTCCGTAGATTCCATGTTTGACTTCCTTGACTAGCGAATATGTGTACGCACAGTATTCCTGACCGGTTGGAGGCGATGTTGATGGAAGGTTAGGACTTTTTTCTTCACGACGAATGATCTTGCTTGAATCGTCCATTTCAAACTAATTGGAATGAGAGGAGAAAATAAACTGTCCCAAGGTTGAAAATCCCGTTTTTCACGACTGACAGAAGTTTTAGATAAATTGAGTTTCCAAATTTTGGAAAAAATAGTTTCTGAAACTCGTCATTAAGTAGCCGTTTAGATGACTACTATTTCTCGCCAACTGGCCGAAATTCTTGGCCTCAACCGTCAACAACTGGATCTTCTCTTTCTTGTCAACATTGTTGATGAGAGAAAGATCCCAGATTCGCCCAAAGATCGCCTGATCATGATTCGCGTCGTCCACAAGTATCGCAATCTCTGGTTGAAGTATTTGCGCGAAAAGAATCCGACTCTTGTTGCCGGCAGCGTTGAGCTCCAGGTGATCCTGTCTAAGGGATGTCCGGTGGACGACTTTGACAGCGGAGTGATTTATCACGTCGTCACCGAAGGAGACCAAGAAAGCGCTCACATAGTGTGTCGCAGTGATGATCATCCGATTGTGGAAACTGTGCAGGCAACTTTGGCCCGCAGTTATCTCGAGAAGTATTCCAATCTGCGAGAGTGGCTGCAAGGATCCATCATTCGTGTCTTCACGATCAATATCGGGAGCTACGAGGAGCCCAAGCCGAAGACGTTCTATGCGTCTCGCTCGAAGATCGACTGTTCGAAGAGTCAATGGATCAACGATAAGGACTGTCCTCGCACCAAGGATGCGTTCTTGAAGGCATGCGTTGCGCAGGGCATTCGAGTGCTCGATCTGGAAAAGCTCGGTACTTGCCACGTGTTTCTCTTCCGTCACCCATACAATCAGATCACCAATCTGATTGTTGCAGAGCCCGGAGTGATTGTCCACATTCGTTCATATTCGTTCGATCAGTCTGTCAAGACTTACGGCCATCTTGCTGTCGAGATCGAGGGAGCTCAGAAAGTCCGCGATTTGAGCATCGACGAGGCGTGCGAAGTGATCATGCAAGGAGGAGTCGTCATGACCAACGATCCTTTCCGCAACGTGAAGTACATGCTTGATACCACTGGCATGCTCTTTGAGTGGATGGAAGGAGATCCGGTTCGCACGTGGATGAGGCTGAACAGCAAGAGTCCGACAGATCTGCCATTCTTCGAGAAACATCTGCAGCCCTGGGCTCTCAAAAGGATCGAAGATATGCGCAAGAACCTGGAGCAGAACATGGCTTCCTCCTCCGAGTATATCTATTCGGTGTATCTGGTGTATCGCCAACGTGGGAAACATCCCGCTCTCGATGATCGCTACATCATGAGTGCCATCAAGCATCTCACGCAGTATTATCGAGATGCCAAGGAGGCAGCGATCACTGCTGGGGCCTTCGATCCCAATCCGAAGGGAGCCAAGAAGGGAGCCAAGAAGGGAGCCAAGCCGTATAAGCCTGTTTTCTTCCTTGGAACAAGCCAAGCTGACACCAAGCGCAAGGAGATTGCGGCTCTAGCCGATTACCTACAAGGACTCATGAAGAGAGATGGCGCGTCACTCGTCACACTCGTCAATAGATGTGGCCAACTGTCCAAGCAAGAAGCACATCTCGTCGCCAAGGCAGCCAAGAAGCTTGATGAGCCCGAAGTGCCCATCTTCATTCCCATTCAGTTCGATTGCCCCGAGGACAACGAGCTATAAAAACATAATACAAAAACACGCGGTCGGTAGCGACCCAGTGGTTAAATCACATGACACGAATTGTGTCTAGCGATGCAAACGTACATTTACTCTCAACGTTTCTTAGTAGCTTTTGCCTTAAGCTTCGAAGGATTGCTCGCTGGTAGCAAACGATCGCGCATTACGGTCGTGAAAACCTCCTCACCATCGACGCGTTTCCCAGTTCCCGCAGAAGTGATGAAAGATTGGCGAGAAACTTTCTCAGCATTCTCAAGTCCAGAGCGAGTCAAGTGACGAGAACGAATGACCTCGGGTTTGGGAGTATCAAGATGTTGCTCTTTGTAACGCTTTGCAAGAGTCATGAGTTCTTCCTCTGAGATGCCAAATTCCGCCTGCACGTCGATAGAAGGATCCAGCAATTCGAAGAGATTGCCTGTCAACTTCTTGGCCGACACTGGATGAGCAGCTTGAGTCACAATTGGGGGAGCTTCGAGTGCTCCAAGATTGTGAGTAGAAGGAGGAACAACTCGTCCTTGAGGTCCGCAGTATTCTTGAGGAACTGGATGTGGAACATTCGGAACTACCTTGCCGTTCATGATAGGCTGTGCAATTTGATCAATCACTGGTCCGGGATTGCTGGCCGCCACCTGTTCCTTCTTGCTGTCAACTTTGGGCTTTCCTTTGAACACTCCACTGACCACACTTCGGCAAGTCGGTGACGATATCAGTATGAAGATCAAGACGATGATCACAAGGACAATCAAAATCATCAAACCGGCCTTCATCTTGATCCGATTTAGACAACTAAGTTTTCTCTACAAATAAAAATGGAAAGAGAAACTCGGAAGGTGACTAAGACACGGGACATCTTGGTTATGTCTTTGACTGCTAGGTTTCTCCATCCTCCGAGAGAAATCAGCACAAGCAAAATTCGAGACATTGCTTTCACATTAGAGGAATCATGTCGCCTAGCCGCTCGAGACAGGGGAGACGAAGTTTATTTCGGCATGGTTGCAAAGATGATTACTCACATAGCTCCATACTTTTACTCTGCTCGTCATTCAATGGTTTTCCGTGATTTGTTGCTCGAAGATCGTCTCAAGGATAACGTCGGTATGATCAGCGATCCAATCAACGTTGCTTTAGCTATGAATTCGTTCTTGTGGCCGGAAATCTATGACAATCCTTATACGGACAGACATGAAAAAGGTTTGATCCTCGATACCAGAACTGTAGAACTCGACATTGCACTCTTGATGGTCAAAATGCATATGAAAGATGGTACGCAGAAAGAACTTACTTTGGAAAGCTTGATTGACAAAGCGAAGGTCAAAGTTTGTTTCAAACAAAGTACCGAATGTTGGAATCAAGTAGAACCGACCATTAACATCACTTGCGGACAAAATGATGCCACTTGCGGACTCTACTCTTCCAATACTTGTATGCGTTATGAGGACTTCATAATTCTCTTTGCGAAAAACGACATGAGTGGAAACGTTCTCAATCCTTTTGATCTCGAGGGAACCGAAATTCTTGATCCAATAACGACGACAAGAATTAGAAGAGTTTGGAGCAAGGAAATCAAAATGGCGCGCGTCTATTTAGATAGCACGGGAGAATAATTCGAGTCTCGATTGGGGACAAGAATCGCATCAAACTAAGATCACTTTTTGATGAATCCTGTTTTCACGACAGTTCAATCCAATTTACATCAATTATGGGAAAATAATGCCCCAAGACAAGTTTTGGCCGAGTTTGCCGAGTCCAGTACCTCAAAAAGTGATCTTTTCGACAATTCTTTCGCACACAGTTTTCCACACATCGGTGAAAGACGGCATTTTAACTCCCGATATCGTCGATTGCAACAAATTCGGTTTGGTACTTTGATCATCGCCGTTTTGAGCCCGTGGCAGGTCGTCCAAAACATCAAAATGTCAACAAATGTTGATAATAAAAATCTTCTTTAAGGTGGACTATTTGAGCAACCGCAGAGTAAAATCATGATGTTCCGAGTTGATGAAACATCATGATTTTACATTACGCGTGTCCAAATGACACTAGTAGTTAGTTTCTCGCATCAAGCATTGAGGGTTCGCATGATGTTGATATCTGTTTCCTCTCCAACTTCCGAGACGATATCAATTCCGTGTCGTTTGGCAATCATCCAGACTGAAACGAGTCCATCAAGATTCTCCTCCTTGCTCCAAATCTTTCCCAACGTGAGAGAAGCATGGAGATCTTTCATGCTACCAAACTCGCCTTCAGAATCGTTGAGGTGAATGAGCTTCAACTTGTGGATTCCTCCGAGTGCCTTTCCGAGGTTCTGAAAGAAGAGCTCGACTTCCGCACTTGAGGAAAATCGACAAGCGCCAGCAGCGAAAGCATGACAAGTGTCCAGACAGAATCCCACTTGAGGAGGCATTTGGGCAAAAACGTACTCAATTTGCTTGAGATGCCATCCAAGCTTCTTGCCTTCACCGGCGGGAGGTTCCAAAAGAAGAACTATGTTCCCCGCCTCGGAGTTTCCAACTTTTGGAAACTCCAGAGACTTCATATGCTTGATCAGAGTGTCTGCACCTTGCTTCCAATCGTTTTCCCATTGAATGAACTTAGTTGATTTGCCTTCGGACGAGATGTTTGCGTAATGTGCTTCCACAACTGTCCTCAAATCTCGATTGACATGCTTGCCATGGACGCAAGAACCGGTATGGACAACGACTCTGCCACCGACTGATCCAACTCGATCGATCTCGGTTTGAAGGCCGCCCAAATCAACTTCGTCGCGACAGAGATTCAAATGGTATGGAAAATGGGTGTTAAAACTGATGTTCTCCTCTTGAAGCACTGTGCGAAGTTCTTCTGCTTCCTCAAGCTTGAGCTTCCTACGCACATCCGACTTTGCTCCACCAAAGAAAATCTGAAAGCATGACATTCCGTTTGCTTTGATTTCTTTAGCAAGTTTGGCCAAATTCTGTCCATCTGAAGAAACATGAATGCCCCATCTGAGCAACCTATCAGCATCCATGCCAGTACTTCTAGTTTTAAACTATTTGTTTCGAAATTTTAGAACTCTATTTTAAATTAGTTGTATCTTCATGAGATAGAACTCATGAAGATACAAACAGTGATCATTGTGGTGACGATTTTGATCATAATCTCGATTATCATACTTTACAGACAAAGAATTCACACTAGATTGCCAGAAGGATGCGATAGATTTCTGCTAGTGATCGCTCATCCTGACGATGAAGTGATATTCTTTCGTCCCACCATGTCGATTTTACAGAACGAGGGAAAAGAAGTCTTCATCCTATGTCTCACGGAAGGTGATCACGAAGGTTTGGGCATCATAAGAACAGAAGAATTATACGAAAGTGCTGCTACTTTCAACATTCCTCGCTCACATGTCGAAATCAAAAAGCACAAAGATGGTCGTCAAGAAGTCTGGGATCTTGAAGAAACAACTAGGGATGTCACTAGTTTTGTCAATCAGCACAAAATTCAGACCATCATCACATTTGACAATTATGGAATCACCGGTCACATCAATCATATTTCTTGTTTCAAGGCTGTCAGGAATCTTATGTCAAGACAAGACGATACTCTCGGTTTGAGCTTGATGTCACGAAGTGTTGTTGTCAAAGGCTTGGGTCCTCTGAGCATCTTTCTGAGAGATTCTGAGGCAGACTATGTGTTCGCTTCAGAGGATGTAACAAAAAGTTGGAGACATATGAGAATCCACGAGTCCCAATTTGTTTGGTACAGGAAATTGCTCATTTTATTCTCTCGGTATAGCTATGTTAATGCTTTGAAAGAAATCAAGTGAAGTAATCTTGTGTCCATATGACACGTGATTTGTTTTTCAACATTCGGTACTAGAGACCCAACTGTTGTTGAATTCGATGCTCGAAAGAAGTGATCCAACTGTTCCTGTACCTAAGTTCGAGACGGTTGTCGAAGTGTTGATAATACCGGATGGAATGCCGAATCCACCACCGTCCGTATAAGCTTGGAAAGGAACGTCAGCCAACCTGAGATGAGTCGTGTACAACTGCGAATTGTTTCTCAAGACGAGACCAGTTCCAGCTCCCTGACCATCAATGACGATCGGAAAATCTGGGAAAGGAGCAAATTCAATGATTTTGACGTTGTGATATCTCGATCCGTTCTCTAGAAGCATTGCAGTTCCACAATTTGTGAACCAAACTGCTTGACAACCATTTGCTCCATCGAGGTGTATTCCTGTCGCACATCGAATAAACTCACCCAGATCGAACTTGCAGTGACTATTGGCGCGAAGATAAACTCCTCGCGTGTTGTTAATCCAAATGCCGAAGCAGCACGTGCTAACACCAGTTCCATAGCCAGCAATCCCAGCAGTTGGTCCCACGAAGTTCTGACAGAATCCTCGGAATGATCCAGCAGCATTCATGACAATGTTGGCAGGCTGAATGCCATTCGTTGAGTCCATCCAAGTGTTGGGAGTGTAGGCGAACGTTTCGGATCCCGCCACGCTAGCCACCTGGACATGAATCAAGCATTTCCGAATGTCGGCACTGGTTTTAGCATCGAAGAGAATCTGGCTGGGAATCGGGCCTGGAGTACCTGGAGAAAGCTGAACGCCAATCAGGCTGACAGCCCCATCGATCACAAGTTCAGGCATAAAGGGAGCCATAGGGTTGAACGTAATGGTGGCGCGTGGGCGCACCGAAAAGCCACTCCCCCTGACCAGAGGTGAGGAAGGAATGGCGGGACTCACGCTGATTGTAGTGATAGTAACTCCGGTGATCGTATGGTCTGTCACCAAGTTTGTAGTAGCATCAAACCACCTGATACTATCACTAGTTTTGAGCGTGGTGAAATTCGGCGATTTTCCCAAAACTACACTGGGTGGTGCTCCCACTACCCAACCGGGAGTTTCCAAGCAACCAAGTCCAAAGCCATACGGATAGTCGATCTCTGTTCCGGTCACAGTGATAACGGTATTGCTTCCTGATAGTGCCAAGTTGAATGGACCGGTGCCGGAAACTGCGAGATTAGTTTCGCCCTTATCGCCAAACATTGAGAATCCTCCAGCGAGATGACCATAATACATTCCCATGTGATCTGTACTGGATGCTGCCTCAATATTCAAACGTTCGATATCGTGTGATGAATATCGCACTCCATCAAACACGTGCGGACCTTGAGTCTCCAAGATGATTCGATAGTGAGAGTCAGGTCGAGCAGTTTGAACAGCATATGCGATGGCATCATTGATGGTAAGATGTTTCGAAGGTACCTTCAAAGTAGTCCAACTGGATTTGGAGACATGATGATTTCCGTCGTGAGGAACGTCGTGATCATCATGGTTCTTGCGGCGAGAAAAATGAACCACAAGCCAAATCACAATCAGAACGACCAAAATGATCACGATGATGCGGGCATGCACCATCCTCTTTAGCTAAAAAATCTTTTATTTCGTCATAAACATGTCTCGTCCTCTCAGTTATGAACAAATCGTAGAAGTCCTGAGTGATGCAGGTGTTCCTTACAATCCTGCGACAGTTCAACAAAACTGTCGTAGTCGGCAGGAAATGTGCGGTTGCAACAAGAATCCATACCATGTAGATTCTCGCGGAATTCTCAAGTTTGACTGTGGTTGCAACGCAGGAAAACCCAAGTTGCCATCAAAGTGGTAAATACTTTGCCTCGTCGACAAGACTTCTCGAAGTCGAGTCAGTTGAATACTTTTGATCTAACAAAGAGGGTCGTCTTTATTTGCTTCTGTCGAAAACCCTAACTTCTGTCTTGAGTTTGATCCCGTGGTAGCGTTTCTCTCCTCCAATTGGACTTATCTTGAGAATACGCAGAAGATCTCCCTCGAAATCTTCTCGACTTCCCATCTTGCCCTTACGATCAGGAAAACACTCGCCATACCATACTCTATAACTTGAGAAAAGATCTGAAGAACCTACGTAGTCAGCATGTCGATTAGTCACTTCGACAAAAGTGTCAACAAATTGTTTGCGAATATCGTTCTTATATTGGTAGAGACGTGTTTTCTCCAGAACTTCATCAGGTTTCTTCAATCCTTCCGCCTTGTAGCGTTTTAAGTATTCAAACAAAAGCCATAAATATGCGTGGGCACGTTTGTGCAGCTCGATTTTGATGTGAGGATCCGCTTTGAACGTTCTAGTTTTCCACTGTTCGGCCTCATCATCTGGAGCATCCATTGTAAAACGCGAATCGTGAGGAACCCAGACAGTTCTTTCGTTCATACCGGCATCGCCTCCAGATGATGTCGATCCTGGCGGTTCATTGCCATACAATACGAGCGTAAACTGTGGAATCATGTGAAAACCATTCGAGTACAAAGGACGACACCAGATTTCATCATTGCCTGTGTTATTCTTGAGGAAACTTGCATTAAACTCTTGAAGTTTGTTGGACTCGTCAAGTTGTTGCAATCTGGTTCCTTTTGTGCCTGCCAAAGCGGGATCGGCTGTGGTCGAATCTGGAGTCTTTCCTACCAACACTCCGAGAGGTAACTTGCCCGAATACTTTCCAAACGTGAAGCGATCCAAAGCGGCACGAGTGGTTTTCCCATTGTGTGCGGTCGGACCGATGTTCATGACGAAGAGCTTATCGGTATTGCCACCCATTAGACAAGTTGCTGTATGCTTGAGGCAGAAATCAATGAGATCAGGTTTGTAGAGTACTTTGCGAAAGAAATCCATCACATACTTGACATCAGGATGTTCCCAACTGAGACCTTCATCAAGAGGAACGCCCATCTGCAAAGTGATCATATCTTCTGGATAAGCATCTCGCAGAATCATCTTGTGGAAATCATAGACGCCATTTGGCAACCCCAGTAAGTAATGATCTTCGTCGCAATTGGAGTAGAAATCCTTGATAAAGAAAGTTTCCCCACATTCTTGCATCAGAACGCTCTTAAATCCGGGTTCCTTGAGTCCTCTCGTAATTTCCGTGCATCTTTTGATCAGAGGATTAATCCCTTCGCTATCTCTAACTCCCTCCAACTCGATTAAAAGTTGGAGATAAATGGGAGACAATTCGCGTGAGAACTTCTGTTTCATCGAATGACCGGCACTCAACTTCTCCCAGATTATCCCATTGAAATGCCACCATTCTTGAGCTTTGGCATCACTGCAAACAAACTCGTGTCCAAACAGAAATCGCGCCAAGTCGGCAATTTCTGTCATACCAGCATACGCAACCAGAGATCCTGCAGCAGCATCGTGAACTACTTCTCTCATCCACAAATCTAATCCAGATCGATTTGCTCGCTTGGCCATAACTTTCAAAGCGGCAAGACCGTGTTTGGTTTTCTGGAGGTCAGACCAGAAGTTCTCCAATTCTGCTTGAAACTTTTGTGGAGTATAACGCTCGAAAAGAGAGCGTCCACTAGCTCCCAGAATGTTATAAACACATTGTCCCACGAATTTCCACTTCTCATGATCGCCCAGAATGCCTACGCCCAGTAAAGAGAGTAGTTTTGCACACTGAACTGATGATGCTGGAACTCCGTAGCAAGTCTGTTCTTCCATGTTGCCTTTTACAGTGTTGATAACATTTTCTCTCTTTTCAATTCTCTTCGCTAGAGTTTTGATAGACACTTGTTTTACCAAGTTTGGTCAATGCTGTGTCATCCTCATAAGGATATTATGATATCTTCACTCGATCTTCATAGATCTTGTAATTTGTTTTCTCATTGCGAGATATCAGGTGAGTTTCCAATCAATTGCTTTCTTTCCGTACTTCGTGAGATAATCGTTAGCTTCATTGAAGTGATTACATTTGAGAAAAGTGTTGGAGCTTCCTTGTGCAACTGGATGAGAAGCAGTCAAAACAAGGTTGGTACTCTTAGTAATGTACTTAGCGTATGTCTTTGCTGGACCACCCCAGAGCAAGTAGACCACATTTTTCACCATCGTACTGAGAAATTGCAGAACTCTCATAGCGAAGAACGGCCAGATGTCTGCATGTTCATTAGCAATGCCACTTTTGGTAGTAAGAGTTGCATTTAAGAGAAGAACTCCTTGCGTTGACCATTTTGTCAATTCTCCTGAAGCAGGCATCTCAAACCCTGGAATCGTCTTTTTGAGAACAATGAACACATTTTCGAGAGACTTTCTGATCGGATCACCTTCCCTACATTCGAAGCAACATCCTGTCGCTGAAGGAATGCCACCATCGACTTGATGGTAAGGATCTTGGCCAATAATGACGACTTTCACATCGTACCAAGGAGTGAGAGACAAAGCACGGAAAATGTTCCAAGGCTGGGGACAAATCACTTGCTTTTCTACCATTGCCAATCTTTTCAAGACAGTGGCGACATCTCGCAGCTCTTTCTCATGATTATCCATCAAGATACGCCAACTGAGAGGTATCATGTCTAATATGATGACCTCGAATCGTTTCATATCGAAATCTCTGCTTGGTTGAAAAATGGCAACATCTTTGGCCACTACTTGTTCTTCCATTGTTTGCGGACAAACAGTTCGTTCGCAAAAGCAACTTTAGAGACTGAATTATCGTACAAATTAGGATTCAATTCGCTTTGATCTTTTGATCATTACGTTTATTACAAATCTGCTTCTTCTTCTTCCGCAACAGCTTTCACCAATGGTGAAACCACTGTTTCGCTAACAGGAGCTTTTCCTTGCACTCTTATGTTGGCAACAACTGTGCTTCCCTTTTTCCCAACAATGGAGGGAAAGTCTTCGTCAGAAGTGAATACTTTTGGTGGACTCTTGGTAACAACAGAATGGGCAACCTTCGCCACATTTCCTGTTATCTTATGTTGAAAATGACCAATTTCCAACTTGCCCCAGCCGTTACAATCGAAAGGCAATTTGCTGTAATCCTCTGGTTTCTCTCCCTCGATCCCGATCTGATAGGCTTTGGTGGCGTTAAGTATGTAAGCAGTCAAGTTTGCATCAAAGACATCATTTAGATCTAAACGTGATTGGTCAGCGAGTTTGTCGATGTATTCTTCTCCGAATTCTTTTGGTGACATCTCGGATAGTGACAGGGGACTTACCGCTTCGTCGGCAAAGAATTCTCCCATCGTGCCGAAATTCATGTTCATCATCTGCATTATATTCATGATTCTCTGGCAGCTGCTAGCTTTGCCTTTCTCCTTGGGAGGCAACGTTTTGACGGCGGGCTTTTCCTCTGTTGTCTCTTCCTCGAATCTCACGTCTTCAGTAGAGTAGATAAGAAGATATTCATCCTCATAGAGAGGCTCAGCTTCTGCCTCAAATTCGGTCTTTCCGTCACCCATAAGGTATGGACCATCGCTTGAAGTCTTGACACTGTGTGCGAGCTTGATTGCATCAACCATATTCTGATTATCGAGCAAGTCATCGAATGACATATCGCGGTCGCTCAGGAATTCATCAATGACTCCATCTGGGAAAGCAAAAACGACGATCTTTCCTTCCCCGGGTATGTCTACGTTCGAGGCTTCAAGTATGGTGACAAATTTTTCGAAACCGAGCTTCAGCAGCTCGTCAAAAAGATCATTCAAATCTTGTTCTTCTGATTCTTCTGATTCTTCTGGCGGCGGAGATGGTTCCTTCTTTTTGGGAACGGGCTTCGGGGCTGGTTTCCTCTCTGGGACCTTCTTGGCGGGCATAGTATTTCCACTGAGGAGATCTTTGAAAGCTTTGCAAGTAGCTGAAACTTCATTCAAGTTGAAGGAAGGATTGAAGATTTTATTGATTTTCCTGCCTTTCTCAAGAGCTTCCCTCAAGTTGATGAGATAAGTAGCCATCTCTTCGTCCACGATTTGTGAGAACTGCTTTGTTGCATTAATGGACTTGATTGTGGCAGCCATGTTGCTCCTCAGTTCGTCGACAGTTGTGCTATGTGCGGTACCAAAAACTCCACCACTTTCGAGTAACATGGTGAGCATTTTTGTTGTCTTCTTGTTCCTGTACGAGGACACTATTCTTTCGCAAGGAGTTTCGTTCTTTGTGACAACTTCTTTCTCCTCTGCTTCTTCCTTGATGTTGTCAATCAGTGATCCGCAGAACACGGTGTCCGACTCGTAGAATTTGACACCGGATGATTGAACATTTGCTTCCTCAGGAACATAAGCATATACTCTTCCAATAGTTTCAGTGATCGTGAACTTGCCTTTCAGCTTTTTGACATCATATTTACTACCATCCAGAGCTACCACCTGTCCAGACTTGAGTTCTTCAGTTTTGAGAATCATTGAGAGTAACGCCTTGGGTAGCGAAGGAAGTGCCATAAATCTCTCCAAAGTGATTTTCAATTTACCGAGAACTACGCCCAATTCCTTGTCTGGAATGATAAGGACTGTCAGAGGTTGCTTGCTGGCAGATATTGTGTCCAAAATGCCAGTAGACTCGAGGACACGTGCGAAATTCTTGAAGACTCCTCCTGGTTTTTCAGAGAATTCGATCTTGCTGACTATATCAGCAAGATCTGACTTTTTGTCTGCCATGGGAACGACCGTTTTTCTCGGAACGGTTTTGGCTAGATTAGACACAACTGCTGCACTCTGTTGTGCGTTAAGTCCTTCCACACTCAAGCGAAGATTAAGCAATCCTTGCTGAAAATTTTGGAACTCGCTGTCAAGCTTTTCATCTTCTTGTAGCCCAATATGGTCGAGGAGCTTTTTGTTGAAGCGACTTGCCAACATGATCACGGCCAATCTTGTCTTCGGTTTTAGCTCACTCAAGTTGAGATTTCCTGCCAACAAAGAGTCTACAATCGGTTCTGCTGCTTTCCCCAAACCATATTCAACAGCGTCGAGAGTCAATAGATTAATCACCATGACTCTGATGAGTAGATGTGCGATTGCCTGATCGGTCATCTTCGCGATTATCTTGATGGAATTCTCCTCTGCCATTCTTTCGAGTTGCTTGCGGGAAAGAACGGGAGTCTTACTTTTGCCAACAACCACGTCTCCAAAAGCGTCCACCAGAGAAGCAGTCATGTAGCGAGTCCAGTGAGTCCTCAAGATATCGCAATAAGTGGTAAATTCGGCTCCCCCTATTTTTTCGGTCTTGATCGTGGGTTGGTGGAGATGATATGCTTCCATAAATTCTTTCACCTTTTGCCATGAGTAGACTCCATTTGCTCCCACCATACATCTGTTCGGATCGAATTCCTCTCCGCAAGCAGTGGTCATGACTGGAACCGTGCTAGTGGTCTTCCTTTCCGGAACTGCTTGAACTACTTTCTTCTTCGGTTTGGGAGCCTCAACTTCTCGAAACTCGGCAGTTAGTTCGACCGCCTTTTTCAAGACATCTGTCACGCTAGGTTGACCAGACGTTCCCTTCTTTCCGCCCTTCGATGGAATAGCGTTCTTCCTTTCAAGAGTAAGACTAGTGGCGCCCCTGACTCCCGAAAGTTGGAGCATCGATTTTTGTGTCTCTGCGGTAACCAGAAGACGATTCTGGCCGGACTTGTAGGTAAACAAACCGTTTGCGCTTCTGTTCTGCAAATCTTGTGGATCCTTGATGGAACCTTTGTAGACGTATGATGGTATTTGTGGCCTAGTAGTTTGAGCCTTCCTTTTTGTATCGGGGTTGTCATACGGTGACAGGACCTCGTTCAACAAATCTATGGCCGATTGACTCAAAGCCGAGAAATCTGCAAGGTATTTCTCCACCAGAATCTCGTTTTCTTCCTCCTCTTCCTCCATTTTCTTTCAGGTCGAAACTAAGAAAGAAATGTAATTTTTCACGCCAGACGCGCTGTCATTTGTTGCAATCAGGATGTTTAAACATCTTGATTTATTAGAGTTCGACGCGCAGCTGTGATAATATCTTACCAACTGCATTATTCCCTTTTCCTATCTTTGTTATACCCATGTAAGAATCGTTGAATTGCTCTAGTACGATGTTGGCTTTCTCAGTAGCTTTCAATCTTTTGAGGAGATCTGGATTTGCATGAAGCCATAACATGTAGGCAGTCTTCAGTTCGGAATCTCTTGTGTCATCGAAATCGAAACGCTTATGTACGCTTTGCGCATTGGCATTTTCTGCCCTTCTGTGAGCAATGGTGGGATTCTTTGCTTCCCGAATATTGTCGATCAAGTCTTGGTCACCGCCGAAGTAAGCAGAAGCGATCCGGTAGTGTTCAATAGTTGGCCAAGAAACTCCTCCTACTATGATAGGACCAGCGAGAAAAGGATGTAGCTCTTTCCATTCTCCATTTTCATTGATGATGACGGGTCTATCTGTACTGGCGTGCTCAACCAACTGGCCCAAATATACTTCTAACGCTTCGTCCAGCAATTCTTCTTCCAAAAGTCCTTCCTGAGAGAGAGGCAAAAGAACTTCATCTTTGAAGTTCTTTGCTAGAGCGATAATTTTGCTCTTGTCTTGAGCCATTTTGTTTTTGCAAGACGAAAAACAAAATCGTCAGTTCTATGGCTACAATTTGTAGCAATGATTTTGAGAACTGAAGACTCCAAAAATAAATTGACATTTGAAATTTCGATTGTTTTAGAGTTGTTTCTAAAATGGAGACTACTGAGGAGAAACTCAGGCATCGCATCGAAGTTCTCAAAAGGTACACGACCGAAGGCGATCATCGTCTCATCGATTATGTCTATGAGACTACTCAGGAGAAGATAGATTTTGCTTTTGCAGGTGTCCCGGAGGAAGGGCGACCAGAAGAGCTCGAAATATATCTACCTGAAAGTATTCTTACCCTCGTCAACTTCTCCAAAGAAGAGGCCGGAGCCGAACTCAGGACTTTCAAAAGCATATGGCAAGAATATTCCGGAGTGGGATACGAGAGAAAGTCAGATTCTTCTCCTATCAATATTCTCGATGTCGCTATCATTTGGTTGAGTACCGGACTGAATATGGAAGACAAACCGCCTCCTTTTGACATTCTGAAGAAAGGAGCAGCCAATGTCATCGTAAGAGGACTAATGGAACTTCTAGATATCTACATCGTCCCAGTCGTTGATTTCGATCATGATACTGACGCTGTTTTTAGCAAGAAGTTGATCGTGGAAAGCGCCATTCAGTTCAACAATAGACTCAGATTGGGTCTCCGTTCGCAGGACATCAATCTACGAGTGCTGAATCTGATTGGAAAGAACTATTTGGATCCGGCTGCGGGTTTGGTCGATGTACCTGCTTTTGACGATTCGCTGCGAACTATTTCTTATTCCATGTATCTCAAGAAGGATGAGAAAGTAGTGACATACGTTCAATCACTGGAATATGCCATCTTTGACGCAATTCGTGTGAACAGATTTGTTCCTTTCTGCGTCTCCAACATGGATGAAATGAAGACGGGCAAGAATAAGTTCTCATCGGTGGGAAAACGTTTATTCAAAGCGCACGCAACGAATGAGCAAGACTTGCAACTCTACCATAAGTACGGATGGCTCGAAGCAGCAGAATCCTACTCTATCATACTGTTCGTTTTCATCGGTGATGACATAGAGAATTCTACCGCCAAAGACTATGTGCAAGTTGCTTACTCGTACAAAAAGAACACGGTCCGATTCAACAAGTTATCAGTCGATCTTAAGACCAGAAATATCGACACGCTGATAGAAAGACTGAACCAAAGTTTGTCTGGAGGCTATCAAGCATCTTTGGTCGAAGAGGAGACGGACTTTTTGGTTCAAGAGTTTATCATTCCTGGCCTCGAACTGGACAAGGATCTTTTCATGCACTTTTTATATACCGATGTCACCGCGGCGACTCTCCTGCGTTTCAAGGAAAGGGAGAATCCTTGGACGCTCAAGAAGATCATCAAGTTTCATGCCTACTTGCTGGGCCAAACGTCGATCAAGATTCTGCAAGAAGATGTGAAAACAACTACACGCTTGGTTAAGAAAAATGGCGTTTACGATGCCATCATGGAGGGAGACAAAGTTGTCGTCGTCACTATTACGGCACGCAATTTCGAACAGTATGACTTGCTTCGTTTCTTCACTCTCAAACTATTTGCTAAGTACGCGAAGGAATACAATCGTCTCAGAGAGTTTCACAATACTTTCTTCAATGTCGAGCGCAAAAGGGTCGAGCCTCTTTCAGAACTGAAGAAGCTTACAGAAGAAGGAGAAGATTTTCCCAACATCAAGCTCTTGCGTTATGCCGATCCTGGCGTCTGGTGGAATGCCAACTATGCTCGTCCCATTGCCCCAGATCCTGATCTTCAAGTGAAGCCGATTCGCCCCGAAGAGATCTCAAAATATGAGGCCATGGGTCGTGACGTCATTCGTTGGCCAGTCGGAGTCGTCAATATGAAAGACGAAATGCAAACACTTCCCTCAATCGATCCGGCGACAGGAGGACAACTCATTGTTTACTACACGACCACCACTGATGCCAAACCTCATATCACTCTGGTACCAAATCCGGGTCCGAACAGTAAAACTCACCCTCTGCTCCCGAAGTGTCAAGCAAGTGCATCCGATCTACTAATCAACAAAAGCAAAGGTTGGGAAATCACCGTGTACAAACCAGAAGTCGTCAAGTCTATCAAAGAAGATCTCAAAACGCTCAAGATACTCGATCCGGGAAGGTCGGGACCCGTGTTTGGTAGCATCATGAGATACTTGCAAACCGACAAGATTAAACGTTTGGGCGTACGTCGTTCTCAAAGTTCCTTCCTTCATTGTCTACTTTATGCAATCGAATGGAAAACAGAAGAAGTTTCATTTCGCAGCATCTTCACGAAACCTGATGCCGATCAAGTTGTTGAGAATATCAGATCTCTACTGGGAGAATACGCGATTGCCTGCATGCAAGAAAATCCTGATAGCACGGTTGAGATAGTTGCTGCCGATTTGATCAATCCGAATGTCTTTCTCGATCCTTCTCGTCATTATCGAGCTTTGGAAGAAATGTTTAAGGTAGGTATTTTCACTGCTGTAGCGAACGACGATAAGGAACTGGTGATCGAAGCTCCTCCACACAAAGGATTTTACACACGATCCAAAAGGCACCACGAAAATGATTGCATCCTCATACTCAAACTGGAGCCCCAGCAGTCCAAAGTTAATCGCAACTATCAGTGCGAAATCGCAGGTGCAATCAGTGAGAATATCACCAAGTATCGCTTTAACGAAGCAGTTATGAACTCTTTGGAGAAGGCAGTAGATTTCATCACTCGTAACATCGTGGTGGAACCGCATTGTCAAGCGTTGGAGAGCGGATCTCAGTGGCGACTTGTCCAAACAATTTCGACAGACCTTTCGACCAACACTAAGATCGACTTGACTGACACTTTTCGCGAATCAGTGATGGCGCAAAAGCTAGACAGTTTGTACAAACTCAGAGCTGTCAAAATTCGTCTCGTCGGGGATCTAGGTGTCTGGTGTTTGATACAACCTTTGGAACCCCTTGCTGAGAAGCCATTGGGAGAAATCGAGGCCACTTCTTATTCCGACGTTCAGACTTTCATCGAGAAATACGGAAAGAAGGATCTGAAGTACACTCCAAAAGACGGTCAGTTGGCTGGAGTGTGGACTTTCATCGGAGAACTATATGTTTTCATACCAGTGGTTCCCATTCCTTGGAGCGACAGTTACACTCCAGTTCGCTTCGACGTTCCCTACACTCCTTCGACAATCGAAACTCCAACTCAGGAGCAATCCCGTTTGCGTCGAGTGATGGCAGTTTTACTCCAGGTGACAAAGAGGTTGTTCATCAAATTTTATCTCGAGCATACTCGTCCCGAGGATCGTCTCAATGGAACGGCCGATTCAAGCGTGGACGAATTCTTTGCCCAACATGTTGTAGTGAAAGAGAGTGATCAAAAGATGACAGTAGTTGGAGGTTCTCATTTAGTACCAGTCGAAGTCGAAGAAAGCTTCAACAGTCTGCTACGTCATTTCATCATCAATTTTCCTACCCTTTTCAGCGAAGAGAAGATTCGTTGCAGTTCCTATGCTTTGCACGATAATTTCTTCAGGAGAATGCGCACTTTCGAAAGAGTTGTGCAAGGAGAGGAGAGAGCACTTTATGAAGTCGTCGAGAAGAAAGGAAAGTTCCAGAAAGTGTACAAAACTCCAACAAAAGTGATCGGCTTCCCTCCTTACTTGGAGGAATTTCACGTGACTGATGCAGATTTTACTACCCACGGCAAGAACCAGAAGATCTTCACTTCGCAGGATCGTTATATAGCCGAGATGAAGATGCAAGTGAACGCAAAGTCATCCCTGGTGAGAAAAATAGATGCTATGTTCCTTGACAAAAGAACGCCGTACTTTTATCTCTACGAAGATGATGAAGTGAGCTGCCTCTATCTGGTACAAAACGTGACTGACGGCGATTCTTCACGTGCCGCAACGTTGTCCTCCTACTGGCAACAAAACAAGGTCAACCTTGGCTACAATTGTCCAAACCATGTTGATCCGGAATCTGTAGTTCAGTTGCAAGCAAGCAAGATGAAAATAGTCGATCCAAATGCGGTCATGATAGTTTACTACGACGGAGGAAAGGCAGCAGCACTCTTGAGTATGAACACTGAGTAAAAATGAATTAACGCACTTTTGTGCGACGATTCAATCAAATGAAGGCCATATTTTTGATCTTCCGCGTGGTCTCTGTTGCGGCGATTTGACGTCCAACAGAGAGCTATGGTTTCCCAGACATTGTGGAAAAGAATGACATCAGAATTATGATGGTGTTGAGACTTGCTGGTGTCATAATTTCGGACACATCTGTCTCAACCATGAGAACCACGATCACGAAATTCGCCGATCTTTCCGCTCTCTCCGATCGTGAGTTAGATATTCTAATCAGGAGACCCAAAACAATTCCCTTCACTTGGAGCGATCCGGAAAAGAGTTGCCAAAGCGAAATGAAAAGCATTTTTGATCTTTTTGGATCAAGAAAAGAGCGAAAATGGAGTCGAACAGCTTGACTGCTTTCAGCGAACTGGTTCGCGTTCTTGCCAACCAAGGACCGACTCCTGCAGAAAGCATGGTGGCAATTTTGAGACAATTTGCGGGTCAGGAGGTTCCCGCTCAGGTTACCAAAACTATCCCCGCGGAAACGTGCACATCGACTCCTCCAGTCATCACCCAAGAAGATCTCATTCGTGATACCTTTGTTTTGTGCGGTTTGGGCGACAGTGCTGCTATCGGCAAACTCACAGCAGCAATCAAGTTGCGAGGATGTCCTCTCTACAAAATGAGTGCCGATGAGTTTTCCGTCGTGATTGAATTTCTCCACCCAGAGATGACAAGCATTCCGAGGAGAAAGTTGGCCACCATCTTGAGCATCGTGCTCTAAAAAGAATTGACGCGTTTTAGACGCTAAGATTAACAACTTTGTCGTAAAAATAATCTCTTTGTTTGCTAAATGGCCGACAAAATACGTTGGCAAAAGTTGAGGAAGCATGGAAAACAACTTGGTCCCATGTCGAAGCACACTTTTGAGACAGTGACAAGTCAAGAAGTGACTAGAGAGAGGAAAGAAAGGAATCCCATGTATATGCGCATTGAGGCAACAAACGAGGATGCTATGGAACCTGCGGCAAGCAATGTCTTCAAGATCAGAAGTAGAAATGCCAAGAAGAAGTAAACAATCCCTCGCAGATTTTTCTGCCCGAGACGACAAAGTTTTTTCTTCTGACCATAAATGAGGTCGTGCTCGGTGATCGATTTGGATTCCACCATGGTTCACATTTGGGGAGACGAACATGATTGGTTCGTTGTAGAAGGAGAGTCACGACCAAATGCGACGAATCGTCTAATCGACATTAAGTTCGATGTGGATTTCATGTGGGGAACTCGCCGTCCTTACACGGACGAATTTCTTCATGCATGCTATAATCATTTCGACTTGGTAGGAGTTTGGAGCGCCGGAATTGGACCATACGTGAATGAAATTGTGGAGGAAGTTTTCATCTCGAGAGGTTTCAATCCTGACTTCATCTGGAGCAAAAAAGATTGCGTGCGTACTTTTCACGAAGAGAGTGGACAACAAATCTACCAAAAACCTCTCACCAAACTTTACAACCAGCTTGGAAACATCGATCCGAATAGGACTTTACTTTTCGATGATAACGTATGGGCTTGCGAGCAGGATCCCTTGAATCACGTTCTGATTCCAGCCTGGTGTGGAGACTTGGAGACTCTCCACATTGACGACCATTCTCTTCTCCGAGTTTCGAAGTGGATCGAGCAAAAGGTTGCCTCTTCCAGAAACTACAAAATGTTGTCTCTGAAAGGAGTCTTCTAGTCAAAACAGAAAACTCTCAATGTCAAAACATATAAGCGGCTTGGATATCAAATGGATCGTCATTTCTTTCATCATGGCGATTGTCTTGGCGAAATTCTCTAAGCAAAGCATGTGCACTTACATGTATGTTTCCATAGCTTGGCTCTACATCGTAATCTTGCTGACACAATCATGGCACAAATTCGAGAGAGATAACAAGCAAATCGCTTGTACGACAGTTGCGGCACTAATTGGTTGGTTAATAGGAACGCTCGTAGTATGGAAAACTGGACATCATCGTACAATCTTCTTTGAATAAAATCACGATTCGACAAGAATCAAGATTGTTTGCATGTCACTGAAAAATTCAAAGTGAGCGACGTGTCCTCCTCTCAGTTATTCCTTCGCGTTCCATGAAGATGTGGCGTTTTTCTTCCATCGGAAGGAGAATCATGACAACACCATAAATCAGAAGGCCGATTCCTATCAGCAACATGAAGACAGACATCACTTTGAGATTGTAGAGATCCATATCTGTCACACCACTGCAAGCACAAGTATCTCCTACTGTTCGATTCGCTTGGGCCAGCGTCCAGGCAGCATGAATAATGATCAGGATGGCTACTACTATAATAACCACGAGAGCTATGCGGAAAGCAGTAATCTTCATAGCTACTAAGTGTTTGAACACGATAACAACTGAATTCTTTAATTGAATTTGTAATTTTTTGTTCAGATTGTTTTAAACCTGAAATGGCAACTAAAACTAAAACCATAACTGATGCGGTAAAGCTGGAGTTTTTGGCGCAAACGATTGCAGCGGCCGTTTTGGACAAACTGTATATTCCTTTCGAACGCCGATTGGTCGATCTTGATGTCGGGAGCGTAGAAGCAATTCTGAAATCGTCGGAAGCGACAGATTTCATCCTCGCTGTTCCGAAAAGCTTGAATTCAGAAAATGAATTCGATGGGGTCACGGTGCCGAAAGGAAAGACCTACAAAGTTTATGTTCCTTCCAATCCGCCAGAATTGCGAACAGAGAACTGGAGGAGAGTCCTGCTTGACGGCATCAAGCATCAATCAGCACATGTGTTTGCCGCAGTTCGAACCGAGCTGGCATCTCAGACTACCGGCCAAGAATTCTACCTGGCTGGTTTGCGACTCTTTCTGTACTATGCCAATACCGAGGGAGAAATACACGATCTCGTCGTGAAGAAGTTCGGTCTCAAGTCGAAGGAAAGACTGGTCTACAAATATGAGGGAGATTTGATAGTACCGGTAGTCACTTCGACAGGACCAGTTTTGTTGAACAAAAGTGGCAAAGCTATGACGAACTTTCAGAAATCGCGTGTCGTCGAACTACTTACGGAAGAATGGACATATCTTGATAAGGATGGAGACGATCTGCTTGCCCTCAATCTTTGCGAGAGTTTTGCCATCAAAGGAGAAGACAATGTGGAAAACCATCGAAAGCTCGAAAGCAGTCACTTTACAGCAGCACTGAGAGAGATCGTTCCTCTCAAGAAGGCTACCGCACCAGGATCAGATCGCGGACCCAAAACGAGTCAAAAAGCAGAAGTCGTGGAAAAGAACTTTGCTTCTGAACGTAGTTCCAGCAAGACGGAAGAAAAGAAACCCGCGGTGAGACCGGCAGTTGGGACGCTGAAATATGCGGCTGTCAAAGCAGGCGAAACCGAATTCGATGACGAAAAGAAGAGAAGGGCTGCGGACTTGATTACAAAACTTGTTGCGAAGAACTTGGCCTACTACAATGATCCAGAAAAGAGGAAAAACAAGACGAACATGAAGCTTCTATTAGCAATCGCGGCCGGCCTTGCTAGCTCCGAACTAGCGAAAGAAAAGCTGAAGCACGAAAAGAAAGGAAAGACGAAGAACGTTTTGAACATCATAACATTGAGATTGTTGTTCCAAGAAAATGACAACAACTCGATCGTCCAAACAGTCGTCAAGGGAGATCCTTTGTTTCCTAACAGGTTGGTGCATCTCGCTTTAGATACGAAGTCTCAGCTGGTTCAAGAAGCATGGTTCAATACGAATGAGGCCGAGGCATTCAAATCGCAAGGTATCAAGGTGAATGCCAATTTGACATCTGGTAACAAAGATCTGGAATCCTGGCTTCAGGAAACGGTGATGCCTGGATTTTGGGCTATCTTTGCGCCATCTTTGGTAGCAGATTTTAAAATCGGATCGGAGACGGCCGAGGATACCGAGGATGTCGAGGTTCCCGAGCGAATTGTTGCAGCAAAGAAAAGCTTCGGTGGTAGCAAAGAGAAGAAGTCGGTAGTCAGAAAGTTTGGCACCACTGTCGGTGCAACTCAAGAAATCGGATTTTCTCCAGCTTGGGCGGCGGCTCTTCCCATCCTTGAAGGAGATGAAGCAGCTCTAGTGAATGGCAATATGAAGGATCTCCGCGATCAATCGATGTCAGTCGCTCAGGAAGTCTTGCGCATGGACTCGGGAGATCTCCATCGTCTGGAACTGATCAAGAAAAACGTTGCCGCTCTCTTTCAAGTCGATGATAGGAGCACTATCGAGACGATTAGGAAAAACTTGGTTCCAATCGTTGATGTTAACATTGCGGCCAGCGAGAAGCCTTTCCAGTTGAGATCTGCTTCCACGACCAAAGTTATTCAAACGCCTCAAAAAGGTCTTGGTACCAGTCAGTATGAAGAGGAGGCTGCTGAATGAATTCGGGACTAAAGATAATTTCATCGCCTGTAAAAGGCGTAGAAGATGAGCATTTTGAGAAAACCTGTTCTTCCCGGTTATGCATCATATGGAGCTGTCATGTCCAACGAGACGGCTCCATATGCTGAAACAAAGGTAGTTTCTCCCTCAGTTCAGAAATCTAGCTCCTCAGAAATTCTACCCATCATTGTGAAAAATCCGCCTCGAGCTGGTGAACTAGTCGCCATTCCGTTCGACTTGGCAATCGATGATGCTGCCGATTTGGACGCGAGTTCAGACCCAGATGACAACTAATTCGCTCAGTTTCTTAAAAACTATGTGAAATCACAAGAAGCTACAATCTGAATACCAAAATTTTTTTACGGTGTTCTTCAAAACTACCAACGAGATTAGATCACATCATGGAGGAACACAAGTCACTCAACATGAAGGACATGGCCGCGATCATTGCAAACCAAATGTTACAGGAAGCTTGGAAGATCGTTGTCGAGAAGCAAAAGAAACAGGTGGTGGAATTCGCTCGCAAGTGGGGTGCCCAGATCGCAACAGAACAGGAAGATCAGGCCATCAACGATCTCAAGGAGTTTTTCGAGCAACCGACCTCGTGGCCCAGCATTCAAGTGAGCACGGCGGCTCCCGGTCTGACCACTTCAACTGCTGCTCCCGCTCCTCGAGGCAGGAAGCAACTTGATTCTGACACGGAGCCCAAACCAACTGATGCAAACAAGCGCAAGGCAACGGACTACGGCGAGCTCAAGCTTCCAGAAGGTCGAGAGCCCATCACTTGTCCTGTCGAGGTGAAATCAGGAGACCGCAAAGGATTGAAGTGTGGGAAGGTCTGCAAGCGTGTAACAGATGCTCACGATGCTGCCGATCCGAAGTGTGCCAAGTTTGAATGCGGTCATATGTTTTGTGGTCAGCATATCGTCAAGGCATCTGGCATGGACACTAGCGCCGCCCGCAAGCGTCTGGAGAAAGCAAGTGATTCTGATTCTGGTCCCGTCACAATGAATGAAGATGGAAAGGAAACTGTCATCGCATCTTCATCTCTGGGTACACTCAAACCGGAGCAAACCACTGCCGCCGCAAAGCAAACAGTGAGCAAGATCTTCGATATGGTCAAGAAGCGCAAAGAAGCAGCCTCCGGTGTGAGTAACGATAACAATCAATGAAGATAACAACAGCATTATCTCAATAAAAACTACTAGTTCTCTCAAGAACGCGTAATAATTACTCTACTTAGTTCCCCTGCTCTGAAGCTGAGGGCGAGAAGCTTTGTTGTCTCCTTGGAGACCACTCGCAGCCACATTAGATCCAATGAGAGGACGCGAAGATCGGGCCGGAGATTGTTGCACAATAAAAGTCTGATTGTTTTTCTTGTTTGAGCTTGTGGATATCAAGATGACTACTAAGATGATTACTCCCATGATTGCCAAAGCGATCCAAAGAAATGGAGCCGGATTGGTTCCGCTGGTAGTTTCAGTGCTAGAACCTTCAAGTGGAGTTCCGGTACCACAATCGACTTGAATAGGAGGAGCACCAGCTACGGGAGCAGATTTGTAACAGAGAGGTTGTCCTCCGCATTGCTGATTGAAACTAACATCGCCAATCAAAGAATTGATCGAAGTAATACTGACGTTTTCAATGTAGCAACGACAAGAGCCTGTCCCAGCACTTCCAGCACAAGAACCACAGGCTTGAGAAAAGCTGATCGGTCCGGTGACACTGTTGGCAAGAATATTGATCGAAACGTCATCAATCACGCAAACAGACTGATTACATTTCAGGAATTGTGCTGGATTACTAGTCGCTGGATCTAATATGCCGACGGCACTGGCAATCACACAGACCGGATCACATTCTCTCTTGATGCCATAACTAGAGTGGGAAGCATATTGCAAATCTGGCATAAAACAGCCGCACAAATTGGCTAGGTTCACATTGTTAGAAAGTTGATCTCTCGTAACTCCTGCACATTTCGCTTTCAGGACGGCATCGCAAGCTCCTGCATTTGCACGACAAGTTTGCACCACTGTTTCAATGAAAGGATCATAGGCGGAACCGCTAGTTTGACTCGAAGTGATAGGATGATTGTCAGTAATGAGATAGCGAGTAGCCATCGCTTCTACCACAGGACCGTAGAAAGAAAGATTGCCAGCAGTTTCTTGCAAGTAGCGAAGACAATCGCTTGTAGCAGGAGTTCCACTCCATTTGCCTTGATATCCGCCTCCAGAATCGTTCGAACAATATGCTGCCATCAAAGGAGTGCATGAAGGTTGCGCAAATCCGCGATATTGTGGATCACAAGTGCGCAAACCAGTGTTATCATCGAAGCAAAACAGGCTGGATCCATTGATGTTAGGAGAACGGCGACAGCAAGTGAGAGGATCACCATTAAACGCCACTCTTTTGCAACTCTGGTGTACACCGGCCCACGAAAACCCTCCCGCACCGTTGCCTAATCCGTTTCCAGTTCCGTCTTCCAAACCGTTACAGCTTGAACACACTCCACATCCCCCACCGCCTCCATTTGCTATCCATTCTGTCGATCCCTGTGCTTGTCCAAAACAGTATTGTTGTTCGCCCCCACAATATTTTCCAACGTCTGTAGTAAAAAAGCAGGAATTTTTTACATCGGCTAATTGTCCAATAGAATCCCCTGCTCCACAAAAATTGGGCGGCTTCTGATTTTGAGTGGCGCTGCTCGAACAGCCCATTTATTACCTCAACTTTAATTCATTCCGGAGTAAAAACTTTTACACAAAGAAATCTCTCGACGCGTTCCGTAGAGATGAGCCAGTGAATCAAGAAAAGTTTCTCACCTCTCCTTAAAATGGATAGGTCTTTACGCAAGCCACCAGAATGTAAGAAGGAGGGAATTTCGCCTGCTGCTTTTATCACAACGATAGTCTTTATGATTCTCCTAGCAATTCTAGTGATTATCATAATGATACTCTACTTTAGGAAAGGTGCCAATCTGATCGATCCCAGTAAGTGTCCTGCTGCTATTTCCGGTTTGGTGGCCACTCCAGATACTACGATTAATACAGTTGCAACCAACTGCGGATCACAAGCAGATTGTACTTATACTGTCAATTCGCTAGAACAAGCAGCTTTGCTTTGTTCTTCTCTGAGTGGATCGAAGTGTGCAGCCTTCACGTTGAAACAAATCAATAACTCCAATACCTACACTATGACAATCTCGAGTGCAACCGGAAAGTCCGCACTAGTTGGATCCGATACGTATGTACCAGTTGCATAACCTTGAGATCTCACATTTATGAAATCTTGATCCCGTTTGGATCGTGATTTAGGATGTCAGAAAGCATTCTTCAGGTGTTCACACTTGCAAACCAAAATGCAACCTTCTTGTATCTTCTTATGAAATCTCTCTGTAGAATTGTCATCGGGATCATCGCTAAAATCATTGAGGTGTTGAAGGATATACCCTTCGAGTTCTGGTCGTGTCATATCTGTGATCTCGGATATAGACAATGATGCTATCTTGTCGCGTTCATGATGTTCTTGAAACCAGGCCCAATTGGCTCCTTCCTTTCCGCACGACAAGAGAAGCTGCTCTGTTTTGCCATCATAATCGTACTTACAGACATGCTTGACGCGAGAGAGGGAGGTTTTCACTTTGAGTACCAAGTAGAACAAAATGGTAGCAGACTGATTATCAACATTGAGGGGCAGCATGGCCTTTCTTTTCGCACTAATCTTGATCTCCGAAAGATCGCGATTCACATTTCTCACTTTGGATCAGTAGCAAGCCAATGTGGTAGGCTTGTGTCCGATCACCTTGAGGACTTGATCGAGTACTTCTTGCTCGATTCCGTGACCATCAATTCGGTACATCGGATGAGGAAAATCAACGTCTAACAGCCAATTCTCGTGTCGTTTTTGCAATTGAATCAAATAATCGGGAGGCATGAATTTCTCTTCTTTGCGATCCCTGCCGATCTTCCTGGCGTGACAAGTTTCGGCATCAGTATCGATGAAAATGAAACTCACATCAGCTTGAGCAACCAGAGGATTCAGAACGAGACGCAGCTGAAGATTATACCAGTCCTCGTAGATTTTCCATTCCGCATCAGTCATCTTTCCCTCGGCGTAGAGATTGGGGGCAAACACGTGAAAGTCTGTGAAGATCGATCTTTCCACAATCACGAGCTCGGCAGGATCCAACAAAGCTCGTTCCAACTCGAGAATCCTTGTGGTCATCACTGCCACCTCGAAGAGAAACGACCATCGCTTCATGTCGGAGTAAAAGAGGCCTAAAACATTCTCTCCACATTTCTCAACGTAGCGTTCCTTCCAGATGTGCAGCGGTTCTTCATAAACTGCAACTCCCAATTGCTTCAGACCGGACAAAACCGTAGTCTTGCTGCTGGAAATGTTGCCCTCCACGTAGAAGACTTTCTTGCGTTTCACGAGAACGTCCATCGTTTCAGCTTTGGAACTCTCCTCCGGTTCAAAAAACTTTCTCTCAAATAAAGAATCATGAAGACCAAATATCTCATCATTCTGGTCGTAATAGTTGCGATCATTATTATCGTACTATGGATTTCATCAAGGAAGGACTCGAAGTCTCTCACATCAACTCTCATGTTTCCGAAAGGAGTTAAGGCACAAAGTTTCAACGGAACGATTAACATTGAATGGGAAAATGTTGAAGGCGCAGATTCCTACATTATGTACTACTCGAACGTCGCCAACTTTGAGAAACAAAATGCTCGCTCGATTGAGGGAATCAAGAAGTCTCAACTTGAAATCATTTCAGCCCAATCTTTGATCAAGTTTTCAATCAACAAGGTTCCTCCCGGTGTTTACTATTATCGCGTCTCTAGTACAAAAGAAGGAAAAGAATCTGTTTGGTCAGAAGAATCGAGCATTGTGGTAGAAAACTGCCAACCAAGTCCTCCCCCAACTGACCTGACTAGTGAAGTCAGAGAGAATGGCGAAATTAAAATCAAGTGGTCACAAGATTCGACTGCAGATGGTTATGCACTCTATGTGAAAAGTGGTGAGGCTCCTAAAGGAGACAGTTCTGATAATCTAAGGATTGTCATTGATGATCCCTTCATGAACGAACATATTTTGAGCGATCTGGATAAAAACTTTGTTTGGTTTGTTGCCGTAGCCAGTATTGGATCTCATTGTGGTGAAGGATTACTCTCTTTGCCGCTGCGAATCGAATTGTAATTTTTATGTCTTTTTGGATATCGAAAGTTGAACATGTTGACTTGCCAAGCTACTCTCAAACGTGGAAACAGAAAGTGTTCCCGTCAAGCAGGAGATGATGGATTCTGCTATCAACACAGGAAGGCAGGCTTGCCGAAGGTCCCAGAAGTTGACATTACCTGCACCGTTTGTTTCGACGATTTGACTACTAAAGACGATGCAGGATTGCAATGTCGCCACGCTCTTCACATGTCTTGCGCAAAACAGTTGAGAGATGCTCATTGTCCTGCTTGTCGAGCGGAGATTACCATTGCTACTTCAAAACTGAGCGAAAAACAGCTGGCAACAATTCGATCACGTTGTTTGGAAGACAAGAATGAGCGGGCCGAGGAAAGTTTTCGCAGCTACATGGATCAAGACGATGATGTTCAACCGATCCGCATCGATCAAAACTTGCTGGTGCAAGCTTTGGGTCGCTTGATTCCCAATCAAGGTTCTTTTGATGGTGAAGATTTTCCCTTCCTTGTGGCTCCAGTGAGAGATCGAGTCGTTCCAATGGTGATTTTCAGAAATCCTGCTCCCGGTTCGGCAGAAGAATTGAACCTTCTGAGTTGGATACTGGAACAAAAGATGGGAGGCATCGAGATTTGCGAGTCTGAATTTCATGAAGAACTTCATTTCGAACACCCAAATTATTCATGTGAGTATCTCGCATGGGCTCAAAATAAGGCCGACACTTTCCTCGAAGATTGAGGGTAATTCATTCAAACGAAATGCCAAAGCATCAAGTTTTAGTTATTTGTTTCCTTTCCTCTTTTGTTGTTTTCCCAACATGGTACTAATCTCTTTGGCGAAATCCTCTCCTCCAGGTAGTTCTCTCTTGTAGAATGCGTTCAGAACATGGCGAGAAATCCAGAAGAAGATTACTTGTCCAACAAACGTGAATCCAATACCGAGAGGCTCAATGGTCACACATTTGTCGCGACAGTTGGAAATCGACCAGTAGAAGAAATGTCCCACACTCCACCATCCAAAAAGCCACAGCAAGTCGACTGCAGCAGTTATTCCCTCAAGCGTGAGATTACTGATTCCGTAGCAAGAAACCATTCTTAGATCAACAGACTTTACTCGAATCGTTACAAAGTGGTGGATGAAAGATCGGTCCTTTTGAAGTCCGGGTGTTTTGATTTTGATAAGCCATTTCTTTTACAACTCGGATCTTGTAGCCCATCTTGATGTGTTTCGTGCATTGGTAATACAATGATTTACCAACGTCTCCCAAAGTTGGTGTCCAAGTGAAGTCTCCAGTTTCCTGACCAGTGTTGTTCTTTTCGCCGCCAAGAGGATTGCTCGTAATGTGGAAAGGATGTCCTGGCGTATTGAGACGAAATGTGTACGTCTCTCCGGCAGTCAGAGTGAGGCGGGGTGCTGAAATTCCATCGATAACGTAGTGACCATTGTAGACTTCAACCATGAAAATCTTATCGGGATCCATTTGTGAGAATGGAGAGATTTCTTTTAGTCTCTCTGTTGCTGAAACGTTAGGTAATCTTCGCGTTTAACTTAAAGAAATAAAATGGATAATAAAATTTCTGAAATTAAGAGATCAAATCATCATTACAAGATGACTTTATACGTTCCTGGCGATCTTATTTACTTTGTCCTCCCAGTTCCTGGCAAAACAGTTCCACAGTTGCTTCTCCAGTTGTTGGGAAGGATTGTGGACACTTCGCCAACTCACTACGAGGTCAGAAGGGCGGAAGACTCGATTCCTTCTTTTGGTATTTCCGGTCTTCCCAAGGAGTTTCATCCGATTGTCCATGCTGATGAAGCCAACGACACGCTCGACGTGGTGAGAATTCCGCATTCCCACGCGGTGGCAAAGATCGATGCAGACAGTCTCACATATGATCTCGTCTTTAGTGTCTTTAGTGTCCAACATGTGGGTTGGTTGGCACGCATCACGTACACTCGTCCCGGTGGCAGAGAGGAGACGATTTTGGGTCGCGTCGTGAATGACATTGTGTTCCATGGCAATGTCCAGGATGGTTCCTGCATCGTGAAGACCTTCAAGCCTCCCAAGTCTAACTTCGATATTTTCCGTCCTGGGAAGACGAGTCGTTCTGGCTACGGAATCGAAACTCAAGTTGGACTTGTGGCCGCACCGAAGAAGAAGTCTCTCGGAAAGAAGGCCGCCGCATCTGGTCGCGACGATTGTCTTCTCCACTTCTTTCCGTACTCGGAAGACTACAAGATCGAATTCAAGATGATCGATGAGGGCGGCCGCAATAGCCTCGCCAAGTATCTAGAGAGGTACGGCTGGCTGCTGGTCAATTCTGCCACTTCTTTGCGACAATGGAGGAGAGAAATTGTCTCCGCGGTTCGAGACTCGACTGGCAAGGACAAGCAGGGCCACGAAATATCTTCGTGGTTTGCGTTCACGAAAGAAAACTCTTTCCTCTCTGAGTCTTTGCAAATCGCGGCTCCTGAGTTGGCATTTTGCAAAAACTTCCCGTCACTCATTGACATCACAAATGATGGCCATTCTAAGCCCAAGGTTGGAGACGTTGTTTACGGACTGCCAGTCATGCTGAAAGATGATCCTGCGAACAAAGGTGGGCGTGACAGTTTGCAGTGGTTCAATGCGAGCGATTGTCCTGGACTCGATGCTTTTCTCTGTTTTGCAAACGGAGGATCGCGCAAGCCAAACCTGGTTGAAAGAGCTCGAGGACCACAAGGAGAAGCGAACATTTTCTCCGAGTTGCTCGAAGGTTACTTCAATCCTCAGATCACCAATTCTACCGTCGCTCGCTTCAAGAAGTTGTACCTCTGGCAGTTCACAATTTGAGCTGAAATCAGCTCATAAATATCTAGACTCTAAGAGTCGCGATTTGAAATCGTTATTTTGCTCTTGCGGCTCCTAAAACTATCGAACATGTGGCTTCCTACATTGCTTGGACTTTATGTTGTCGCAGTGATCGTCGTTCAGTACTATCCAGGAAAGGAAATCAAGAGTAGCATTTTGAATCCTACTGAGTATGCGATTTGGGAATTCAACATGATTGACAATGAAAATCCAAATCGCGAGGAAGTTGTCAAGCAAGTTTTTCGCATTTTGGGAGATCTTTCCGTCCTCGTTCCGATGCTAACTTTGGAAGACACTTTTCCTAACATCACGGAATGGCAAAAAGTATCTCATTATCATCGCGTTCCGTTCCATGCATTTGAGTCTAGCGATCGCCTCAGAGAGTTAGTAGCTAGAAATCTAGCAGCTATAATCTAAATCAAGACTTTATGAGTCACGATTGAAGTTGACATTTTGAGGTTTACTTGTTCTAAAATGGATCCCATCGGTGATTTCATCTGGAGACTTCTCTATAAGGAAGGATATTTGATCTCCGATCAAGGCATCACTTGCTTCAGCAATGAAGACTCTCGGTCTCAAATCGAGATTATTCCTTGGGGCATTATTCGCTCCATCACTTCCAACATTGAGAAAAAGCGAATCGAGTGCAAACTTTGGTATACAGAGACTTCCTTTTTGATTTCTCTCAAGGATGGCGGTGAGATTCCCGGTATTTACGCCTACTTGGCCGGACTATTTTCCGCCAGTTTTGCCAAAGTCAGGACTACAGTTCCGGTAGCAATTTAAATCAAATCACGATCCAAAAAGGATCTAGATTGTTGTTGAGTCTTTCGATCAAAAATCTCGTCAAGAGGTTTGATCAAACGTCTTAATTCTTGTCGCATCAAGATTTTACTCCGATCGTTGAAAAACAGAAAGTCCAAATCCGGCTTCGACATGTTGAGCGCGTTTTTAAACAAGGCGCCCGAACTAAATGAAGACACTTTTGATCATCGTTTCTATCATCGTTCTTTGGATTATTGTAGTGACATTTCTTCACGTTCTGAGACATCAGTATGAACTTCCCAAAGTGGCAGACGTCGTGATAATCGGCTCAGGGCCGGGAGGATGCGTCATGGCCAGAAGATTACATGACAAATATCCTGACCTCAAGATTGTGATACTTGAACGCGGAAAGGACTATCGCAATGATCGCAAAGTTTATCGCTCCGAGGCCGCTCTCGAAGTCGCGTATTCCGAGCCTTATTCTGAGGTCATTCCTTCTGACTTTCCGGGCGTAACATGTTCGGCCGCTACGATGGTCGGAGGTGGAAGCCAGCATAATTACGGTTTGGTTGTCAAAGGATCGGAACATTTTCACCGCACAAAGTGGATTCCTCAGTTCGGATCTTCTGAGGCAGAGTTCAAGCTCTTGAGGGAGAAAATCGAAGCTCGCATGGACATCACTCCGCTTCCAACTTCGATCAATCTTTTTGCTCGAGCTTTGCCTGCTCTGGGGTCACTTTTGTCGAAGGGAATGGAGGAAATCAAGCAAGGTATCGATGTCGTTGCTCATATTGGTCCATTACGAGCAAACGAAGAACTCTCGAAGTGGCTGTCCAGTTCGATGCGAAAAGAAACAGATGCCAGACTTGTCGATGATTATAATGCTAGTCACCATCAAGACAATTTGAGTGGAACAGGAGAAGTCAACGTTGTTTGTCACACGCCTAGACTTTTTGTCGATAAAGTTTTAGGCATTCGTGCTGGCGTTGCGCGAGGTTATTTGCCTCTCAATGATGAAAGCAATTATCGTAAAGTTGAAGGAGCAGAAGTTTCGAGCATTTCGATTGCTGCTGATCAACGACATGGTTATAACGAAACTCCTCTCAATCCAGACAGTTTTTTGATCAGATTGAAGGATGGTCGTCACATTCTGTCGAGGAGAAAAGTTATTCTCTCGGCAGGAGCTTTGTATAGTCCTTTAATTCTCATGAGGTCTGGACTTGGAGGCGACCAAGTCGGTCAAAACCTGATGAATCACTACGGTTGTACAATGGTTTTGGCAATCAAATCGCACAATCCGGATTTCTCTTCGGGACCACTAGCATTTCTTTCTTCTGGCCACTCGCGTAGATGGGAGATTGTCACGTCTGGATCAACATTGACTAACCTCGATTTTCTCTCTGCGCAAGGAATCGACGTAGCAAAATATCAAGCGAAAGGCTACAACTTCATTACCTTCTTGGGTTGGCTTTTGGATCCAAAATCTAGAGGAAGCGTCGAGTTGAATCCCGGACAAAAAGATGTTCCAGTCATTAGTCTCAAGATGTTTGAATCTGTCGCGGATCAACATGAGGTCATTGATCTCATGCGTTACTTTCGCGATGTGCAGATTCTTCTGACTCATCAGATTGGCAACCCTGTTTGCGAAAAGATCAAGCTCTTGTTTCCTCAAAAGGATGTCTTCCAACGAGACGATCCGACCGAACTCCTTGCCACTGCCAAAATTGGAATCAGTATTACCGATCATTATTCGGGCACTTGTGCCTACGGAAAGGTCTTAAACTCCGATTTCTCTCTGAAGAATCAAAAGAACATTCATGTTGTTGACGCAAGTGCCTTTCCTTCGATTCCTGATGGCAATACCGAATATCCCACGCTTTTGGTAGCAGAATTGGCCGCTACCAGAATCAAGTGTGGAGATTAAAATCGTGGTCCTTTTAGGACCTAGATTTGTTTGGTTCATTTGCGACCAGCTTTCCTGTCTTTGTCTGGACTCTTCGATTCTGATTTTGCGAGCTGCTTGATCGTTCTTTGATCCGGACGATTCTGCTTCTTGGGCAACTCAGCTGTAGCGAACCGTTTTCTTTCTCGTCCATACGCTTGTCGCCGTCGATTTCCGCATCATTCTTGAGGTAAATGGGAAGCAACTGCTCGAAAGCTGGTTTGCAAATCGCCTGGGACAGAGTGATCTTCGTTGGTTCCAGACCTTCGCAAACTGGTTGGATCGAGATTTCCACCAGCCCGTTCCCTACACTGACGAAGAAACCTTCGTCGTTCTGGTCTCGAGCTTCCTGTCCGGCGATCATTTTGCACAACTCGTTCGTATCCATGGGAGGCCAGTCGAAACTCAGAACAATTTCTCTCTGAAAAGAGAGTAGGAAACAATTATAGTCGGAGGTAGAAAAGATGTTTGCCTGCATTTTGCTATCTCATTTTATGATAAGAATGCTTTCATCGTTAAAACATGGTGAATAACGTTTGGAAAGACAAATCGTCGCCCCGAATTTCACTAAAAAGAGAAATCGCTCTGTCTAAATCATGACCTCGCTACAAGATTTGCAGAGTATCATCGAGAGAGGCGACAAGAAGTCTGCAGACAAATTCAAGTTCGGAGAAGTTTTGGAGGAAGAAGATGAGAACGATGTCTTTGGCACTTTGTCTTTCGCAAGTGATCCTCTTCGTGCCAAAGAGAAGACAACAATCTTGAACGTCGATGAACTTCTGATCGAAGGAGTGGAGGAATCTCGCTTCGGCATCGTTGCTCTGGCATTGCGTCACAAGGCAAATCCAAATTTGTATGTCACTGTCAACACAACCAATACACTTGAAGAGCCCGAAACGGAGGCAGATATCAGCATCATGCACATTATTGCATATGCTTGGAGAATTTACCTCGAGAGAGACGGAAATCTCGAACTGATGTTGGCAATCGTTTCACTACTTTGTGCGGCAGGTTCGAACGTCTTGTTGCCTGTCGTTGAACGCGACGAGTTGTTGAAAAGGAGGAGAAAAATGGCTTTGCGTCCTGCCGCAGTTTCTTCCATCGATGTTCTCGAAACGATAGGAGAACCCAGAACAGTCCAAGCGTACATCTACGATACCGAAAATACCGGCGACAGAGGAATTCTCGGTCAGCCAAATCAGAGTGCTTACGAAGATTTTCCTCGCGGTTTATTCGAGGAAAATGCATATTACTCGAACGACGTCACCCTCAAGTACATTGCGATTTTCACCTCTTTTCGTGATGCTCTTGGAGAAGTCAAGTTTATTACACGAACTGGTACTTTCACAGCAGGAGATTTACGTATTACTGTGCCAATGTCTGATGAAGATCATGATGCGGCTGCCGATTTGGCAATCATGATCGGGGAAGGTTTGGACGATATTAGTCACATTCCGAATCTCAAGGATATCGAAGATACTGACCTCAAGTTGGAAACTCTGATGTACGTTCATGCCAACACCTGCGGGAAACTCTTGTTGGTCGAAGGTTTGGTCTCGAGCAAAGGAATGGAGCTTGCTTTCGAGGAAGCAATTCGATCCTACAATTATCGCGGAGTTCGTCTCTTGCTGGAGAACGGATTTCGTTCTCGCTACAATCATGTTGATCGAATCATTTTTGAAGCGGCACAAAAACACAGCGAAGAACTGCCAGTTTCAACCAAGATTCTGAACGGAATTCTCATCGTGATGTCAGAACTGGGATGCTCCTTTGACCACGAACAGTTGGGAGCTGTGGGAACTTTCTCGGAAAGCACATTTCTTCGCCTCACGAATCTCGAGGCTGTTCCGTACTGGAAACGATCTTGCAGTGCTCCGAATGGATTTGTCAGATCGGACCTACGCGCTTTGGCTCGTGAACTCGACCTTGATCCCGAACTGGACAAAGCATCTCTCTGCGAAGAGTTTGGACGTATTGCCGAAACTGATATGGTCACTTTGGACGTCGTTTCGAGGCGACTTCAGACCACGAAGAGACGCGCTTATGAAACTTCGGTGGCCGATCTCGTTACCGAGGAAAGCGATGTCCAAGGTGTAGGAGATAAAGGCCCTCCAGCACGCGGCAAATCGTCCACGCGCAATCCTCCAAGAGTAGAATTGCCGACCAAACCAATTAAGAACGTAGCTCAACTCACTCGTGATCCCTCCACTTATTCAAGACTGGATCTCCATTGTGTGGAAGATAGATCGAGCGGATTTACCTATTGTTTTGAGGCGATTGACTATCCCACTGTTCTTCGCACCAAGGTGAACAAGTATACCGGAAATCGTCTCACGACCGCTGAAATCGAAGCGATCCGAGGAAAGTACCTTACTCTGATTAAACTGGAGCTTCCTCTCGAATCGAGCGGAATTGAAACAGCGATCGCAAAACTGAAGGGAAAAACTAGCAAAGACGACTATGAACTCTGGGTGCGCGCTCGACGCGATCGCTTCCTTCGTATCATCACTGATGATCTCTTTGTGAATGAACCAGAAGATGGAGGCTTGGAGATCGAACAGATGGAAACGCTGATTAATGACGTTGTGGAACGCGATGATATTGTCTTGACGCCAAGCAACAATCGGGAATATGCGTTACGTACTTTTGCTCTCACATTTTTGGAATATGTTGATGTCATCCGTTCCATGCCTGATGAAGAAGACAGAGACATCGAGTTGGCTGATCTTTTCGGTCGACTGATGGACGGAACGAGTATTTTTCTCCGTCGATGATGCAAGAAGCTTATGCTTCGAGCCTCCAAACTTTTTTGGGATGGTCGACAAAACCGTCGCTTCGAGAGTTTTCAAACCTGTCGCCAAAACTGATGTCCCCAGAAATTTTCTTGGAGGGACAAATTTCGTTGCTAAGTTGATGAACGTTCGTCGAAAAAGTAGATATAAAATAGATTCTCCAAATTTGTATACTATTTGGATATAAACGTATCAAGATGGATGCAGATCAAGTTGCTTCTAGCATTAAGTACGACATCGTTTCGATGGTCTTCGGACCACAGGAAAAAGAACCTGAGGACTCTCTTCCCCTCTTCACGAACTCCAAGTTGCGAACAAACATGGAAGACAAAAATATTGTCTACAGTCGTGGCATTTCGCGCTATCCCGAGGTACATCATACGACCGGGGCAGTAGCAATGTACAACAATTTGGCAGTTTTCAAGCTGGTGACCAACAAAAAGCTCCTCAACGCTGTCAGCGAAATGTACAATGTTGATCAACCAAATGATAAGCAGTTGGAAATCGGATTGTATCACGGACCTCCCGCACCTCTCCTCAAACCAAAGGGATCAGGAGTTTCCGCTCCTTTTGTCTACTGGTTTCAAGATTTGTCTCCAGGAATGAAGTACACTGCTGTAGTCGCCCTGACTAATCATGATTCTTCCATTCTTTCTGGCAATCTGGAGATTCTAACTGGTTTCGATCAGTATTTCGATTTGTTGGAAAAGTATTATGACTTCAGTAAGCATTGTGTGGGAAAAGATGTCCTCTTCTTGGATCCGAAGTGGTTTTCTCTCGATGATGCCAATCGTTTCATCACTCAGTATACAAATGTGTACAACTATTACAGTCGCAAGATTTCACCAACAGGAAATCTGACTATTCCTCAAAATGTACGTACATTTTACACAAAGTGGCATCTCGAAGTACCAATCAAGCCTTCCAAGCTAACTTGGAAAGAAGTGAACCTAGTTGCGGGAGAATCGTACATCTTTTCTTCACACGAAGCATTACGCACAACGGCTTCCAAGGATGAACATACTAGAACCTACCTGCAGATTCCTCTTGAACCGCGACCTGCTTCATGGAACGAGGAACAAGCTATGCAAATGAGAGAATCTTATGAGACAGGACGGTTCGGAAACTGGATTAAGCCAGGATTGAGGCGTTATTTGAGGGCAAATAACACAGAATTATCGTACCGCAACAAGTACGAAAACAAGGAAACCAAGGAGGAACGCATTGAGTTTGTCAGAGAACACTCAAAACTGTTTTGCATTTAATGATCTCCAGATGAAAACAGGCTACAAACTAAAGAAAACTACTCGTAGCCTGAATTGGGCACAGAGTTCTATCCCTGCTTGTTCTATGGTGAAATGTCTATATTGACAAAAATAAATTGAATTGTATATTTTCTATTTGAATCAAGTTAAAATTAAAATGGCGACCCCATCGTGGAATCTAATTCCCAACGCGTGGCTCCTGCATTTCTCTCGAACAGTGAAATCTAGTTTAGTTCGCAAGTTGATGGTCAGCAAGAAATATCGAAAAGAGCTCACGAGGAACTCCGCTTGGTTGATCCAATGCGAGGAACTTCCCGATTTCCACGAATTAACCGAGTATGAACGCTACACGATGATTCAAGAAGAGGGCTTTTGGTACGAATGGTACAACGATCATTGCCCTCGTTTTGTTCCTATTGCGAAACCAGTCAGGATGAACTTCAGAACAAACTTCTTGTCTATCGTTCTGGTTCCGGAAGTGGGGAGCATTGCCTACGATGGTAGGAAGACATTTGTTTGCATAAATGTGGTCAGAATTGGGGCAGGAAAGTCCAATGCTGGCCTTCCAGAGAAGATCTCCTGGGCGCCCTGCTCAGATCACTTCAACGTTATCTTCAACAAGAAACATGCGAAAACCAAGAAGATGGGCATACTTGTTTCCACTCTCCGTACTTACGGAAACTACTCGATAGAACTATCATTGCCCGGACCCGAATACTACAAATGAATCAACAACTAGGCGCAACTGCGCCACATTGTGCTTAATCAAGGAGAACAATCAGGATCAATACAGTTGCCGCCGCAATCTTCATATGATCGTCCACCACAAATGCCAGCACAATCGTATGTCGCGTTTCCGCCACAAACGCCGTTGCAATCAGGAAAATACTTGGGAGATTCTCCGTCTTTATAACATTCTCCCGCACAATCTGGCGTGTTGGGAGGCATTGTTCCTCTTCGGTAGCATTCTCCGGCACAGTCAAGAAGGTGAGGAGGTCCTTTTTTAGATTTGTAACAAACTCCGGCACAATCGGTTACACTCCGGCCGCCACAAATTCCGGCACAATCGACTTTTGTCCCTCCCGAACAACCTGCCAAAACACTTTCGGAAGGAATGTCGCAAACAGGAATTTCCCCTGGACACTTTTCGCAAATCAAACCAGTGTTGATAATGAAACTACCATCCAGGTCTTCTGGAAGTAAGTAGGTTGCCCCACAAACCATAAACCTGCCTACGAGCAATTTGGTCACATATTTAATGTAAGGAAGATACCAATTTTTCATGAAATAGTAGTGCAAAACTGGGCCATCGTTGGTCAAAACTCTTGACTGCGGACTTCTCCACCAGATGATCGAAAATGCCAAAGTACCTCGAAACCTGGATTTCCGACATTTTGACAATTCGGTGTAAATTGCTAGAACATCATCGGCGAATACAACTGAAGTCTCATTGTAGGGAAAGATTTGAACACCATTGTTAATGGGATTGAGAGAAAGATAGCTACTAATGGAGTCACAATTGTAGTTTGGTCCATAGAGTTTCTCAAAAGTAGTCCACGATTCTTGCAGGTAACCAAACACAGAATCTTTATCACAGTGTTCCAACAATTCGTTTCCTCTTCCATTAATCAGGAGAGTGTCATTATTCAAATAGATTATGGGCATCATGAATTCTCGCAATAGATTAGGAATTAGGTACATTCTGGCTCGACCAATAGTTTTGAACAAAGTAATATCGGGTTGATATCTCTTGACACTCAAGTTTGCTTCTCTATAGCGTTTCTCAAGATGTATTAATTCTGCTACAGTGTTTGTATAAACAAAGATCAAAGCTCTGGATCCCAATTCTCTTAAAACTGAAATGATACTTGCTTCAAGCATGTAAGTATCTTCAGCTCTCGTCCCGACATCGAAAGTATATAAAATCAAGACTTCACTACGAGGAACGCTGACCAATTTTCGCCCTGCTTGCGGTCTTTTCCTGTGACATATCAAGAGGAGCAATATCAGAACGATAATCGTCACAACGATTATTTTCACCAACATCGTTTAGTTGATGAAATATTTTTATATCAACTGGACAAGATTATTGTCTCATTGTTTGTGATTTATTTGCATTCGCGTTTGTGTGCGGACCAGTGAGCTTTCTGACATTCCGTGTTGCAGTAATATGCTAGATGACATTTTCCACACTTCCCAATCGGCGTCGATGACATTTTCTTACAAAACCAGCAAGAGTAATTAAGCTCGATGTCTTTCGCTTCTACTTTGAGAACTTTTTTGTGACATTCTTAAGAGCAAACTGCTTTGACACTGGTCCATCCTCCAAGTTCAACAAACTTGGTATTAACAAACCACTTACTGACCAAACACAATCGATCACAAACTACACAATCGCAAATTTCCATGCGATACTTCGATTTGCATCGCTTTGAGCAAAACACCAAGACCTTATTGTGAATTGGCATTCCGCTCGAGACCTCTTCAGACGAACGAGGGAAATGATAGTTGAACATGACGATTTCATTCGCGTTAGGCAGCGAATCTTGATCAAAGTCGATCACTTCTCCGCAAATGTGACACCCATGAATGTAATTCATGGCAAAACCCGATGTCGCGAAAGAAAACACCCTCAGAGTAAACTTTTTTGGACGCATTGATCAAATTTTCCATAGCAAGCTTTCGAAAAGATGTCGAAGTGTAAGATTTGTGGAATTCCAGCAGATACTCGATGTGGTTTCTGTGGTGGACAAGAATGTAAGACATTCTTATGTTCCAATTATCTCGGTTAGTGGAAACGTCGAACCAGCGTGTGGCAAATGTAAGGATAAGAAGACGGCTAAAGGGTTGTGGAAAGTGTATCAACTTGGTTCTCTGATTTCAAACTGGGTGCCAATGCACCTCGTTTAAATAATTAGACAGTCTTCTTGGCGAGCTTGAGTTGTTCTGCAGACATGGCACGCATCTTCTCTAGCATTTCGCGCAAAGGAGCATCGTCTTCGGTCTCATTTTCGATCCAAATATTGTACTCATTGGGAAAGATACGAGTCTTGTCAAGCAGAGATCCCTTGGCAACTCCCGATTTGATCATCGTGTTGACCAGAACGGACTCGAGAGGAGCGTTCTTCGCGTAAACAGCTATGACCGTCGCGGGAGACCGCATGCCGTGGCGAGTAATGCGCCCAAACAGCTGATCCATAGCATCGAAGTTGTATCCAGAGATGGCCAACAAGAAGCGAGGGAAAAGAGCTTCCTCAGGAGTCTTGAACATGGGGAGCGCTTTCATCTGTTCCTCGTTTGGTTCGACGTGATCGTGCATGCTGAGACCAACGCCACCCACCTCTGGTGTACAAATGAGGAGACGATGCTTGACACTCGGCGTATTGAACTTGGCCACAATCTCATCGCGATGATTGCCCGTCACTTTGTCTCCTGTTGGACCGACGAAAGTGATTGTCTCATTGTGCGGTACGTCCCCGTTGAGAATGAGCGGACTGTAAATTTTGAGTTCCTCCGCCACGTATTCCTGATCGGCTTTGAACGGGATTCCCAACATGACTTTGGCGGTTGGGTTCGCCCGCAAAAGCTCCTTGGTCTTGCGGATGAGGATACCAATCTTGGAATGAGCGAGCTTCATCATGGCCGACTGAATGAGAGCCATATTGCCTCGAGCTGCTTGCGCATTGACGCCATCTTTGTCGATAATGTTGGCACGCTTGAGTCCCAGAATTGCTGCGATGCAGATTTCCGCCTCTTCGGCTGGCAGGATATAGAAAGCATTGCGCCTCACGACTTCGTGCTGGAAGACAATCGAGTCGACGCTGATTGCCCAATGGTTGATCATCAACTCTTCCCACAACCATTTGAGAATGTCGGGAATCTGCTTCTTGTCCTGAATGCGGTAACGCAAGTTCAGATCTCTGAATTCCATGGAGCATCCCAGTTTGCGTGAGAAGATCTCGTTCGTCTTGTTCGCATCCATCAAACACGCGTAGTTATACGCTGTGCCGAGACCATAGTCGACCCATCTGTAGCCAAATCGCTGATCATACTTGTACATATCGGTGTGATGTCCGCAGAGGTTCAACATGCGATACAAACACTCGTACGAAGTGTCCTTGGAGAGAATGCCAGCAGAGACTTGGAGACCGCAACACTTGTCTGGCACTTCGGCGATGGCAGAGGCTACTAAAGCATGAGCTGCCCAATGCATGGCTGCCGTCGTGTTCTTGATCTTTTGACTCTCGTCGAAGATGAGGAAGCAGCCTTGACGACAAATGTTGATGAACTCCTCGGTGACATGGAAAGGGCCCATGGCTTCAGCTTCGCGCACCAAATACTTGTGATTAATCTTGCCCACAGGAACGCCGCCCTTTTTGCTTATCCTCCCGGCCAACGAATGCCATGAAATCATGTCCCAAACAGGAATTCCCAGTCCGTCCATAAAACGTTTCCAATGTTCGAAGAGTCCGGGAAGACAAATGATGAGAGGCCTGATTCCATACTCTTCATAAAGCTTCTTGGCGATCTCGGATGCCACATGTGTTTTTCCAACGCCTTTTTCAGCCTGTAACCACTGAAAGTTTTGTCCGCTGGGTGGGAAAACGCGCTTCATATACTCTCGAACTGCGTCTGCTTGTTCCGGTGTCAGTTTGTGAAACTCTCCATCTTGCTGTGGAGGATCCATATCTTGTTGCTCCTTTTTGTTTTAGGTAGTAGATCGTGATTTCCAAAATTTTAGAAATCAATTATTCTAAGAAAGTAATTCTCGTAGAATTGCACTATTTTGAACGTGATTGAACTAAAAATGGTTATCCCAAAGGTACAAAACGAATGAAATAGATGGGAACTCTAGTTGTTTTGGCGAAGAAATCCACAAGTAAAAATAATTGGTGGAAGTAAAATGCCTCAACAGAGGACAAATATGGCGGCGGGAGTGGTGGTTGCCGCCATCGTGGTCGTTTTGGTCATCTTTTTGATTGTCTGGTTGGTCACAAGGCCGAGAAAACATCATCACACTATGCCAGAATGTGTTCACGATAGTGATTGTCCAACAGGAAAAACTTGTGTTAGCTCAACTTGCGTTACTACACCCGTTTGCACTTCGTCTCCCGTTCCTCCGCAAAATGTGGTCATCACGTATAACCAAACTCTTCATACTGCGACAATTACTTGGTCTCCCAGTTCTGGAGCAACTGGCTACAAAGTGTATCAAAAGTTGGAGGATCCTTCTGTTGGAAAGTCGAATCACGATGTTGTTTCATCAACAGCCGCCACGACGATTACATTCACTGGTTTGGCTATTGGAACTCATTACTTTGTGATAACTGCCCTCAACACTTGCGGAGAATCGGATGAAAGTAGTCCTGTAGTTTTCTCTCCCGCATGTGCATCAGTTCCTTCTCAACCGCCGCAACCATCAGTAGTATCAACTGCAGATAACTGTTTGACACCACAAGCAGACGAAACTGTGGACATTTTGATTGCCGATGCGACTGGACCGGCGCCCTTCAACTTGGTACGAAGTGATGGAGGTTGTCAATCAAGTAGTGGCCAGAAAGGAGGACTTCCTTATTTCATGTTTGATTCCTCTCCTTCTGGAGGATCGCTTCCCGCCTGGCTTGAATGTTCTGGATCACCGGTTTCTTTCACAGAGACTTTCATCTCTGATGCACAGTTTGCGACATTGATCACTCCTACTGGCCCAATCGCTAGTTTGGGCACAACGCTCAATGTTTCATGGCAAGCAGTTTTGGGAGCAGAACAATATGCTGTGATGCTAATTTCTATCGATGCCAGTGGATCAGTTTACTTTGTCGGCGATACAATCACTGCGCCAGAAACATTTACCACAATTGACACTCCTATCGGAACTCAACTTGTGTTTGCCCAAGTGATAGGCTACAAACTATGCGATGTGTCGCTCCCCAGCAATCCAGGATATCACATTACGCCAATTAACTAATTACACGGTCCGATGGACCAAGTAGAGAAATAAAAGTAAGTACATGATTCCTCGGACAGTGTACTTTCAGTTTTCATCTTCGAGGGTAAGTGAATCGAACACTCCTAGATCCACTTTGTCTTCTTCGTCGCCCAAGGTGGGATGAAAGCCGACTTCCGACTCGGTCAGAATTTTGGGTTGAATTTCATCCAAAATTCGATTCAACTTTGTGCGATAACTTTTACCCAGATCATGTTCTTCCTCGTCAATCCAAAGAAAGCGCGTAGAGTCTTCTCCCACGTTTCTGAACTCAACTTTAACATCGCGACCAACCAGGGTGGCAAGCAGAACGGTCGTTCCGAGAGCAACCGCATTGCAAGAAATGATATCAGCCTTGCGACGCAACAAGTCTTCTCTAACAAAGATCGAAAGTTCGACATTCAGCTTCCACGCATCTTGTTCCGGGTCGAGACAAACTCTTTGGAAGAAATCTGTTGAATCGATCGAATTAATCCATTCTTGACACGAGGATACATCATGACAAACTATCGCGTTTTGTACTGAGTCCAACAAGTCTACTTCAACACTTTGTCCAGAATCGTCATTCAATTCGGTCATGACTGGTTCATCATAACGATCGAAAATCTCCTTCCATACTTCCCACCTCATTTGAACAGGTTCCCATCCAAAGGCGGAAACCCTGAAGCAAATCATGACCAAATCATCAGCTTCCATTCTTTATTTTTCGTTTGTTGAAAAATTACGCAATCAGATTTAGGATGATTGCGAAAACTTTTAGTCACACATCTCTGTAGAGATTAGTACTTACATTTGATCAAAAATGGTCTTGCACCTTATCCTCGTAGGACTGTCAAGTGGCAACTTCAAAATGACGTGCGCCATGTTCACCATGAGAGCGGTATCCATTTTAGAAGCCTTGGAATACAATATTCTGGCCTGAATGTACAATTCCGTAGCCAAATCATCCACAAACTGCGGATACTTGTTGCAAAAAGAGATAACATGTGGATCCGCATTGGCAGCTCTTCCTTCAAAGTCAAGTTTGGACACTTTGTCGCTCAATCCCGTCACTCTGGATTTCTCCTTTCTTTGCGTCGCTTGACAAAGGTCGCAAGCATCGCGAAACGCCTTTTCTTCTGCATTCCATTCTTTTTGATACGGAAGGACGTACTTGAGCCGATCAGTGTTCCTTGACATGTTTCTTTCATTGAAGCTTCCATACGTTTTAGACCAAATGCACAGAGAGAAATCTCTTTACATAATCATTTGGGGGTTAATCGTCCACCAGTAGCCACCTCTTCCCGACAAACAATCAGTTTCACACTTTTGTCATTCCATCTGGCCAGTTTGCCGGGAGAAGGAATATTATCTTTGGTTAACCTACGAGCAATCTCGCGATAAGACAATCCGTCTTCTTTGCTCATCTTCTTAATGCTCGCCACGATTGCTTGCTGCTCTGGCACTTCGATCAGATGACTGCCTCGATCTTGATTTGCTCTAGTCCATCCATAAGGAGGACGACCAGTGTTCTGTCCGTTTTCTCGCATGCTAGCCAGAGTATCCTTCACTCGTTCTGCTGTGTAATTTGCCTCGATTCCCTTCATGATGGAAGCCATTTGTACCATCGATTGCCCCATCATGGTGGAAGTATCCATGCCATCCTTAATGAAGACAGCATAAGCTTCCATTTTATGAAGCATTTCGATTAACTGGGCTGTGTCAGCAGAATTTCTCGAAACTCGGGAAAGATCGTTGGCCACAAGGATATCACCTTTGTCCATGCAAGCTATCAACTTGCCAAACTCAGGGCGATTGAACATGAAGGTTCCCGAGACTCCCTTATCGACGAAAACATCTTTGAGATCCATTGAGTGAAGTTCTGCCCAAGCTCTTATTTTCTTCTCTTGTTCTTCGAGCGAAGAACCTTCTTGAACTTGCTTTGTGGTGGAAACTCTGACGTAACCATACGCACAACCTGAATTCTTCATCATTTGCGTTTCGGCACGTAGATATCTTCGTTGTACTTTGATTTGAACTTGAGCCAATGCAGAGCTTTTGCCAACTCGTCTTTGGTTTTGAAGGTCAGTTGATAAGAACCGTCTGACCTGAAGCTGATAAACTGTCCGAGGTAGTCAGGCAGTCCTTCCTTTTCGCACTTCGCCGCGTTTACTTCGGCCTTCCTCTTTTTTCGCGCGATTTGGATCTTTTCTTTGTTCGCGTGATAGTATTCTGCGCAAAGCTTATTTTTCTCTAGGCGTTCAATTTCGCTGGCAGGAAGAGGATCGCTAGGTTTCGGAAGAGGCAAACTTGTTACTAGACCTTCTGGTCCTTTCGGAGGATCCAGTTTCGTTTTTCTGGCTGCGAAAGAAGGGAATCTTCTTTCCAACTCGATGTATTCTTTTAGTAGTTTCTCGAAGAAAAGCCGATCAGAGTCTTCCTCAGAGATAAACTTCAAAACAAAGAGTTTCGATGTTGGCGACTCTCGGAGATTTCTTCCTTAGCTAGCTTTTCGCTCAAACCTTATGAAAATACAAAGCGAAACAAAAAGTGATCCGAGTTTGTCCTCTCAAGAATGCTTTTTGCGGAAACTCTTTGTGACGATGATCGTGTCAGCAGGTTTTCAAAACCGTTTCTTTTCCCCGAGAAGCTTTTTTCGAAAATCCTTCGTAACGACCCCCTGACTAGGCACGAAGCTGGGGCCCCCGGAAGTCGCACCGAGTCAGATTTTTTTGCAGAGGAATTCATCTTTTGAAGTCCCAGGAAACTCTCACGTTTTTGATTGTCGAAATCCAGAGTGCTTCATCCTGAGAGATATCGAAAGGCTCCTCCGGGGGCAGTGAAAAGGGACTCTAAAAAGAGACACCAGCAAGTTCAATTTTTGTGTGTTCTCATTGTTGTAAAAATTAAACGGCTTCCAGACTATCGGTGAGGGGTCACTTTTTGAGGGTACCTCGAGAACGATCCAATGCATCATTTGGTACGATCAAATGATTTTTCGATCATCAAGGTAGGTTGAAACATAGTAGTCTGATTTTGTGAGGATCACAAGGTTGAGCAAGGTTGTGAATATCTTGATTGCGCGGAGAGAATCAAAAGTTTCGTCTGCAGACCTCTGAAATGTCTGCAGAAAGAATTAAACTGCGCGAACTAAAATGGATAAGGAATGGACCTCAAACTTGGCTCTCATGATGAGATTTGTCGAGATTCAGATGGAAACGATCGATGTCCCTGCCAGTGTGAAGCACGGATTTCTTCATAAATTGATCCAAGATTTGAAGAAACAAGATGAAAGTTCTGTTCAATCACTTTTGGTGACATCTGAAGTTCAATCATCTCCAAATCTGAGTCGCAAGGGATTGCGATCTTCGAGTCCAGTCATTCCAAAGATCAGAATACCTTCCGTCGAGCGACAAGACCAGAAATCTCGTCGACTTTCTGCTTGCTTTCTGTTGAAACAGAAAGCACCTCAATTCGATGATTACCACGCAGTTCACAAAACGATCCAAACGGAACAAAAGTCGAAAAGACTTTCCGCCAGCTTTTTGCTTTCTCAACCTTCGGCAACTGATATGAAAGTGAAGAGGTTATCAGTTTCGCAAAACTGTTCTCCCGAGGATGCTCCTTTCGACATCTCTTCGAGTCCAGTCCAAAGTAGAAAAAGAAGCTCACTAGCAAATCGAGCTTCGCAAGAACTTTCCGTTGCCGAATTGGTGACCATGATCGCTCCCTTGCCGGCTCCTTCTTTGGATAACATTCTGACTGCCTTGAAGCTGAGCGGAGAGATCGAGCTCAAAGATGGTTTCATTTTCTCTCGCCGGGGTGGAGCAAAAGTAGTCCAAAATCTGGACCTCGAGAGACGGCGCCGGCAAAGTTTCTCTTCGACCAACTTTTCCGATCAAGATGGTCTCCTCCGAGCAGAACGATTGAAAGAAATGTCTGACCTAAACTTTCTTTTCAGCTTGAATGGCTACCATCTTCCTTACTGCGAGAGCTCGAAGCAACGAAGCATGTACGAAGGTTTCTTTGCTGCTTTCCTGCGAGAAGTCCACGCAGGAAAGTCCGAATCGCATAGCTTTCGAGTCTTGCAAGAAGCGATTACGGCTCTCTACATCACTTCCGAACTTTGTGTTGACTTTCTGGAGTGTTTTTTTGAGGTCGTCGGGATAGTCAGGTCGTGTTCAAAAATGATGATACTTGAATCTCAAATTGTTCCAAACAAACAGGCATCGCCCAGAACTGCCACTAGTGACACCTACAAGAAATTAGATAGCGCTCTCGAAGTTTTCAATGATATTCGAGGAGTGTTTCCTCAGTTCAAGTCCAGAAAGCTACTCAATTCTATCTCCGGTTGTAGGGATAGTAATCCCACTGCTACTTGGCTATCGAAATACAATGATTACTGCGATGTTTTACTCTCAGCTGTCGAAATTCATGATTCTAGTTGCATTGCCTTCAGAGACAAAATGAAAAGTCTTCACGATGAACTTGTGGAAATCGAAGAGTCTGCGCGCGAGTTGACAAACTTAGAACTAGGGAGGATGACTTTTTGCAATGACATTATTATCTATGTTGATAGCTATCGTGATTTTCTCAAAGTTTTCTCATCCCGAGGATCGCAATTCCTCGATCTTGGAAGAAACATGCTCATCAAACTTGAGCAATCTCCTCGCAAGAAGTTCGTTCGTTCCGCGAGTAAAATGAGTGGACTAAAATCTGACCCAAAATGATGAAAACATGGAGAAAGCTCAAGCATGCCTCACTTCTGTCGGTCTTGACGAGAAACAATTCAAGATCTCTTCGTCTGGAATTTTGAATGGAATTTTGGAAGGAAATTGTTGGCTCGCAATTAGTCGCTGTCTTCTTTACCCTGATCCAATCGAGCATCGCTTCATTGTCGGATATCAAGAATCTCCACAAAATCGACGAGAAGTGTTACTCGAATATGGTCTTTCCGATCAAAATGCTGAAAAGATAATTGCTTTGGCCAGTATTCTTCCAGAGCAGTATTCCATCGTGATTAGAAGGGTTAAGATTGCGTAATTACACAGGTTTATCAACCTAAGTAAGAATTATGGTATCAAATCGGTGCTTTGCACGTAAAATATCCTGCCAGGACTTCTGTTGCAAATCGGATAAGCATAAGCGGCACATTGCGTGATGTTATGAGTGATGCCTCCCAGTCCGCTGTTCAGTTGAATCACAAGAGAAGTCTGATCGATGGAAACCGTGTCTCCCAAATTCATGTTCGGATAGTTGTACGTAAAGCCAAATCCTCCGCATACAACCGTACTATCGCGAGCTGTAACGACTATTTCCCACTCGCCTAAATCACAAGAACTAACATCAAGTTGATTCCAATTTACGTACAGTTTGTCGTCAAAAATGGTGAAAGTTGCTCCCAAGTCGATCCACTTTGAGATCGCGTATGTAGCTACCGAATAAAACGGTGCTGGAAAATCAATGTTATTCATCGGCATTCCCCAAATGAAGAACTTTCCGCTATCGACCTCCGCCTGCGTGAGGGCAGAACTCATCGCAACTTGTGCGTAAGTCTGGGTGTAATCTTTCTGATCAGTCACTGTAGACATGATGTAGCCGCCTTGAGGATTGCTGTTGGACGGATCTAGTTGCACAGTTCCTGCCACAAAGTTACTCGTGGGAAATCCGAGTGGTCGATCAGTTGTGCAAGTAGTTGGAATGAAATCTGGTCGCACTTCTATGAAAGGAAAGTTATACAAGTTTGGTCCAGTTTGGAACGGAGGGAAAAACAATCCGTCTCCCTCTCCGAATCCCATGATAAGCGTAGGGATTTCTTGTAGGATGGGCTGAGCGGGCTCAACACAAGCACCGATAGGACATTCAGAACAACAATCTTTTGGTTCCCCGAACTGGTAAATCGTTTGTAGCCTCCTCTTTCTTTCGCAGTAGATCGCAATCAGCACAACCAAAACGATGACAGTAATGATTACAACAAGATGAATTTTATTCATTTCAATGGGGAGGCAATTCTTTCCAACCTGCTTTTTGAGATGGTCGACAAAACTGGTCGCTCCAAGTTTTCCACAAGCCACATCAAGTGTAAAAGAAATTAGCCTTCTCATGAAATGGAGTGCGATCTCGCTATTTTCCAAAGCAAATTGAGACAGATTTCTGGAGCGATTTTGACCAAAGAATGCATGCTCGAGGAAGTTCTGCTCGATATTCAAAGTTGTGGTCACAGTTGGAATGAGACTTGGGAAGCTTTGAGGAAGGCTTGCAGTCAACTCAAATGTTCCAAGTTGAAGGGACGAGTAGGATCAGAAGAAAATCAAGTTTTCCTCGAAGTCCCAATCTTGAGCGATATTGCTACCTTGATAGTTGAGGTCATGGCGGGGGCACTTGGAGTCAATCCAGAACCCAAGAGAGAAATCATCTTAGTTCGCAGGCAGTGCCTCAGTTTGTCTGAAGCGAATCGTGAAATGGTCGGCTCGACCATCGAGGTCTCTCTCGGCTCGATCATGTTTGAAGAAAATTCTTGGACGATCGACATCAGCTTGCTGAAGGTGCCGAAAGGATTCGTTTCGCCAACCTCGACGAAGGTCGTTTTGGCAAAATTGTTGTAGGCAGCATTTTTCACGATTCGTTCGAATCAAGAAATCATTCTTTTTGATCATCGCGGCAACAAGATTTTTGATCATCATGTCGACAAGATTTTTGATCAAACCTCTCGACAAGATTTTTGATCATCGCGGCAACAAACTTTTTGATCAAACCTCTCGACAAACTTTTTGATCAAACCTCTCGACAAGATTTTTGATCATCATGTCGACAAACTTTTTGATCAAACCTCTCGACAAGATTTTTGATCATCATGTCGACAAACTTTTTGATCATCGCGGCAACAAACTTTTTGATCAAACCTCTCGACAAGATTTTTGATCATCATGTCGACAAACTTTTTGATCGAGACGGCTGTCATCTTTCCGACAAACGTGACGACAAAATTTTCGATCATCATGACGGATTTTTGTCGATTCTTCCAGCCTAAACGAACAACTCAAACAACTAAACATGAGAAAGTCTCCCAATCCGAGCGCAAAAGCGCTTCTTTCTGCTTATCGAGAGATGGGACAACAAGATCAAAGCGACTTTCTCCGCGCTTTGGAAGGAGATATGTTTAGACTTCATGTTTCAGATGTCTGCAAAACTGAGAGCGATCGTGAAATTCTGACAGATTTTGCTCCCGAATACAGAGACGTGCGAGAAACTTTGCTGGCACCTTTTCACAAAGTTGTCCAAACTGTCCGTGAAGCAGAAAAAATGGCAGCGTATGTGATCGTGACAAGACCTCCTGCTTCTGATTTTCGTCTCGCTCTGTTTTTTGCAGAAGATCCGAATCTCTACGATACTTTGTTCCAACAAGAGTATGAAAACGATAACGCTGACGGCAGATCTCAGTTGAAACAATCTTTGCACGAATTTGAATTCAGCAAGGTTATACAACTTGGTGGAACGCCATTGGAAACTCTTCGTAAGATTGGACTTCCAGTCACGAGTTGGGTCCGCTACAGCGAAAAAGGTCACAGCTGGTCGTGGGATTCATTTTAATCAACACGAGTCAAATAGACTCAAGTTGCTCTCAAAGCTCGAAGAAAATCGATGCTGTTGATTGTAACAGAGAGAAGCAAAAGTTGTTTCTTGGAAAGTTCTCCACCTTTTTGAAGCACAAGACGAGACACTTCGATTTCAGCTTCTTTCTCTTTAAGTTGACGAAAGCTATCATCCTGTTGAAATACTTTTGTGAGAATCGTTCGATAACCGGTCATAATCAAAACGCAACGAGTAGAATTACATCTCGTGCGATCTTTTTTGGACCACGCCATTTCTTTCTTGCAGCAACTACATTTGTCTCTACTACATCTTTCATCCGAACAAATATCTCGAAGATCGATCTGGCCATCCTTTCTGAATGGAAAGTGGTCAATCCCAATATAACAATTGACACCAAAAATGAGGATCATCTTAGCTACGTCTTTGGGAACCCGATGACGACGAACTAATCCCCAGAGAGTTCTCAAATTCGCTTTGACAGAAGGAGCCACAAATGGTAGATTTTTGGGATGAATTACGTGATCTTTTTGCAATCTCTCTGTTTTGTAACATAAGGCATAACATTTTTCACATCCGAAGATACAATTCTTGTGAACCTTTTGTGGAACGTGGAAATACAAATTAGGACGACCAAGAGGACAATCACAGACAAAACAAGGTTCTTCGTTGCAAGTAGAACATTTGTAGTTTTCTTCGTTAAATCTTTGGAGATCCTCATGACTGAAACAGAGGAAGCAAGTCGGCGCATGGTGTAAGTGATAATTGAGTCCATCGACTGTTTTCACAAGTTTGTCTCCTAGATAGGCACCACATTTCGCACATGGTCTAGGATCGCAGCTCGAATGACGAAATCCTACTTCATCTTTGGAGAAAGTATGATTTTTAATCAATTCGTCGCAAAGGTAGCACTTATAAATGCTCAAACAAAAAGCGTGATACTTTTTTCCATCTGCTTCGTGCCAATTGGAATCAGCGATTCCCTTCTTGCAGAGAGGACAAATGTCAGAACAACAGTCCAATCGAAAATGGACAAGAAATCGCTCCAAGTTATTCAAACATAGAGTTTCTCCACGATGTCCGCAACGAGAGCAAATCTGTTTGCTCAAACAAGATGCATGAACCAGAAAGGAAAGATTTGATTTATTCGATAGAAGCAACTTAGAATCGCCCAGTACTTTCTCATGGCAAAACAAACATGGAGAAGGAGTGCAAATTCCTTCGTGATACATGAAGTCTCCACAAAGTTGCATCTTTCCGCTTTTCGATTCGTTTTCTCCGCAAGTCAAGCATGATAACATCGGTTGACATCCTCGATGAAAGTAAACTTCCTCACAACGTTGTTCTTGTATGATTCTCGCAGGAATACCATTTTCGACAAAGTCGGGTACCATTTTCTTGCAATTATGGCAAGACTCGTGATGACCGAAGTAAGTCAAAAAAAGTGTATATTCAGTCGGACGGTCGGAAGAAACGACAATTTTGGAACATTTTATCTCTTTGAGGCAAGACTTGTGGTACCAAAATCTCTTGCTTGCTGGATTTCCTCGTATTATGAACTGAGAATCAACGCTGATATTACCTAGCATCTGCCCGCAAAGAAAACAGGTAGTACACTGAAAGCAAGTTTGACATCTCGCATGATCACAATCGACGATGCCAAAAGCAGAATTTTGCCGGTGCAGCTTGACCGCCAGTTGCTTTTCCATCGTGACGTATTTTGCATCTACCTTTTACGAAAAAGTAGATCTCGTTTCTTAACACTGGGCGTCGAAACGCCTCGTGATTTGATTACCACATGCGCTATTGATGTTTGGTCTCAAGCAAAACGGACTTGATATTCTCGTGTGGCGCCACGTACAGAATCGTTTGGTGCGACTTGAATTGATCCATGGCCATCTGAATGCGCTCCTCAGCCTCGAGTTCTTTGGTTTCCTCAGCAAATTCCTTGAGAGTCGGAGCGTTGAGTTCGCCAGCGAATATTTCCTGCAACATCTCGATCAGGCTACTCTTGTCCAAGTCTTTCGTTGCACTTTCATAACCAAGTTGTCGCAAGAAGCACTTCAGTTCGTGAGATGTGAGAATCTCAGGTGTGTAGGTCTTGATGCTTGTCCCGGGAGTGGTAGAAATTTTCGCAACGCGCAGTTTTCCGGTGCGATATCCTGGCTCATCATCTCCACGACGAGGAAAAGCAATAAAAGCAGCGTACTTTGACATCTCGTAAATGTCGTTTAAAATTAACTTTTCAAAAATATTATAAGTCATTTTATGTTCTGATTGATTCCAGGGTCGTTTTCCTATTTTAACGGCAAGAGAATCTTACAAGCTCGAAACGCGAGTCATACGACTCTTGTTTTGATTTTCTTCACAACGATTCGACGACCTGGATGCCGTTCTGAATGGCAACTTGGTTTGTTTGTTCGCAAAGTGTGTCCAGATGAGAATCGAGTTGCGTCCTCATTTCTTCCGGCAGTTGTGGCAAAACTTCCTCCACCCCGACGATCACTTCGCGTTGAAAACTGAGGCGGTCAGCGAGGTCAGGAGAAGTGGCCAAACGGAGAAGACGATTGCGTTCGTCAGTTGACTTGGCTTGCTGAAGTTGTTGAAAAGCGGCTTGGTAGAGATTGATGACACCATTGGATTTCCACGAAAGCTCGACAATCTCCACGCCTTGAGCAACCACAACGTTGACAGTTTTGTTTCCTACGAGCTTCTCGAGTTGAGACACTTTTGCCTGCAACTCATCGACCTGATCACACTTCTGGACGAGATGCATGGTGAGGTAATCGATTTCGCGCAACTTGCAGTCTCCACCAGCTCCAGCACAACACTTCAACTTGAGACCATTTGAAACGTACGTTTCGCCGCCTTTGTGAATACAAGATTTTCCAGGATTGTTCTGGCGCACGGAAAACTGTCGTTGAAGCCTGCCGAAAGACATTCTGGAATTAGGGTTTGAAACCATTTTATTGAAAATTTGTAAACTCACTTTTTATACAAAGTTTGAGCCTCCGAGTCAATCTCCATGTTGACGAGATTTTTGTCCATCATGTCGACAACCTTTTTGATCGGAAGACTCGACAACCTTTTTGATCGAACGTCTTGACGAGATTTTTGATCGGAAGACTCGACAACCTTTTTGATCGGAAGACTCGACAACCTTTTTGATCGAACGTCTTGACGAGATTTTTGATCGAACGTCTTGACGAGATTTTTGATCGGACGTCTTGACGAGATTTTTGATCGAACGTCTTGACGAGATTTTTGATCGGAAGACTCGACAACCTTTTTGTCCATCATGTCGACAACCTTTTTGATCGAACGTCTTGACGAGATTTTTGTCCATCATGTCGACAACCTTTTTGATCGAACGTCTTGACGAGATTTTTGATCGAACGTCTTGACGAGATTTTTGATCGGAAGACTCGACAACCTTTTTGATCGAACGTCTTGACGAGATTTTTGATCGGAAGACTCGACGAGATTTTTGATCGGAAGACTCGACAACCTTTTTGATCGAACGTCTTGACGAGATTTTTGTCCATCATGTCGACAACCTTTTTGATCGAACGTCTTGACGAGATTTTTGATCATCCGGCCCGACAGCCTTCCGCCTCGAGACTCGGCAGGTTTTTGTCCGGTTCGAGTGCGAAGGAAGTGACAAAAGTATACGTTTTGATTCTTGTTGCGTAAAGAAACATTACCAATCACGACGAGAAACGTCAAGATTTCTTTAGAGTCCAGCACAGTTTCGATATTCTGAGGACAAGATTTTGCTTCTTGATGTCACGAGAGTACAATAAATCGTGTACCAAGCGAAAACAATAGCGCCGAGAAACCAGGCTGGCGCAAGAAGTCGACTATTTCGATTCAGGATTGCCAAATAAAGAACCAAAAAGATGAGAAACAATAGAACAAACTTCAAAACATTGAGGACCAGCAGTTCGTTATCAGTGACTTCATAACAGATTCTGCCTGAATATCGAACATAAATGCAAAACTTGGCTATGATTTTACTCACTTGAAGAATAAAATTACTAAATCATGATGTCCAAACATCTAGATTTTATCACTGGTCGAACCAACCTCGGACTACCTTTTCCACGTCGGGAGGAGTCCAACCGGGAGGCTTGATGACTTTGCCATCAACTTTGCGAAAAGAAGCATCATCATGTTTCTTCTTCATGTTCGCTTCATGAACGACATCGAAGACTTCATCCATGTCCCAACCAACTTTGCTAGCAGCATTTCCATTGAAGTAATCAATGTCGACCAAAGCATCGACCTGATTGGCGATCACATCTGTCTCGCTCTTGAACTCGCGAATTTGAGGAGGTCGTGCCAAAGCAGCACACGAAGCCAGCTGGGCGCGGATGTCATCTTCTTTGTGGAAGACAGTTGCGAGCAACTCCATCAACTCTTCGCAATTCATCTTGACAAGAAACTGAACTTCCTTGCGCGTCATGATACGAGGAACATCGGAAACTTCGGCAGTGGCCTTCGTGAACTCAAGAATGCGAGCCTGTCTCGTCTTGCTAAGTTCGACTCTTTTGAGGACAATTTCATCTTCTTCTTGACGAAAATTGTCTTCACAATCGCAAATTCCAGCGCAACTCTGAGTTAGATCCATCTGAAATGAATTTTTCAGCTCACAAGCCCACAAATAACACATTTCAATTGCGAAAACTCGCGGCACATAGAGTGCCTGAAGTTATTTTAGTATTCGATGCCCATAGTTTCGAGCACCTTGCTAATCGGTCCGTCGCCTCCCTCTCCTTCAACTTCGTGAACCAGAGTTTCCGGCAAAACGTGTCCCGGGATGCGGTGGCCATGTTCGCGCAGAAAGGCAGCTTGCGTTTTGGCCAAAGTGTTTCTCCACAGAAAAGTCAGTTCGGCACTCTCCTGTGGCCAAATTTCTTCTCTAATGGGATGGGATCGGTACCAATTTCGGTCGTCCAGTAGATTGTCGAAGTTGCCCATCAAAATGGGATGTGGTTGAACATCGAGAGCATCGCAGAAGTTTTGCACGAAGCCTTTCTCTCCTTCTGTGACCTGGATTTCGACCAGTTTTTCGAGGGCTCTTTCCTTGCGAGAAAGCCCGCCTACTCGAGTTGCTTCGTATTGGAGTTTCCAAAGCAAAACTTCCGCGGGACTGACTTGGCCGCGAACTGCTTTCTCGCGTGCTTCTTCTGCCCAGGCAGAGAACATGGCGTCGGGAGGAATGAGCTGCTGATGCACGCGAAGGAAATCTGCTTGGCCATACGGGGACAAATCGTCGTCATCAGAGGCTAACCAAGCCGCTTCTATCTCGGCCCAAGTCGTAGCCACGTCTCTACTGATAGTTTTCCACGATTCGAGCAAAGTAGGCACAATGGAAGAATCGTCTCTGACCCAGAAGAAACAAACTTGGTGATAAGTTTCGATCATCTCGGCGAAATTGTGGCTGCAAGAGAGTGACGTGAAGTCTGCGATCAAACTCCTCTTGGAGGGAACCGGAGGAGTTCTATTGAGTCTGCCCACTGTGAAACTGGCCGGTGTCTCGAAGTTGGATTTCAGCTCATCCATCCAGATGTCGATCCAGATGCATTCGGGAATTCTCGAGCAAAACCATTCGAGGTAGAATCTTTCATCCTTGTCTCTGGAAGGATTGTACTCTTCCAGCAACTTTCGATTGGTCTTTTGGAAACTCTCCATGCGTTTCTCCCATCCCGGCTTGTGACGAGACAAAGATCTCTTCCATACGTCGAAACTGAGAAGCTTCGCCATGCGAAGCTTCCATCGAGTCGGATAGCGATGCACTGCGGCTGTATAAATGTGAAACACATCGTAGAAACCGTGTGCGTACACGAGTTCCTGCACCTCGTTGGTCTCTTCTTCGATCTTCATGGTCCTCAAAACGTCTGCCAAAGGAGTCTCCTTCATGATGGCAGACGTCCAGAGGAAGATCCACACTTTGGTCGGAATCTCATCTCCGAACAGACTGAAGAAATTTGCCTGAGAATCGCACGAACTCGATTCAGGAAACCCATCGAGTTCGATGCGGAGGTTGTCTCGTCCATCGAAAAGAGTTTTCAGAGCGGTCTCGTCGTGTTTCACTTGGGCAATCTTCAGAGCACGACCGTAAGTCCTCATGAGGAGAGGAACTTCGTGCTCTTCGAACAAACGTTCGAAGTGTTTTTCGACGTCGAGAACGCGAGCAGCTTGGGGGTCAAACATATCGTCGGTCTTATTCAAAACAAGATCAAACTCTATGATTTCCAAATTATTAAAACTCATTTTATGAGAAGATTGTCTTCTGCGTTATTTTCATCATTTTGATCAGAGATTGAAACAATTGTTGTTCTAATTAGTCTCAAAAATCGTATTAAAAACGATGGAACAATCTTCTCATAAAATGAGTTTCAAAAATTATGAAAACATGATTTTTGACTTGGTATAAGCAAGATGAGGGGAAGGCTGACGCGTCACGCTATGTCTCTCAAGACGGGAAAGTTGAGGTCCCTTACCGATGCCGAAATCGTCGACATGCTGTCGAATAAGCGGCAATTTGCTCCTTTCATCAAGAAGTATTTTGCGGCTCCTCCCTCGTGCTTACTGACTGACTTGCCCGAGAATCTCGAGTACTTTCTGCGCGATTTCTTCGAGAGGCTCGACGCGAACTTTCCTCATTTGATCGACTTGCTGAAAGCTCATGGAGGCAAGATCGTGGCCGCTGGGGAAGCAATCTGCAAGTCCATGTATCTTCAGGACGCTAACGAAGTCGAGCTCTTCTTTGTTGGACCGGAGGCAGGAGAAAGAGATGAGCTTTTGGCGGAAGCAATCGCGTTTCTTTCCGAACGATGGCTTTCCTCGGGAGAAGAGACAAATGACGTCTACGTGCTGAGAAGCACCACGTCCGTTCTAGTTCGTCTCGCGAACGACCATATTGACATCAAGTATCGCTTCTATCTGAAAGTCTTTCCGACCCCAGAAATAGTGATGGAAGAATTCGACATCACGCCTTTCATGGTTGTCACGGACGGTCATCGCGTTCTGGTAACCGAACTGGGCGCTTGGACGAGTTTCAACCAGATCATCGTTGTGGACACCAGTCGCATCAAAGATGGATTCGAGGCGCGACTGTCGAAGTGGTCGAAATGCTATCGCACGATTTTCCCCGGATTGGATCCCGAAATGGAGCAGAGGAAGCAGGCCGTCAGGATTCCAGTCGCCTTAGCTTTGAATCGACTGGTAGCGCTTTCGGAGAAATCTAAGTTCAAGGTACAATGTGACGATATTCCTCCCGGATGTAGCGCCTCAGATATGGCAAGCATCATTGCCTACTCGTCCAGATTCGTTCCTCACTCCGGCGGCAACCTGGAGGAATTTCAGAACCTTCTCCAAGCGAAAAGTTCCGAGTTCGGCTATCGATTGCGCTTGAATGGATTTGCTGCCATAATCAGGGGGACGCAGGTCCCCAGTAAATTCCACGGATCGTGCTCCGACCATCTTCAAAGAATAATGAAGCCGCATGATGCGAGTCCTGGAGGCCAAGTCTTGACTTTTAGACTGTTCTCCCTGGACCTGCCGACAGTTTCCATCAATCTCTATAACTTTTCCACAGACTACAACACGCGCACGGGGTCCGAAAATTTCCCGGTCAGCGAACGTCATTCTTGCTTGCGTGGGTCTATGCTCGAGGGAGAAGATTATGCATCCCGCTTGGCGAAGTTCAACACAAAGATGATGAAATATTTCAACTTCGGTGAGGTTCTTTCGGTCCTCATTCTGCGCAGACCGAGTTCGCGGAGACGCTATTACTTTGAACTCGACGAATGTAGCAAAATCGTCGAGGAAGATGGTGAATGCAAAGAGGCCATTCTCGACTCCTTCGCCTATCCCTTATTCGGCGATGTCATGGGGGTACTCCGTAGGAAGCAAACAAGGGACATAAACCACGATTACGTCGTGGAAGGACTTGCTCGATCCAAATCGCTTCTGGCCGGAGTGAAATGGATCGAGGTTCCCCTGATCTCCAAGAATCCTCCCAAGTATGATCCAAGATCTTGGTACGGGGAACACTACACGAGCTTTCGACTGGGATGCCAAGAGGTCGAGACTTGTCTCAGACTGATGAGACTGCGAAATGGGCCCTGGAAGAACCTACCGAGAGACATCGCGGAAATCATCATTCGCATCGTCGTTTGGGAGAACAGTTATCTCGAGTGACAAAAACAAATCACAAGGCACTTTTGTGCCGCGTGCTGAAACTACACTCGAGCAAAAGAAACAAAAACACGACTTAGTTTTATGTCATCCACTGGTATAACTCCGAGAAAATCGGAGATGGGAGCAGAATTGTTGTCTTCTTTTTGCGGCAATTTGTTGCCGCCAACAATCTTAGACTGATAGAAAAGTACGCCATCGTAAAGGGAGAATACTAGCGTTTCTCTCAAATTCGAATCGGAGTGAACGTCAAAATTGTTTTCAACGCGATCCAATAAGGATCTAGTTTTATTTCATTCGTCGAAGTCTAGATCCTCATCAAGCAAATTTGATGACAACTCTGCGGAAGAACTTTCAGCTTCCGCATAGAGTGCCTTTTTGGCTTTCACTCGTCTCGTCGGGATAATTCTCTTGATTGGAGCAGGAGGACAAGGAATTTGACGCTTCTTGTCTTTGGGAGTGCTTGCGCTTTGATTCTCGAAGAGAATCAAGTCTTCATCTTCGACGAGGTCAAGCTCGAAACTGTGTGCTTGAACTTTTTGTCGCTTCGATAGACGATCGACGACATTCTTGAGAAAACGACGGTGGTCAGTTTCAGGCTCCTCACTTGCCGACGATTCTTCTTCCTCGTCGTCTACAACTTCGCCTCCGTCTTGATTGCTTTCTGAACTTTCTTCGAGAGCATCCAGGTCGACAACAGGTCCTAGCGATGGATGTTCATCGTCCGATTCACTGTTTCCCTCAATCGTGCGATCCAAATGAAGAGAGCGATCTTTCACACGAGCGATATCACGCTTGATGCGATCTTTGTCGGGTTTGGTTCGTATCAGTAGTCCATCATTCAGCGCAGTCTCCTGATCACCAGTGTCATACAAACATCCCCACACGATGACATCCGCAGGGAGATTTTCGAGGAGAAAAGCATAGAATGCTTCCTGTGCTTCCCTCTTGAGGCGATCATAGGTTGCTCGAATGAGGAGACGATGACCATCCTCGATGCCAACCGTCCCGCCATGAAGAAAGCCCGGTCCTGCGCTTTTCGCAGCGGGAGAACGATTGACTTGATCAACATAGAACATAACGATTTTGGCAAATCGCTCAGACCCGATGTCTCTCACCAATGCGAGCGAGACGGCAGAAATTTCTGCCTTGTCTTCCGCCTTTCTTTCTGAGAGATGCTTGGCAATCTTGTAGGCATGCTTGTGTTGAGCATTGGTCAAACCAATTGGAGGATTCATTTTGGATACAATGAATCAAAAAACTGTTCCTTCACTTTATTTCTAGCTTGAATCAATTCAAGCTTGAATTGAGTTTTAAAAATTGCATAAAAATGAAGTAAAATCTCAACACGAGATGGCGACCACTTTGGGAGAACTAGCTTTGTTCAAAGCGACAGAACACTTCACTTCGCTCAGTGAAGTCCTTGATTTCTGTCGTAACCACCCAGAGTTCGAAGACGTTTACCACAAGGTTCCCGAATTCTGGAAGAAAACTCTGTCCCGCTTCCATAGTTCCTACTGGATCGAGTCACGAGGAGACCTCGAAGACGAAGAATGGTACACCTTCGCGAAGGCCATGAAGAAACCAAGATTGTTCTCCTACAGTTTGATCAGAATTCGCAACGAATGGCAAACTCAAGTTGCTCCCGGGCGGCCTCAAACTGGAGTCAACTTTCCTTTCGAGGTGATCGGCCTGGATCCTCGACCTGGCACGATTGGCTATGTCGCTGTTCTCGAGTGGGATGATATGAGTCCTACAGTGTGTTGCTTCCTGCACCACGATCCGAGGACTGCCTTTCTTTCAGCGACCAAGTTTGCTGCTGACGAGTTTAGGAAAGAGGTGGAATCGTTCAGACTCGGAGAGGATGATTTTTGTACTATCTACTGTGCGGTCACTCGTCAGCCTACGTTCCCATCGTCCCTCCCACCCAATGCGGAAACAGTTTTCGCTGTGGATGTCAAAAATCCGGAGATATTGGTTGGAGCCCATTTTGGCAGAGGTGCGGTCGAATCGGTGTACACCATGGTTTATATAAGGGCGATCACCTTTTAATTTCACATGGTCCCAAGTGGACCCAGTGATTGTCTAGATCAAGAAGGTTGCTCTGCCGCCGCTCTCTGACCGAAACCATAAGCGACCAACATGCCCAAAGTTGCTTTCGCTGCCAGAGACAAAGAGAGGTAAACATATTCATACTTTCGGAAATCACCTTTCCAAAGCTGTTGTGCAATCGGCACGAATCCGAATGATGAATAAAAGAGGAACATTATGATGACAGTCACCCATAACCACGAGGGAATATTGTATCCTGCTTCCTGAACATCGGAAAGTCTATCATGAAAGGAAGTCCATATAGTCAGAACGATACCAAACAAGAGAACAAAACCGATGAAAATCGGAATCCAACGAGCCGATCCTAAAGGCGATGTCTCAAACCAATAACCGGTCCATATCATGGCAAAAGCACTCGTCACAAGCAAAAAGTAAGCTTTGATGTCCTTCACTCCGCTCAAAGCAGCAATAATTACGATCATCAAAGTTGCCGTGATCGAGTATTCAATCCAGCGAATGTAATTGTGACCACGCTTGATTCCAGAAAGGTAAATATCACCGGGGTTGAAAGCATAGAGAAGATGGAATCCCGCCGTGATGGCGAAAAATGTTACGATCAAGTTTCCAATCCCGAGTTCTGGCCAGGTATACGCTTCCTGCGAAATCACATTGAAGACATTTTCTGTTGAATCTAGTTTGAACACATGATTGTACAAACTGAGGTTGACTTTCGATTGCGTGAGATCTTTCCTGTTGAAGTAGATGGTGAAGACGATTGCTAAAATCGCATGTACCACGAAGAGAACAAAATTGTACTTCTGGAGACCATCCCAACCGTTCCAAAACTTGCCCTTCGAAGCATGTTCCATTTTATGATCGGAGAGAAGTTTTATGTGAAACAAAGTTGTAGTCAAAGTTAGTGATATACTGGGTCTGAAAGAGACCGCGTATTTATATGTGAAGGTTGATCAAAGTACCACAACCTCTGCCGGCTTTGTGTTCGCAGCCGGTTGTTGCAAAGTGAGCTGTTCCTTGATGAAAGTCTGCTTAGACTCGGGATCGAGAAAGAAGAACTCAATGGTGCTTCTCGAGTTCTTCAAACTCAGGTTGCATCCTTCGCACACCTCGAAGTCCAAAGCTCTCTCCCACCATTCCTCCACAGTGAGAGTTCCGTCGACGACAAACTTACGTTCATACTCGTTGAACGAAGTGCCAGGCAACTCGCAAGCCCGATCGAACCACTCGTAGGCGTCTCCCTCTCGTTGAAAGTTGAGGTCAATGTTTCTGCCACCGAAGGATCTGAGAAATCTCAGACGAGCCTCCAACTGTCCTCCTTCTTTGCTAAGCAGAGGAATGTGAAAGGAGTAGCGAGGAGTGGTCATCTTGTAGCTTTTGTCTGTAGCACGATTTGTGGATCATCTTTTCAGAATTGTTAAAACTCATTTTATTATAAGTTCGTATTCACGTAAGTTCGCAAACATATGAACGTGAAGAGTCACAAAAATTTGTCTCACCATCATACCC
>Ga0194055_10000034_pt1 | contig 89357 bp, 74 predicted proteins | sample SepL449m_MetaG_FD_155482 | JGI IMG/M metagenome (GOLD analysis project Ga0194055, IMG submission 155482) | Anoxic zone freshwater microbial communities from boreal shield lake in IISD Experimental Lakes Area, Ontario, Canada - Sep2016-L442-9m | ecosystem: Environmental > Aquatic > Freshwater >... | reverse complement strand
GGGCCAAAAACGCTAAAATGATGCCAAGTTATGATTTGCGCGGCGGTGCCCTTCACAATATCGGGTGCAAGTAAACGGCCGCCGATAGTCGCACTCGCCTTCACGGTGGGCAAGGCCTCGGAAGTTGTGAAAACGATGGGTGACGCGGAATCGGTAGGCAAAAACGTTCTTGTGCTCGTACCATCGGTGGAAAAGGCGCGAATCGGCTTTGGTTGGGGATTTGAGACGGACTGGCAAAAATGGCTGGCCAGTGGCCGGGAAAGGCCAGGATGGATGAGGCCCGCCTCCGTTTTACGAGCGAGAAAGAGACGGCTGTCCAAGTTGTGCAAAACACTGCTGAAGATCAGCCTGGATAGCGGTATCTTGTACCTTATAGCACGGTATTGCAGAAGCCAAGGCTTTCTCGATGCAGGCCCGGTTCTGGTCGCTAGCGACCACCCCTGGGGCGAATCGCTCCAGTAGTCTGGTCGCTAGCGACCACCCCCCTGGGGCGAATCGCTCCAGTACCGCCGCTTGAGCTCCGTTTGGTTAGACGGAGAAAAATATTTTTTGCCTTAAAATAAGGGCAAAAGCAGTAGCTCTTTAGGATTTAAGCCAGTTTTTACTAACCCTTGGCAGGGTTTGGCACACGGAGTGCATGGTCTTCAGGTGGAGAGAGAGCGAAAAAAGAAATCGGTAGAGGAAGGCCACTCAGCCCAAATCGCCAGTTCAAAGATTCGCCTCCGAGCCACAAACGTATCCAGTTTAAAAAGTTGCTTCGAGCTAAGGAAATCAAGCCATGAACTCTGTTTCGCCAATCTCCGCTCCGCAAACCGTTCATTCAACGGTTGTAGGCATGGCACTGACCCGCGTCGATGTCCTGCTGTGTGTTGTGCCCATTGCCGTCTTCCTTTCGATAGTGTCGCTCGTCTGAGTTGCCTGTTGGTCGTATCGGTTCTTGCATTCGTTGTGTTTGGTCGAGTTGCACCCTTCGTTTAGGGCTTCAGTTCGCGTCCTCAAATCAATTCTCTACAAGTCTGGAAGCAACTATCATGAACCGTATCAGTCAATACGACGCCAAAAAGCCTGAGATCATCGTCGTTGATCCAGCCTGCGATCGTTATGCTGAATTTGTGCAAGCCGCCCAAGAGGGTGAAATCGGGTTGCACTTTTGCTGCGATGGGCAGTCTGCTGTGCGGATGGCCCAAAGATTTCGTGCCGATATTTGGTTAGTGAATGCGGAACTGCCAGATATGTCCGGCTTTGATCTGCTCGACATGCTCTCGCCCCATGTGTTGCAGGGAGCTGTGGATCCGCTGTTATCGGGCTCCAGAATCTCACTCGATCAGATTGGTTTTGGCATGAGATCGGGTATTTTTGTTGTGTCAGAATCGTACGAGGTTGCTGAGGAGCAAGCCTCGCTTTCTGCTGGAATTGCCGGTTATCTCGTCCACCCAGTGCCACTCAATGTGATTCGTTCTGGCCGTGAGATGCAGGGAAATAGCGAATTTCAGCTCGAAAATAGTTCTGTCAACGATCGGTAAGCCGTGTCAGAAAGAGTCCATTCAATCGGAAAGCCTAAGCTTCCTTTTCTTTCAAAGGTCTGATAATGATCCACTCTTCGAAAACTCAGCTCGCAGCGAATAAGATCGGTCCTCGACTCCCAAATATTGTGGTCGTAGACGCCCGGTTCGATGCCTACAAACAATTGGCTCAAAGTGAACGGCTTGGTAAGCTCAATCTCCATTTTCGTGCCAGTGGTGCTGAGGCCATTCGGCTGGCTCGCTTCCAACGAGTTGATGCGTGGCTGATTGCCACCGAATTGGATGACATGTCGGGAAATGACCTCGTGGAATTGTTGCAACGAAAAAGCGATTCTGCTGGACGGCAATCCGACAAAATAGCCTTGATTTCGCCCAAAAAAACGAGTCTACAGCAATTGGCGAGACTTAAGAGGGGCTCGCTTGAAATTGGGGCTGACGCAGTGCTCTCCCACCCGATCTCACTCAGGGACCTAGAAGAAATTCTCGGTGTGAACGATCAAGGTCAGCAGGTAAGGCTAGCAGGGGCAATGGGCTCATACATTGGGCTGCGCGTCGCAGTCGATGCAGCTTTCATATCTATAGCGCTTTTGATTGTGGGCTAAGGCGGTCGATGGTAAATCGTCTTGCCAATCTCACGGCCTGCGGTATTGTCCAAAAGCTTTTGTTTTTGGCATTGCTTCTTTTTATAAGCGGGCGTGAATGCTTGGCCCAAAACGACTGGCAGTATCCAGACCCGTATTTTGGGATCCTAGAAATTGAAAAGTCGGTTGATTCAGCCAGTAACCGCCGCTGGCGCGGCGAAAGAGTAGCAACGCCCAAGCCACTGCCATCCATTCGGGGGCAGCGTTCCAAGAGACCGGGGATGCGTGGACGATCCCAAACCGTACCGCAGCTAGAAAAAAAGTCCTGATCGCCAGAGGGTATTTAAAGCACCGGCAGCGATGGCATCGCAGGACGGGCAGCGTGGGCCGCTGCCAGATTGCCGATGAGGCTTACGCAGATCGCTTCCAAGAATGGTCGACTGGCTGGATCGTCGAAGTTGGCAGCGGTGCGACCAGCGTCGCCGTGCTCGCGGATCGGAATCTGCAAAGGCACCTCGCCTAAGAACGGAATATCTAACTCATGCGCCGTCCGCTTTGCGCCGCCTGTGCCGAAAATATCGTAGCGTTTGTTGCTGTCGGGGGCGAGAAAAAAGCTCATATTTTCCACCATACCCAAGAGCGGAATATTGACTTTGCGAAACATGGCAATGGCTTTTGTGGCGTCAAGGAGCGCGACGTCTTGTGGCGTGCAGACAACGACGGCCCCGGTCAGCGGCAGTATCTGCGAGAGTGTTAGCGCGATGTCGCCTGTGCCCGGCGGCATGTCAATGATCAGATAATCCAGCGGTCCCCAGGCCGTGTCGCGGAGCATCTGCGTGATCGCACCATGCAGCATCGGCCCTCGCCACACCACTGCCTCTCCAGCGGGCACAAGAAAGCCCATCGACATGACAGGCATGGCAAACTGCGGGCGGGGAGTGCTGCCATGTGCCAGCAATCCTGCCGACTGTGCTTCCACAGGCAAGGACTGATGCAGCACAGGCTGAATTTTTCCGTCTTGGATATCGGGACGCCCGGTGAGTCCTAGCAGGTGGGGCACGCTGGGGCCGTAAACATCGGCATCTAAAAGCCCCACGCGACTGCCAGCCCTCGCCAGACCCAGCGCGATGCAGGCGGCAATCGTGCTCTTGCCAACACCCCCCTTGCCAGAGCCAACAGCGATCACACTCTTGGCCTCTAAGCCAATCTGGCCAATCTTTGAAGGTGGCCGCAGATGCTCGACAATGACTACGGAAATGTTGGGCACCTGTGGAAATCGCGTTCGCAGCAGTTCCTCAAGTCGGCTGCGTGTGGAACCCCAGAGGATCGCCGAATGACTAGTGAGTGCGACTATGACGCTGATCGAATCGGCGGTCACCGCGATCGAGCAAAGTTGATCCATTGTGGCCAGTGGTCGGCCAGTTTCCGGGTCGGCCACGGCGGCGAGTGCGAGGGCAACAGACTGCTGATCGGGAGGGCTTTGTGTCATTTTTATTTTTTGCCAAGGGGTGGGGTTTGATGATTCGCTCGCTGGATCCACGCGAGGATTCTGCTCAAGGGGTGCTTGTGTTGGAATCGTGGATCCGAGCCTGTTGTCCATCCGGAAGCAGTTGAGCATCGACGGTGGCGTCGCTTCCGGCCCGTGAGGCCGAGATAAAAAGTCCGCGTGGCTGGAGCGTTACCATCAGAGCAAGGGCTAGGCACAGCAGCATTGCCACGCCGGCCGAGAGCCCGCCATCGGCTTGCACCCCGCGCTTGGTCGAACGAAAATAGATTGCAGCAATGATCTGCAGGTAATAGGCCGCGGCAATCGCCGCATTGACAACGAGGATCACAGCCAGCGCCACACATGCGGCTCGGCGGTTGCCGTACGCGATAGCGGAATTAAAGTCGATTTCAAGGGCAGAAATGGCCAGCGAGAGTTTGCCCCAGAATCCCGGCAGCGGTGGAATACCAGCCAAGCTCAACAAAAAAAGTGCGATGGAAAAAGCTGCAACAGGATTGGTACTCGACAGACCGTTGAGATCATCGATGGTGGCAATTTCCTCCCGTGGCGGCCGAGGCCCGCTGGCGCTTGTCCACTCTGGCCAGCGATGACCCAGGTAGGTGAGAGCAGCAAAAATACCAATCGTCGCCACTAGGTATGTCGCCAGATAAAAGAGCGTTGCACCCAGTCCCCCGAGGCCCAGCGAGCCCGTGGCGATAACCGGTAAAGAGCGATCGGCCTCTCCGGACGCTGCTGCCGCGGCCACCGCCACGCCCACCAGCAGATAGCCAGCGTGAGCGATCGAGGAGCAGGCCAGCAATCGCCGCAGATTGGTTTGCATCAGCGCCAGCACGTTTCCCACTGTCATCGTGACGGCTGCCAGCACGGCCGTCAGTTGCCAAAAGAGCGTCAGATACCAGATGCCGCCGCTGCCGACCGCGCCTAGTGTCGCTGGAATGCCTAGCGACACTAGCCGCACCAGGACCACAATCCCGGCAACCTTTGGCAGCGTTGAAAGGAGCGCTGCGTTGCCTGGGCTTGTGCCCTCGTAGACATCGGGTGCGTAGAAATGCATCGGCACCGCTGCGAGGCGAAAGGCCACGCCAGCCATCGCCATGGCTAGCGTGACAGGCAGCAGCACTGTCACGATGCCGCCAATCGATTCGTCACTGGACCGCAGGCGATCACCGATCACCACCAAGTTTGTCGAACCCCCGATTCCATACAGGCAGACGGCCGCATACAGAAAGAGCGATGAAGCGATCAGCGAGAGGAAAAAATATTTGAGGCACGCCTCTTGGCCATGTGCATCGGTGCGTTTGAGCGACAGCAGGATATAGGTGGGAATCGAAACGAGTTCCAGCCCCACAAATAGAAGCACGAGGTCGCTGGCGACTCCGACAAGAGACAAACCCGCCAGTAAAATCAAAAAGGTGCCCGCCTCTTCGCAGGTACTGCCTTGCGAAAATCGTTGCTGGAGCCCGCTCAAACGGCTGACCGCTGAACGAAAGAGATCCCCACTTTGGACGAGTGCCAAGAGAGCGCCCGAGGCGAGCACAAGCCAGCGAATGAATGTGGAAAAGCCATCAATCATGATCCCGCCAGAGGCGATCGTTGCTCCGTCGCTGGATTGCCCACCAACCAGAGCCATCGCTATCACGATTCCCACAAGCGACACTCCCCACCCGCTCCGTAGGCCAGCAAAGGCACCGCCCAAAAAGGCAACCAGCGCCGCTCCCACGAGCGTGATCTCAGGAGCGAGCAAGAAAAATGTTTCGAGTGATGTGGTCTGTGTCATGGGTCAGTCTGAAAAGGAACGCTCAAAGTTGGAGTGACCGCCAAGGGGCGGGGTTGGCCAGTGGCTGGAAAATTACGAATGGTGAAACGATCGGTGACGGGCGCACGCTGGTCGAGCGGCGAATGGATTGGGAACTCCTCCATGCGGATGGCAAAGGCCTCGCTGGCAGCGCTGGTTTGGTTGCGCACCGCTGCAGCCGATGGTCCGAGGAACGTGGCCGGCACCAGTCCAATCCAAAACACGAAGACTGCCAGTGGCACCAGTGCCGCCGTCTCATACCAGCGCAGGTCGCACATGACGGTAGCAGAATGAGTGGAACCGGCATGGCTGCCCGGAGGTTCCCGCGACGGGCCAAAGAAAACGCGTTCCACTGCCCACAGCATGTACCACGCGCCCAGCACAACACCCACCACAGCCGACACGCTCAGCAGCAGATAGATACTTTGAAAAGACGGCGCCACGCCCGTCCAGGCTCGCTGAAACGCCCCGGCCAGAATCATGAATTCACCGACGAAGCCGTTGAGCCCAGGTAGGCCGATGCTGGAAAATGTAAAGAGCATGAAGAACACCGTCAGCCAAGGAGCCTTGCTGGCGATGCCGCCGAGATTGGCGATCGACCGCGTGTGAAACCGCTCGTAGATCATACCCACCAGAGCAAAGAGACCGGCCGATGAGAGGCCGTGATTGATGAGTTGCAAGGTGGCCCCCTCCACCGCCACGCTTTCCAGCGCAAAAAGCCCCATCACGCAGTAGCCCATGTGGCTGACGCTGGAATAGGCAATCAATCGCTTGAGATCGGTCTGCACGAGTGCCACCAGCGCCCCGTAGAGAATCCCCACCACGCCCAGCCCAAAGAGCCAAGGTGCCGCAGCGGCCGACGCATCGGGCAGCATCGGCAGTGAAAATCGCAAGAAACCATAGATGCCGATTTTGAGGAGCACGCCAGCCAGATCAACGCTACCGCCGGTGGGAGCCTCCACGTGGGCCAGCGGCAGCCAGGTGTGAAACGGTACGATCGGCACCTTGATGGCAAAACCGGCAAAGAGCGCGCAGAAAACGACCATTTGCAGCCAGCCTCCTGCGGCATTCATCGGTAGTGGATGCGCAGCAATGCCAGCAGTGAGCGTGTCGATATCGAATGTGACGCTGCCGGCGTGGGAGGCGTGCCACAGCACGATCGTCAGCAGTCCCAGGAATGCCAGTACGCTCCCGGCCAGCGTGTAAAGAAAAAATTTAAGAGCCGCCTTGCGCCGTTCTTCGTGGCCCCAGATTCCAATCAAGAAGAAAAGCGGCACCAATGTGAATTCAAAGAAAACATAAAATAGGATCACATCGCGAGCCGCAAAGACGCCCAGCATGGCCGCTTCAAGCACCAATAACAGCATGTAAAATCCGACTGGTCGATCCCGGATAGCTTCCCAGCTGACCAGTATGGCCGAGAGCGATAATAGCGCTGAAAGACCAAACAGCCAAAGCGACAGCCCGTCGATGCCCAGCGAAAGCCGCACGTCAAAGATGCCGCCAACCAGCCACGGCACCGTAATGGATCCATAGGGCTCACCGGCAGCGGCCTCGGGACTCTGGAGATAACGGACAATCAGCCAAGCGGTCAGCAGCAGTGTGATCACCGCTGTCACCAGAGCGCTTTGTCGAACGGCATGGCGGCCATGGGCGCCGATGACCCAAGCCACCAAGGCCCCTACAAGGGGCGAAGCGATCACTAACAGCAAGTGGGTGCCGGGCGTAAAACCGTTCATGCGAGCGAGAAATCCCAATCGAAGACAAAGAAGAAGAAAACTATTTCTGACCGAAAAGAAAATCAAAGAGCGCTTGTCCGAGAGTCACGGTGTGTTGCCGATCAAAATGCATTTTTAGCTCCGCAGTTGCCAAGCCAATACGAGCACCATCAAAAGCACGCCCATCACACCAGCCAGAGCGTACCGCTGGAGCATGCCCGATTGGAGTTGTCGCAGCAGTCCGCCAATGGCCAGTGGCACTCGAGCAACGCCCTCGATGAGGCCGTCGATCACCGAACGATCGATGATGGCTGCCAGCGTTGCCAAGAGCATGAGCGGCTTGATGATCAGCCCACTGTAGAGCTGATCAAACCAAAATTTATTAGCGAAAAGTGTGCCTAAAGGACCGAGGAATCGCTCTATCTGGGGTCCATCGCTGCGGCGACCAAGAGAGCCAATCGCGGCAATGACGATACCGATCGCAGCAGCCAGCGTGCCTTGAATCGCCAGATTCAGATGAAAGACAGGAGGCACGGCCGTCTGCGCTACTGCCGCGAAAGTCAGCGAAGGCGTGGCTGAGAGAAAGTGCGTGAGCCAGTCGGTGCTCCAGAGCACCCAGCCGGAAACGACCGAGGCAGTAGCCAGAAGCACCAGCGGCAGCGTCATCACCGGCGGCGATTCATGGGCCGAGTGCCCAGCCTCCCTCGGGCACGCGAAGGGGGCCAGTGAATGTCATGAAGACGGCGCGAAATGTATAAAAAGCCGTCAGTCCAGCGGTTACCAGCGACATGGAAAAAAGCAACTGCCAAACGTCTGGCCGGTTGAGTGAGTTGAGGCCGTCATTAACGCTAGCGGCATTACTGCCCGCAGAACCGACAGCCGTCGTGCCAGTAGACACGTTGAGAGCCGTGGGCATAAAGCGACTCATGTCACTTTGTGCATGACCGGCTGCGGGCGATTCCTGCTGGTGGTTGCCGTGGGCCTCGGGCCATGCCTTGGAGTGGAGCGTGGCCAAGATTTCATCTTTACTAAAAAAGCCAGCGAATGGAGCAACGCCTGCCAAGGCACAGGCTCCACATAAAAAGGTGGCTGCGGTGATCGGCATCACGCGTCGCAATCCGCCAAATCGCCGCATGTCGATCACGCCACCCATCGAATGCATGACGCTGCCAGCGCCCAGAAAGAGCAGGGCCTTGAAAAAGGCATGGGTCAGCAGATGAAAGATTGCGGCTGTGAATCCCAGCAGTGTGCCCGTGCCGAGGCTCGCAAACATGTAGCCGAGTTGGCTGATTGTCGAATAGGCAAGGACTCGCTTGAGATCGTTTTGCACCGTGGCAATCAGGGCCGCAACCATAGCCGTTGTGGCCCCGACGATGCTGACCATGACCAATGCACCAGGATAAGCCACAAAGAGCGGGGCGCAACGAGTCACCAGATAGACGCCGGCGGTCACCATCGTGGCGGCGTGGATCAGAGCGCTCGCCGGCGTGGGGCCTTCCATCGCATCGGGCAACCAAACATGGAGCGGCACCTGTGCGCTTTTACCACAGGCGGCTAGGAGTAACAGCAGGCAGATCACCGTACCGATCGTACCGCCAGCAAAGCCGGCGGCGTCGGAGAGTTGGTAGCCCCCCGCATCGGCGAGCCGCGTTTGACCAAGAATGCCCGGCACAATCGTGCCGTTTGCCGAGAGCGTGTCGTGGAAGTCGAGCGTGCCGTAACTCATCCACAGTAAAAAGATAGCTACGGCCAAGCCAAAGTCGCCAATGCGGTTGACGAGAAAGGCCTTCTTGGCGGCGCGGGCCGCTTCGGGTTTATAAAACCAAAATCCGATCAGCAGGTAACTGCACGCGCCGACTGCCTCCCAGAAGACATAGACGATCAAGAAGTTGCTAGCCGCAACGAGCATCGTCATCGAAAAGACAAACAGGGCAAATAGCGAGAAGAACCGGGGATAGCCCGGATCGTGGTGCATGTACCCGATCGAATAGATCGCCACGAGCAAGCCCACGCAGGTGATGATGGAGAGCATTGTGGCGGTGAGCGGATCGAGACGCAGGGCCACGGTGATCGAAAAAGGACGAACCTCGTGGGTGGTTGCGCTGAGTGGCGTGCCAGGGATGGCAGCGTGTGTGTCGGCGGCAGGTGTGTAGGCATTTTCAACCGTGGCCCATTGCCAGAGTGGGGTGATCATCTCGACCGGCCGCACGGGCTCTGCATGAAGGCCTGCCGCGACACCGACTTCCAGTGACGTGCTCACAAGCAAAACAAGCGAGATGAGGGCGGCCCCTGCAATACCAGCAATGGCCGGAAGATGCGCCCGCGAGCCGAGTGCTTTGCCAAAAAGCAGCGTGAGGATCGCTCCAGCCAGCGGCAAAAGCGGCACCATCATCAGCAGCGTTGAAGGGGAGATATTTTCCATGGTTAGCAGAAAGATCGTTTTTGTTTAGACGTGCTCACGCTGGAGGGTTTCATTTTCATCTGCTTGAGGCAGAACGCCAGCTGGGCTGAGCGTCGGCCAGACCGGTGGCAGCGTGTCGATTGAGGGAAGTTGTTGGTCGACCACACGCGAGAGGCTCGATTCGCGGAGCGACTGCCACGCTGCGGCATCGAGCCGGCCGGTGCGAGCAAACGCCTGTAAGACAAAGACGAGCGCGATCGCCGCCTCGCAGGCAGCCACCGTGAGGATAAAGATCACCAGCACCTGTCCGCCCCAGTCACCGTGAAACCGGCTCCACGCCACAAGGCTGACGGAAACCCCTTGCAGCATCAGTTCTGCCGAGAGAAACATGACGATCAGATTGCGGCGAGTGAGGATCCCCACAAGGCCCAGCACAAAGAGGATCGCCCCGACGCTTAAGGCGTTTTGGAGCAGTGGCAGAGACGTCATCGACGGCCCCCCTGCGACTGTTTTGTTGCCGTGAGTGGCTGTAAGTCGAGTGAGTGGTCAACGACATCAGGCTCGCCTCGCGAGACAATCGCAATCGACCCGATCAAGGCCACAAGCAAAAGCACACCAGCGGCCTCTACGGCCAGAAGGTGGCGGCCAAAAAGTTCGCCTCCCAGACGGGCAACATGATTTTTCACAAGTGAGTCTATCGCAGCAGCATGACTGGAAGTGGCAGGCGAATCGCTGGCCGCACTGGCAAGAGCGAGAGGCTCGGGGGTTGCTGGCCCGACCGACAGCCTGCCTATCGAGAGCGTCAAAAGGCCTAAGAGCACGGCGCCAGTAACAGCCGAGAGCAAGGGTTCACTCGAAACCCGATCGTAGGATGCCAGCCCCGACGGCTGTGCCAGCATCAACACAAAAAGAAACATGACCAGAATGGCACCCGCATAGACAACGATGGTCGCTACACCCAAAAACTGTGCCCCTAGCACCAAGAGCACGCCGGCCACACCTGCGAGCGATAGGGCAAACCAGATCGCCGAATAGACTGGCGATCGCGACACGATTGTGGCCGTACCCGAGACAATGGCCACCAGCGAGACGGTAAGAAAAACAGCTTCCTCGCCAATGCCGCCCAGTCGCTTGCCAGCACACACAAAACCAGCCAGTGCGACGGCTCCCAAAAGCCAGCCCAGCCACCATGCGGAACGATTTTCACTGCCTCTAGGCAAGAGCAGCCAAAGGCCCAGAGCTGTCAGAGTGACAGCACTCGCCAGGAGAAGCCCCGGAGAAAATAGGGCAGGATTCAAAGCGAACCTCCAACAGACTCTGCCACGCTATGTTCTGGTGACGCCGACTTCATCGGCTCGCTGTCCTTTGTCATGTCATAGACGCTGAGCAATTTTTCCTTGTCGAAGATCATCTCCTCGCGGCTCTTGCCCGTGAGATCGAGCAGGCTGGTGAGTTCGATCGCGTCCACTGGGCAGGCCTCCTCGCACATGCCACAGAAGATGCAGCGGAGTTCGTCAATTGCAAAGCTCTCAGGATATTTTTCGCGATCAGGCCAAGGGCTTTGGGTGGCCACGATGTCGATGCAGTGAGCAGGGCAGGCGGTGGCGCAGAGAAAACAGGCCACGCATTTGACGCGACCGTCTGAATCGCGATTGAGTCGGTGGACGCCGCGATAAATAAGCGGGTTTCCCACAGTCGGCCGCTGTTCGGGAAAATTGATAGTGACCTTCGGGCTCACCAAATGCCTGGCGGTCGTCGTAAGGCCCTGCAAAAAAAGCGGCAGATAGAGCCGCTCGGCAAGTCCCAGCGGTTTTTCTTCGAGCCACGTGATGGCAGCATCGGTTGTTTTCATTGGGTTTCCATTAGTTCTCGTGACACGGACCGTTGTTGCGGCCGATACGAATCGCGTTCTAAGAGGCCCTGGTCGCCTTCCAGCGACCCACGCGTGAGGATCGGTCGGTTGTCGGTGCCGGAGGGAGTCAGCAGGCCAGCGCCGATCCAGCCGATAAAAAAGACCGCCCACGGAGCTCCAATCGCAGCGGCCTGCGCCCAAGGGCCAAGCCATGCAAATAACTGGGGCCGAAATTCTTCGACGGTCGCTACAACGACGAGATTGGCGATTCCCAGTGGCAGCATCACCTTCCAAGCAAGGTTCATCAATTGATCAAAGCGAAACCGCGGCCAACTCCAACGCACCAGCATAAAGAAAACAATCACGCCTAGAATTTTTGTATTCAGCACAGCGAAGCGAATCATCGCTCCAAGCCAGGTCACTTCCTGACTTGAGCCAGTCACGCCCCACAGGTGCCAGCCGCCCAGAAACATGATCACGATCAAAAATGCCGCCGTGATCATGTGCAAAAATTCAGAGACTAAAAAAAGCAGGAGGCGGATACCCGAATACTCTGTGTGGTAGCCACCGACTAATTCTTGCTCAGCTTCCGGCAAGTCAAACGGCAGTCGTGCCGCTTCAGCAAAGCTGGCTACCAGAAAGACCAGAAAGCCCAGCGGTTGGGAAAACGCATACCAGATGCCGCTCTCGGCCTGTGCATTCATGATCACATCGAGCTTGAGCGAGCCGGCAGCCAGCACAACGCCGAGCAATCCCAGACCCAGCGGAATCTCATAAGCCACAAGCTGGGCACTGCTGCGAATCCCACCCAGAAAGCCATATTTATTGTTACTCGCCCAGCCTCCTAGGAGCACGCCATAGACAGCGATGCCGGAGAGTGCAAAGACCCAAAGCACGCCGACATCAAGACCAGGCGCCACGAGAAATGGAACTGGGTCGGGCAGGCCGGGAATATTGAGCGGCGGCAATACGCTGCCAAATGGAATGGCCGCAAAGATTGCCAGCGATGCAGAGAGAATCAATAGCGGTGCTGCGGTGTAGAGCACCTTATCGACATGTCTGGGCGTAAAGTCTTCTTTGAGAATAATTTTGAGACCATCGGCAAGCGGCTGTCCGAGGCCAAACAGCCGAATTTTTGTTAGTGGAATACCAACGCGATTAGGGCCACGTCTGTCCTGCACCCACGCTGCGATCCAGCGCTCCAGTAAGACTAGGTAGGCCGCTGCAGTCATCAGACCGCCGACGAGCAAGCCAATTTTGACAAGCGCGGACAGGACAGTGAATGAAGGAAGAAGCGAGGTCATAAAGAGTGGCTCAAGGTAAAAGCCCAAGGGTAAGTTTTTGTCTGAAGGTCGGAAGTGAAAAATCTATCAGGCGAGTTGGGGGAGACGGAGATCAACGCCAGTGGTGGGCATTTCACCGGCAAGGGCGGCAAGTGTCGCTGATGACTCGGCAATCTGCTGGCGAACGGCTACTGGATCGTAGAGACCACGGCGGCCCAGCATATTCCAAAACAAACGGCCTTCTGGCCAGACGCCCGCCGGAGGACGGATCGCCTGCGAAAAGCTCTGGGCACGGTGCGAGGCATTGACCCAGGTGCCGGCCCGCTCGGCAAAACCCGCCGCTGGCAGTCGCCACGTGGCAAGATCGGCCAAAGGAGAGTTAAAAAAATCTTGTACCACCAAGCACTCAAGGTCAGAAAAAAGAGCGGCTGTTTTTGCATCGATCCAAGGCTGGGCAGCTGAACTGCTGGGGTAGGCGGCGGTGATCCAGGCCGCAGAGACATCGCCGGCTTCCACATTGCTTAGCAGGTCTTTCCAGTGGTGAACCGACGTGTCAAAGAGGGCGATAACGGCCTCAACACCTAAGCGATTGGGACATTTTTCGGCGTGAATCGTAAAGCCACCCGGGAAAGATTCGTCGGCCTCGGTTTTGGGGACATAGCCTACGGCCAAAAAAGCCTGCGGATCAATCGACCTCGCAATTGCGCAGAGCATCCAGGCTTCTTCGACTGTCAGCATGGGCGATACAGCGACTGCCAGTCGACCGGCTGATTTCAGATCGCTGCGCAATCGCGTCACAACATCGGCCCATTCAATCACAGCCGACTCAGCCAGGCCATTACTGCCAGTTGGCAGTCTGCGAGTTGCGTCGAGCAATCGAGACTGATCGTGGAGGTGGTGCCAGCCGTAGCGGCCCTCGTCGCAGATCCACCACTTGTTGACATGGGCATTCTCACGGGGCTTAAGCCGGTAGACCGTGTCTTGATTGTGCTCGGTGTGAATCGAACAGCCAGACGCACAGCCTCCGCAGACATTGTCCTCTCGCTTTAAAAACCAGACGCGTTGCTGATAGAGAAAATCCTTGTCACCCAGTGCCCCCACAGGACACAGATCGACGACATTGCCAGAGAGTTTGTTGGCGAGCGGATAGCCTGGAAAGATGTCGATCTCTTCCTTGGCCCCGCGGTTGATCACCATCAGTTCGCTGGTGCCGGAGACTTCGCGGGCAAATCTCACGCAGCGAGTGCACATCACGCAGCGGTCAACAAAGAGCGTAACGGTCGGCCCCACATCACGGCGGCGACTGGTGAACGGATGGATGTCGGCCCTCCGCTCTGCTTGGCCGTGTTCGAAGTGGTAGTCTTGGAGCAAGCACTCGCCAGCTTTGTCACAGATTGGGCAGTCGATCGGATGATCAATGAGAAGGGCTTCCTCAACGCGAGCCCGGCTTTCTTTGACAATCGCACTTTCGGTGACGATTACAGTGCCGTCCTTGACCGGTGTCTGGCAGGCAGGAACAAGCTTGGGCACCATCGAAACCTTCCCCGTGGCGGCATCCCGGCTGCCGGTTTCGATCAGGCACATCCGACAACTCGCCACGACCGAGAGGCCAGGATGCCAGCAGTAGTGCGGGATTTCGGCACCAGCGAGGCGGGCGGCCTCAATACAATTGAGCCGCTGTTCTGCACCTATTTCAATTTCTTTTCCGTCAACAAAAACTGTGGGCATGGGTTTCGAGTCGTTTTCCGAGACACTTTTTAAGGGGGTCAACAGTTTTAGTGGGCGCCGATGATCTGCAGTGCTGGAACAGGGTCGGTGACCATCCAGCCACGGGGATTTGTTTTTTGGATGTAGTCTTCAAACTCACTGCGAAATTTTTGGATGGCATTTTTAATCGGCCACGCTGCACCGTCGGCGAGTCCGCAGATTGTGGAGCCCGGCATCATACCCATCGTGTTGCCAATTTCGAGAAGCAGTTCTAGATCTTTGAGCCGCCCTTTACCCGCCTTGATCCGTTCCAGCAGCCGCAGTGACCAGCTTGTGCCTTCGCGGCAAGGCGTGCACTGCCCACACGATTCGTGGGCAAAGAAACGACACGAATTGTGCAGGAAGTCAACCATGCTCACTGTCTCGTCGAGGACGACGACCGCCGCAGTGCCCAGTCCGAGGCAGCCGGCTCGGCCTGGTCCGGCAAAGTCCAGCGGCGTGTCAAATTCGGCTTCCGTTAACAGGCCCATCGAAATGCCGCCCGGTATCGCGGCCTTCGCTTTGCGGCCCTTCCAGACGCCACCGCCGAAGTGGTCTATTAGTTGCCTTGCCGTGAGCCCCAAGGGGGCCTCGTAGCAGCCGGGTTTTTCAACGTGGCCAGATAGGCAGTAGAGCTTGGGGCCATAACTGCCAGGGTCGCGAGGATTATTTGGATCACTGGGCACACCGATCGAACGAAACCAGTCAACGCCCCGCCTCGCGATCTGGGCAACACAGGCCATCGTCTCCACATTGTTGACAACCGTCGGCTTTTGAAAGAGCCCTTCAACGGCTGGAAACGGTGGCTTGATGCGTGGCCATGCGCGTTTGCCTTCAAGGCTCTCGATCAAACCTGTTTCCTCTCCACAGATGTAAGCAGCCGCACCGCGGTGTAAATAGATGTTGAGCGAAAAACCGCTGCCGCGAATGTTGTCGCCCAGATAGCCAGCCGCATAGGCTTCGTCAATCGCCCCCTGCAACCGATCCCAGCTGTGGGGATATTCATATCGCAGATAGATATAGGCTGTGGCGGCCCGCGTGGCAAAGGCTGAGAGGATAGTGCCCTCGATCATTTGGTGAGGATCGTCTTCCATCAAGATGCGGTTGTTGAAAGTGCCCGGTTCGCTTTCGTCGGCATTGATGCACAGATAGATCGGGCCGGGATGATCCTTCGGCAAAAATGTCCACTTTAGGCCAGTGGAAAAGCCTGCGCCGCCGCGACCTCTGAGCCCAGAGGCCTTCACCATATCGACCACATCCGCGGGCTTTTTCTCGGCCAGAATTCTTTCCAGCGGCGCGTAGCCGCCCCGTGACTTGTAGCTGGCCAGTGTGTAGCCGTCGGGAACGCCAACGGCCTCAAGCAGAACAGGTTGAAAGGTTTGCATAGGCGAATACCTCAGGACCAATTTACTCGAGCCGCCTTCGCACGCTTTGGATAAAGTCAATGGCTGTTTCGTGTGTCAAATTTTTATAAAGCTCTTTATTGGCGAGCATACAGGGGGCAAAATCACAGGCCCCCAAGCACTCAGCTGGCTCGATGGTGATCGAGCCATCGGCAGTGGTGCCGCCAGGCTGAATCCCAGCCGCATGGCAGAGCGTTTCAAGCACCTCCTCACCGCCTCGCAGGGCGCAGGAGATCGAACGGCAAACCCAAGTCCGCACCCGGCCAGCTGGCTGCTCTTGGTGAAAAAATCCGTAGAATGAAAGCGTGTCTTGCACATCGGCTGGCGCCAGCCCCAGCACCGCCGCGACCTCTGCCACGGCCTCCAGTGGCACATGCCGCAAGGCGTCGTTGACGATGTGCAAGGCCGGCAGTGTCAACGCGCGACGATTGGGGTAACGGGGCGCGAGGGCCTCGATCTTTTCAAGCATCTGATCGGTGAGGACGCGGTTAGGATTGCGGTTGGATGCGATCATGGTCAGCGGTCGAGCTCCGCAGCGATAATGTTGAGACTGCCCAGCACGGCCACGACATCGGAGAGCGTGTGGCCGCGGATCAGGTGGGGAAAGAGAGCAAAGTGAAGGACTGATGGCGGACGGCACCTGGCCCGATAGGCCGACTCGCCGCCGTCCCCAACAATATAAAAACCAAGCTCCCCGTTCGGCGCTTCGGTCGCAGCGTACGACTCCTCGTGGGGCACCTCAAAGCCACGGTTACTCATCGACAATTCGAAGTGCGAGATTGTGCCTTCGATCGTGGAGTAGACTTGTTTTTTGGTCGGCAGGGCCGCCCGCTGATCGATGCCGACATTGGCCTCACCAGCCGGCAGATTCTCAATCGCCTGCGAGACGATCTTGAGGCTCTCTCGCATCTCCTGCATCCGCACAAGATAGCGGGCGTAGCAGTCGCCCGAGGACGCGCAGCAGATTTGAAAGTCAAAATCCTGATAGGCCAGATAAGGCTCGTCTTTTCGCAAATCGCGAGTCACTCCGCTGGCCCGGGCCACCGGCCCGGTGGCACCGCGATTGATCGCCTCGGCCTTAGAGAGCACACCCACGCCTTGCGTACGGTCAACAAAGATGCGGTTTCGAGTCAGCAACCGCTCCATGTCTCGGAGTGTTTTTGGGAAATTCTTGACGAAGTCGCGGATTTTTTGAATCACCAGTGGCGTGAAATCGTGCGAGACACCGCCGACCCGCGTGTAACTATTCGTGAACCGAGCCCCGCAGAGCGTTTCAAAAATATCATAAATCACCTCCCGCTGATAAAACGCGTAGAGGAAAAATGTGAATGCTCCGGTGTCGAGTCCGACGGCACCGTTGGAGAGCAGGTGGTCACTGAGCCGTGCGAGTTCTGCGACAATCGTGCGAATGGAGCGGCAGCGGGGTGTCAATTCGATGCCCAGCAGTTTTTCGACAGCGCCGTGCCATGCCACGTTGTTGGCCATCGGCGAGATGTAGTTCATCCGGTCGGTGACGGTGACATACTGATTGTAGGTCAGGTGTTCGGCGAGCTTTTCAAAACCAGAGTGGAGATAACCCATCTCGGGCAATGCATCGACAACGCGTTCGCCGTCGAGTTTGAGGACGATCCTCAGTGTTGTGTGGGTAGCCGGATGCTGCGGCCCGAAGTTGAGCGTCCAAAGGTAGTCTTCGGATCGCTCCTGCTGCTGAGCCGAATCCAGGGGACTTCGAGAAGTAAGAGGGGCAGTGGCCATAAGAAAAACGGTGACCGAGCGATGAGTGGTGTGAGAGAGTGGAGCCTTATGCGAGGGGAAAAATGAAAAACATCAGCCGTCGCGCCGGGTGAGGATCGGAAAATTATGGCGTTCTCCGCGGCCCTGCAACGGATAGTCTTTGCGGAGCGGGTGGGCGGCAAACTCCTCCGGCATAACGAGCCGCCGCAAGTCGGGATGCCCAGCAAAGTGGATGCCAAACAGATCCCAGACCTCGCGTTCCAGCCAGTTGGCTGCTTCCCAGAGCGGCACGGCACTGCGGATGGTCGGCGCCGGATCATCGACATACACCCGCACCGTCAACCGCTGATTGGTCGTGGTTGAGGCGAGCAGATAGACGAGGCCGTAGCGGTGCTTGGCACCGCGGTATTCAAGGTAGTCAACGCAGGTTACGTCGACCAGCAGGTCGAAGCCGCGGTCTTTAAGAAACTCAAGCACTTCAAGCGACTCTTGTTCGGGAACGACTAGGCGCGTCTCACCACGGTAGACCGATGTTTCCATCGTGCCGAAGTGCGCGGCTAGGGGCTCAAGAATGTCGTCGAGCGGGGGCGGTGAGTACGGCGGGTGCGGCATGAAGGTGGGTAGTGGTGGCAAACCGAAAAATAAAAGACCAGCGTTAGCCCCGGGCAGACGGCAGCACAATGCTGCTGCCTGTCAGCGGTGGTTTCAATGAGAGTTGTTGTTGGATCAACGGATTGCGAGCCGCATCGATACAAAGCAGATCAGCCGACTCAACGAGCGCCCGTTTGCGCAACTGCCGCTGTGTGGTGTCAAACTCGCGGCCGGTGATCGTGCCCTCGGCTTGAATCTTATCTTGTAGGTCGATGATCGCCTGAATCAGTTGCTCGGGCCGCGGCGGGCAACCTGGCACATACATGTCGACCGGCAGAAAGCGGTCGATTCCCTGGACCACTGCATAGGTGTCAAAAACACCCCCCGTGCTGGCGCACGCTCCCATCGAGATGCACCACTTCGGTTCGTGCATCTGCAGCCATATGCGTTGCAGAACCGGAAGCATTTTCATGACAACGCGGCCGGCCACGATCATCAAGTCGCACTGCCGAGGGCTGAAGCGAAAGACCTCCGCACCAAAGCGAGCCAAGTCGTGCTTGCTGGCTCCTGTGGCCATCAATTCGATGCCGCAACAGGCCGTCGCAAAGGGCATTGGCCAGAGGCTATTTTTACGGCACCAATTCGCCAGTTCGTCTAGCCGACTCACAACGACATTCTCGGGCAGTTCTAACGCCATCGAAAAACCCCCTTTCGCCAGTCGTAGGCGAAGCCCACAACAACGAGTGACAAGAAGAGCATGGCTCCAGCAAACACCAGGCCGCGACTGGAAACCAGTTCGCCGGCAACAGCCGCATCAACGCCCGCCGACGATCGACTGGCAACAGCCCACGGATAGAGAAAGAGCAATTCCACATCAAAAACGAGAAACGTGATCGCGACAAGATGAAACCTCACATCAAACCGGCGTCGCGTATCGTGCACCGGATCCATACCACTTTCGTAGGGCATCTCTTTGACAGCCCCGGACCGCCTCGGCCCAATGAGCTGTGCGAATGTGACCAAGCCCACCGAGACAGCCGCCGCGATGGCAACAAAAAGCAAAACTGGAAGGATGGCGTCCATGGCTGGGAGCGAAGAAAAGGAGTCTTCGTTTGTACGGGTTTTTTGTCGTGTGGGCTTTTTTATTTTCCGGAATTGGCGGCTCTTAAGCCTGCCGTCCACTAGTCTATTCATGAAAATCGGCGGCGTAAGGGCACTTCGTGAAATTCGTCACAAAGTCGCCGCTTTTTCTAGAAGGCGGTGGATTTTAGGCCCGCCGCCGGCTCTTGCAAGGATCTTGAGTATACCGATGCAGCCGGATACAGACCAAAAGCTGATTCTTATGAGCCCATTTGCAAAAAATGGGCTCCAGCGGTGGGCAATCAAAAATTGCTGAGATTCATAGAGACGCTGGCCCCAAATATGCCGCTCGTAAGCGTCATGCCGCCCCCCTGATTGTCGGCAAAAGGGGTCTTGCCGCCGCCCTGACTGCGGTACGGAGAGTAAGCCCCAACACCACCCCCCTGACCCTGTGCCATGGCCATCGCCGCAGCCTGGGCTGTCTGTTGCCGGGAGAGTTGGGCTTGGTCGACAAGTTGCTGACGGCTTTGATCAAAAGCGGCACTCTGTTGCTGGAGACCAGCCCGCTTTTGTTCAATCTTCTGAATTTCTTGGGAGAGTTGTCCGGCCGACATATGCACAACATCGGGCATGTCTTTGAGGAATTCATTTCGTTTACGATCAGACATAACGGACATGTATTGCCCCACCCAGGCTCGAGCTTCCTGTGCCTCAGGCGCATCGAGCACCTTAAACTTGGCATCCAGATCGTCCAGCAAATATTCAACCTCATGCGACGACATCTTGGCCACGCGTTGGTTCAAATCGGACTTGATCTGCTGCACCTGCTTGGCCGGATAGATCTTCTGGGTAGCGAGCCATTCGCTCAGCTCAAAAATAGCCCGACGCCAACGCGGACTATGGAGGATTTCTGCCTTCCGGGCCAAGTCACTCTCGACAGTGGTTGGATCGGCGGCGTTTTCGCCGGTTCCGGATAGTGCAGGTTGGCTTTTGGGATCTTGCCCGTGGACGGTCGCTGACAACCCAACCCCGAGCAGCATCAGCGGCACAGCGGCGTATCGACAGGCACTGCTGCTTTGTGAAGGCGTCATTGTAAAGCACTCCCTGGTTTGCGGATCATCGTCATATTGACCTGTGGCAAATGCTCGCCGCCAATGTGCGTGTGGAACGATCTCCACGTGCAGCGGTCTTTTCCGTTGTAGACATAGATATTGAGCGAAGACATCTGTGTCCCGTCGGCCATTACCGACGAGGCCTGCGCGATCCAGGCATCCCCATCTTTTTTCCAAACGCCCTCACCATGGGCTCCGTCGCCGGCAAACATCCAGGAATGAATTTCTCTGGCCAAGGGGTCCCAACCGATCCGCTGAGAGATATGGCTGAGCGATGTCTGGCCTTTGATTATTTTCATGTCACGGAGCAAAAAAGTGCGGGCTGCATTCCACCGCACCGCGATTTCCATCGAGGGGGCATTGTCGGCGTTTGCTGGCACGGCGGGATCGGCAGGGTCTTTCTTCTCGGGGGGCGAAAGCGTGTTGTCAACGACCGTCCAGTCGCCCACCATCCAGTCAAGATCTGCCAACTGGACGGGGCCTCCAGCGGGCTCAATCTTAGCTTCGCGGAGGCTGGCGATGTGCCACTGCCCCTCCTGCTTGAGCCATGTTGCCGTGAATCGGCCCTGAATAACTTTCGGCGGGAAGACGGTCGCTACTAGGCCCGGCAGCCTGATTTGAACGGTGCCATCTTCGATTGCCACATCAGGTGTTAAAAATCGCAGGGTTGTTTCCCTGAGCAGCAGCGTGGGTGGCTCATCTTCAGCGGTTGGTTTTTTGGTGAGGGCAACAGTGTCGCGACCCTTCAAGACATTTCCCTGTTCATCAACGATGTCGCCGTCGGCTGTCCAGAGGGCAGCCAACGCTTTGCCATCGCCGCGTTCAAGAGCCTGCATGTAGGCTGCCGCAGCGGCGTGAATTGCCGCTGTGTCGCTAGTAGTAGCGGCCGTAGCCGCCGGAGTTGATGGTTTTGCCGGTGGTTTTCCAGCCAGTGGTTTTGCGGCCTCGGCCACCTGTCCGCAAGCCGGCAGGGAAATGTTCCACGGTATCGCTGCGGCAAAACTCCAAACCACCGCACACTGCAGCAGCCTGCAAAGCCGATCAGACATTTCCGGTGGATTTAATTTTGAGGCATCGAGCATCTAGCACCCTTGAAGGAGAACTCTGTTGAGCTGTGTCAAAAAATCACTGGATACAACAAGCCTATGCATTGCAAATACAACGAGGCACGCTTAGAAGAGTCGGCAAATCGGTCCACCAATCTTAGCAGGCGGGGCGGATTAGGGGAAAGGAATGGCTTGGTTTGGTAGGATAGATGGCCATGCCCGACCACATTGACACCCTTGCCGATCTTGTCCGCCGACCCAGCGTCAATCCGATGGGACGGGATGTGGCTGGCCCGGAATATCTGGAAGGGCGGGTGACAGACTATCTGGTGCAACGCTTTTCCAGCGAGGGCATCCCCTGGGCCAGACAGCCTGTGGCTCCCGGCCGCGATAACGTGGTCGCCCGGCTAGAGGCAACGCTGCCCAACTCTCCAACGATTCTCTGGGACGCCCATCAAGACACAGTTCCTGCCGATGGCATGACGATCGACCCCTTTTCGCCATTGGTGCGCAACGGTCGTCTCTACGGTCGTGGTGCTTGTGATGTGAAGGGGGGCATGGCAGCGATGCTTGTGGCCCTGTCGCGGTTGCGAGTGTCTGGCCGATCGCGAACCATGACGGTCATTTTTTCGGCGACTGTCAACGAAGAATTTGGTTTTTCGGGAGTCAAGACGCTCGCGCGACTTTGGACTCGAGCAGCAGCCCCGCTCGGGAGTCTGGCGGCACAAGAGCCATTCCACTCAGATACGAGAGCTCGCGGATTGCTCGGCTTGATCCACCCCGACGGCCTGCCTCCCGCTGCGGCAATCGTGGCAGAACCGACGGATCTCAATATTGTCACAACGCATAAAGGAGCAGTGCGGTGGCGATTGCGCGTGCATGGCCGCGCGTGCCACAGCGCGTTTCCAGAACGTGGGGAGAATGCAATTTACGCTGCGGGCCGCGCGATTGGGGCCATTGAATCGCTGGCCCAAGAACTGCTCATGCGACACCCAGAGCACCCCTGCGGTCCGCCGACCTTAAGCCTCGGTACGATTCACGGAGGCATGGGTGTGAATCTTGTTCCCGATTTGGTTGTCCTAGAAATTGATCGCCGGGTTGTGCCGGGGGAATCGCCGCAGGCAGCCCGCCACGAAGTGATCGAGCGGATTGCCGCAGCAGTGGGAAACGCGCGGATGGAACACGACGAACCATTTTTAGAAAGCGAGGGCCTAGCTGAGCGGGGCTGTGGCAACGCGCACAGCTTGGGCAGCAACCTCGCTGAGCGACTGATCGCAGCAGCGACAGCCGAGGGCGTGATGCCTACGCGACTGGCTGCTCGCTACGGCACCAACGCCAGCGTGTTGGCATCGGCAGGCGTGCCTAGCCTCGTCTTTGGCCCCGGCTCCATTGCGCAGGCCCATACGGCCGATGAGTCAATCGATCTGGATCAGGTTGACCAAGCCGCTCGCATTCTCTGCCGACTGATTACAGCTGATGTCGGCAATTGACGGCAGTGGCGTTCTTTGAGAACACGCCGCTCCTCCTGCGGCTAGATATTGACTCACCGCTCAATCGGCGTCACTGGCACTCTAAACTGCCAGTCCCTTGAATAAACTGCGGAGCATTGGCCTCGCTATAGGTGCCGGAGGGCTGCGGTCTGCCATCCAACAAGAGCGTCGCAACACGCATCCGGCCGTTGAAGCGAAGGACGATCGCCGCACCGGCAGCCACCGACAAATCGGTCTGGGGCCCAAGGCTTTGGGCATTGCCGAGAATCAATCGCCCTTGGGTCACCTGCGTGGGGCCGGAGTAGCGATTCACGCCCGAGAGGATCCAATCACCGGTGCCGTTTTTAGTGAGTGCCAGCGAGGCCTCTTTTTTATCGTCATGGGGATCGCTGAGCGCAGCAGCCAGTTCGCCTGATCCGGTGCCGGAGCCCTGCAGAACGATTGTCTTCATGAAGCCAAAGCCGGAAATCTCAAAGGGGCTTGTGAACGTGAGCATCCCGCTGCCGGATTGGTCGAGAGTCAGTATTTGCTTTTGTCCATTGAGGTCGAGGATGCGATCGGTTGTCTCGCCCTTGCCAGCGTAGATTAATGTGCAATCACCGCTCACATCGATCATGCCGTCCTCCAGCGTGGTCGGTGCGCCTAGGCTGCTTGTCGGCTTTGGTTTTTCGATGCTGTTAAAAGACGTGACGGCCAGCGTGCCGCCCTCAAGATAGGTCCGGCCGGAGTAGGAGTTGGCCCCCGTGAATTGCAGCACCCCTGCACCGCATTTGCGCAGGGTGATCGGGCCACCACAAGGCCCGGTCGAATCGCAAAAGTCTGTCGAGAGAGTCACAGAACCGCTGGCATGAGTGGTGTCGAGGCAGACCCACGAACCCCCCATTAGGCCATTGTTGATAGTGTCGGTGGTCAGATTGTGTAAGAGCACACCAACCTGCTCGCCGGTAAACTCATCCTTGCCGCCGACATTGAGTCGCAGCGTTGCCATGGCGTGCACAACAATATTGTGGGGAGTCCATTTCGCGGCATCGCCGTTGTAAAGTCCCACGGCTTTTTGAATCAGCAGCGTTCCTGGAAACAGCGTGGTCGGTCCAGCGTAGGTGCACGTACCGCCGAGCGTGACTGTCCCGCCGGGGATCATGCCCAGGTAGTTCCCAATTTTTCCCAGCATCGTAAAGCTACCTGGTCCGCTAATGTCAGCGAGGATTCGGCAATCGCCGTAAAAATCCGCGACAGAATGCAGAGTGATCGGGCCCTCGCATGTGCTGTCGCAAAGCCGTCCCTGATTGATGATGACCGCATTAGAAATGCGAGCATGGGCGGCCAGCGTCCCGAAATCATTGAGCGTCACCGTTCCCGTGCCAAGACCGTTGTCTTTCATCACAAGGACCTTGCCGCCATTGATGATGGTTCCACCGCTGTAGGTGTTTGAATTCTCAAACTGCAGGATTCCAAAGTGGGCATCGTGCCCATTGATCCGGGCGGATTGTGGCTCACCATAACTGTTGAGGACGATGGCCCCACTTCCCGAAACTACACCCTTGAAGGCGATCAGGCTGTCCGGGTCACCGCTATTCACCGTTTGCACATGGAGGTCCGACGCGAGGACAACGGGCACATCGAGATTGAGTCGGCGGCGATTTTTGCCGATGCTGATCACCGGCGGAAAACCACTGAACGGATTTTTTCCAAACTCAATGCTGTTGCCGTTGAGCACCAACCCCTCACCGCCTTCTCCCAGAACCAGTCGGCAGACTGAAAAATATCCCTTGAGGTCGTTGCTGACTGAACACTTGGCAATCGTGCTGAAATCAAGAGCGTACAGGGACTGCTGGCCTGCGCTTGTGGAAGTTTCTGGCATCAGACCGCCGGACCAGTGTGCCGCATCGCTCCAGTTGCCTCCCCCAGGCCCGCTCCAAGCACACAGGCGAGGCTCGCCGGCGGTCACAACTGTGACCGTAAAGACTCGCGAGGAACCATCCGCAGCCCTGACGGTATAGTTTTGCGGCAGGGTGAAATCTCGGCTCGTGCCGGAGGTAGGAGTCGCCGTGGCCGAAGGCGACACTGTAAACGTTGGCGCCAGTGATTTTTGATCGCCTCCCTTCGGCAGAGAAACGCCGATGCTCGTTCCGGCGATGTCCGTCAGGGTCGCGCCCGGCACCGCGAACGACCAGATATTTTTTTCTGTATGGATGACCGCCTTGGGCGGCGGCTCGCTTTGAGGCGCTACGATCGCGGCAGCAATGTAGGGCTTGTCGTCTTTGAGGGTCAAAAATGGCGACTCAAGGACGACGGCATTTTTCGTCTGCGGCAGCTTGGCAGCTTTGACAGGATCAATGTACTGAGCGAGGTCTCGCATGGCGATGCACCGGTATTTGTTGTCTTTCAAATACCGCATCATCACTTGAAAGGTCGCAGGCTCGAGGCTCACTCCGGGATGCTCCATGTCGGGCACGCCATGAAAGCAATAGACGACGACACGGCCCTGACAGGCCTGCTGTGCCTGCTTGATGAATGTCTCCAGAGTGGTCCCATCTTTGATCGTGAAAGACGGCACATCAAAAGGATTGTCGACCGTCGGGCGGTAGGGCCGCTCATAGCCCCCCCGGCCCCAGGAATAACCATGTTCGGCCAGTGCGGGATAAATGCTGGGGGCCGCTGCATAGACCGGCCAGCAAACGGTCGTTGGCTTCGGGCAACCGTGCGCGAGCAAGGCATTCTCCATTGCTAAAAAAGCCGACAGACTGCCCCCGTGGCCCATGGTGTGATTGCCAATCTCAAATCCAGCCTTTGCCATCGTCTGCATTTGACGGTAGCTCAGATACCAGTCTTTGCGGGTCCTAAAAGAATCAAAGTCACAGACATAGATCGTCCCGCCGAAGTCCAGCGACTTTAAAATAGGAGCCACCACCGTCGCATGGCTGGCTGGGGCATCGTCAAAGGTGAGAACCACCAGACGGTCGGGAATTGGCTGGAGTATAATGCTGTCGGGATCAGCCGCGGCCTGCCCAAAGACAGTGTGTGGCAGGGCAAAGGCAACTAGAAGAAGGATCTGGAGAAGAGAAGGTCTCATAGTGTGCTGGCGATTCTTTGTAGATAACACATTCAATCGACTGATTCTAGGGTTTCAGGACGCGGACGAATCAATAAGACAATCACTAGCGACACTAGCGCTATGGCGGCGAAGATTCCAAAGATGCGGTTGAGCGGCACCCGCTGGTCGCGCAGGACTCCAAACCCCCAGTCTGCCAGCCCACCACAACTGATGCTGACAAGGTTCATGATTCCATAGCCAGTTGCGCGTAAGCCAGGCCGCGTGATTTGGGCAAGGAGAGGCATGTTGTTGCTGTCAAAAAAGCCCCAACCGATGCCGAACAAACTAAGCAATGCGATTGCCATCGTGAGCGTGCCGGCATTGCCAACCCCAAAGATTCCGGGGATGATCAACGCCATGCCGATCGCGCTGACATAAATCCGCCCGCGTTGGGTTTGGTCCATCCAGCGATCGGCGAGCCATCCACCGACTCCCGCGCCGACAATCGCCGCAAGTTGCCAGGGCAGAGTTGCCCAAACGCCGGCGCGGCCCTGCGTGAGGTGGAATTGATCCTGAAAAATGGCCGGCATCCAGTCACGCACCACCCAGCCGGCAAGTGCCGGCAGCGTAAAGTAGAGAACCAATAGGATGAACGACCCGTTGCTCAGCAATTCTCTGACGGACTCTAGCACGCCCCCGGCGGCAGCGCGGCTTCCATCGGTCCCCCGCCTGTCACGCAGCAGCAGGAAAAGTGGCACCGAGTAGATGACGCCGATAAGCCCGCAGGCGTTGAAGGCCAAACGCCAGCCGAGCTGCGGGTGCTCAGCCACAAAACCACCAAAGCCGCCGACGATGACGCCCAGATAGATGGCCATTTGATGCACCCCAACGGCACTTGAGCGAGTGCGGGCCGGATGGTAGTCGGCAATCAGCGCAAGGGCGGCCGGGATATAAAAAGCCTCGCTGATTCCCATCAGCGATCGCGTCACCAGCAGCCCTTCGTAGGTCGTTACATGCCCGGTCGCCCAGGTCACCAGCGACCAGGCCAGCAAGCTCCCGCAAATAGTCATCCGCCGCCCGAAGCGGTCTGCGATGTATCCTCCAACCGGGCTCAAAAAGGCATAAACCCATTTGAACTGACCGAGCATCCTGCCCCAATTCGCATCATTCCCGATGTCAAGGATGTCGCCCATCACAGAAGTCTTCATCGTGGCGAGCATTTGCCGATCGAGATAGTTGAGTAGAGCCACCGGGACAAGTAGCGCAACCACCATCCACATCGCCCGAGATTTTGCTATCGCATTCATGGTGCCAGAGGAATTTCTAGCTGCCCGTTCAGAACGGATGGGGGATCGTTTGTCTGATTCACCACCGAGCCACTATTGATCTGCGACTCGCTCATCATGTAGCGAAAGAGGGCGGCGATCTCGTCGTCGCTCAAGGTCTGTAGCAGGCCGTCGGGCATCAGCGATACTTTTGAGGCTGCGCGTTTTTTGATGTCTTCCAGCAGGATTGTCTGTCGGTTCTGCGCAGTCTGCACTGTCAATGTCGACTGGCTCTCTGCGACTACGACTCCGCTCACGACGCGGCCGTCAGCGAGTGCCAATAGCGTGAGCAGAAAGTCTTTCGTGACAACGGCGCTGGGGTCAACAATATTCAAGAGCAGGTAATCAAGGTTCTGGCGATTCGCGCCAGACAAGTCGGGGCCGATCTGGCCCCCTTCGCCAAACAGCCGGTGGCAGGTGGAGCATGATTTCGTAAAGAGGATCCGTCCCTTGGCCGGTGATGCAGCGGCGAGGCGGTCGCGGCTCAGAAGCCGCTTGAGGCGGTCGATCGTCTCCTGATTGTCGTGCGGAGAGTCGCGTTGCTGGCCCCATAGTTCGCCAAGACGGCTGGTCAGGACCGGGACATCGAAGCCACGGATCTGCCGCGCCTGCGCGGCCGTCACGTCGGCCCGCGGGATCGTGCCGGCTGCCATCTGATCCAGCAGGCTAGCCGCGAAGACCGGCCGAGACGCGAGCGTTTCCACCACCAGAGGCTGCTCAGAGGCCGAGAAATTGCCATAGCTGGCAGCCAGCCGCTGGCCGATCTCGGGATCGTCCAACCGTGAGAGACCCGCCATGGCGGTGGTGTTTAAGTGACGCACTTTTAAGAGTCGCTGGCAGATATTTTGCAGATCGGCGGGCTGTGATTCGATGAGGGATTCAAGTGCCTGACGGCGGTGCGCAAGATCGGCCTTACCATCAAATGCCAGCCGACGGACATCGTCGATCGCCCGGCCGTCGGCGAACACCACACCAATAGTTCGCAATTGTTCTGCCATATTCGCCTGCAGGTGGGCTGCTGCGTCTGGTGTCTTTTCGATCACCGCTAGAAAGCCGGGCCAGCTTGCCGGCATCGGCAGTTTGCGTTGCCCGGCCAATCCGGCCACGACCCCGGCGAGAAGGTCGGCCTGACTGGCCCGAGGTTGGGGTGTGGCCTGTTTAAACAGCGCTTTCAGTAGGCCGGGCTGTTGGGCAGCCAGTTCCGCCACCCGCCGGGCTGCCCAAACGCGGACGGCCGGAATCCGGCCCTCTATGGCTAGCGTTACGACCGTCGCAGGATCGTGCTCGGCCAGCGGAATCAGGCCGTACCAGATCATCGCCGGAATGTTGTGATCGCCTGCATCTTGGTCGTGCGACAGGAGCGCAGCAGCCAAGCCCGGTCGTTGGGCCACCGGCAATCGCTGCAAGGTGGAGGCAAGCGCCAGACGCACTAGTCCGGAGGGATCTTCGCGGGCCACTCTCAGAAGCTCCGCCAGTAGTTCGCCGTCGATTGACGCTTCTAGGGCCCGCGGCACGCCCGTCGCCAGATCGAGTGGCAGATGGTCGCTCAACAGCCGCACCGCCCATGTGCGGACATGCTCATCAGGATCGTGAAGCAGCGGTTTTACATCGTCGGCAGAAAGTCGGTCGAGCGAATGGAGGGTCCACAGTGACCGCAGTCGCAGTAGAGGGGCAGCAGTCCCTTTCAGTGCGACGCTCAGCGATTGGATGATGAGAGTCTGGTCGCTGCCGCGGGCGGCGGCATTGCAGAGCTCTCGACGGGCCGCGCGGGCCAGCCATTCGTTGGGGTCTGCGAGCAGGTTCACTCGCTCCGCGTCGCTCATCGCCTGAAGATTGGGCGGAGCCTGCGGGGCCGGCCGGCCATAGCTCACGCGGTAGATTCGGCCAGAGTTACGATCGACTCCGGTGTGGTCGTGGCATTCTCCGGTGTCGCTCCAGTCGATGAGATAGACCGAGCCGTCGGGTCCGTAGGTGACCTCGATGCCAACCATCCAGGGATCGGCCGCATGGAGCATGTCGGGCGTGTGACGGCCAACGTAGCCGCTGCCTTGGCGATCGAGTTGCTCGACGTTCATGCGGCGGCCGTGTTGATTGAGCGTGAAGAGTTTTCCCTGATACTCCTCGGGCCATTGTCGGCCACCGTAGATGGTCATACCGACATGCGCATGGCCACCGCCACGGCGATCGTGCTCGCCGCTAGCGGAGCGTGAGTCGGTCCAATCCTTGCTTGTATCAAAGTGCCAGTGGTCTGCGTGCATCTCTATCGGCTCATACACAAGCCGACCGGCACTGAGCGTGTGCGGCCGCCGGTAGTGGGCTCCTGGAATGATCTGCCAGAGGTGGCCGTTGACGGTGTTGATAAAAAATCCTTCACCATGCCGGTCCCAGTCGTGGCCCCAGGGGTTGGTGGTGCCGTGGCAGACCGCCTCAAACTCTTTCCGGTGTGGGTGGTAACGCCAGATACCACCGCGAATAGGCACTTGATACGCCGTGGGATCGTCGGGACGCTGGATGAGTCCGGGGGCCGAAGCACCGCAGCGGCCATACAGCCACCCGTCGGGACCAAACCGCAGGCCGTTGGCAAAGTTGTGATGATTTTCTAGCGGCACCGTGAAGCCATCGAGCACGGTCTGGGGCGGGCCGTCGGGGCGGTCATCGCCGTCGTGATCCGGCACGAAGAGCAACTGCGGCGGGCAGATGAGCCAGACGCCGCCCAGTCCCACCTCGATGCCTGTGAGCCGTTGCACGTCGTCAATAAAAACCCGTCGCTCGTCGAAATGACCGTCGCCGTCGCGGTCGGAAAAGATGAGCACTCGATCGCAAAGCGATTCCTCGAATCGTTTCGTCCGCTCAGCGTAGGTATAGTTTTCCGCGACCCAGAGTCGGCCTTGGGTGTCCCAAGCCACGGCGATCGGGTTCATCACATCGGGCTCGGCGGCAAAGACGTCAACAGAAAATCCCTCCGGCACGCGAAACCTTTTGGCGGCCGTGACCGGATCGAGTCGTGGGCGTGACAGGTCGGTCTCACTGTTGTGCGGGCGTGGAAATTCAGCGGTGACTAGCCGAGTTGCGAGTGCGATCGCTACCACCACGCAGGCTGCTTTGCAAAGTTGCAACGCGAATCTGACCACAGGCGATTCCTTGCGAAGGCGATAAGTGTGGCGAAAGCAATAAGTGTGGCCAAAGCCATGGTTCATAGTCACCGCTCAAGCATACAGTCTGAGCGGGGCTCGACCTGAAACATCCCTCTCCGAAACCGGACGGTTCCTGTTTCCGCGAGTTGCTTTGGAGAGCGAAGCCGGCTTCAGTAGCCTATCGAATCAGGGACTCAGCCTCGGCAAGTGATACAAAGATGAGGGCGTCCGCGTCTTCGCATGATCTCCGAAATGAGGAGCGACTCGCCCAGCGCGATAGACTCCTTGACCCTCATCAGCCGGAGGGCCTGCCATCGCTCAAGTTCAGACAGACGTCGGTATTCCGACATGTATTGGAGCGACTGAGCGACCTGTTCGTTCAAAGAGGTGTGCTGGAGCACATCCGCAGCGACTCTTGGGAGAGTTCACGGCCAAGTCCGTCCGTGAGTGGCTGGGGCGAGTTGGTGTGAAGACGTTGTTCATCGCAACGGGATCATCATGGGAGAACGGGTATGTCGAGAGCTTCTTTTGTTATGCTCCGAGACGAGCTACTGAAAAGGGAAGCCTTCGACCCGCTGCTCAAGGCTAAGGTGCTGGTCCGCGGTGGCGGCAGCACTACAACACGATCCGGCCACACAGCTCCTTGGGATACCGACCCCCGGCCCCAGAGGCGTGGCAGACCTGTCTTTTGGAGGGTAAAACCCTAACTTAGAAACTGGGGCATTCACGGGGGCAAGTCAAACCCCCCAGGGGTGCCCTTTATAGTTGCTTGTAACAATCCGTTGGTATTGGACCATCCTTACCCTCCGAGAGGCCTAGCCGGTGGTTGGTCCGACGTCTCCCCGCGCGCGAGCAAGCACGTCGTGCAGTCGATTCCAGTATGACATCTCTTCCGCGAGTTCGCAGAGCGGCAGCAGCGTTCGCTCAAGATACGCCACATCGATACGATCGGTATGGCGGCGGGCCACTCCTATCGCGTCGAGAATATCCTTGTCGCGGCCGGCGAGGATCTTGAACAGTATCAGGTCCTCAGGGCTTGGAAATGGGAGGCGGATGCCAAAGAGCTGGTGGAAGCTGGCGCGATGATAGGCGGTTTCCTCAAAGGGCAACGACGCCGTGATAAGGTCGACCTGAAACACCCCTCTCCGAAACCGGACGGTTCCTGTCTCGGCGAGTCGCTTTCGTTCGATATCTTCGCGGAGATCGAAGCCGGCTTCGTTAGCCTGTTGAATCAAGGACTCAGCTTCGGCAAGTGATACAAAGATGAGTGCATCCGCGTCTGCCGTTGTGCGAGGCTCACCGACAACGATCACCGCCAAGCCACCGATGACGAGGTACCGCGTTCCACAGTTGTCGAGGAACTGGAATACGAACCGACAGAAGGAATCAAATTCGCTAGGAGCCAATGCTTTACGCCTCAGGTGACTGCTTTGGGCTTAAGCCGAAGCGTAATCGCAAGGCTCCGGGGATGATCGTCGTCAGGGAATTCAGCCAACCGCATGATGTCCGAGGTGAGGAGCGACTCACCCAGTGCGATGGACTCCTCGACGCTCATCAGTCGGAGGGCCGCCCAGCGCTCGAGTTCAGATTGACGTCGGTATTCCTGCGGATTCTTAATCATAGGGTCATTTTACCAGCTCGAGATCGCGAGGGCGACATCGATGCACCCTTAGCCCTCTAGGCGCGTGCCATCCAGCGGCAGCGCCTAGGCCTTCTTGCCATAGCACTGAGCTTGGTACAACTGCGGGTCCTTTTATGCCGATTCCCCCCACGTAGAGGCTTTCGTGAGCACCAGTAGTAAAATCAAGGTTGTCGGGTCCGTGGTCGATCTCGATGGCGATGAGATGACTCGCATCATCTGGCATTTCATCAAGGAACAACTGATCCTGCCCTATCTGGCTCTTGATTTGCGCACCTACGATCTCTCGATTGAAAATCGTGATGCCACGGCCGATCAGGTCACTATTGATGCGGCCAATGCTATTAAGGAATGTGGCGTTGGTGTAAAGTGCGCGACGATCACGCCCGACGAGGCCCGCGTCGAAGAATTCAAACTCAAGAAAATGTGGAAGAGCCCTAACGGCACGATTCGCAACATATTGGGAGGGGTGATTTTTCGCGAGCCGATCATCATCAGCAACATTCCCCGTCTGGTGCCTAGCTGGACCAAGCCGATTGTTGTTGGCCGTCACGCCTTTGGGGATCAGTACCGCGCTACCGACGTGAAGATTCCCGGCCCAGGCGTGCTGACGCTGACATTTACGCCGACGGATGGTTCGCAGCCGATGCAATTCAAGGTCTTCGACTTTCCATCCGCTGGCGTTGCGATGGCGATGTACAACCTCGATGACTCGATTCGCGACTTCGCCCGGGCCAGTTTTCGCTACGGACTCGCCCGTGGCTACCCTGTGTATCTTTCGACAAAAAATACGATTCTCAAAGTGTATGACGGTCGATTCAAAGACATTTTTCAAGAGATTTTCACAGCTGAATTTGCCACCGATTTCGCCGCCAAGGGGATCACCTACGAGCACCGCTTGATCGACGACATGGTGGCATCGGCCCTGAAGTGGGAAGGGGGCTATGTCTGGGCATGCAAAAATTATGACGGCGATGTTCAAAGCGATATCGTGGCGCAGGGCTTTGGATCGCTAGGCCTGATGACCAGCGTGCTGATGACGCCCGATGGCAAAACCGTTGAGGCCGAGGCGGCCCACGGCACAGTCACCCGGCACTATCGCCAACACCAGCAGGGCAGGCCCACCTCCACCAATCCGATCGCCTCCATTTTTGCGTGGACGCGAGGCCTGGCCCACCGTGGACGACTCGATGGCACACCCGATGTGACGCGTTTTGCTGACACCTTGGAACGGGTCTGCATCGAGACGGTCGAGCAGGGAAAGATGACAAAAGACCTCGCCAGCTTGATCGGTCCCAAACAGCCCTACCTCACCACGCAAGAACTGCTGGCTGCGATCGATAAAAATCTTAAGCAGGCGATGGATGAATAGCAGGCTCAAAGAGCAGAAAAGGTTTTGATCAGCCCGTCCAGAGGCCGCACAGCTTGAGGATTTCGATCGTCAAAATAATGCCTACACCCATCAGCGACTCGCCGGCAATGAGACCGCTCGACACAGGTACGGTGTAGGTGTCGCCAGCTTTAGGGGAGGCTCTGGCAATCGTCCAGGCACATAGGGCCCCCATAAACATGGCAATCGAATTGAAGGCTGGGATAACACCGGCAATCCCCAGTCCCGTTGTCGACGGAATCCAGACTCGCCATTTCGGGGGAGCGAATTCTTCCAGGAGCGTTAACACGATGCCCAGAAACGCACCGACGACGATCGCCTCTTGGGCTCCGGCCGGTAAGGCATCAACCCCTTTTGCGAGCAGTTGGGCAACACTGGCCCAGACCTTTGCGGCGGGCGCTGGCAATGCCTCAGAGCCGAGGTTTTCCGGATTGCGTTGCACGACAAAGAGGTATGCCGGCACCGAAATCAGCGTGCCGGCTATGACGCCGAAGAACTGCGATATCGTTTGCTTGCGTGGGTTGCCACCGAGGAGATAGCCGCTCTTGAGATCGGTCAGCAGGTCGGCGGCGTGGGAAGCCGCCCCCGATGTGATGGATGCGGTCATCAAGTTGGTCGTGATGTTGGTTGGCGCGAGAACTCCATAGACGAGTTGCGTAATCTTTCCCATGGCGCCGATGGGAGTGATGTCGGTTTCACCTGTCGCGCGCGCCGCCACAATTGAAAGTAAAAATGTCAGCAGAACTCCAACAATCCCCATCCACCAACTGATTCCAAACAGAAAGTGACCCAGAACGACGCAGGCCAATCCCGAAAGCAGCGTTCCGCTAATAAACCACGAGCCAGGCACTTCGATGTGCGCCAGCGGATCGTGAGGCTCTGTGTCATTGTGACTACCGCCGCCAACGATGGCCGAGAGTCCGCCAAAAGCGCGAAGCACCGTCCGCCACTTCAAGCTAAAGGACAGGAGCCCAGAGGCCACGAGCATTGCTGTTGAGGGCCAAAGCACCCACGACACAATCCCTCGATAGCCTGGTTGGGCAATGCCCTGCTCGACAAGAATCGGTCCGATGATGCCAAAGCAGATTACCGATCCGATCAGCATCGATGTCGCCACCCGAAGTCCCATGATCGCGCCGGCAGCCACCATGATCAAAGAGCCTTCGATACCGATCGTGTATTTGCTAAGCAGATCGCGGCCAGTCTGCGTGGGAAAAAAGGGGAACTCCGCTGGAAATGCGTAGGCTGCCAAGGGCTTGATCTGCGCAAAAAGATCTCGCCAGATCGCTACCGCCGCACCCAGAAGACCCGAAAAAAATAAGGATCGTGCCTTGATGACAGCCTCGTCGCCGGCGGTGTGCATGCTCTTGAGGGTTTCAGCAGTGGCAATCCCGGAGGGAAAAGGAAGTTGATCAATATTGATCAGCTGGCGCTTGAGTGGGATTGCCATGAAAACACCCAGCATCGAGATCGCTCCCAGCCAGAGCATGATCTCCCACCACTCCAGCAGCCTGCCTGTTGTCATCAAAAGCGCCGGTAGAGCGGAGACAAGACCAGCGCTCGACATATAGCCAGCAGCGCTTGCCGCACTGCTCATCGTGTAGTTTTCGAGGATTGAAAACGGACGGTTGCGGTAGGCCGGCACGACTGCTTCGAGAAACTTAAAAACAGCAAAGGCAATGATCGAAGCTGTGATCGTGACGCCCAGTCCCCAGCCAGTTTTGAGACCGACATAGAGATTTGAGATCGACATCACTCCGCCGATGATCATGCCTGTGATCACGGCCCGGGGAGTGAGTTGGACGGCGTCGTCCCCCTGATAGACGTTGTCAAGCCACCAGCGCGCACGCTCTTGCTCATTTTCAAAAGCTGGATGCTGCGTGGGCGGCGAGGGATTTTTCATGGGCGGCGAATCTGCCGGCCATTAGAACACATCGAGGTTAAAGTGGTGGCCCTGATGGTAGCGGCGGGCCTTGGGGTAGAAGTTTTGCCACGAGCGGTTATAGACGGGAACCCGCATTTCTTGAGGATAGCGGTGGTAGAGATCGTTGGCACTTTGCATGTAGCCATCGGCATAAAAATTATGCGGATAAAAGATGTACGGATAGTGGTAGAAGCGACTCCAGTCTTGGCTGCTGTAGGAAGAGCCCCACTGGCCTCCGAAGGCCTGTTGGCCAGCGGCCGGTGGTTGGGCATTGGCTGGAGCCGCCGCGAAAAATACCGCCCCAGCCAGCAGGGCTGGTGCGGCCCAAGACCTCGCGGACAAGAGTTGCCGTGTCATTGCAATAGTCCCCCCTAAAAATCGAGCTTCTAGGAAAGAGTATCGACCACCGGCATGACCGGTCTTTACGGAAAAACCGGCAGGGTCAAAAACTGGGCAAAGACCCTTCCAGACGGCTCGATTATGCGGGCACGCGGCCTTCAGCCAACTCGCGATCCCACTCGTCCATGAGCGGCCATTCAGTGGCACAGGTGCCAAAGTCAGCGAGTTTTAAATAACTCTCCAAGCGGCTGATTGTTTTTCGAATCATCTTTTCGTCCTTGCGAAAGATTGGACCATGGCTCGGGAGTAACCACTCCACATCGCTTGCCGCAATGCGATCTAACGACTTGATGAACGAGGGAATATCGCTGCCGTGATGCGCGTCGATGGCCCCCACAGCGCCGTCGCGATAAATATTATCGCCGGAAAGCAGGAGATTGCCCAAACGAAAAGCCAACTGGCTGTCAGTGTGGCCTGGCGTGTGCCAGACCTCGAGTCGCTGGCCGCCAATCTGGATCGAGTCTCCGTCCTCGACAGTGTGGTCAATCTTCACGAGGGGCATTTCCATGTGGACATTCTGCGCGGCAATTTCGGCAAATGTCTTGATGCGATCGCCCGTTTCCAGTGAATCGACAGCTTTGGGATGAGAGAATGTCGGCGCCTTTAAGAGCGACTTGGCCTTGGCGAGGCCTTGAATGTGGTCGACATCGGCATGTGTGGCGACAAGGGCTTCGCACTGCGAAAGCGGAAAATCCATCTGCCGGATCATTTCTATGATCTCTTCAATCGTTTCGGAGTAGCCAACATCGATCAGGCCCCACCCGGAGTCGTCGTGTACCAGATAGACATTGCAGCCGATGCGCCATCCAGCCTGATGGTTCATTTCAATCACACCGGGGAAAAGAGGGCGGCGTTGGAGCATAGGATTTTTAGACTTTCAAAAGAGCAGATTTGCTCACTGTATCGCGGGAAGACAGACTAGTGCCAAGAACCATATACGAATGCGGGAATGAAGAATCGACTGTCCAAGTCTAGAGTGGTAACCGTCTCACGGCAACGCATTCGATGGAAGTGCGATCACCAGTAGCGACAACCGACGGGCGAGAGGGAAAGAAAGCGAGATCTGTCGTGGCGCCGGAATTTTTACAACGCGAAGCTTCCGCGACGCTTGCCGCTTCGGCCAGCAGCATTCAAGAACTCTGTAGGCTTATTACGGCTCTTGAATCGTTGGGAGAATCGCTGGGCGTGCCTGATCCGCGTCGAACGGAGTGGTATGGGCAACTGTTGGATAAACTCGCGCCCCAGGTGTCTGGCGAGGCTCTTTTGGTGGCGGCCGTTTGCGGTGGTACCAACACGGGCAAAAGCCTGATCACCAATGCGCTGATTGGCACCCAGATCAGCTGTTCGGTGCCCGAAGCGGCCCGCACTCGCTTTCCAGTCGCCAGTCTGCCGCGAGGCATGGCAGACAAAATCAATCCGTCAGAGCTCTTTCCAGAGTTTGTGACTGTGCCGTGGAGAAGCCCGCAGGATGGCATTGATGGATATGGCGACGAAAGTTTGCCCGCTGAGGCAGGCAGCCACCTACTCATCTGGCGAGAGGATCCCAGCGGCCAGCAACCAACGCGACTGGTTTTAATCGACACGCCAGACATTGACGGCACGCTTCGTGAAAACGGCCATCGCGCTAGGCTCGTGCGCAATGCCTGCGATGTGATCGTGGCGGTGCTCACGCAGCAAAAATACAATGACGCTCCGGTGCGAGAATTTTTTACTGCCGCCGCTACGGCCAAGAAAACGGTGATCGTTGTTTTCAACATGATCGATTGGCCGCAGCAACGCCAGCGAATCGCTGGCTGGCTGGCCACATTCATGGCCGAGACGGGCGTCAAACCGGCGGCGGTCTATGCAGTCCCCTTTTCGGCCGAGGCTGCAGCGGCCGGCCGGATTGTTTTTCATGCCCTCCCCGAGCTAAACGCTCATGCAAAGTCGTCACTGGTGATTGAAGGCGATTGCCCAGAGGGCGTGGCAGATCTCGCGGCCCGCTTGGCAGGCCCCGACTTTGACCGCATTAAGCTCGAGGCGATGAAGGGAGCCTTGGCTGTTGTTCTTGACCCTGATCAGGGGGCGGGGGCGTGGCTGGATGCTTTTGAATCGACCGCGCAGCAGTGGCAGCAGGCTCGTCGTGTGCTCGGCGATAGAGCGAGCGTGAAAGTCGATCTGCCATCCGCTCCTCGTGAACTGGTCTGGAATGAAATCTGGCAGTGGCTCGAGCCAAAACGGTCAGGCTTTGATTTGACAGTCAGCAAGGTCTACCGCGTGGCCGGCAAGGGAGTGATGTGGGTGGCCCGTCAAACAGGTCTGACCCGCAGTGAGGCCAAGAGCCGCGAAGATTTTTCCGCTGTTGAACTCGCGGCACTCAAACAGGCTCTGACTAATTTTGTTGAGCGTCTCCAAGACACGAGTCGCAGCAATCCACGCCTGGCAACGATGCTCCAAGGCGTGCTCGTGGAAGGAGATCGCACGGCGTGGTATGCGGACTTAGAGCGGCGTCATGCGGCGCTGCCTATCGTGTCGCGAGATTACCGGACATTTGTCCGCAGCGAACTGGATCATTTTTCTAGCAACAATCCAGACACCGTGCGCTGGATTGTAACGGGCCTCAATGTAGGCGCCTTTGCCCGACCGGCCATCACTGTGGCGCTGGGGTTGGCCGGTGCCGCAGCAGTGCCGGCAGCGGCAGCCACGGCCGGCGGGCTCTCCACGCTCGTCCACCATGTTGGCGATGTTGTCGTTGGCACCGCCGCCACACTGGCGGGCGAAGGAGCGCTAGGTTTAACGGTTGCCGGACTCAAGCCACTCATCGAAACGCTGTTTGCTGGCTGGTCGGCTGAACGCAGTCGCGTGCTGGCAGAAACCCTGCACCGTGTCGTGCTTGGCGATCGTCTGGACGAGATCGACCGGCTGGCTACCGCAGCCGCCAGACCTGAAGTGGCTGCGGCCCGGCGGCTCTTATTTAATATCCGGGAGTTTTCGCGATGACAACAAACCCTCCTGATGAGGCCTCCGGTGGCGGACCGTCGCCAGAGGCTGCGGCCAGTCTTCCGACTGACTTTGCCCGCTTCGACGAATTGGTTGAGTCGCTTGAGCACTGGAGCCGCTCGGCCGATCAGTGGCCGCCGGCAAGACGGGTCTGTGAGCAATGGGTAGACGTTGAACCGCGACTCGACCGGGCGCGGCGAGAGCTTTCGCGGGTGTTGGTAGTGGGAGTGATCGGCGGCACTGGCACCGGCAAGAGCACGCTGGTGAATGCGTTAGCGGGCTGCGATGTCAGCTCTGCCAGCGATGTGGCCCGGCCGACGACGATTTATCCTGTTGTGGTTGTGTCGCAGGATCTTGATCTTTCATTTTTTCCAGTCGACGCTATGCAGGCCCGCGTTGTGCGCAGCAGCTCTCCGGCCGTAGCGAATATCGTGCTTATCGACTGCCCAGACCCCGACACGCAACCCGAGTCTGAGAGAGCAGATCGACCACTTGCAATCCCTCACGCTCATCCCTCGCGACCCAGCGACACCAATCACAACCGGGATCTTTTGGAAGCGATCGTGCCTACCTGCGATGTGCTGTTGCTGGTGGCTACTGCCCAAAAATATCGGTCGTGGCTCGTGGCTCGTGAGGTGGCTGCATTTGCTCCGGGCCGGCCGCTTCTGTTTGTGCAAACGCATGCTTCCCGCGACCCGGACATTCGCGGCGACTGGCAGAAGGAGTTGGAATCGCAGGGCTTTATGGTGCCGCACATTTTCAGAGTCGATGGACTTGAAGCTGCTCGCAGAGCCGTGGCCGGCGTCACGCAAGAGCCTGAATTCCAAGCGTTGGTAACGGCCATCGACAAGGAGCTGGTGGGTCGGGCGGCACGTCGCGTGCGCCGCACCGGTGCGATCGATTTGGCGGGCTGGTTTTTGCGTGAGTCGCGCGGACACATTGAACCCTACGCAGGGGCTGTCAGAGCGCTTGTTGCTGGCGTAGAAACGCAGCAATCGCGACTGGAGGAGCTTGTGGGGAGGGCGATTGCCCTCAGGCTGCGAAGGAGCCGGTTTTCGTGGCAACACATCCTCACCGATGAGATTGTAGACGGTTGGCAGGGTGGACCCTTTGCGATGTTTCTCCATACGTTGAAAGCGATTGCAGCGTTTTGGCCGCGTATGCGATCGGCGGGTGGGAGTCTCCTATCGCGAGTGCTGGCTGGCCAGGCAGTCGTGCCTGTGACAAATACCCACGGTGCGTGGCAGGCGATCACAGAACTGGGCCTCGATGAATCGGAGGTCGAACAGTCCCGCAGCATCCTCGTTGGCTTGGCGGCCAGAGCCCGCTTGAGTGAACCGCTCGTAGGCCGCGCGCGACTTGACGGGCTGGCGGTGCAGGCGACCGTCGGCACGCTCTTAGAACGCAGCGGTGCATGGCTGGCCGCCGGCATTCAGCGGCTTGTGGCAGAGCGGCGGGGGCAGATTGATGGTCGAATCTTTCGCGGGTTTTTTGAGCTGCTTTTTTCTGGGCTCTTGGTCGCTGTGCTGGGGCGGGCAGGCTGGAACTTTTTCGTGGGTCATCTGTGGCTTGGCCGACCGGTCGATGGAGCGGGCTTTTTGTTTGAGGCATTTGTCTGGCTTGTCCTTTGGGGCTTTCTGCTGCGATGGGTTGTTTTTGCCCGCGTGCGAATGGGCCTCGATCGCGACATTAGGACGCTTATTTCACAGTTGCCCCATGCCAAGCTGGTCGATCCGCTGCTAGCAGACTTCGCCGCAGCGGCTGAAAAAGCCCACGACTTTATTCAGCGAGGCGAGCGGTTAGAACGCGACTGGCAATCTCTCGCTCGTGCGGTGCTGGAACCCGATGGCGGGCTGGGACGACTCCGCAGGGAACCGTTATGATAGGGAGTCACAGGCTCCCATGGGGTGCCACCCATGGCTGGATAGCACATTTTTTGAGCGGCGTTCTTTTATGCGTTATGGTGCGGGGTGGGGCAGCGGCCGATCTCGACGCCGTTGTAACGCGCGGAGAGCTTGTCTGGGCAGCCGATCAAGAAGGGGGTGGGCCGCATGTCTTTCCCGATCCAAGTGACCCGCACGTTCTCAGGGGATTTGAAGTCGATCTGGCGGCTTTGATCGCAGAGGAGCTGGGGGTAAAGCCGCGATTTCAGCAGGGGCAGTGGGATCGTCTGCCATTGCTACTGGGCCGGTCGGCCGACTGCATTCTCAACGGCATTGAATTAACGCCGCAGCGGCAGCGAGATTACCGCTGCTCGCGGCCCTACTTTGCCTATGCATTGCAACTGCTCACGCGGCGAGACGGGCCGCTTGACACTTTTCAACGGCTGGCCTCGAGCGGTCCCGGCGGCCACTGGCGGGTGGGCGTGCTGAGCGGATCGGCCGCCGAGATGGTGATGAGGTCGCGGTCCGATCTGGCCGTTGATGTGATTGGCTACGACGGCACGATTGATTCGCTGGAGCAGGTCAGCAGCGGCGTGCTGGATGCCACCGTCATGGACGACTGCATCTTTAGTTTTTACGCCGACCGCTTCACTCATCTGCGTGCCGTTGATAGGCCGTTTGCCGGCGGGCTCTATACGATTCTCACAGCGTTTGACACGCCAGAATTATCAGCCGCTCTTGATGGGGCAATCGGTCGAATCATTGCTGATGGGCGATTAGAAAAACTGTACAACCATTGGGATCTGGGCGGTCGACAGCAGATGCTGATGCTGCGAGACGCAAGCGAAATTGTGCCTGCCAAGTCGCACAGTTTTGGAGACTTGGTGTGGGAAACGCTGCCACTGTTGGTGGAATCAGCGGGCATGACGCTGTTGCTCTCCTGCGTATCTTTTCCACTAGCTGTTCTGATCGGCTTGGGTGTGGCTATCGGCCGCCTCTACGGACCGCCGAGCCTGCGGCCGCTCCTGACTGCCTATGTTGAACTGCTGCGGGGCACGCCACTCATGTTGCAGCTTTATGCGATCTTTTTCTTACTGCCAAAAATTGGCCTGTCATTGCCGGCTCTGGTGGCAGCGATTGTAGGGCTAGCGCTCAACTACTCGGCCTATGAGTCGGAGATCTATCGAGCCGGGTTGAAAGCTGTGCCGCCTGGTCAGTTGGATGCGGCCCGCTCGCTGGGCATGACCACCTGGCAAGCGCTCAGGCATGTGCTTGTGCCGCAGGCGGTGCGGATCGTGATGCCGCCGGTGACAACCGACTTCATTGCGATGTTCAAAGACACGAGCGTCTGCTCGGTGATCACCGTGATCGAATTGACCAAGCGGTACAGCGTGCTGGCTCTTTCGACGGGACGCATTCTGGAGTTGGCGTGCGTAACGGCGATTCTTTATTTAGCCATGAGTTGGCCGCTGGCCATTTTTTCTCACTGGTGCGAACGTCAACTTGAGCGACCGCAGGTTGGCAGATAGGCGGCGTTATCGCTCCGCACGCCCGCGACACGAAAGCCCTCGTGCGTTTGAGAAAGCGCATAAAAAACTCTGCCCGGGACGGTTGTCCCGGGCAGAGCTCACTGACTGAAGTCGGGCAACGGTTTATCCGTTCGACTTATTTTTGAGAACTACTTAACAGCCACCGTCCGGCTCGCCACGATCACGCGGCCCGGAGCATTCCGTGAAGCAGAAGCATCCGGAGTCGGGGCAGCAGGTGCCTCGACTGGAGCGGCTTCTACAGCACCGCAAGCCGGCTCGCAGCAGCCGTTGCCGGCTGAGCAATCGGGTTCGTCACTGTCGCAGCAGCTATTGCAGCAGCTGGTGCGAGCTTTCTTCGCCTTGTGGCATGCACGGAGCATGTCCAAGATCGGCGTGCCGCAACGCTTCTTGCCGCAGGCCTTGGTACCGCAGCAGCCGTTGCCAGCATCGCACGCTGGTTCGCAGCAGCCGTCGCCGTTGCCGGCATCGCACGCTGGCTCGCAGCAACCGTTACCAGCATCGCAAGCTGGCTCGCAGCAAGATTTATGCTTGCTCTTGCAATGATCGAACAGGCCCTTCAGCCCGCCAAACAGATCATGCTTTTTGCAACGCTTCTTGCCACACGCCTTGGCACCGCAGGTCGGCTCGCAGCAGCCGTTACCGGCATCGCAAGCAGGCTCACAGCATCCGTCGCCATTGCCAGCATCGCACGCTGGCTCGCAACCCTTACCAGCATCACAAGCCGGCTCGCAGCAACCGTTGCCGGCTGAACAATCAGGCTCACAGCACGACGTGCAGCTCTTATGGCCGCCGAGCATCCGATCGAGGATCTCAAAACCGAAAGACTGACTACAAACGGTAACGCCGAGAACCAGCGCACCGAGGAACAACATACGCTTCATCGAGCCACATCTCCTTTGCTTGTGAATCACGCGAGAGTTTTCGTCCCATGCGCGGGGTTTGTCACCCCGTGGTTGTGATCCACTAACGTTTATTCTGCGACAGGCCTGTCGAGCCTTTCCGTGACTCGAAGTATTTCAGGTTACTGTCGCCCCCTGGTTGCCCGACGGGCACAGTGATGCCCCGGGGGACAAAGGTGGCTATCGTCCTAAGACTTCTCGAAGCTTGAGCGAGCCCCAAGTATTTTTAATTCCATGAGTTACGATGCGTGTTGGGTAAGAAATGCCGCGCGTTTCGGCTGCGTATTCTGTATGCTCTTGCGACGGATAATAGTCACAGTGTGACGGGTTTGTTTGCGCGACCGACACAGCTTTCCAGCACGGCCGGTGCATTTGGAAGAGCCTGCGGCCTGTAACGGGCGAAGCGTTGCCACTTGACAGAGGCCGAGCAATCGTTAGAGTTCGCTTATGAATCTGGTGGCCTGTCGGGAGCTATTACTCTCGACACGCAAACAGGGAACTCCGGTGTGATTCCGGGACGGCCCCGCCGCTGTATCCAAGCGACTCCGAAGACCCAAGCAGACGCAAAAAAGCGCCTGCGTGGTGAAGAGGAAAAGGCCGGCTGACACAAAGCCATTGTGGATTAAGCAGCTTTTGCGGCTTGATTCATGAGAAGGCGCCAGCCGGTTGAGCTTGGGAGTCAGAAGACCTACCAGTTTTCTAGAGCATGCCAACCTGCGAGGGCGGGGCGGCAGGCACGATTGCGGCATCGCGGTCGGTCACGTGGTGGGCTGACGATTTTTCTGCTGGCACAACCTTTCCCGACTTAGTGTTGCAGGTGTTCCTGCACGCTTCTGGCGGCAAACGGCTGGCTGAATTGAAGGTGGCCGATGGTCCAGAGCAAGCACACGTCTGTTGCAGGGTGCGCCCGCACGCCCGCGTTTGCTGCGCAGAGAACTGGCATGACGCTGGTTGAAGTTCTAGCCGTTGTGACGACCGTGGCATGTCTCATCGCTCTGCTGTTGCCAGCGGTGCAGAGTGCTCGGGAGGCGACTCGCCGCACATCCTGCGGCAACAACATGCGCAACATCGGCTGTGCCCTGCATGGCTATCTACTGGCAAAGCGATCATTTCCAGTTGGGTGTCTGGAATGGAAGAGCGGATCCGGCGGCAGCAAACGCTGTCTGGCGTGGAACGTGTTCATTCTGCCGTGGCTGGAAGAGCAGGCAACTGCCGACCGGCTGAAGCTCCAGAAACCTTTCGACGATCCGACAAATGCTGAGGTGGCCGCGACGGTGCTACCAGTTTTTCTCTGTCCTTCCGCCGATCGTAAGCGAGGAACTGTGAGTGGCATGGGAGCGACCGACTACGGCGGCGTCGTGGGCGAGCGGATCGCCTCGCCCAACAATCCTGAAAAGGGAGTGTTGGTGACCGATCGGGGCTACTCCCCAAAGGAGATCACCGATGGCTTATCGAAAACGATTCTGATCGCGGAATGCGCCGCCGAAGCCTGGCCGGACGGCCAGTGGATCAACGGCCGTAACCTTTTTGATCAGGCCTACGGGATCAACGCCACGATGCCGTTTTGGGAAGACGAGATGCGCAGTCGCCATCCCACCGCAGCGCAGTGCCTAGCTGGCGATGGCTCGGTGCATCTCATTTTTGAAACAATCGAAAAACTGGTACTAGCAGCGGCATTCACGCGAGGCAAGGGGGAGAGCCCAGGTTCGCCGTGGTCGAGGCCTTAAACCTCATGCGAGTTAACGTGTTTTTTACAACCAAGTTCGAGAACCTTTTTTAAACGGAGAATGTTCAGTGACTATCAGTGCGCGAAAGATTGGTCTAGGAGTGAAGGTCCGTCGGCATTGCTGGCTGGCCGCGATGGTGCTCGTATGTGGCACATTGATCAGTGGGGAGGCGCTGGCAAGTACAGTGACCTTTGAAACGCTGACAACGCCCTCGAGCATTCCGGCGGCAGGTTTTTTCAACGGCGGTCCGGGCACGGTTGTCGCCGGGGAATCAGTCAGCACACCAATTGTGGCGGGGAACGCTTTATTTTCCAATACATTCGGCATCGAAAAATACGGCGAAGTTGACTACCCCTACTGGTTTGGCTTTGCTCTCTCAAACGTTGTTAATAGCAGCGACAATTCGTTCACCAACCAGTACGCTGCCTATCCGTCGACCGGGAGCGGGGCCGGGTATGGGTCTTCCACAAACTACGCAGTTGCGTACGGGAATTCGGCTGTGCTCACGCTACCGAGCGCTGGAACCGTGGATGGTTTTCAAATTGCCAACACGACCTACTCCTATTTGTCGATGCGAGACGGTGACGAGTACGGATTCAGTTCGCCGCTGGCGAGTAATGGCTGGTTTCGCGTGACCGCATCGGGCAGCTTGGCGGGGTCAACGACAGGCTCAGCCGAGTTTTATCTGGCCGACCTGCGGACGGGATCTTCGCCGGGGTTACTGGCCAATTGGGCCTGGTTTGATCTCTCTGGACTCGGAACAGTTGACAGTGTGTCATTTGCCTTTACAGGCTCCGACTCCGGAGCGTATGGACTCAATACTCCAGCATACTTTGCCATGGATCAGCTAACGTATGTGCCGGAGCCGACGACGATAATGCTTCTGGGATGCGGAGGGACTGCCGCTGGCCTCGTCCTTTTGCGTCGCCGTCAAAGGCGAGGCTCTGGAAGGGGATGAGTGAATGGAGTTTGAGATGATGCAGGAACTTTTCATGTCGGCAGCAACCGTACAGGAGCACAACCGCCGCGCGTGGGATCGCTTGGCAGTTGCCCAATCACCGCTGGCAAGGCCTGCTGCCGATCAAGCCTTTAACGATCCTCGGGGCACACTGGGCAGCGGTGGCTCTTCTGAACGCAACTGGCTGCCAGAGCGGTTGAATGGACTCAATGTGCTGTGCCTGGCAGCCGGTGGCGGGAAGCACGGGCCGCTTTATGCCGCAGCGGGGGCACACGTGACGGTCGTCGATCTTTCACCAGCCATGCTTGCTCTCGATCGAGAGGTGGCGAGGGAACGCCGGATTGATTTAGAGATTTTGCAAGGCTCCATGGACGACCTTAGCATGCTTTCGTCCGGCCGCTTTGATCTGGTCATTCATCCGGTGAGCACCTGCTATCTGCCCAGAGTCGATCGAGTTTTTACAGAAGTGGCTCGCGTCACAAAAGAGCAGGGGCTCTATGTGAGCCAGCACAAATCGCCGATGAATCTCCAGACCACGATAGAAACGGTAGCGGGACGCTACCTCGTGCAGCATCCGCAGACGCTGAGCCAACCGCTGCCAGCAGAACTCCCATCGCGGCTCCGCGAGCCTGGCACACAGGAATTTATTCACACGTTCTCGGCCCTGCTGGGGGGCATCTGCCGGGCCGGCTTTTTAATCGAGGATGTCTGCGAGCCAGATCACAGCCAGCCGGGGGCAAGCATTGGCTCTTTCGCTCACCGTGCAGCATTTGTGCCACCCTACATCCGCATTCTGGCCCGACGCAAAGCCGTCGCGAGGGGAAATGCCGGGGCATGAATCCTCGGCCCCGAGGCGTTAGACTTTTGACGTGGCAGCGTCTGTCTGTTCGGATTTTCATTTTTTAAGGGATCGGATGATTTGTCTGACCATTTTACTGCTCGCTAAAAATGCTGCCGATGTGCCGGCGGTTCGCGAACATATTTCACAAGCCATGCGCAAGAGCCGCAAGGAGCCAGGATGCCTGCGTTTTGACGTCTACCACTCGACTGCCGAGGCACGGAGGTTTGTCCTTGTAGAACACTGGGCCTCTCAGGAGGCGATCGATGCCCATCGCACGGCTGAGGCGTACACAACGATCTACAAGCCGCTGGTCATGCCGCTGGTCGATCGCGAAGGCCATCCGGCGACATTGCTTGAGTGAACAGTTGAAAAGGCATTGAGCTGTTTTCGGTGTAGCATTTCTATGATTCTTTTAATTGACAACTACGACTCATTCACCTGGAACCTTGTCCAGCGTTTGGGAGAGATCGCACCCCAAATACCTGTCGAGGTTCACCGCAACGACCAGATCACTGGCGACCAGATCGCGGCGAAAATGCCCAGCCATTTGGTGATCTCGCCCGGCCCATGCACGCCGAACGAGGCTGGCATCTCGTGCGATGTCGTGCGGCGATTTGCTGGACGGATGCCAATTTTGGGTGTCTGCTTAGGCCATCAAGCGATCGGACAGGTTTTTGGCGGCAGAATTGTCCGAGCGAAGCGACTGATGCACGGTAAGGTCGATGCCATTGAGCACTCCGGCAAAGGCCTCTTTGCAAACCTACCCTCGCCGATTGAAGCCACTCGTTATCACAGCCTCGTCATCGACCCACCTTCGCTGCCGCGAGACTTCGAGGTCGATGCGTGGTCGATAGCCCCCGATGGCACGCGTGAGATCATGGCGATCCGCCACCAAACACTCCCAATCTATGGCGTGCAATTTCATCCGGAGAGCTTCCTGACGCCCAGCGGATATGATCTCCTGCGGGCATTTTTGCACATCAAAACGTAAAAGACCCCCGGCCGCCTTCCCGCATCGTCGAACCTCCTGCGCATGATCGATCTTTTTGATGCCCTCGCCCTGATTGAGCAGCACGTTAGGCCGCTAGCGCCACGGCGGATGCGGTTAGTGGACGCCTGCGGCCGGAGGCTGGCCGCTGCGGTTGTTTCCGATGTCGATTCGCCGCCATGGGATAGGGCCATGATGGATGGCTTTGCCGTGCGGAGCGCAGATTTTCTCGGATATGGTGCAGAGGGGATCGAAACAGTCACGCTCGACATCGTCGTTGATGTGGCGGCTGGTGACGTGACAACGCTAAACATTCAGCCAGGATCGTGTGCACGGATTATGACAGGGGCACCGATTCCAAAAGGCGTTGATGCTGTCGTGCCAATTGAATGCGCTGTTGGCGAGACAGGCAGGCTGCACGCTGGTCAACAGGTGCGGCTTCGAGACAAAAAATTTCGTGCTGGCCAGCATGTGGCCAAGCAGGGGGCCGCCTTTTGTAGAGGCCAAGCGGTGCTTGGCCCGGGAACCATGCTCGGTAGCGCTGAAGTGGGCCTCGCCGCCGAAGCGGGGGCCACGCATGTTGTCGCTTCTGCGGGCATCCGTGTGGCGATTCTTTCGACCGGCAGCGAGCTGGTGCCCCCCGATGCAAGGCCTGCCTTTGGCCAGACACGCAATTCTAACGGCCCGATGATTGCCGCTGCCGTAATGCTGTTGGGCGCTGAGCCGATCTCGCTGGGCATCGGACCAGACAGGCCAGAGGCCATTCGCTCACTGGTTGCCCAGGGACTCGCCGCAGATGTGCTCGTGCTTTCCGGTGGCGTATCGGCCGGGGATCACGACCTTGTGCCAGAGATCTTTGAACGCTGTGGTGTGGAAAAGATTTTTCATAAGGTGCGACTCAAGCCCGGCAAGCCGGTCTGGTTCGGTGTTTTCAAACGCAATCAGGCTCCAGCGACGATTGTCTTTGGTCTGCCCGGAAATCCAGCCAGCAGCCTCGTCTGCTTTGAACTTTTTGTCCGGCCGGCGATGGCAATGCTGGCTGGCAAGCCTCGCGAAGAGTGGCACTTGCCCCGCGAACACGCTCGATTGACTCGCCCCACGCAGGCCGCCCCCGATCGACCCGCCTATCTGCCCTGCCACCTCGTGTCCACCGGCGGCACATTATCAGCCACGCCGCTGCCGTGGACCGGTTCCGGCGATCTGCTCGGCTTCGTTGGAGCCAACGGCTTTCTGGCTCTGCCTGCCGGCGCGAAGCAGTACGCTGTCGGAGATGAGGTTAGCGTCTTACTTCGCGACAGTCGGTAAAAGTTGCCTAGGGCAGGCTGCGATGAAAGTGGACATGCTGCCAGCGGCCATCGATTCGCTGCCAGATCCGGGTTTCTTCCGATTGCTTCGTGATCGGATGACCGGAGTCATCAAGCGTCTGCGTGAGACGGACATAGGCAATCAGGGCTGCATCTGCAGAGAGCATGCGCACCACGGGAGAAGCGAGCGATGTTGTCACGGGCTTGCTGGGCTGGCCCGCAGGATGCGGCAGCTTGAAATAAAATTCGTGAAACGCCAGCCCCGCGACAAGATGTCCGCTGGCCTCGGGTTCAAAGCAGGTGATGTCATCGGCCACCAGATTCCGATAGGCCTGCCAGTCGCCTGAGGCAATCGCGTTGAGCAGTTGTTGCGTCAGGCCGATAATGTCGCTGCCATCGGATGCCTCGCTTGCCGCCAAAGCATTTTTTGTCGAAGACATTAATTTTCCTCGCGGGTGACGAGTCCCAGCGAAACGAGTTTGTCGAGACACTCGTCGCGTTCGCGGGACCGCTGCAGACTGGTCCAAGAGGGATCCTGGGCCAGCACAAACGATTGGTAGGAAGCCGGCATTCCTTTTTTACCTGACTGGCTGACGAGTCGCCCGATCACTTCTCGATCGAGTTTTGTCAGTCGCATCGCTTCAACGCGATAGTCGAGAAATGCCTCCCAGACGAGAGGAAAAAGTGGTTGCACAATCTGCTGTCCAATCGTTTCGGCATAGCGGCGAATCTCGAGTTGGGCATGGGTATCCATTCGCAAGGCTAAAAAATGCAGGAGATTGTGAAGATCGATTTTCCAGTAGGCCTCGGTGTAGGTTGAAAGTGGCAGATCTTTGCGGGCCTGTTCTCGGGCGATGCCATCGCTGAGCCGTTCCTCATAGACGCGTCTGGCTAGACTCTGCAATTCCATCTCGGCCTGCGTGTGTTTATGACCAGCCATTTTCGTCAACAGCCCATCGGAGCCTTGGCGATTGCTGGCGGCTTGGCTGCGCCATTCACCATCGTGCGTTGACTGCATGGAATCGATGGCCAGAGAATACCGCGTGGAGTATTCGTTGATACTGGCGGTGCGATGGCGGATCCACTGCCGCCAGCAGTCCATCGGCACCCGTACAACAAACTTAAGTTCGGCCATTTCAAATGGCGTGGTGTGGGCGTGTCGCAGCAGATAGCGGATCAGTTGACGATCGTCGCTGACCTTTCGCGTGCCCTCGCCGTAGCTGACGCGAGCGGCTTGCACAACAGAGCCGTCATCGCCCATGCAGTCGACTAGGGCCACAAAGCCATCGTCGAGTAGAGGGAATTTTTTCCATCGCAGGCTGTCAAGGAGAGCAACGCGATCGGTTTCGGGAGCGGCGTGAGGGTCGTTCATAGTGAGGCCTGTGAGTGTGAAGGGTGCCACAGAATGAGATAACGGCGCGTGGCGGTCAATCCTTCGCAAGGAGTTGCTGCAGAAGTGTGGCGAGTTTGCGAGCGTCGTCAGAGGCCGTGAGTTGGGCGATCTTGGCTGCTGGAACCTCTAGTTTGGCCAGCGAAGCCGCGATGCTAGCCCAGAGCTTTTCTCGCTTTTTTCCCTCGGCTAAGTAGAGATCGGTGACCTGTTCGCCCAACCGTTGCAGCAGGGCTGTGTCGAGGTTGTCGTAATAGTTTTTAACAATTTTTTGCTGGTATTTTGAGAGGTCTGCCATGGCAAAAGCCCTGTCTTCTGGAAGGAATGGATCGGGAAGGCTAGAGTATCGGAAAATTCCTACAAACCATCGAGAGAATCTTATGCCCACGATCACATTTGTCAGTGAAAAAAAAGAAATTCAAGTTCCCACAGGAGCAAATCTCCGCAAGGAGGCGTTGCAGGCCGGCGTTGCCCTCTATCCGGGCATCCACAAAATCGCTAACTGCCACGGCTTTGGAACCTGCGGAACCTGCCGAGTGCTGATCACCAAGGGAATCGAAAATGTCAGCCCGAGGGGGTTTCTGGAAGCGGCGAGGCTGTCTGTATCGCTGGCCTACATCGGCAACGAGTCGACGATGCGACTGGCCTGTCAGACAAAAGTCAACGGCGACATCGCCGTTACTACCTGCCCATCGATGAATCTGTTTGGGGATAATTTTTTCAGCTGAATCTAGAGCCGACTCTCAACATTAGGCAATCGCGATAAGGAAACGGCCATGAAGGAAGTCATTGCGATCGTCAAGCCGTTTCTTGCCGAGCGAGTGCTTGAGGCTCTGAAGCTTGCCCCGCTTGAAGCCTGCACTGTCCGCGAGGTGAAAGGCTACGGTCGGCAGAAGAGCTACCTCGACGAATACGGCACGAGCGAATACTCGCTGGCTTTTCTGCCCAAGGTCGAGATCCAGCTTTGGGTGGATGACTCGCGGGTCGATGAGGTCGTGGAAAAAATTTTAGAGGTCGCCTGCACCGGTCGAATAGGCGACGGAAAGGTTTTTATCTTGCCAGCCATGGAGCATGTGATCGGCTCCAAGACCGCTTAACGGGCAAAAATACCCGTTGCATACCAGATGCCGCTGGAGCCACGGCGAATGTCGTAGCCGTAGGCCGACTGTCGGCTCCTGACGGCGTTCCAGTGGCCCGAGGACTGCCGCCAACTGGCCACGCAATCGACGCAGGAATCGAGCAGATCCTGATCCTTCCAGCTTTCCGCGCAAACTTCCGAAGGAGAGCCTGCGCCAGCCAGCTTGGCGGCGATTGCCTGCGATCGAGACTGCCAGTTGTGATGGCCCTGCTTGCCAATAGTGGCTTGATGCGTGGAGTGAGCGGCGGCTTCGCTTGCGAGCATTGGATCGCACATGCCGAGGGCGCTTTGGGGTCGCTCGGGATGGATGCGGACAGCGAGGATCATCGATCGCTGCGTGAGCGTGCCGGCAGGCAGCGTGGCAAGATCATTGATGTGGGCTGGCAAAAAGTGGTAATACTTGCCCGGAGTGCGGGGCAAAATTGAGACGATCCGACCGTGCAATCCAGATTCGGCGTGGGCGTAATCGACCACAAAGAGCCCCGGTCCCCGCCGCAGTTCTACGAGCGACGGATGGTCGACGAGTCGGGTGTGTGCGCCTTGGATAGCGCTCAAGTCATTGATGTCGGACTGACAAAAGACCCACGGAGTTTTGCTCGATGCAAAGAGATCCTGCACATCTCGGCGTTCGAGCCATGTGCGAACCGCTGTGCTGCTCACGTTGGTAGCGGGGGTTGGCGATTGAAGAAGGCTAGGCTCCACGCTTACAAGGAGCATGGCCTGCCGTTGCCGAGCGATTTGCGTGGCTTGGCCGTAGTGGTTGATCTGTTGAACGGTGGGCTGTTCGATGCCCTCTGGTTTCGCGTTTGCGGTGTCAGCAGCGACCGCGAAAGGCAGACCCAAAAGCAGGATTGCCCAGACAAAAAACAGGGATCTAAGAGGATTGTTAACGACCACGAGAACAGCACCTTTTTTAAAAGTACGCCGGCTCAAACGGGGCAACGGGAAGCCAGCCGAGCGACAGAGTTGCACCCAGATTGAACAATCCGGCAATATTTTGGCAAGGGGTAGGGGTCGGACAAAGGCTGCCGATAAAGACGACTTTCCTCAAAAAATAGGTTTGGTAATTACCACCATAAGTGTTGTCTTGAAAGGGTTTACGCCAAGTTTTTGAAAAATACTCAGGGTTATCTTTACGGAGGGTGGGCCAAGGGACGGGAGCGGAGGACTCTAATTGCTGTGGGTGGAATAGTGGGGGTGTGGATAGACTTTGGCCATGAGTCGGTTTTTCCACTTGTTTCCCACCGATTTCCCACCCCCGCAACGTTACCCTCGACGTTTGTAAAGACAGGCACCCAACCCGATGGATCTCCCTATTTTTCCACGATTTATCAGCGTTTTTTTGGCAGCGTCACTGGCCCTCCCGCTCAGTGGCTCAAGTCTTGTTTTAGTCTCTGGCGAACAGGCCTCGGCCGCCGATTTGGCTGTGATTGCCGCTCAGCCTCTCGGGGAAGGCGAGGCATTTCGGCCGGTCTCTGCTGCCGCGTTAAATTCGGCGGCGTCCCGTCTGCGATTGGCCCTGACGCCGCTGGATAGCTTGCTGGCACGCAGTCCAAGCGGTGCCAATTGGAAGGCCTACCTCGACTGGCCTGCGCTGACGGCTCAGGCGGCCGCAGGAAAAAATGCGGACTTCGCCACGCTCCGGCGACTGCGGGATTTACTCAACGCCGAAGAGAGCGGCCTGGAAATGCATCAATTTGCGGCCACGCGGCGGGCGGTCAGTGCCTACACCGAAGCAGCCGAGGCTGCCCAGATGCCTGAGGCACCAGCCCTCTACAAAACGCGATTAGAAAAAATTGCCGCTGCCCTAGCAGTTGGGGCTGCCGCCGGCACCACCGATGCCTTGCAGCCGCTTGGCCCCCTGCTGGCCAAGCTGGAAGAATCGTCGCAGGCTCCGACGGCCGTGGCCCGCGTGCGCGGCGCCATCAACCGACCCAATCTCTATCTCGATGTCGACGAAGCGCTACTCGCCACAGCTGTCAATCGGGCGGTCGATCAGACAGCAGCGATTAACGATGTCGTGCTCGGCACCCGCATTCGTGGCATGGGCCACACAGAGGGTGTTGTGCTACTCGATTTCGTTCCATCACTGGACCGGGCGGTGGTCGATTTATCCTTCGATGCCACCAATTATTCCAACACATCCGGCAGCAGTGGCCCTGTCACCGTCTGCAGCAGTGGTGTGACAAAACTCGATGCCCGCAAACGCATTCTTGTGGACAGTCAGCAGGTTTTATCATTACCCGTCGAGGCCCATGCCAAGGCCAGCACGACCACAACTGGAATGTCGATCAAAAGTAAATTTGGAAAAAAGGTCATCCAAAAGATTGCCACTCGCAAGATTTCCGAGATGCGTCCACAAGCGGAAGCTGTTGCGGGCCAAAAAGCTCAGGAGCGGGTTCGCCGCGAATTTGACTCACAAATCTCTGAGCCGATCGCCAAGGCTGCCAGCGACTATCAAACAAAGTTTCGCCGCCCGCTCTTGGAGCGAGGCTGGTATCCGGAGATGCTGCAGATGAGCACGAGCGATTCACGGCTTTCGGTCGTGGCGAGAAAGTCGCTATCGGACCAAATTGCGGCCTTTACTCCCCCGCCAGCAGTCGATCCAGATGCCGTGCTGGCCATTCGCGTGCATGAAACGCTCGTCAACAATGCCGCGGAAATCTCACTCGGTGGTCGCACCATCACGCAGGCCGATGTGGAAAAGATGGCTAAGGAGCGGGGTGGCAAGCTACACGAATCGCTCACCAGCGAGCCTGATCAACCACCGTGGTCGATCACGTTTGCGCGATCCAAGCCAATTGAACTCGACGCCGACGATAGCCGGGCGAAGGTGACTCTTCGAGGCAGCAAATACACGTCCGGCGAACGGGAGTTTCCGGCGATGGATGTTTGGGTCGCTTATCGCATCGAACCGGCGGCCGGAAAAATTCGACTTATTCGCGACGGTGAGGTGCAGATTTATCCTCCCGGATTTGTGCCGGGCGGGGCTGAAAAATTAACGATTGCTCAGACCTCTCTCCGGGGTATTTTGAAAAAGCGACTTGGCAAGGTCTTTCAGGAAGTGGTCGATATCGAACCGCTTGAATTGCAGGACAAACTTGCTCCCGCGGGGCCGTTGCCTATAGAGCAGTTTGTGGCCCAGAAAGATGGCTGGGTCGCCGTTGGTTGGCGGAAGCGAGACGCGACTGCCACGCTCGCTGAAAGTGCTTTGCCAATTGAACCTTTGCTGGCCATGGTGCGCGAGCACTGAGGCAGTAAAAAAGAAGAACCGGGTAAAATGGTAAGCCTGGTCGTTGGCACTTCGGAAGTATCGGACTGGCAATAATCAGCACGCGATCGCGCGTGGATTTTACAAAGTGACCCGGATTCTATTGTGAAGGCGATGAGCCGGATGTCGCCGCCGCAGCGTGGGCACTTAAGCGGAAACTTCTCGGCCCTTATGGCGACTCCTTCTGAACGGTCACGATAACGCGGTCGTCGTATTCCCTTCGCTCCCAGCGGAGGATCTCGCCGGGGTTGTCGGGATCGAGAATCGGAAAGACATAAACGGGGGTAAGCGAGAGCAGCCATTCGTTCGAGTTGGCAACATCAGTCACATCGACTTCGACATGACCGTAATGCTTGCCCCCTTTTTCCAGGACATCGCCATTCCAGTATTCCGGAGCGTGGTCGTGGGCAATAAAAATTTGTTTGTCGTTGATAACGCCATCGTGTGGGCCGCGGAGGCCATCGCCGCCGATGCCGACATCGTAATAGTGGACCCCATTCACAATGGAGTGCTCGTACATCTCGTCGTGCCCAGAGAAAACAGCTCGCACGCCATGCGTGGAAAAGAGCTTGGCGAGCATACGCAGCGGTTGGCCCGATTGACCGTCGCGGTTTTTTTCCGTGCCGGCAGGCAATCCATGCGGCCCGGACGAGAATGGCGCGTGGTGAAACTGCACGAATGTGATCGCCCCACGTTTTTGGGCGGCGGCGAGTTCCTTTTCAAGCCACGCGTGCTGCTGTGAGCCGGGGCAGTAGTCAGGAATGTGAGGTGTGTCGGCATTGTCGAGGGAGTGGTTGGTGTCGTCGGCTCCGTCCTCACTCCCGCCGTTGGTGGAATCGAGCGTGAGCAGCGTGACGGGTCCAAAATTGATGCGATGGTAGCGATTGTCATGTCGCGGGTCGGTTGCCCCGTTGGCAGGATGCTGAAAATAGAGGAGAAATTTTTGTGAACCTGCCAAGGACGCCGATCCAGAATAGCCACCGAGGTGTTTGCCAGGGTCGTCGGAAGCAGGTCCCCCAAACATTTCGTGGTTGCCCAGAGCAGCCACGATCGGCACTCGCGATGCCAGCGTGCCAAAGACGCCGGCATTGTGCCGCCAAAATTCATCCCAGTCGCGTTGCTCGCCGCCACTTTCTACGAGGTCGCCTACCACGCTGGCCAAAACTGGGTTGCCGGCTCGCAGGCTTTCGGCTGCTCGGGTAGCAATCAGCGAGAGGTTCATTCGGTAGCCGGTCGTTTCATCGGCTAGGTATGTATCAGCCACCCATCTCGGCCTAGGACCGCTGGGCTGGGACGGCGAGGCAGGCCATTGGACCCGTGAGCCTCGCGATTCAGGCTGCGTTTCAGAGTCGGCGTAAAAGAAGAGTCGCACGCCGCCCCCCCTGCCAACCTTGCCGGGCAGCGGGGCTGTTGTCAGGATCGCTTTGATCGTCACGCCATTTTGTTCGACTTGGTAGGGATAGCTTGTTGCTGGTGCGAGGCCTTCGAGGCGCAGCGAATGTAAAAATGGCAGGGATTCGTGACGCTCCTCGCGGGGTTCGGCTAGCTGGTAGTCGAGCGTGCGGCAGAGAATGGGTGCAGAGACATACTGCTGCGAGGGCTTTGTAGGGACGCTAGAGGCAGGACCAAGGGTGAGAGTGCCGGGATCGGGAGAATCGGAAAACCAGCGAATCGTCATCGCGTCAGGAGTTGGATTTTGCAGGTAGGGCCGGATACGAAAGGGGGATGGCGAGGAGGTATCTTCGCTGCGCACTGGGAACGCCAAAAGCACAACCAACAGAACTAAAGCAACGCGGAGGATCATCGGTTTGGTTCCACGAGTGTAGTGTTTACAAATTACGACATCACTTCACAGGGATCGGCTTAGCGTTTGCTCGGATGGCGAAGAGGTGGCTTTTATTGGCAATATAGAGCGTGTCGCCGGCCACGATGGGCGTGGAATAGATGCTATTTCCCATGTTGATTTCGGTCAGCAAGGTCTTTTCTTTTGACAGTGCAAAGATCGACATGTCGCCATCCTCGTCGCCGATGTAGACCTTGCCATCGGCAATCAGAGGCGATCCCCAACTAGCCGCCAGCATGTCGTGGGTCCAGTGTGGTTGGCCTGTTTTTAAATCGAGACAGTGGAAAAGACCGCTAAAATCGGCAATGAAGAGCAGGCCATCCCCAATCGCCACAGTGCCGCAAGTGCGGTGCATGGTTTCTTCAAAGTCGAGTTTTTTGTTGGTGTTGGCATCGAATCCGGAATAGTGCCAGACAGCGGCGGAGTTGGGATTGGGACGGGCCACCTCTCCATCTTCTTTAATCACCGCTTGGTTACGACGGTGGGGCAGGGGGGTGGTTGGATCTTTGAGGCTGACAGCCAGTTCGGAGCTTGTGTCGCCCCGTTTTGTCGGATCGATGCACCACAGATGCCCGACCCCTTCGCCGTGCTCTGGATCCTCACCGACGGCAATGTAGACAAGTCCCTCGTAGACCACCGGAGTGCCGATGATGTGATTGCGATCGGCCCGGCCGCCAAGCGTGTATTTCGACTCTTTTGGATTGCAGTCAAACTTCCACAGGAGTTTCGACTTTCCTTGGTCTCCTCGTGCATCGAAAGAATAGAGCCAGCCATCGCCGCCACCAAAGAGCACTTGGGGCACACCATCGATCTCGGCGTAACTCGGGCTCGACCATTGGCCGTGCAGCACATTGGCACCGGGCGAACCATCAGCCCAGAGCACTTTGCCGTCACGTTTGTCGAGGCAAAGAAAACTAGGCGCATTCGGGTTGGGCAGATTGAGGTGGCCTTCATCGACGCCATTGCCTGTGTTGACAAAGAGAAAATTCCCGGCACTCGTCACGCTGCAAGAACACATATTGTGCTGCGAAATGCCAAGCTGCTTCATCATGTCCAGAACCCAGACAACATCGGCCTCGTCATTGGCGGTCACTTTCTCGGCAGTCCATGGCCCGTCATTTTCACCGTCACGAAAGCCCTCTGTGTCGAGGCATTTCACCTCGCCTCGGCTCGTCACGTACCAAAGTCGATCGCCTTCCACAAGCGGCGCGCAGCAGATGCCCTGCAGCGGCCAATCGTGGACGCGACCGGTAGGGAGTTTTTCACTGGAGTCTTGCCAGAGAAATGAGCCGTCCTGAATGTTGAACGCCAACAGACAGCCCAGATCAATGGCGGCAGGATAGCGTTTGAGATACCCCTTGCCGTTGTTGCTGCCGACATACGCCTTGCCGCCAGAGACGACTGGATTGCCGTAGCTCTGGCTACCCAGAGGCGCTGCCCAGAGAATATTTTTACTAGTGGCGGGCTGCCACTCTCCGGTATCGAGATCGAATTCCCCGGCAGTCCACTCGGTCGGCAGTCCCTTGGTATTTGAGATGTTGTTACGAGAGGCAGACCCACCCCACTGGTTCCAGTCGGCAGTCTCGCCACAAGCGAAAGAGCACCAGATGCATGCGACGGTGAGAACGGAGAATTGAAAGCGGATCGTACGAAAGAGATTCATCGTGTTTCCTAAGCGGGGCGTGACTTGGTGCATAGATTCGCAGATCAAGTTTGGGAGGCAAGTGCGGGATGACGGTGTGGGGCTTCGAGTGACGGCGTGTAATGAGATCAACAAGAGGGTGTCGTACGATAGAGAGGCGTTTTCTAGGGAGGGGGAATCTTAGTGACTGCCTCAATAGAAATATTATCGATTGAAATTTCTGAGTCTTTTGAGTTGCCAAAAAATCCTGGACTGCCCTGCATGTTGCCAGCAGCGTGGGTGGCTTCGATCGTCCAATTCACCGGTTCTTTGTCTCCTCGCGGCCAAACCTTGCCACGCAAATGAGCCGATCGGGCGGCCTTGCTTATTGCGGTGCGGGCCTCGAGTTTCATGGTGTACCAGCGGCCAGCCTCCCATGAAAACGGAATCGTCTTGGCAAAATAGGTCGCCACCTGTGGCGGCCACGAGCGAATCTGTAACTGCTGGCTGGCCCCCATTAAGTCGAGCGTATAACGTTGGGCAATCAGCCCCATGTCGGGCAGACGCGCTTTCTCAAGAGCTGCCGGATTACCGAAAGCCTTGGCAAAGGCATCGGCATCGCTGCCACCTGCCGGGCTGGCGGCAGAAGCTTTCGCTGGCTCAACGCCAGTTTCCTGAGCCCTGAGATCGGCTGTGATTGAGTAGTCGTGTAGGTCGACAGGGCCGATCCAGCCTTGGCTGCGAGTGCCTTTGGGAATCGTTGTGACTTTCACCAAACACTTCGATCCGTCGACCATTCGTACGGCGTGACGGTAACGCATGCCGATCCACGGCAGGGGTGGTTCGCCCTTCGGCGGCCCACCTTTTGGATTTGGCTCGAGCGTTATATCTTCAAAGTCAAATTGCCAAGGCAGCGACGGCATCGAACGCACACGGGCCTTGCCCTCGAGGCTGCCGACCTTGGCTGTGATGATCGCTGCGGAGTGTTTGCCTTCCGGGGCCGTGTAGTCGCCGCTGGAGGTGACCGCTCCAGATGTGGTTGAAAAGTCAGCTGGAGTTTCTCCGATAAATCGTCCTGCCGCATCGAACAGCCGGGCTTTGAAAACAAGACTTTCTCCGGCGGCAATCTGTGACTCAGCCGGAACCAGTTGCAGCCATGCCGGTGCACCGGGTGATTGAGCCGTTGCCAGTGACACCTGCTGCGGCAATGTGGGCTGGCCGCTGGCCGGCTGAGAGGTCTTTACGCTAGCGGAAGGAGCGGCAGATTTGTCACCAAGGCAGTAGATCCGAGCGCCCGTCGTCAGGTAGATTTGGTTATTCCATGCGATCGGCGCTGCGGTCACCTCGTCGTCTTCGTTCAGTCGCATACGGTTGACAAACTTGAGGCCCTCAGCGGTTGGCTCCAGCACATGCCAGCCACTGGTCGAACAGATATAGAGTCGGCCATTGGCCACCAGCGGGCTGCCGCGCACAATCGTGCCGAGCAGTTTCTGGGGCTTACCAACCGGTTCACCCGTTGCTTTGTCAAAGCAAAAAACCTTGGCGCCGTCGTCGATGCAATAGAGCCGTTTACCCAGCACAATCGGCATCGCGCGGCCATCCATGACACCTTTTTTTTGCCAGAGCAGCGCCGTCGTTGTGATGTCGCCACCGGAAGGAATGCCCGGGACAGTGCCCTTAAAGGCCGTCACCGATCCCATCGATGTGTTGTCAAGATTTTCTTCTGCCTGCGCGATGTAGATCGTGTCGCCATCGACTAGCGGGGCAACATTCAGCCCGCGGCGTGAGAGCTTATAGTTCCAGACGGCTTTGCCCGTGCGGGGCTGAAAGTTCCAGACGCTGCCGTCGCTGGACCCAAAGACAAGCGAGGCTTGACCATCTAAAGTGGCGATGAAGGGCGTGCTGTAGGTCGTGTCCTCGGGGAGTTCCTTGGTGCCATTCATCCAGCGAACCTCGCCCGTTCGCACGTCCATTCCCAAAAAGCGGTGCGCCGGACGGGCTGTCTCGCCCCAGCCGGTTACCACGGCGCTGGCAATAACAAGATCTTCAAACACGACTGGAATATTGGTGCGACCGCCGTAGGTGGAAAGAAAACCAAACTCCTCGTGCAGTGAGCGGTTCCAGATCGTTTGGCCAGTCACCGCATTGATCGCCGTGAATGCACCGCAAACCCCGTGCGCAAAAAGAGTGTTGGTGGCCGGATCAGCCACAACGCAAGACCAACCAACTCGCTCTGACGGCACATCTGAAAGATAGACGTTAAAAATATTCTCCCAGAGTTTCTCCCCGGTCATCGCATCTAGACACAACACCTTTTCCGCTTCTTCAGCCGTACCTGGCTTGTGCCGGACGAGCGTGAAGAGTCGGCCACCCATGATGACGGGCGTGGAAATTCCGCCCCCCTCAGCATTTTTCCAGAGGACATTGTTCCCTGTCTGGGGATCAAAGGAATCGATAAACGCCGTACCCTCAGCGTGCCGATTTTCTAGCGGCCCTCGCCAGTCGGGCCAGTCTGCAGCCCTGAGCGAGGTAGGCAGAAGCAGGCCGCATGTCGCTAGTAGGGAAAGGCCGATGATGTGAGGCAGATGGGGCATTGGTTCTCCAGCAAAAACAGATAGAAACAAACAAAGAGCAATCGGAGAGGCGGGTGGCTCAGGGCCGTGGAAAGAGTTTATCGTAACGCCTTGGCAGCTTTTGGAAGCGTGGGATCGACAATGCCACGAGCCCCGCGACCTTGTAAAATACGGTCTGCAGTGTCCAGCCGGATGCTTTCAATATCGGCATCCCACCAGCGGCTGCGTTGTGGTTGATCGGGTACCTCCAGCGGACGCACCACCCGCATGCCGACCCCCAGTGCCGGTTCTTCTGTGTACCACCACGGGCTCTTGGGCAGATTGGGATCGATATCCTTCCACGCCACATCTTTGGAGCCGCGTCGAGCGGCACTGCGGCACTGCGCAGGCTCATCGTAATACGCGCCGCCCCGCACGATCCGTGGCGAAAGCTGGCTGGGCCAGACAGCGGCAGCAGAATCTTGAACAGGCTGCGGTAGGGCGGCCTGTCGTGTGTAGCCATTGGGCACAAGCTCATCCAGCACCCACTCAGCGACATTGCCGTGCATATCGAACAGTCCCCAGGCATTCGCCTTTTTTTCGCCGACTGGATGAGTTGTTTCATCTGACGAATCGGCCAGCCACGCGACCGCTTCCAAGGAGTCCGGATGGTCGCCGGTCTGCCATGGAGTTGTGGAGCCAGCTCGGCAGGCGTATTCCCATTCGCTTTCGGTGGGCAGGCGGTAAAATCGTGAAGTCAGCCCGCTGATCCACTTGGTGTACTGCCGGGCTGCAAACTGCGTCATCGTGACGGCTGGTTGCAGCGGATCCTCGCCATTTGAAAAAGTAGTCGTTGGATCGTAGAGATTGGATGGTGCGGTGACGGCGTCGACCTCGTTGTCCGGCGTTACGAGCCGAAGCTTTGCCGACTCGATCGCTTTAAAGAGATCGCACGCCGCCATGTACGTCTTGTACTCAGACCATGTCACTTCGCAGCGGCCCATCCAGAACGGGGACACTTTCACGCCGAACACCGGGCCTTCATCATCGCTGCGATCGGCTTCGTCGTCGGGGCTACCCATCCGAAAGGTACCGCCGGGAACCGGCACCATCCAAAAGGTGACATCGCTGCCGGGGATTGTTTCCGAATAGGCCACCATCCACCCGCCGGGCACTTGAATCGCCGTCTTGTCCTGAGGAGGACGCTCGTCTTGAGCGATGAAGCCAGGCCGGGGGTCGGGTGCCGCAATTGCCTCAGCGGCACAGGCTGGCTGATAAAAGAGGCCAGAAAAGCCAGCCAGTAAGACCGTCACGCAGATGAATATCGGCATCCGCGTTAGCACAATACAATGAATCAGCATTGGCAGCAGAGTCCTCCGGCAAGCAGGGCCCAAAAAGAGTCAGTGAAATACACGGGCCGACACCGCAGAGTGTAATCTGTGGAAAAATGACTGGCCATAGATTGATGTCAGATACAAGAGCCGCAAGCACCCGCGACTGAATTCTAGAACCCGAAGCATTCCTAACCCAGCCAGTTATTTCCTTGTCGTTGCCCAAACCAACACGTCCGCCTCCCACCAAGCCGGCCAGCGGTAAGTCGAAACCCACGGTCCAGCCAACCGCCCCGGCTGCGGGCAAAAAGTCGGCTCACAAAAAGGGTAAAGGGGACGAAAAAAAGGCTGAGCGAGTCGTGGCTGAGAATCGCCGCGCCCGATACGAATATGAAATCATCGACACTCTGGAATGTGGCATCGCACTCGTTGGCAGCGAGGTTAAAAGTCTGCGGGCAGGCAGGATGTCGCTGGACGAGGCTTACGGTCGCGTTGATCACGGTCAGGTGTGGCTCATTGGCTGTGACATCCCTGAATACGAGAAGGCCAACCAACTCAACCACGTCCCCAAGCGGTCGCGAAAGCTCTTGATGCACAGGCGGGAGATTACGCGATTCGCTGGCATGGCTATGGAAAAAGGATTCACGCTTGTGCCTTTGAAAATGTATTTCAAAGACGGCCGCATCAAATTACTGATGGGAATTGGGCGAGGCAGAAAAACTCACGACAAGCGCGAAAAGCTCAAATCCGACACGGCCAGACGTGACATCGAAATTGCCCTTCGCGGCCGTTTGCGCGGCCGCGAAGGACAATGATTCGGGTTAGCGATCGTCGCCGGCAGCCACCAAGGCGGCTTCGGACGATTCGGTTGAGTCCTCTGGATGCCAGAGGGGCATGCCACGCTGAATCCTGTCAGCAAGGATGTCGAGTTTTTGTCTCGAACCAGCAGCGGCGTTTGTCGAGACAAATTCCGGCGTTGTGTGAGGCTCGAAATTTTCGTCGTGACCGTAGAGTTCAATAATTTCAAAGACATTGCGAATACGAGCCATCGAGCAAAAAAACTCCTTTCAGGGAAAGCGGCATTTCGACAGTACGGAGGTCGATGAAATGAATCATCGAACCGGTGTCGCCGCGAGGGTGGGGTTTCAAGTTAATCTCCCATAGTATGAAGCTGTCCTCACGAGAGTCAAATATTTCATTCCAAAATCGTCTTTTCCCGTAAAAAAGACACTTTTGCCGCTGGATTTTTCGGCACGATCGCCGCCAATTACGCTAGACTCAGGAACGTTCTCGACCCCACGCAATCGGTGCGGCTGAAGCCAACAGTCCTTTTGGGGCAAGTCCGTGGTCGGCTCAAAGCACCCACTTTGAGCTGCCGCATTCGATGTCCCAATTTTCAGGATCACTCGTAAGCTACCCAGCAAGGGTCTCTTTGCTGGCCTATGGAGTCACGATCCTAGCAGGGGGGCTTTTGCTCACGCTGCCGGTATCGCGATATCCAGATCGGCCGCCGATCACGCTTGTCGATGGCATCTTCACAGCCACCAGTGCTTGCTGCGTCACCGGGCTCACGGTCCGCTCTACAGTCAGCGACTTTTCTATTTTTGGTCAGGGCGTGATTTTGTTTCTGATTCAGTTGGGCGGCTTGGGAATCATGACGATTACAACGGTGATTTCTTTTCAGATCGGTGGTCAGGCGACCCTGCGGCAGCGGGCTGTGATTGCCGATACGCTGGGCATCAAGGCGGGTCGGGATTTGCGCTGGGTGACAGTGGCTCTGTTGGCGACTGTCGCAGTTGCAGAGTTGCTCGGAGTTATTTTGCTCTGCGTTGCATCGTGGGACACTGCTTTGCCCGGTGAAGTTATTTGGAAAGCCCTCTTCCATTCAGTGTCGGCTTTTTGCAATGCAGGCTTCGCACTGGACGATGCTAATTTTATGCCACTGGCTGGGAATCTCCCCATCAACCTTGTGATCTGCGCCTTGATCATTGTGGGAGGCATTGGGTTTCCCGTCATATTCGACATCTTCTCGCGGCTACGACAACGCAGCGGCCTATGGTCGCGGCTACACACACAGTCAAAAATGATGCTGATTGGAACAGCGATTTTGCTCAGCTTCGGGGCGATTTCATTCTGGCTGTTTGAGTGGGAAGAATCGCTCTCGGGCGAAACACCGACAACAAAACTATTAATGGGACTTTTTCATTCGACGACCTGCCGAACTGCTGGCTTTAATTCGGTCGACTATGCGACCCTCACGAGCGAGACATTATTTTTGGCCATCATTCTCATGGCAATTGGTGCTGGGCCCTGTTCGACAGCGGGTGGATTTAAGGTCAGCACACTCATGACGCTTTTGGTCAGCTCATGGTCGAGCTTTCGGGGCTATCAGCACGCCAACTTTTTTAAGCGCACCATTCCGGAAAAGGCGATCGAGCGTGCCACGGCGACCGCCCTGCTTTTTGCTGCCGTCGCGATTGCGGCACTTGTCGGGCTGCTGGTGGTTGAGACCAACGGCAGTCTTTCGTCGCGGCCACGCTGGTTTCTCGAGGCATTTTTTGAGTGCATCTCGGCGTTGGCTACGGTCGGCCTTTCCACCGGCATCACAGCGTCGCTTTCGGATCCAGGTAAACTGCTGTTGGTACTTCTAATGCTCCTAGGCCGTCTGGGGCCGATCACAGCAGCCGTGGCGCTGGCCAGCCAGCGGCGTCCCTATCAACCCGCTTACCCCGAGGAGGAGCCGCTTGTCGGCTGATGATGTATGGCCCAAACACACACCCGAAAATTCATCATGCTGGGCATGGGCTCATTCGGCTCAGCGCTGGCTGTAAAACTTGCGGCCAACGGCTGTCGCGTAACGGGCGTCGATCAGCGTCGCGACCGGCTGGAGCTGGTTAAAAATGTGATTCACGAGGCCGTGATTGGCGATGCCACCGAGCGGGAAGTTTTAGAAAATCTACCGATTCGCGACGCAACGGCAATTTTTATCTCGCTGGGAGAGAGTATTTCGCGATCACTTTTAGCGACGCTGCACGTTAAGGAACTTGGCGCCCGCAATGTGATCGTCAAGGGCGTAACCCACGAGCATGGAAAAATCTTAGAGCATCTTGGAGCTGATCGGGTGGTTTTTCCAGAAGAAGAAGTGGCGCGTGAATTAGCCGATCGAATGACATGGCCCAACGTGCTTGATTACTTGCCGATTGATCCGGAATACAGCGTTGCTGAAATTGCGATGCCTAGTTCGCTTTCGGGTAAGACCTTGGCGGAGGCTAATCTTCGCAGCCGAATTGGCGTGCATGTGATGGGCCTCAAGGACATGATGAGCGGAAAGTTTGAGATGTTTCCCGATGGCAAGATGAAGCTGCTAGAAGACCAAGTGCTCCTGGTGGTGGGCCGCGAAGCAGAGCTCGCTGCCCTTCGGGAAATGCCCTAGGCCAGACCGCCGTAAGCGTTACGGACCGGGCGGCAGGGCAATCTCGATGTCATCGGGGGGTGGGGCAGCAGGCTGGGAAGTCGTGGCAGCATTTGGATCAAATTGTGGAGTATCGGTGCCGGTGTGACTATCAAGATCAGCCGTCAGCAAGACAGAGTCGCTCTTATCGTCGGGACGGAGTTCCAAGAGCGTTACGCCCCAGTCATCGCCGAGCTTTTTGCCCTCGACTACGACTGTGCCCCGGCCCTTGGGCCCCGAGGCTTCAAACTGCATGGCTGCGATACCGTCGATTTCATTGGCCCTGCCTGTCACCGCAGAGCTACACGTAACCGGTTCGCCGAGTCGTCCGCTGACGCGTGGGTTGGTCGATACTTCCTTAATGGCCGCCGTCACAATTGGATGCTGCGATAATCGTCGGCAGCCAGTCGGCAAAGCCAGAACGGCCACGGCGAAAAAGACCCCACATAGAATCGACGGTCCTAGGCCAAAGAGACGCATGATCACTCCTTTAAAAGTTTTCGGTAGGGGCCGTAGAAGAGGGGGTCTGCTGCGTTCAAAAAAAATCAGGAAGCAGCATCGTTGCTGCGGCACCAGGCAATGATTTCAGTTGTCGTTTTGGGGAGCGTGCCACGATTTTTTTGAGTGGCTACGGCTGCCGGGAGCACTGCCTCACTTGCAGCCGCAGCGGTTCCTACTTCTACGGCGGCAGGAGCCTCGTCCACTGGAGCCTGAGGAACCGGCGTAGCAGCGGCGGTCTTGGCCCGTGCGGCAGCCAGTATATCAGCGGTGGATGGTCGCTTGACTCCGGTTATCGCTGGCTTTGCAGTTGCCGTTGGCTGGGCTTTGGGTGCTGCTGCCTTGGCCACCGGTTTGCTGGCTTCTTTGGCCGCGGGCTTTGCCTCGGCGGGCTTGGGCAATGGCTTGGGCAATGGCTTGGGCACAATCTTCAAAAAAGATGGCTCAATATCGTACCACGCAGTGTTGTTGTACTGGTCAAACTCAACCAAGCAATGACCATTCATGTTGACCGTTTTGACGAGCCCTGTTGCTCGGGCAAATCGAGCCAGTTCGGGCGCAGGGGAATTGACAACCACGTGCTTGTCGGTCCACTCCGACTTCAGTCGCTCAATGACATCGAACATGAGGTGGGTATCCGGGACTTTCAAGCCTGAATGAATAAAAAAGAAGACTCGTTCGTCATACTAGGAATTTGATCGATTCGCAGCCCATTCGCAAGACGTGCTTATGACAGAGCGATTCGATAGCTCCATCTGACCGTCAGGGGGACAGCGGAGGGGCTGTTTTCGGCAGCCTGGATTCTCTGGACGTTGGCTTTAGAGTCGCTGGAAACGAAGCAACGAAAGACAGGCTGAATGACAAGAGCAGGCGTTTCTTCTGGAAAAATCGACGAGGCTGGGCTGTACGTGGCCCCCAACCACTGCGGAGGCAGGGGCGTGCGGCAGGCCATTTCAAAGAGGATTGCCTGAGAGTCGTCGGGATCTGGGGCGATGCTGGCCGAGAAATGTGAGCGACCAGCGAGGCCAACGGCCACAATCGCCGCCGACTCACCTGTTCCAACGCGCGAGAGTTCTACGAGCACCGCTGAGGCTGGCCAGTTGGGATCACCTCCAGGCAAGGGGCCTTCCACGGATTGATAGATCGGTTGCCAGCCACTTTTACCATGCACAAGCAGGCAATGCCTCCAGCGATCACCGACCCATTCAAACGCCACAGTGATCCGGCCCACGGAGAGCAATTCAGATCGGGGCTTTTTCCGCTTGTCGCTAGGTTTTTGCAGAAAAGCATCATCCGCCACCGCTTGGGGGCTGCGCTGCGTCAGTTCAGTCACGTCACAATTTTTAACCATACACGTTGTTAGGTCTGTCAGCGCTACGGGGCTTTTTCGTCCCTTAAGTCTACAGTGGTTGCACGGAAGGCGGATCTTCGGGGAATCAGGCTCTTGCGATCGACTCTTTTGCAGCGCACCTCCAGAGGAGTTCTTGCCTTCGCATGGATTCTAAACCGCTCACTCGGATACCATAAGCCGTGGTAGGGCGCAGCAGCGTCGGGCGTTTTTGCCCGCACCGTCTGGGCCTCGTCGAGTGGAGTTTATTGATGGAAGCGCGTCGATCGATAGGCTGGCCGATCACGCTGGGGGTCGTCCTGATTGGATCGATTCTGGCGCTTGGCGTCGGCTGGGTTGTGGTGAGTATCGCCGCGGCGCTGGGTTCAAAGAACGCGGAGTTTTACTGGGCGATCCTTGGCGTTGGCGTGGCGCTGCTGGTGCTGGTGCTGGTGGGCGTGATCCTTTATCTGTTTCTCACGATCAAGGCGATTGCGCTCTCTCAGCGGCAGAGTAATTTTATCGATAGCGTGACGCATGAACTCAAGAGTCCGCTGGCAGCCATCAAGCTTTCTCTGCAGACGTTGACGCGACGGCCCGTGGCACCGGAGCAGCAGGCCGACTTTCACCGCTTCATGTTGGCAGATGTGGAACGCCTCGACACCCTGATCGATCATCTGTTGGACGCGGCTAAAACCCTGCAGCGACGCCCGCAGCCCGGTGAAGAGACCACCCTTTTGGAGCCGGTGCTCACGCACGCGCAGCAAGCCGTCGTGCAGCGGTACGGCGTGACGGTCGATTCGATTCGGATTGACTACGGACCCCTTGATCCGGCGGCCTTAAAAGTCTGCGGTCGTCGTGCAGACTTGGAAATCGTCTTTCGTAATCTGATTGATAATGCTGTAAAATACGCCCTTCCCAATCCGCGGGTAGAGGTGACGGCTCTGCTCTTGCCGCGTGGCCGCGTGGCGGTGCGGGTGGCCGACAATGGACCGGGCATTCCACTCACCGAACGCAAGCAGGTGTTTCGGCGATTTGTGCGACTCGGCAGTGAACTCGAGCGGTCGACTGCAGGCACGGGGCTGGGGCTGTTTCTCGTCAAGTCGATCGTGCAATCTCTGCGCGGCCGCGTGATCGTCAAGGAACGACTGCCGCCTCCGGGCAGCGTGTTGGAGGTTGAGTTGCCAGCGGTTCATGGATGACTGGCTTGTTAGCCTCGCCTGCAATATGACCGGGAGTCGCTTGCCACCCCACTACACCAATCCGGGCAGCCGACCGTTCAATGCTTGCTTCTCCGCCGTATGGCTTTCGCCAAACGACCGCACTTTACCCCCCATGCAGTTGAGCATCTCAACATTGCTGGTGGACTTAGGCTCCGGCGATCAATGATTGACGGCAGTCCAGCCGATGGCGCACGATTGTCATGCCGCACGCTTAGGCACGTTAGGTCCTTGGCCTTGGCGACCGATCCAACCGCGACCCCTTTCTCGTTTAAAAATGAAATCAACCCACCGCACTAGTCCTGCTGACAGTCCTGCTGACAGGCGAGAGCCAATCGATGAAGTGCCGATTCGCCGCGTACTCATCAGCGTGTTTGATAAGACTGGTTTGGAGCGATTGGCACCGGCTCTCAAGGCGGCTGGCGTGCGAGTGGCCAGCACCGGCGGCACAAGCACAGCGCTTGCTCACTATGGACTTGCTGTGGAGGATGTTTCAGCCATCACCGGCTTCCCCGAGATTCTGGATGGCCGGGTGAAAACATTGCACCCGACTATTTTTGCCGGGATCTTGGCCCGCAGCGATCGGCCTGATGATCTGGAAATATTGGCCGAACACGGCATCGAGCAGTTTGATGCTGTGATCGTCAATCTCTATCCCTTTGAAAGCGCCTGTGCGCGGCCCGACTGCTCGCCGGCCGAGGCGATTGAACTGATTGACATCGGAGGCCCGAGCCTTGTCCGCGCGGCCGCCAAGAACCACGCCTTCACGGCTATCGTCACCGGCCCCGAGCAATACGATGATCTGATTGCGGCGATCACTCGCGGTTGCACAGGACTGGCTGAACGACGGCTGTTGGCTGCTCGAGCGTTTGACCGTACGGCCAGCTACGATGCGGCAATCGCCGGCTGGATGGCAGGCCATGCAGGAGTCCTCAGCAAACCAACTACCGCGCTGCCGGCGCAAGTAACGCTCGAACTGGAGCAGCGACTGCCGCTTCGTTACGGCGAGAATCCTCATCAACGAGCAGCCCTCTTTGCTCCACGAGGAACGCATCTGGGCTTGGCAGGCATCAGGCAAATGTGTGGCAAAGAGCTTTCCTACAACAACCTTCTGGATTTGGATGCGGCCACGCGATTGGTGGGTCTGATTGATGAGCCAGCAGCGGTTGTCATCAAACACACCAATCCTTGCGGTGCCGCCAGTGCCCCTGCTGTCGCGACCGCTTTGGCCACGGCGATGGCGGCCGATCCAGCCAGTGCGTTCGGGTCGATTGTCGCGGTCAATCGTCCGTTCGACGTACGTTGCGCAGAGCATCTGCTCGCACCAGGCATGTTTGTTGAGGTGATTGCAGCCCCGTCATTTGCGCAGGATGCAGTTGCATTGCTGACCACGAGGCCGACCTGGAAAGCCAGCGTACGATTGGTGGAGGTGCCGGCCGGCGATCCGTGGGAGGCCAGCCAAGGCATAGAGTTTCGTAGTGTGGCCGGTGCGCTTTTAGCGCAGCAACCCGACGATCGCCGCGATGATCCAAATGAATGGAAAGTTGTCACGCAGAAGTCGCTGCCCGAGGAGAGCATGCAGGCACTCACGTTTGCCTTTACGCTGGTGCGGCGGCTGACGAGCAACGCCATCGCTGTGTGTCTCCAGACGAATCTTGTCGGTGCGGGCGTCGGTCAAACCAGCCGTATCGATGCCGTGCGGATCGCACTTTTCAAAGCGGGCCCCCGGGCCGTCGGCGCTGTTTTAGCTTCGGATGCATTTTTCCCATTTGCCGATTCGATTGAACTGATTCGCGCTGCCGGGGTTGCGGCAATCGTGCAGCCGGGAGGATCGAAGCGGGATGCTGAAGTGATTGCTGCTGCCGACGCGGCTGGAATCCCAATGGTCTTTACATCCCGTCGCCATTTTCGTCATTAGCCTCGGATTGTACGAGTGTCAAAGAAAGGGACGCCGAAAAAAGCCATGCCGACTCTGCTCGACACGATCGTGGTCAGAAAAAAAAGCGAAGTGGCTGCCCTGCGACAGCAAGTGCCGATCACTATGCTGGAGGCTCGATTGGCAACGGCATCGCCGGTGCGAGATTTTTTTGCGGCCCTAGCCGCTCCTGGGCCGATCAAGCTGATCGCTGAGTTTAAGCGGAAAAGCCCGTCGGCAGGCGCGATTCGGGCCGATGCGGCGGTCGACGAGATCGTGCGGGGCTATGCGGCAGCAGGCGCAGCAGCGATCTCGGTACTCACTGACTACGAAGATTTTGGGGGCAGCCTGGCCGATCTTCTGGTGGCTCGGGAGGCGGTGACGTTGCCGGTGTTGCGAAAAGAGTTCATCGTCGATCGCTATCAAGTGGTTGAAGCCCGCGTCGCCGGGGCTGATGCTGTCCTCCTGATTGCCGAGTGCTTGGACGACTGCCTCCTCCGCAGCCTTTATCGGGACATAATCGATTTGGGAATGACACCGCTGGTGGAACTGCATTCGGCCGATCACGTGTCCCGCGTGATTGACCTAGGCGCAACACTGGTGGGAATCAATAACCGTGATTTAACGACAATGAAGACCGATCTGGAGCATGTGCTACGACTCTGCGCAAAGGTGCCGCCGGAGTGCGTGCTTGTCGCCGAGAGCGGCATCCGCTCCCGCCGGGATGTCGAGCGTCTCGAAGCGGCCGGCATCGGTGCGATGCTAGTTGGTGAATCCCTGCTCACGAGCTCTGATCCAGCCGCCGCCGCTGCCGCTCTGCTGGGTTGCGTGTAGCGATCAGAGTCGTTGCCGCTGGAAGTGGGCGGAATTATTCAGGCTTAACCAAAGCGTTTCCCACGAAACGGTAGCCCATGCCTCGGACGGAGAGAAAATGGACGGGGCGAGATGGATCGGCTTCAAAATACTTGCGTAGATTCAGCATAAACGTATCGACCGTACGCGTTGCCGGAGGCCTTGCCATCCCCCAGACGCGTTCTAAGAGTTCGTTGCGAGAGACCACTTTTCCCTCGTGATCGACAAGGTACCGCAGCAATTTCATTTCCAGATTGGTCAGCCGCACGGGCCTGTTTTGTGAACACGCCTCCCATGTTTCAAAGTTGACTTCCGCCGATCCAAAACAATAAGCAGCGCCTTCGATAATCGTCATAGCAGTTGTCTGCGTTCGCGTGCCTCTGCTGCGGCGGGCGAGTAAATTGCGTACGATCGAGATCAATTCATCGAGCTCAAACGGCTTTTGCAGGTAGACATCAGTGCCCGCATCGAAGCCTCGAATCCTGTCTTCCACAAGCGTGCGAGCCGTCAGCATCACAATGGGCACATCACTTCCCTGCGATCGAATCGCTTCGCAGACGGCATAACCGCTCATGCCAGGGAGCATCAGATCCAGTACGATCAGATCGACGGGCGGATCAGCCTCAGTGAGATGATTGAGCGCGGCCTGCCCATCGGCCACCGTTGTCACCTCAAAATTCTCGGCCTCAAGATTAAACTTGATGCCAAACGCCAAATGTTCTTCATCATCAACGACGAGAATTCGTGGCATGAGGACGGCCTACTTGCAGAGGTTCAACGGGTTTGCGTACGAGCGGAGATGTTACCGCGCCAGCACCGGACGGCCGCGCATTGAGCGGGCGTAACCGTAGTCGAGAAACCAGTTCCAAGCGTCTTGGACCGTCGTTTCGAAGGGCCGGAAGGCGTAGCCCAGTTCAGCTTGGGCCCGGGCGTAGGAGAAATGATGAGGTAACATTGACATTTCGGCTGCGGCTGAATTCACGGGTAATTCGTGGCGAAAAAAGAGCCCCGCCAGATCTCCAAACCAGCCCGCTGTTTGCACGACTGCTGGCAGGGCGTTGCCAAGCGGTTGCATCCGGCCGGCAACTCGGGCAAAGGTTCGCCACGCTTCAAGATAGGAGAGCGAATGGCCGCCGAGAATATACCGTCGCCCGGTTTGCCCGCACTGCATGGCGGAAAAAATTCCGGTAGCGACATCGCGGACATCGACAAAATCATTCGAGCCTGGGGGAGCAAATCTACCCCAGCCGTTCCCGACCTCGAGCAGCATGCGTCCGCTTGACGGTTTCCAGTCCCATGGGCCGATCATGTAGACCGGATTCACGATCACCGCATCGAGGCCCCGAGAAACTTCCTCAAGCACGGCCATCTCAGCTTCGCGCTTGGTGAGAACATAGGGGCACTCCAGCAAACCACCTTTTGTTGTTTCCTCATCGGCAGGCGTTCCGTCAGCCCGCAGTCCTAGTGCATCAACGCTGGAGACATGAATCAGTCGAGCGCCGGTGCGACGGGCAGCTTGGGCAATCAGTCGCGTGCCGTCGACATTGATGCGCCGCATCTCCGCCATGTGTCGTCGACCCAGATGCACCATTGCTGCGGCGTGAATCACATAGGTGGCACCATTCACGGCGTGTTGGAGGGCTTGTTCGCTCTCGAAGGTGCCAGTCACCGTTTCGAGGCTAAGGCCGTCGAGTGCTCGGGTGCTTCCCTGGCCATGCTGTCGAACCAGCCCCCGAACGCTCAAGCCCCGGTTAAGAAGCAGCCGAGCGACATTGTTGCCGACCAGTCCCGTGACGCCAGTCACGAGGCAATCGACTTTATGCGGCGAAGTCTCCTTCCCGAATAACTGCGTGGTATTGAAGACTGATGTGACCATTGCTTGGATCGTTCCCAAAAAACTCTTGATTGAGAGGGTTTATTCGATCCATCCAGCAAACCCTCCCTTCACTATAGATCGGAAAAAAAGGGCATGCGACTTTGCAGCGTTCGTATTTTTACTTCCGTTGACGCAGAAGGCTTGCGGTGGCCAGAATGCGGACCGATAAGAGCTCTTGTATAGAGAAAATGCGGCCGGGTGGATTGAAAATGCCCCCGACGCAGTTGGTTTTAAGGATCGTTTGCAACAGACCAACGCCCCGGCGTCGGCTTGGGCCCGACAGTTCGCCCAGGATCTGTTGTGCCGATTGTGCCTATTGTCCCACGTGGGTTGCCCGAGGAGTCGTTTGTGAGTGAACTCATTCTTCAGCCCGTGGAAACTCAATCTCAGCAGCGACGGTTTATTCAGTTGCCCTGGCGGCTCTACCGCAACGATCCCTGCTGGATGCCCCCGCTGATCATGTCGCAGCAGGAGATGCTCAACTTTCGCCCCCATCCTTTTTATAAGAAATCGCGTTGCCGATCATTTCTGGTGACCCGTCACGGCGATGACGTGGGACGGATCACGGCGATCGTGAATGCGGGCCATATCGAACGGTATGGCGAACAGCGGGGCTTCTTTGGCTTCTTTGAGTGTGAAGATCGTTCTGAAACAGCCAAGGTGCTCTTCGACGCAGCCAAGGAATGGCTCCATGCGCAAGGCATGCAGACGATTCGCGGCCCTGCCAATCCATCACTCAACTACGAATGCGGACTGCTTATTGAAGGCTTTGATTCGCCTCCCTTCTTCATGATGACTCACAACCCTCCCTATTACGCGCGGCTAGTGGAGGAAAATGGTTTTGCAAAAATTGAAGACCTTTACGCGTTTTGGGGGCAGATGTCGATGCTTGACTCGCTCGACAAAAAACTAGGCGTGATGGTGGAGGGAGTTAAAGACAGATTTGGAGTGACCGTGCGGCCTCTTGACCGCAGTCGCTTTGAAGAGGAGGTGCGGATGTTTCTCGACATCTACAACTCCAGCTTGGCCGGCACATGGGGCTTTGTGCCGCTTGAGTCGGGAGAGGTGCAGCACATGGCGAAAAGCCTCAAGCACCTGATCGTGCCGGAACTAACGTTGATTGCTGAGGTGGATGGCAAGCCGATCGGTTCTGTATTTTGCCTGCTTGATTACAACCCCCGCATCAAGCAGATCAGTGGTCGATTGTTTCCATTTGGATTTATGCAGCTGCTCTGGAACAAGCGGAACATCAAACGGATGCGGGCAATCAGCACCAATGTGATCCCGGAATATCAGGCCTGGGGAGTCGGCCTCGTGCTGATGGCGGCGCTTGTGCCGCGGCTCACCAATTGGGGCATGGAGGAAGTGGAGTTTTCGTGGGTGCTCGAATCCAACCACCTCTCCAAACGCACGCTGGAAAGAGGCGGGGCACTGGTCACTAAGAAATACCGAATCTATCAAGACGATCCGCCACCAGTGGCCCAGTAAGAGATGTACCGCACGAGAGACCGTTTTGGGGCGGCGCAAAAAATGGGCAGCAGATTAGCGACCGGTGTTGTCGCTGTGGCCGGCGCGTTTTGGTCGGTAACCGACAGTCTTACGGTCACGGCGTTTGTTTCCCGCCGCCTTGCCCAGTGATTTTCCCAGTCCGCTGGCCTTACCGGGCCCACTGCGGAGGTGGTCTCCAGACGAGGATTCGGTGAAAGCTCGCGTCGCTTCGCTGCGTTTTTTGTCGAGGGCCTCTTTGGGAGGATGCTGTGGAATGAGGCAGTCGCAACCAGAGCCGATCAGATCGTGTCGCCCCGATTGCTCAAGCGCTCGCCGCACCTCAAAATAGTTTTCCGGCTTAAAAAATTGGAGCAATGCCCGCTGCGTGCGGCGGTCGCGCAGGCCCTTGGAAATCTTCACTGGTTTCTTCGTCATCGGATCGATGCCGGTGTAATACATGCAGGCGGCAATGTCGAACGGACTGGGAATAAAGTCCTGCACCTGATCGGGCTTGTAGCTATTGCGTTTGAGAAAGAGCGCTAGATCGATCATCTCTTCGACACCGCTGCCGGGGTGGCTGGCGATGAAGTAGGGCACGGTGTACTGCTTCTTGCCAACCCGCTGGCTGGCCGCTTTGAACGCCTTGTCAAACTCGACATAGTCGTCAGCCGACGGTTTTTTCATCAGGGCCAGCACGCTCGGAGCGGTGTGCTCAGGCGCCACCTTTAAATATCCACCCACATGATGCTCGGCGAGTTCACGGAGATATTCGGGATCGCGGCGTGCTAAATCCATTCGCACTCCACTGGCCACCAGCACGCGTTTGATCCCCGCCACGCTCCTTGCCTCTTTCATCACCTCACGCAGGGGTCCGTGGTCGGTGCCCAGCAGCTTACAGACGGTGGGATGGACGCATGAAAGGCGGCGACACTTCGCCTCAACTTCGGGGCGACTGCATCTCATCTGATACATGTTTGCCGTGGGGCCACCGATGTCGGAGACGGTGCCTTTAAACCCAGGCTCAGCCGCCATCAACTTGATTTCGGTGATGATCGATTCTTGCGAGCGGCTCTGGATGATCCTTCCTTCGTGGGCGGTGATCGAGCAAAATGTGCAGCCCCCAAAACAGCCTCGCATGATTTGCACGCTATTTTGCACGACCTCATAGGCTGGAATGCGGGCATCACCATACGACGGATGCGGTCTTCGGGTGTAGGGTAGGGCATAGACTTGGTCCATCTCGTCCTGCTCCAGCGGCAGCGCTGGTGGATTCACGACCACCGTTTCACGACCGTATCGCTGCACCAAACGCCGGGCATTGTGAGGATTGGTCTCGAGGTGGCTGATGCGAGTCATCTCGCAGAAGGCGAGTTTGTCGGCCGTGACTGCATCGTAGTCGGGCAGCACGAGCGTGTTCTCGCCGTTGGGTGCCGGCTCGCTGGCCCCGAGTCGATAGGCAACGCCGCGTAGATCACGCAGCTCCTTCACCGATTTCCCTTGATGCAAGCCGATCGCCACATCCAGAACCGTACGCTCCCCCATGCCAAAAACGACAAGATCGGCTTTGGAGTCCATGAGGATGGAGCGGCGAACAGTGTCGCTCCAGTAGTCGTAGTGAGCGATCCTTCGCAGGCTCGCCTCAACTCCGCCGGCCACCACAGGCACTCCGCTAAAGGCCTCTCGCGAGCGTTGGCAATAGGCGAGCGTGGCACGGTCGGGCCGTCGGCCGATCTGGCCGTCAGGAGAATAGGCGTCGTCGTTGCGCACCTTTCGATTGGCAGTGTAGTGGTTGATCATCGAATCCATGTTGCCGGCTGAAATGCCGAAGAAGAGCCTCGGTCGACCAAACTCCAGCCACGGCTGGCAACTATTCCAATCGGGCTGCGAAAGCACTCCAACGCGAAAGCCGGCTGCCTCCAAGAGCCGGGCGATGAGGCCGTTGGCAAAGCTCGGGTGATCAACGTAGGCATCCCCGGTGACCAGCACGATGTCGACTGCGTCCCAGCCTCGGGCGAGCATTTCAGCGCGCGTCATCGGTAGCGGCGGGCGGGCATCGCGATGGCTCAAGCGGTTTGTGACAAGTGGAAGGGGCATGGAAGCAGTCTCTGAAGTCGTTGGCTTACAAGAGACTTTTGAGACGCAAAGGGGGGACTGGGCGGGCTGATCGAAGGGTCTTAGAAGTGTACACGCCAAAAAACAGCGGAGTGGTATATTCAAGAACCGGGTTTGTGGCTCCTCTGAGTGAACCATGCAAGTGACCTCTTTTTTATCGCTGCGATCGCTGCTTTTCAAAGCAGCTGGGTTGGTGCTTGGGTCCTTTGTCGCTGTGGCCCCTGCCAAAGCCGTCAGAGCCGAGGAACCGCCTGCTTTTGCCCCGCCAGTCACCGAGAGGCAGATTGCTCTGTGGATCGAGCAACTCGGCTCGGCTCAGTTTGCCCAGCGTGAGGCCGCCACCCGCTGTTTGACCGAGACGGGAGGGGCAGCCATCGAACCCTTAGCGGTGGCAATCAAAAGCGGCGATCTGGAAACCGCCAGTCGGGCCATCGAGATCGTGCGTCAACTGCTCGCCAGTGACGATTTAGAGGTAGCCTCTCAAGCGGAGAAGTTTCTAGAAACTGTAGCCGAAGGACCCAACCAGCCAGTCTCACAGCTAGCGGAATCGACGCTCGACTTTCATCTCAGGGGCATGATGCAGGCGGCCCGAGAAAAACTGAAGTCGCTCGGAGCCAGTATTTTAGTCGGCTTTCTACCAAGCGGCCGACAGGGAGTTGTCGTTGCTCTGGGCACGGAGTGGCGGGGAAAATCTGAAGATTTGCGATTGCTGGCCAGTGTGCCTGGGATTGTACAACTAAGCCTACACGGTGTGCGACTCGACGATGCAGAGGTGGCGATCGTGGGGCGAATGCGGGGCATGGAGCGACTTGAACTCTACGGCACGGGCATTACCGATGCAGCAGTAGCCAAGCTCATTCAAAAATTACCCGGCACCAGAATCGATCTGCGGAAGGGGGGCAAGCTCGGGGTGGCTGGCCAGCCGATGATTGGGCCATGTCTGATTACCCTCGTTCAGCCAGGCTCTGCCGCTGCTAAAGCAGGCCTTCAAGAAGGTGATGTCGTGGTGACGATCGACGGCGAACCAGTCGATAATTTTGAGTCACTTACCACCAAGGTTGGCAAGCACGGCCCAGACGAAATCGTGCAGGTCGAATTTGAGCGCCCTCAGCTGGTAGGAAAACCTGAACGCAAGACTGAGCAGATCAAGCTGGACGGTTGGTGAGTCGATCTTCAAGCTGTTTGAACGAGGAATGTTCTGAGATGCAGATCCACAAAACCCCCACAAGCACTGCTGGCAAAAGCCCGACTCAGGATCAAATAGTTGGGGCCGATAATCTCATTGACGTGCGTTGGCACGCCCATGCAGTCAGCCGGCAGGACCGCGAAAAAACAGCCGGCCACCGCGGCTGCGTGCTCTGGTTTACCGGACTCTCCGGCTCGGGAAAAAGTACGCTGGCCAATCTTGTCGACCACAAACTCCACGCCCGCGGCTGCCGCAGCTTTGTGCTCGACGGCGACAACGTGCGACTGGGCCTAAACGCTGCCCCGGGTTTACTCAAGGAGCGGCATGGTGAGGCCTTTGCCCAGCGGTTTGGTCTGGGTTTTTCGGGGCCAGATCGGGAGGAAAATATCCGCCGGATCGGCGCTGTCACAGAACTTTTTGCTCAGGCCGGCATCCTCGCACTGACGGCTTTTATCAGCCCCTACCGCCGCGATCGCGATGCCGTTCGAGCTGCTTTGGCGGCTGGAGACTTTGTAGAAATATTTGTCAAAGCCCCGCTCGATGTCTGCGAACAACGAGATCCCAAGGGGCTCTACAAGAAGGCGAGGGCCGGTGAGATCAAGGGCTTCACAGGGATTGACGATCCCTACGAGGAGCCGCTGAATCCGGAGTTGATCGTCGATTCTGCCGCCAAGCCGGCCGAGCAGTTGGCGGATGAAGTCATTGCGTGGCTAGAGTGGGCCGGCAAGATACCGCCAGAGTCTGAGAAGTCGTGACTATTTCTTTTGGCTCTTGGGACCGACCAGTTCAACAATGTTGCCATCGGGATCACGCACGCAAAGCAGCGACAGGCCGGGGCCGAGCGACTCAGGCAGTTGAACGGGCGACTGCGCTAATGGCTCGACCCCAATCGCTTTGAGCCGTGAGACGGCGGCATCAATGTCGGCCACCATGATCGTCAGATAGCGAAATCCAGTGTGGGAATGGATGAATTGGTTGTCGCCACCCCGAGGTGATGTGCCTGCCACCTGCATGAGTTTGAGCTTGGTGGCATCTGGGCCAACCCCCAAGACCAAGACCCGAATCGAAACAGGCTTGCCATCAGTAAGCCCTGCTGCCTGAGCGACATCGGCCCCCACATCAAAGCCCTTGACCGCTCGAAAGCCGATCCCATCGGTGTAAAACGCAACGGAGGCATCGATGTCAGAGACAACCGTGCCAAGGTCAATCGTCAAGCGTGGAAAATCGACCGCTTCTGCGGCGATCACGCCGACTGCGGGCACAATGACACCAGCCAAAAGAGCTAACCAAGTCACAGCGGCGGCAGAGAAGCGAGATATTCCCATGGAGAGTTCCTAGCGAAAGCGAAAAGAACAACAAGAGTTAAAAGACAACGAAAGAGAAAACACGGCGAGAGAGCGGGCAGGTCTAGTCGAGAAAGCCGGAGAGTTCTTCGCTACGGGCCGGGGCCTGAAGTTTACGCACGGCCTTGGCTTCGATCTGCCGGATGCGCTCTCGCGTGACCTTAAAAATGTGACCCACTTCTTCCAGCGTGTAGCTATAGCCGTCGCCGAGTCCGTAGCGGAGTTTGATAATTTCCCGCTCGCGGTAGCTGAGGCTCTTGAGCACTTTGGCAATCCGATTGCGAAGCATTTCCTGAGCGGCCCCGACCGCCGGGTTTTCTGCACCAGTGTCGGGCAGCAGATCACCAAAATGACTGTCCTCACTATTGCCCACGGGCCGATCGAGACTGATTGGATAGCGACTCATCGCCGTCACTCGCCGCGTTTCATCGACGGGAGTTCCGGCCCGAGCAGCGATTTCCTCAATCGTCGGTTCTCGGCCATATTCCTGAAGCAGTTGCCGGGCCACATTACGCACCCGCGACATTGTCTCCACCATATGCACCGGAATGCGGATCGTGCGGCTTTGATCTGCCACCGCCCGAGTGATCGCTTGTCGAATCCACCAGGTGGCATACGTGCAAAACTTAAATCCGCGACGGTATTCGAATTTATCGACGGCCCGCATCAGTCCGGCGTTGCCTTCCTGAATCAGATCGAGGAAGGAAAGGCCCCTGTTACGATACTTTTTCGCGATTGAGACAACCAGTCGCAGATTGCCTTCGGAGAGGCCCCGCTTGGCCTTCTGGTAACGAGCATAGATCTCTTTGATCTCGTGCATGCGACGCTTCAGACTGCGCGGCGTCTCTTGGCATGAGTTGAGAATAGCTCGGTATTCATCGACCAGTTTTTGTCGGGCGGAAGGGGGCTGCTTGGTCTTTTTGTGAGAATCAATTTTGGTTTTTAGTTCCTTGACGCGACGCACCAACTCTTCAAGCGTAGGGATCATCGTCTCAATACGCTGGGTGCGGAGACCTAGTTCCTCAACCAGTCGCACGCAGCGGTGGCGACGGCAGCCAAGGCGAGCCCACGCTTCACGACGCTCCGGCATCCGTCGCTTCTTGGAGAGGGCGATTCGGTAGTCAGCCCTGTTTTGTCGCAGCAGCACCTCGAGCGTGCGAAGATTGTGCGGGAGACGACCAAGGATTTGTTCCTTCTCCAGACGATCCGTCACCGACACCTGTACGGTCCGATCAAACGGCAGTTCGCCACGATGCACTCGCGAGAGCACCTTAAAGGCCTGCTGACACACATATTCACAGGCAAGCAACTTAGCGCGAAAGGTAGCGCGAGTCGACTCAATCTGTCGGGCAAGATAGATTTCCTGCGCTCGCGTTAGCAGTGGAATCTCGCCCATCTGCGTCAGGTACATACGCACTGGATCGTCCGACCAATTTTCAACCTGCTCGACAAGTCCCTCCTCCGAATCGTTACCAGCTTCAACGTCTGCGTCCGCTTCTGCTTCGAGCTCACCATCGGGGAGCGTTGAAATTTCGACGTCATCAGCCAAGAGGTCGCCATCACCGTCGTCGACATCGGCAACTTTTGCTGCCAAATCTTCAACTTCATGGGCACCGGAAACAACGTCATCTTCAATCTCATCGAGCAGCGAGTCGTACAAAGCAAAGCTCCTTCAAGAACAGTTCAACACAAGTGATGTGAAAAAGGTGATCAAACAGAATAATAAAGGGGACGGAAAATAAGGGCAGCGAAAGCGGTCGACGAATCAAAAGTGTGAGGGTCGAAACTGGAACATTTTCGAGTGCCATGCATCATTCGATGTGTCGTCAGTGTGATTCAAGTGCCGTTCAAGTCCAGTGTTCAAAAAAACACCTCTTTTTTAAAGACTGGGACGGGTGGGTACGATAGGGTCTAGTGCCTGAAACACGAACCCGGACGGACTCTTATCGGACTGACGTGAGGAGGCGATTGTGACGCCAGAAGTGAGTGGGCTGAGCGAAACCTGTGGGCGTCTGGCGAGGGTCTTCGCGAGACGTACGATTATGGCGTTGTCGCCAATAAAAAGCCAACTTTTTTTGGGCGAAAAATGCCACAATTGCCAAAAAATCGTCTCGTTATGGTAAGAAAATCGGGCGGCAGAGTTTCTGCGGGCAACCCGCCGGCATTTTTTCGGTGGTTGAGGCCTGCTGGTAGTCCACCCAGAACATAGCGTTTTGTGAGTCGCGGATGAAAACCTATCTCTTACCCTGCGTCTGTTTGCAAGATCTCTGCGTCAATGCCGGGCAGGCCGGCGGCGTTCTCAGTTGTCCCGCTTGTGGCAGAAGCGTCGCTGTGCCGAAGTTTCGGGATATGCAGGCTTTGCCTGAAAGTGTTTTGCCCCTGAGCCGACCGCAGCGAAGCTGGACGGTCTTTCACGCACTGGTGCTGGCGGGCACGCTGCTTGCTTTTTTGTCGGGCACGGCTGTTTTCTTGATCGGCTCGCCACCGAAGGCCGTTGTCGATGCGGCCACAATTCGGATAGCCGTTGCCGCCGCTAGCGACCAAAAAATTTTTACAGCCTGGCAAAACATATCGCGTTCGGGAGTGGATCGATCACCCACTCCCGAAGAACAGACACTCTTGCATCTATCGCAGTTTACCGCGGGGATCTCCTGGGCATTCACAGTGATAGGAGTGCTTGGGGTGGTGCTGGCGATGGGTGGCTTTTTGCCAATGGCCTTGGGGTGTTGCCAATCGCCGCGGCGAGCAGAAGCAGTTTCGAGGGCCTTCATAGGGCTTGCTTCGTGGGCCGCTTTATCGGCTTTGGCTGGCGTGGCGACGGCCGAACCGCTTTCGCCGGGGGGTGTCCGCACGGGAATCTTTGGGCTCGAAGCCAGTGGCAATAAGTTTGTCTATGTCTTTGATCGCTCGGCCAGCATGGCTGAACCAGGGGGTAGGCCGCTGGCTGCGGCCAAGCGGGAACTCCTCCGCAGCCTCGATGAACTCGGTGAAGTGCAGCAGTTCTATTTAATTTTTTACAATCAAACGCTGCAAGTTTTTGACCCCTCCGGCACTCGGGGGCGACTCGTCTTTGGCACGGAAAAAAATCGCCAGTCAGCGAGGCGATTTGTTGAGGCGGTGCGGGCTGACGGAGCGACGATTCATGCCGATGCCATCGCGGCAGCGCTGCGACTTTCACCCGACGCGATCTTTTTGCTGACCGACGCCGATGCAGGAGACGACTTAAGCGAGGCCGAACTTGAGCGGCTGACCCGCTCACTGGGTGCGACCAAATGCATGGTTGTTCAATTTGGTGCTGAGAACCAAGAGCAATCCCCCCGACTGGCTTTGCTGGCAAAAAACTCCGGTGGCCGCTACCGGGTTTTGGATGTTGTGGCTACCCGAGACAGCGGGGATCAAGCGGCCGCCGTCGACGCGAGATGACACGCTAGAACTAGGTAACTGTCGAAGAGGATAGGCACTCAACTCTTGATGCGGAGAGTTAGGGGCGAATCACCGAACCGCTTGATGCTGGCTTGCGGGCAGACTTTTGCCCGGGCTGGCCGTCTGCAACGGAGTTGTTCGCTGGCAATCCGGCTGGAGCGGTCCCAGTCTCTCGCTCACGGCGAATCGTCGCCAACTCGCGTTCGATCGCCTGGGCGTTGGCTGAAAAATTAGGGAACATCGACTGAAACATCGTCGGTTTTGCATCAGCTACTGGAGGCTTGATAGGCCGCACGCTTGCCTTCTTCTGCGTGGTTTGCTGACTTTGCTGCTGCATTTGCTGTTTGAGAGGCCGCTTGGTTGCCGTTCGCGGGAGGGCGGGGGATGACTGCTGACCGGATGGAGCGGCCGGTTGCGGTACCCTTGCAAGAGGCTGTCTAGCCTGAACCGGCGACTGGACCTGGACTGTTGCCTGGGCTTGCACTTGGGCTTGCACTTGGACCAGTGCAACCGGTGATGGCTGAGGGGTTGGTAACACAAACGAGGCATCGGCCGCCGAGGCGATGCTTTCGGGAACCACAAGATACCGTGTCACAGATGAGCGAGATTTTTCAGATAAATTTTTCGCCGTCGCCGTCGGCGTGGGTGGCGTGGAAATGAGTGGCTCAAGATCAGTCGAGGGCGTCGAAAAAATATTGGTTACGGCCGTTGGTGGCGACTTCGGCGGTGCGGAAATCGATAGGTTGGAAATCGGCAGGTCGGAAATCATTGATAAAATTGGTTTCAGAATCGGTTCGACATCCAGAGCATTCTCTGCCAGCGTAGGCACTGCGATTGCAGGGAGTGTGGGCGGGGCTTCTAAGGGGGATTGGGTCGCAACGTGAACGTGAACTGGAGCGACCGGAGCAGGCGCAGGCTCTGAAACCGGAACCTGTGCTGGCGGCTTAGCTTGAGTTTGTTGCGACGGCGCAGCGACGCTTGGTAGGGACTGAACTGGTACGACGACTGTCTTTGGCGGATTAGAATCTGGCCAAAGGTCTTCGGATGGTCGCGGAGATTTGAGGATGGTTCGAGCCGCCAAAACGGGCGGCTCTGACACAATTGTTGCCGAATCAATTGCGGTGTCTTGGGCAAACTGCCGTCCGTTGAGGCTTTGGGCCTTGACTAACTGAACAGACAAGAGAGGCTGGCCCTCTCGTATCGGATGCCGGAGGACAACGCCATCAAAGCTGTCGGTCGCCCGCATTGCTGTCGTTGGGAGCATGGCCTTGGGCCAGTCCCGCAAGGCGACATCCCAAACGGTGACCGGCGATCCCTGTGGCAGAGAGTGCAGAGCAACAAAAATGGACTCGCTTTCGACATGGGGTTTTGACTGTGCAATGTGCACATCGAGCGCTCGATTGAGACCCACCGCAGCGGCGGCCCCAGCCACAAAGGCTGCCGCAAAGACGGTCAGTGCCTTGGGCTTGTGTGGGTGGTGTATCTGTAGGCGGCTTTGCACGGGAATGCTCATGAGTCGACCCTTGGCAGGCTGTCTCCAGGCGACCAAATGTGCCGGTAGAGAGTGCCTTCCCAAGAGAAATCGACACATTTCGCCGTTGAGAACCATGCGGCTTTCCACGGCAGGTGCCACTTACCAAAAGAGCGCAGCCCTCGCGTTCGCTTGTATTGAAAAAGACAGAAAAGCTTCCACAGATTGCCGGGTCGGTCATCGCCGTCGGCAGGAGACTACTCTCGGATTGGATTCTCAGGTGATGGTTCTATCGCAAACATCGGGTCAACCGCGTGTGCAAGCGGACGAATGGCAAGCACGCGTAGATCGTCCGGGCCGCCCGCGCGGTCGCGGAAGAAGGCATCCCCAACGGTTGAGGCAGACTCGCCTGTACAACCCACAACGATCATGGAGTGGGTCGGGATCGTAGCCTCAAATCGCAGTCGTTGAAAAATATTTTTCCGCTGACCGGTCTCTAGCCGGAAGATCCCATCTTCTCCAATCCAGGTGCGTTCACTTTTGCCATGCTTGATGGTTGGCGTGACTTCCAGTCGCACGCGGCCATCCGCCGCCGGCCAGGCGATCAGTGAAAAGACGGCACTGGCTTCCTGATAGGTACCGCCACGAATCTCAGCATCGTCGTGCTCTAGTAGGACGAGTTCTGGGATTCCGGCCGCCGAGACAACTTCGCTGCCGCGTCCGGGCAGCAACTGCACAAGGCGTCGTACGGCGGCGGGTCGCTCGAAAAGACCAGTGTTTTCGGCTGGATTGACGCCTGCGGGCTGGTTGGCCGCCGTGGTGTCGGGAAGAAATCGCTCTGCCAAATGAGGCGGAAGCTGGGCTGTGATCACGCCGGCCCGCAGACCATTGGCATGCAGTTGCCGCCGCAAGCCATCGTCAAAAATTTGTTCGTCGATCAGTCCCCAGAGTTCTTCGCGGAGGTGGCGATCAGCTGAGCCAAAGCGAGCAAAGATCAATTCAAGAGACACCGTTTGAAGAGAGGGGCGTGTGTCGCTGGCAGGACGTTGGGTCAAATCGCTGATTTCTTTGACGAGCGGCGCATTGGCAAGCAGCGTAAATCGGCAGCCTGCAATGGCCCCACAGCTCAGCAGGATAGCGCTGAGCAAGAGGATCGAGTCACTGCGTGCGACAGTCGTGCGCATGGTGAGAAATAATCCGCAGCCCGCTGCAAGGGCCGAGGTGCGAGGCAGCAGAAGGCGTCGGGAAAATAGGACCTTGGCAGGTTCGCTGTCAACGCCGAAATCAGCTGTTCCGACGGGGTCTTCTCGGGAGCGAATTTCGCTAGGAGACAGCCTTGACGGCATTTGCGAAGATCGCCAATCCGGCCCCTGGGGCGTCGGCGTCAAGGTGACCATTCCAAGCGGGGTGCTGCGTGGCTGTGATAAATCGTTCGGGATGAGGCATCAATCCAAAGACTCTGCCGCTTGGGTCGCACAGGCCGGCTACATCCCCCGAGGCACCGTTGGGATTGGTGGAATTTCCCTGCTGATCGTACCCATAGCGAAGCACTAATTGTCCAGCAGAATGAAGGCGATCAAAATCGGCGATCGAGCGCGTTACAAATCGCCCTTCGCCGTGGGCGACGGGCAGTTCAAACTCGTGAAGTCCTTGCAGAAAGCAACACGCGTTAGGGTCTGCTCGTAAATTCACCCAGCGGTCAACAAACTCTCCGGAATTGTTGTGGCCTAGCGACGCTTGAGCCGGGCTGTTGGCTGGTCCTTGGAGCAGCAGGCCTGTTTGCAGGAGCACCTGAAAGCCGTTACAGATGCCGAGAATCAAACCCCCTCTGTCACGAAAAGCGTGCAGCACATCAGCCAAACGGGACGAGAGTTCTAGGGCAAAGATGCGGCCGCTGGCGATGTCGTCACCGTACGAAAAACCGCCTGGGATGCAAAGAATCTGAAAGTTTTTCATCAGCGATGGCTTTTGCGTCAAAGCCTTCACATGGACCCGACGGCTGAACGCTCCGGCTCGATCAAAGGCAAAGGCTGTTTCATGATCGCAGTTGGTGCCGGGGGCCCGCAGGATCATGGCACGGGGGGAAAGCATCGTCGGCCTCGCAAGCATTCAGTGGGAGATTAAGTGCCGGAAAATTGTGTTCTGTCAATCAATCCAATTGAGAGCGTACGTTCTTGGCATGTCCAAACCAAGAGCCTTGAAATTCGCTGGCAGGCTTTGGCCTACTCCTGGCAGTGTCGCTAGCACTGGCGTGGGTGGTCTACCGTATCGATCATCACAGCAGCCAGAGGATTTTCAATGCGTCAGAGTGCCTATCGTTTGTGATTCCAGCGATCGCAGGAGTCAGAGTCAACTCCGCCAGGCTTTGGCTAACTGCTCAAGGCTCACAACAGTTACGATTTTTTCAGAGGTCGACAAAATCTCGACCTGCCCACCGTCGGGGCCGATAGCCACGACCTCGCCAATAAAGCTCCAGGCCACGTCGGCCATGAGGGCGGCAAATTCCGCTTCTCTCTCGGCCGGTACTTCGCAGAGAAAGCGGCCGGGAGTTTCGCTAAAGGCAATGATTAAGTCGCGGTTTCTTGCCGAGAGCGGCATACTTTTAGTCAGTTCTGCAGGCACGCTTTGCAAAGCGATGCGGGCACCTAGGCCCCCGCCGATGGCCATCTCGGCAACGCCCGTCGCCAAGCCCCCGTCGGAACAGTCGTGGCAGGCTACGATCAGGCCGGCCCGCTGAGCCGTGGCGATGGCCGCAAAAGCGCTACGGCAAGCGACTGGATCAACGCGCGGAACACTACCGCCCCGCACGCAGCCGATCAATTCCAACTGGCTGCCCGCCAATGCATCGCGAGAGAGTCCCACGATGGCAAGTCGATTGCCAGCCCGCTTTAGGTCGGGCGTGACAGCGCGGCGAACGTCTTCAATCTGGCCCAGCGCCGTGGCTAAGAGCGTCGGCGGAATCGAAAGCTCATGCTGCTTGCCTGCGGCATCAATCCAGGCAAAGACATTGTTGAGACTGTCTTTGCCGCTGACAAACGGAGCCGTGAAGGCGATCGCCATGTCGTAACAGGCACGGCAGGCCTCGACCAGCGTGCCGAGGGACTCTGCGCGGCGGCATTCACCCCAGCAAAAATTGTCGAGCAGAGCAATCTTCGCAGGATCGGCCCCGGCGGCAATTGCATTGGAGATCGCTTCCACGATGCCGCCCGCTGCCATTTGATAGGCGTCGCTTGTACCGAGTCGATTCCGTAAGCCCACGCCAATCACGATGCCCCGATTGCGACCCAGCACGCCGCGCACCACCGTGCCGTCGGCGGGTCCGGCACCTGGTCCCAGCAACGGCTTGACGACGCTGCCGCCCTGCACCTCGTGGTCGTATTGCCGAATGATCCATTCCTTGCTGGCAACGTCGGGAGTCGCCAGCAGAGCGAGCAGACAATCTTCAAGAGAAAGAGGCGCGGCCGAGTCCAGCCAGACAGTCGGCTCAAGACGCGGACTCTCAGCGATTGACTTCAGTCGCTGCCGAGGGCGGCCCTCGTGTAGGAAATGGCAATCCAGCGTGCCGACCTGATTACCTTGCCAGCAGAGCGTGAGTTGGCCATCGCCAGTGAACGTGCCGATGGCAGTTGCCTCGACGCCCTCCGCGGCAGCCACGTGCGAGAGTTTTTCCCAGTGGGCCGGATTGACTGCGAGCACCATCCGTTCCTGCGCTTCTGAAATCCAGATTTCTGTAGCGCTTAGGCCTTCGTATTTTAGTGGCACGCACTCCAGGTTCACCCGCGCGCCTACTTGGGCTCCCATTTCACCGACGGCGCTTGAAAGACCACCAGCACCACAGTCGGTGATCGCATGAAACAGCCGTTGACGGGAGGCTTCAAGAACAAAGTCGGTCAGTGTTTTCTCGTGTATCGCATGGCCAATTTGTACCGATCCGCCCGACTGGCTCTCGCTCGTGCTGGAAAGCTCGACGCTGGAGAAGGTGGCTCCGTGAATACCGTCGCGGCCCGTGCGTCCGCCGGCCACAACAACTAAATCACCGGCTTGCACCGCTGCATCGGCGGAGTTTCGCGGCATGATCCCGACTGTGCCGCAAAAGACGAGCGGATTGCAAAGATAGCCCGGATCGAAGACGACCGCGCCAGCGATCGTGGGAATGCCCATCCGATTGCCGTAGTCCCGCACGCCTGCCACGACGCCAGCTAGCAGACGCCGTGGATGGATCACGCCCGCTGGCAAGTCGGCTGCCTCAGTGTTGTCCGGGCCAACACAAAACACATCCAGATTGGCGATCGGCTTAGCGCCAAGACCCGTGCCGAGCACATCCCGAATCACGCCACCCAAACCGGTGGCCGCACCGCCGTAGGGTTCAATCGCAGAGGGGTGGTTGTGCGTCTCGACTTTAATGCAGATGTCGTGGTCACCATCAAACCGCACAACACCGGAGTTGTCACGAAAAACACTCACACACCAGTCGTTTGGCCCCAGCTCCGCCCGCACTTCACGCGTCGCTGCAAAGACTGTTTCCTTGAGGAGATTGTCGTAGCTCACCGTGCCCGAAGGGCCGGTGTGATCAATCGGGCTGCCCAGAGTTTTGTGGCAACAGTGTTCGCTCCACGTTTGTGCAATCGTTTCCAATTCTATTTCAAACGGGGGGCGGCCAAGGAGATTGAAGTGCTGCCGCACAGCGTGAAGCTCGTGCGCGCAGAGGGCCAGGCAGCGATCGCGGCTGAGCTTTTCCAAGGCGTTGTCGTCGAGGCCCTCGAGCGTAACGGTCGTCTGTGAAAAGCTCCACGGTCGACCGCCGGAAAGCGTGCGGAGTTCTACGGCCCCGACCACCACATCATGGATCGCTTCGCTGGCAAGCAACTTGCCTGCCAGTCGCTCGACATGTGTTTTGTCAAGCTCCGGCAACCAGTATTTTCGCAGGCTTCGCACTGCCAGAGGCTTGAGCCCCAAGAGTTCGAAGGCCTCCTTAGCAGTCTGGGCTGCTGGATCAGTGACGCCCGCGCGGGGTAATACATGCACCACAGTCGGCAGGTCGGCAGTGCTTTGTAGGAGCAGCGGCTCAAGCAGCGATGGATCGCCCGCCGCAGCCAGTCTAAATGATTCCGTGACCGGATTGGTGAGCAGGGCGGTGGCTAGTCGTTCGATGTCTGCCGAGGAGAAATCGCCTTCGATCAGCCAGCCCACCGCGGACTGTGCGCGAGCGGTCA
>Ga0194055_10000032_pt1 | contig 90911 bp, 78 predicted proteins | sample SepL449m_MetaG_FD_155482 | JGI IMG/M metagenome (GOLD analysis project Ga0194055, IMG submission 155482) | Anoxic zone freshwater microbial communities from boreal shield lake in IISD Experimental Lakes Area, Ontario, Canada - Sep2016-L442-9m | ecosystem: Environmental > Aquatic > Freshwater >... | reverse complement strand
TTTCAAAGGTGATCGTTGCGGGAACGCTCACCAGTGGCTTGCCGGGCAATACGGTTGCGCCGTCGGTTTGGATGATGGCGATGTAACCAACGCCCGCGATATTTGGGGCTCCGCCCGAAATGATGGCGGCCGTGTTGGTGATGCACGTGAATTTGGTAGTGGATGGGCAACCCGTGCTCCCCGCTTTAACCTTGAAATCGTATGCGTCATAGGCGTAGAGCACCTGGGCGCCAGGGGCCGCGTTGAGTTGCGCAGACGAGTTCAGCGGAGCGTTCACGCCAAGGCCAGCGACCTTGATTTCAGCGGCATGCTGGCCGGAAGCTGCACCGGTGGTGACCGCAGCAATTGCGGAAACGGTGGGTGCGAAGATCGTCTTTTCATTGACGATCAGCTGTGGCTGATAGGTCGGACCGGTCGAGCAGTAGATCAACGGTGGTGTGCCGGGAACGATGGCCGAGACGTCAGCAACGACGGCGGTGAAGACGTTCGACGTTTGCTTACCGGCAACGTATCCGCCACTCACCGGAGCGGTGATGTTGGCCGTGATCGGCGTGAGATCGCCCGAGCCAACACTGTACAGTGGGCCCTGTTCGGCTCCGGTGGCGGGCACCGTGTAGTCAGACGCTGCACTATTAACCGCGGAACCGCAGTAGCTGCTTTGGGCCGGGGCGGTGGCGTAGCTCGATGGTTTACCGACGGTTGCACCAGAAACGTTGGTGGCAGTGACGGTACAGATCATCGGCGGCAGGGTGTTGGCATTGGCAATCGCCGAAGGACCGACATAAAGCGTGGTCGTACCAGCGGTGTTGTCATAGTCAATGTCACTATTCGCGGACGTCTTGTCAGGATTGACCAAGAAGGTCGAGACCATCGTGTTCAACGTGATGGGTACGGGGGTCGCACCGCTAGGGCCACCTTGGGTGACCTTCGGTGGAACACAAGCCACGCTGTAGCCAGTGACTGCGGTCGCCGGGGTTGGGAACTTGACCAAGAGATAACCTGGGTCAGATGCCAGTGGCCAGCCAGAGTGGCCTGCAGCGCCGCCGAAAACACCACAAGACGCCGGAGCTGCCAGTGTGTCGTACTGCGAGCATGCGCCAACGGTCTTGTCAAGATTGACGGCCGTGGGCTTGGCTATAATTGTCGCACTCGTCGTGGCACTTGCGACTCCGCCGGTGGCGAAGAGCAGGCCGCCAACGGCGAGTACGCCGATAAGCAATCGTTTCATGATTCCTCCTGATTGTGGTCCCCCGGATGAGGCACCTGACTGGTCCCCCGAAGGAGAGGCACCCGCGATCGTTGCGGACCAAGCCCACGGAAATCCCTCAAAGATCACAACACCTACACAACACGTGTGTCGGGCGGCACACCTCGAGTGACCGATACAATCGGCGGTCATCGGTTCACAATCGACGATCTCCCGCCTGAGAAAGCCCGACCGCCATGATGCCCGACAACGACTATTACGGGCACCGCACCGCATTAGCCCGCTATTGCAACACCAAAAAGTTGTCGCCAGCGGTGTATGGCACCATTCGCCACGGATGGCAACCGAGTCTCGGAACCATCGGAAACCGCCGCATCACATCGGCACCCATTTTCGTGTGGAACGAACGCGAAGCGCGCGAAGCCGCCCACCGATCAATACCCAACGTGATCGCCATCGGCGCGCCGTTCATCTACGCGGTCGCCACCCTCACAACAACGAACGCCGCGACCAGCGACCCGACCAGCGACCCGACTAGCGACACCGCGACCGTTCACTCACCGCCGAACCTGTCGCCGCCAGGCGCAGGCACCATCGTGTTTCCGCAACATTCAGACGGCACCGGCGCGATCACCCAAAACGTGCACCGTCTGATTCGCGACACCGAGGCCAACGAACCCGGCCCCTACACCGCATCGGTTTTTTACCAAGACCTCACCAACCCCAACTATGCCGAACCGTTTCGCGACGCCGGATGGCGCATTATCACTTTCGGGTCGCGGGCCGACCCGAACTTCATGACCCGACTGATCATCGAACTCACTGCCCACGCCGCGGTCGTTAGCGACACGGCGTGTTCGGCCATCTGGTACGCAGCGCACCTCAACAAACGGATACGAGTGCTCGGCGAACCACCAACCGTGACCAGAACCGCAGGCTCAACGGTCATCGATCTCGCCGAGCATTATCCCGAACTCCACACCGGCGGCATCGACGGCCCAGCCGCCCAGCAACTCGCCGCAGTCGAACTCGGCGTGAACCAGATGCGCGAACCCGACGAACTCGCGACGTTGCTCGGCTGGACGACATGGCGCCGCTATGCCGCCCCGGCGATACGAACCATCCTTGATGCCCGACACGGAAACGACCTGCGCCGCGGCGAACCACAAAGCCGAGCCCATCGACAAACCCATGCGACCTGAACAATCCGGCCCGGCCCATCAGGTAGCGGGTTCGCCCGGGCGCACCGTCGACGTGTGCCACATCGCGTTCGGGGGCCTCGGCGGCCACGGCGCCATCGTGAAAATGTTGGCCCAACAGTTTGCCGAACACGACCTGCACAGCGCGGTGATGTTGTGGGCGCCGCCCGACGACATCGATGACAACCCCGACAACTGGCCGCACCTTGACCCGATCATCCGCGCTCCCACCGCCGGAAAGTTTGACCTTCGCGCCCTCGCGCACGTCACACGTTCGGTGCGCAAACTTCGACCACGCATCGTGTTGTGTCACACCCACCAACCAATCGTGGCCGCGTTTATTGGACAACTCCTTGCCGGCAGGCGACCGCATGTCGTAATCGTCGAGCACCAAGCGATCGGATTGCGTCGACGCATCGAAAACTTGCGGTCCACAATCGCCCTCATTGTTTGCCAAGCGGTCGTCGTGCTCAGCGATGACTATCGCGATCGGTATCCGCTGCGCCGGTGGCCGTTGCCCGCGCTTAGAAACCTCACCGTCATCGCCAACGGCATCGACACCAACCGCTACACGCCGAGTAACCGGTCAACTCACACAAGCGACGACCGGCCATTCACAGTCGGCATGGGTTGCCGGTTCATCCCAATCAAAGACCTCGATACCCTCATCGACGCCTTCGCCCTGCTCGCCAAACGAAATGACCAAAGCGACCACGGCGACCGCACAAAGCCGAATGTGATGTTGCGACTCGCGGGCGACGGACCAACCCGCGCCGAACTGATGGCACAAACCGCGACGTTAGGTTTAGGCCGAACGATCGAGTTCACCGGCCAACTTGACGACCAACAGATGGTCAACTTTTACGCCAGCCTCGATGTTTATGTGCAAGCAAGCCTCGGCGAAACCGCGAGCATTTCGCTGCTCGAAGCGTACGCATGCGGACTAGCGGTGGTGGCGTCTGACGTTGAAGGAATCCGAGGCTTCGTCGACGACGGCGTCGACGGATTACTCGTCGCCGTCCGCGACCCCGCGGCCATCGCCGCGGCGATCGAATCGCTCATGACTAACCCGCAACGGGTTCGCGAACTCGGCGCTGCGGCCCGCCAACGCGCCGAATCACACTTTTCCGCCGCCACGATGGCTGACGCTTACATCGCCCTGTTCGAAAAAATCGGGGCATAACAATCAGGCCTAATGAGTTCTGGACATCGCTGCGGCCGGCGCGAGTCTGACGAAGTCAGCCGACGGCGCGCAATGCGACTTGGTTTCGATACAGGTTCTGCAAATCGACGATGACTCGAGCGATGTCGAACCGGTCGTTGGCTAGCTGTCGCCCGTTTTCTCGCAGCCGGTTTTGTAGTTCACGGTCACCAATCAATCGCAGTAACGCTCCAGCGAGCGCGGGCGCGTCGCCAACGGGGACCCGAAGGCAATCAACACCATCGGAAAACGCGTCACTCATAATGCCGACGTCAGTAGTCACGATTGGCACCCCGATAACCGCTGCCTCCATGGCTGCAACCGGGCCTGCTTCAAACCGCGACGACACGACGTACACATCGCTAGCGGCCATCACCGCGACGGCATCGTCGTTGAGACCAACGAAATCGAACTGACGCGCCAAACCCAGCCGGTCACGCAGGTCGCGCATGTCGGCGGCGTAGGCATCTACGTCATAGCCAACCGCTACGAACCGAACGTCGGGTTGTGTCGCCGCAACGATCTTCGCCGCCGACAACAACATCGGGTAATCCTTTTGCGGACTCAAGTTCGCCACCGTGCACACCACGACCTCGCGACGGCGGTCGGTTTGGTTTGCCCGGTCATCAACTGGTGCCACAAACCGGGTTCGCAGCTCGGCGATGTCAACGCCTTGAACCATGACCTGGCCGCGGCGACGGGCGCGGCCACGCATTGAACGCAACACCGCCGGGCTCACCGCGATCGACACATCGTCGAGCCACGCGGTGATCCGGTTCGCCCCGCGAGTCAGCGGGTGATAGCCGGACCAAACGAGGTGACTCGTCGTCATCATCACTGGTTTGGATTGACGACGTTTCAACGCGACCATCACTCGCGCAACCGAAGCGACCAGCGGCGAATGGGCGTGGACGACGTCGAACCGGTTCTCGCCAAGCAGCCCCCACAGCTGCACGATCCACGACCATTTGCGGCCAGACGGCGACAAACTTCGACACGTCACACCTGCAGCCTCAAGCGAACCGACCAAAAAACGCAGTCGATCGGCGGTGAATGCACACTCGATCGCCACCGTGGCGCGATCATGCTTTTTCGCCAACAACGCCAACAGACGTTCTTGGCCACCCAGGTCAAGGCCTTTGGTCAACCACAACACCCGAAGCCTGTCGCGATCATCCGGTTCAGTCGGCGCGTCACTCGCGGGACCATCAGACGCCATAAAAAAACGCTAGCACCAGCGCGATCGGTCCCTCGTGAACGCGCACACCCATCTCGGCACCGCTCGGCGTAGTGTGCAATCCATGATTGAGTCGAGGCCGGCGCAAAATAGCGGACGATTCAATTCGCCTCGCACGCCTCAACTTGTCGCGTTCTGCCTGGCGACAGCGGCGTTTCTCGCCATCGTCATGGGACTGATTCTCGGCCGTTCGACCGTCGATGTCTGGGGTGCGTTCGTCATCCCAGCGTTGCTCCTGATCATCATGATCCCAATCATTCGAGTGATCGAACGTCAACAATCGACCGACCTCTCTCGGCTACTCGTGATCGGCCTTATCGCTCGGTTTATCGCCACCTATTACCGATTCCTCATGGAGGCGAACTATTACGGGTACGGCGACGCGATGACCTATTTCAGCATCGGGCATGTCCGCGTCGATCAACTGCTGACCGGAGCAATCCCGTTAGGCGACTTCGTGCCGACCGGATCAAGCACCACCTTCATTCAAAATCTCACTGGTCCGATCGAACTGATTACCGGCCAAAGCAGCGCCGGGACTTTCGCCGTCTACTCGCTGTTCGGTTTCATTGGCATCTGGGGATTCATCGGAGCCGCCCGACGAGCAATCCCTGAAATCAATCTCCGCCGTTACGCGCTACTCGTCCTGTTTTTGCCGACAATGCTGTTTTGGAGTTCGGCGATCGGAAAAGACGCGTGGATGACGATGTGCCTCGGCATTCTTGCCGCAGGTGCATCACGGATTTTTACTCGCACGCGCGGCGGCATCGTCCTGACCGGCATCGGCATGATCGGCGTCGTTGTATGCCGACCTCATATTGGCGTCATCGCTGCTGCGGCATTACTCGTTACAATTGTCGTCGCCCGACCCCGAAGAGCGACACAAACCTCGGCCTCGCCAAGCGGACCACTGCGCATCGGGCTCATCGTGATCGCTATCGTCGCTCTGGCCTTCTCGCTTGGCGCCATTACTTCGGTGTTTCCTAAAGCCCAACCGTTCAGCGACCCGGCCAGCCTCAGCGCGATCTCAATTGACACAGCAAGCCAAACGGCTCGGGGTAACTCGCAGATTGAGGCAACAAGCGCCAACCAAATCTGGCTCTACCCGGTGGCGTTTGCCTCGGCGGTGTTTCGACCGTTGATCTTCGAAGCCCGAACGCCGACATCGCTCATCGCCGCCATCGAAGGAACGGTGCTGATCGCACTAGTGGTGCGATGGCGGAAAAACGTTTTCGCCGGTCTGCGATTGCTTCGCTCAAGCCCGTACCTGCTGTTTGCCACGCTTGACGGGGTCATGTTTTTCATTATTTTCGCGTCGATTTCGAACCTCGGAATCCTCGCCCGCCAACGCGTACAAGGCCTGCCATTTATCTTGTTACTGCTGGCGATCGAGACTGTCGCGGAACGCAATCAACTCGTCGATAGCAGCGACGACCACGGCGACAACAGCCAGAATTCGGGCCCGACTGTGCCGCCAGGACCTCACGAATCTTCTGAGGCATCTGACAGCAGGTAAAGTCACTCGTCTGGGGCCGTAGCTCAGTTGGCAGAGCGCCGCCTTTGCAAGGCGGATGTCGTGGGTTCGATTCCCATCGGCTCCACTCCATTCGGAATGCACACGCAAAGTTGACCCATGACTCCACCTGGACCACTTGATCGAGTGCTCGGCGCCATCGTGCCGAGGGCCGTGGATGCCCTCGATATTGACGGTGTCATCAGCCAAGTCGACATCAACCAACTCGTGGCCGAAGTCGACATCGACGCCATCATCAAACGGGTCGACATCGACGCCATCATCAAACGGGTCGACATCGACGCCATCATGGCCCGCGTTGACATCGACGCACTTATGGCCCGCGTCGACATCGACTCCATCATGCAACGAGCCCATATTGACTCGATCGTCAGCAACGCCAGCCGAGGTGTGTTCGCCAAACTGATCGACTCGGCGCGCCGGTTGATCGTCGGACTCGACTTATTGATCATCGGCGTCACATCGCGCGTGTTTCATCGAGACGAACAGCAACAACCAATCGGCGATGCCAGCGTGACCGGACGTGTCGCAGGCGGTGTCAGTCGCCTGTCGGCGTTCCTCATCGACGTCGCCATGATCAGCATCGCGTTCAGTGTCACCGTCAGCATCTTCATCTACATGATTGAACTGTTTTCGCCCCAAACCGTGAACCCGGCTGATCACACCGCGTTATGGATCGCCGGCATCACGGTATTTGCGTTTTTCTATTACTGGGTCAGCCTGATGATCACCGGCCGATCAATTGGCAAAGGCCTGATTGGCCTGCGAGTTGTCGCAACCGATGGCAGCCCGATCAGCCCCGGCCATGCTGCGATCCGCACGCTGGTGTACCCATTCAGTTTCATCCTTGCCCTCGGGCTCATTCCGATCATCACCGGGCGGCAGCGACGGGCCCTGCACGATTTCGCCGGCGGAGACAAAGTGCTCTACGACTGGGGCGACCGACCGGCCGAAATGCCAGCCCCGCTTTCGGATTGGATCGACCGACGAACTCAGGCGGCGCAACTACAATCTTTCGATGTTTGATGACCTGCTCGACGCGAATCGTAACTATCAAGCCGAGTTTCACGACTCAGGTGTAAAAGGCACAGCAGCAAAAGGGCTCGCCGTTCTGACCTGCATCGACTCCCGCATCGATCCGCTCGCCATGCTTGGACTCCGCCCCGGTGACGCAAAGATCATCCGCAACGCCGGCGCCCGCGTAACCCATGACGCGCTGCGATCGCTAGTACTGGCCGCGAACTTGCTCAACGTGAACCGAGTTTGTGTTGTGCAACACACCGAGTGCGCCATGATCGGCACCACTGGCCAAGACATGATCGACCGCATCAGCGCATTACGCAACGTCGACGCGTCGGACTGGGACTTCCTCACCAGCACCAACCAACTCGAAACCCTGCGCGACGACGTACACCTCATCGAGACCTGCGATCTGCTGCCACCAGAACTTGAAGTGGGCGCATTCATCTTCGACGTGCACAGCGGCGAGTTAATTCCACAACAAACGCGCTGAGGGCCAAATCGTTCGATACACAATTTTGCGCAACTCCTCAACCCAAATAACCAGCGACGCCACCACGAAACAGCACCCGAGTTGTGTCGCGGTCAGGTCGACAGTTCCGAACAGCGTCTGCAACAGCGACCACTGTGTTGCCAAAAATTGCATCACCACGACTGATCCGACCGCTACCAGAAGTCGCCAATTCACGAACAATCGACGACTGAAAATCGACTCATTTTCGGTGCGCGAGTTAAACACGTTGAACATTTGAAACAGCACGAAAACCGTGAACGTCATCGTCGTCGCGACTTCTTCGCCCCACCGACCCTCGCCATAACTGAGCAACGCCAAGGTGCCAATCGTCATCACCGCGGCGAAACTGCAAAGCCGCACGATGCGCTGCGTCGGCAGAATCGGACCGTCAGCCCGGCGGGGTGGTCGATTCATCACTTCGCCTGATGGAGGATCGACCCCCAGGGTCATAGCGGGCGGCCCGTCAGCGATGAGATTCACCCAAAGCACCTGAATTGGTGAAAACGGCAGCGGTAAACCAGCCAAACCAGCGCCGAGGATCGTGCCGATCGCTCCAAGGTTTGTCGAAAGTTCAAATCGGACGAACTGCACAATGTTGGCGTAGATAGTCCGACCGCGTTCGACCGCACCGACAATGGTGGCGAAGTTGTCGTCGGCCAACACCATGTCGGCCGAACCCTTCGTGACTTCGGTGCCCGTAACGCCCATCGCGACACCGATGTCAGCCGCGCTCACCGCCGCAGCATCGTTGATGCCATCGCCAGTCATCGCGACTATCTCGCCTAGCGACTGCAAGGCCCGGACGACTCGGACTTTGTGCTCCGGTGACACTCGGGCACACACCCCAATGCCACTGATGCGATCAGCCAAATCGCTCTCGCTCATTGCTTCGATCTCGTCACCAGTGACGACCGATCCACCGATACCCAACACGTTCGCGACTGCATGGGCCGTCGCGGCGTGATCGCCGGTAATCATCTTCACGTTGATGCCAGCAGACTGACAGCGGGCAATGGCCTCGGCGACTTCGACCCGCGGTGGGTCAACCATGCCGACGAGCGCCTCGAAGGTCAGATCAGCCACGTACTGATCCGGGTCGCGAATCGATCCATCCGGTGCGAACTCGACATCGGCAGCGGCGATGCGACGCGACGCAACCGCCAACACCCGCAGACCATCGGTCGCTAACCGCTCAATTTCCGAATGCCAACGGGAGCGCCCAGCCGAATCAAGCGATTCGATTTCGTCACTAATGCCCGGTGCGCTGGTCGAACAGCGATCGATCAAACGATCAGGGGCACCTTTGACCACACACAACAGATCGTCTCCATCGCGATGAAACGTCGCCATATATTTGGAAACCGAATCGAACGGAACTTCGCCAATTCGCCGATAGCGATGACGAACGGCGTCGACGTCGACGCCGCCTTTCAACGCCAAAACAACCATGGCGCCTTCAGTGGGATCGCCCACCAACTCACCATCATGAACTACCGCGTCGCTACACAACGACATCGCTTGCAACGGACCCGTGAGATCGGGCATCGAGCCAACGCCGACCGGCGACAGCGATCCGACGACTCCGTAACCAAGGCCACTAACCGCAATACGAACATGGCCACGAACAATCTCACGGGCGGTCATTTGATTGAGCGTCAACGTACCGGTCTTGTCCGAACAAATAACCGTCGTCGAACCCAACGTCTCGACCGATTGCAATCGACGAACAATGGCATTTCGCGACGCCATCTGGTTGACACCGACCGCCAAGGTAACCGTGGTGACCGATGGCAACCCTTCAGGAATCGCCGCAACCGCGAGTGCTACTGCCCCAAGGAGCGCGTCGCTGAAGCTGGTGCCCGCGACCATTTGCAGCACGAACACCAACACTGCCGCGACCGTCGCCACGATCGCGAGGCGCGTGGTCAGGATGCCCAGTTGATGATCGAGTGGTGTCTTGGCCGGATCTTCGGTCGACAACAGCTCCGCAACTCGGCCAATCTCGGTGTCCATCCCCGTCGCGACGACCAACATTTCGCCCCGGCCGCGAGTCACCGTCGAATTCATAAACGCGAGATTGGAACGATCGGAAAACGATTGTTCCTCGCCCGTGCTTGCATCAACTTGATCAGCCCATTTGTCCACTGGAACCGATTCACCAGTCAAGGTCGATTCGTCTATTGCTAAACCGAACGCCGCGACGATTCGGCCATCGGCAGTCACTCGATCACCGGGCTCGAGCAAAACCACGTCACCCGGCACCAGTTCGTCGATAGGGATTAGCGCTAGTTCTGTGTCGCGGCGAACCCTCGCGGTCACAACCAACATGCGTTCCAACGCAGCCAGCGAACTGGCAGCTTTTCCTTCTTGGTAGTACCCGAGCACCGCGTTAATGATCAGGACTGTCGCGATCACAACCGTGTCGTAAACGTCGCCAACTGCCCCGGCCACCAGCGCCGCAACAGCCAACATGGCGACAATCCCATGTCGGAACTGATCAGCGAAACGCTTCCATTTCGGCCGCGGGGGGGCAGCAACAATCACGTTCAACCCCACGCGTTGTCGACGATCAGCCACCGTCGAGGGCGGTAACCCCAACGCGATATCGACCCGCAATATCGCTGCCACCTGGGCAATCGACAGCGACGACCATGGCGGCACTACCGGCGCGCCCGTATCAAGCCGGTCGGCTTCGACCCCTGTTACCGCGAAGAGATTCCCGTCAAATGAGGCCATGATGCTCCGGTAAGGCGTGTGTGCCATCGGACGAACTGGTCACAAGGACCAATCGGCCGACCGGAGGTCTCTCCCGCCTCCCACGGCAAGCCGCAGAAGGCCAATGACACCGGGCTGCTAGGCAACCGTGATGACGGCATCATCATGTTGGGGTACTCCCCTCACTGGTCGAAGTATCGCCGCAGTTCGGTGGTTCGGCAACCCCAATGCGAATCGTGGCCGAGATACGACAACGCCGCCGCGATGTGTCAGGGTACCGAGATGGTGCTGGCCAAGCTGCGAAAAAAACTTTCTTCGACCGTGTCTGAACTTGACCAAGCACGACTCCAAGATCGATTCGCCGACCACGATGCCATCGCTATCGGCGATGCGCCGCTGCGTGAAAACGTGCGACTCGTGGGAGAGGCACAAGAGATTCGGGTCGTGCCCCGATCAGGATCATCGAGCGTCGAAGTCACATTGAGCGATGGAACCGGCCGAGTGATCGCGGTATTTACCGGCCGCACCCAGCTCCCGGGATTGAAGCTTGGCGGCGGATTTTTGGTCGAAGGCGTAGGTCGCCTCGAACACAACCGGTTCAAATTGCTCAACCCGAGCTACACACTGCTCTAACCAGCCCGCCGGGTTACCCGGTTTTTGAGCTATCAGGCTCGGGCTATCAGCCGACCAAAATTGTCCGAACGACGTCTTCACCTTCGGGTGCAACCAAGACAATGACTTCGTCACGTACATGCAACCGGGTATCGCCTTTAGGAACAACGACCTCGTCGTCACGCACGATCGCAACCACCGTCGAGCTTCGAGGCAATTGAAGTTCTTGGATTTCAAGCCCCACCGCTGGCGATGACTCAGTCAACGTGACTTCAGACAATCGCACTTTGTCGTCGTTGAAACTCATCAGGCGAACCAACGTGCCGATCTGCATCGCCTCAACTGCCAATCCAGCAAGCAAATGGGGCGTCGAAACGGCAACGTCGGTTCCCCAAGCTTCAGTGAACAACCACTCATTTTCTGGATTATTTACCCGCGACACGACACGTTCGACGCCGAACTCCTGTTTCGCCAACAACGACACAACCAAATTGACCTGATCTTGACCGGTGACGGCTACGACCACATTTGCTGACATCGGGTCAGCCTTGACGAAATCGGAAACCTCGCACCCGTCGGCCAGAATCCAATTCACGCCATCGGGCGGGTTATCGGCGAGCGCTTCGGCGACCCGCTTTGGATCAGACTCGATGATCGTCACGAGATGGCCATCAGCGTGAAGTTCATTGGCGATCAAGGTGCCGGCATTGCCACCGCCCACAATGATCACGCGCTTGATCGCTTTGGGCGGCTTGGCCCGCTTCTCGGTGATCTCAGGCATGTTCGGCACTTCAGACATCAGTGACCTCCCTTGACTGGGCCGGCGGCGAGTCTGCCGTCAAATGCATCAATCCCAATGCCCGAAACAATGAACCAAGCAACGTCGCCCTGCTGGGCCAACACCTCAGGCGAAGCAATCATGCCTTTGCCTAAACGCGACAGGCCCGCGAGTCGAGACTCGCCGTCGGATTCGAGGTCACCAAGCCGATGGCCTGCCCACTGATCGGGCATGATTCGTTCGACTAGCGCGACTTGAGCCGACGGATCAATCCACTCAACCCCAGCACCGTCGGGAACAATCCGACGCAACACACGGTCGATGGTCCACTCGACGGTCGCGACCGTCGAGATCCCGAGTCGCTCGAAAATGGCCGCACGACGTTGGTCATAGATACGTGCGACCACGCGCTCAACGTTGAAATATTCACGAGCAACTCGCGCCACCACAATGTTTGAGTTGTCGCCATTGGTAACCGCGGCAAGCGCCCCGGCCCGCTCGATACCGGCCTGCTTCAGGCGATCACGATCAAAACCGACTCCGACGATTTTATCGCCGGCGAAATGTTGCGGAAGGCGACGAAACGACTCAGCGCGCCGATCGATGACCGACACCGAGTGACCTTGGGTTTCAAGGTCAGCGGCCAAACCTGAACCGACTCGACCGCAACCAACGATGACAACGTGCATCTACTTGACCTCCGACAGCCCGACGGGCTCGCAATGGCGATCCTACGGCGCGTTGTCTCGCGTACTCCAACCCGAATCCTGATCGCCCGGTTCAGTCGCATCGACTGGGCGCGCCTAGATTCATCCAAACGAGTTCGGGCCACGATGCCAGCCCTGCACCCCGCTGCGCCTCGAGCGAGATACCGGAGGAAGAATGTTTGAACCGCTGAAACGATTGCTGCTTGGCATACCAATCGCTAGCAGCGAAGAACACCATCAACGGTTGGGCCGGCCCACAGCACTCACCGTCTTTGCATCTGACGCGATCTCGTCGACGGCCTATGCCACCGAAGAAATCTTGCTGGTGTTGGTGCCGGTCATCGGCATGGTCGCACTGAACACCTTGGTCCCGATCTCGATCGTCGTCGCGTTACTGCTCGCGATCGTCATCACCAGTTATCGCCAAACCATCTACGCGTACCCCAGCGGCGGCGGGTCCTATGTGGTGAGTCGCGAAAATCTCGGCACTTTGCCATCGCTCATTGCCGGAGCATCACTTCTTGTCGATTACATCTTGACGGTCGCAGTATCGATCTCGGCCGGAGTGGCTGCGGTCACCTCGGCATTCGAATTCTTGCGGCCCTACCGCGTCGAGATTTGCCTGGCCGCGCTCTTAGTCATGATGACGGCCAACCTTCGGGGCACCAAAGAATCCGGAAAAATCTTTGCACCTCCCGTTTATACCTACGTCGTCAGCTTGGCCTTACTTATCGGGTTCGGTTTGTTCGAGGTTTTCGTTCGCGGCCTCGCACCCATTCCGATCAACACTGAAGCGCTCACCGCCATCGCTATTACGACCGGACCGGCTGGAAGCCCGGTCTTTACTGGCATCACGGTGTTGTTGCTGTTGCGAGCATTTTCATCGGGCGCGGTCGCTCTCACCGGTGTCGAGGCAATTTCAAATGGCGTTCCTGCGTTTAAAAAACCCGAGTCACACAACGCCGCCACCACGTTGATCGCGATGGGTTTCATCCTCGGGGTTGCCTTCATGGGTCTTTCAGTGCTCGCCCATAACCTGCAACCAACGGTTAGTGAAAACGAGACGCTGCTTTCAACCATGGCCCGCTACCTCTACGAGGACGGGACCAGCAGCATCGGGAGCATCGGGGTCGTGCTGTATTACATCTTGCAGTTCTCGACCTTTGCCATCTTGATCTTGGCGGCAAACACCGCGTTTGCTGACTTCCCTCGGGTCTCGTCGATCATCGCCGCCGACGGCTACTTGCCCCGCCAACTCAGCAACCGCGGCGACCGCCTCGTGTTTTCCAATGGCATCCTTGCCCTCACCGTGGTAGCCGGGCTTCTCATTGTCGGGTTCGGTGGCATTACCAGCGCACTCATCCCGCTGTATGCCGTCGGGGTATTTACCGGATTCACGCTGTCACAGGCAGGAATGGTCGTCCACCACCGAACACTTCGAGAGAAGGGCTGGCGCCGCAACCAGGTCATCAACGCGGTGGGCTCGGTCGCAACCCTCGTCGTTCTCGTCGTCGTCGTCGTGTCGAAGTTCACCTACGGCGCATGGATTCCAGTGGCATTGATCCCGGTCATCGTCGTGGGATTCCGCGCCATCCACAAGCACTACACGCGAGTCGGGAAAACACTCGTCGTGCCCGACGGATATCGATCACGGACAAAGCGCCAAACGGTTGTTGTCCTCGTCGGCGGAGTACATCGAGGAGTGCTTGACGCAATCACCTACGCGCGGTCCATGGGGCCCGATCGGTTGATGGCGTTATGCATCGTGCGCGACGAAGCCGAAGAGGAACACATCAAATCGCAATGGGACATCCATGAGATTCCCATAACGCTTCGGCTGAAACATTCGCCCTATCGCGACATTGACGGACCGGTACTGGAGTTTCTTGACGACCTTGATTCGGAGTGGCCTGATGACCTCATCACTGTCGTCGTTCCCGAATACCTACTCAGCCATTGGTGGGAAAAAATGCTGCACAATCAAAGCGCGTTTCTTTTACGCCGCAAGCTGCGGCTTCGATCGAACACCGTGGTGACCGCGGTTCCCGTGACCCTCGACGAGGGCGAACAGGTTTTGTATTGAGCGTGCCGGGTTGAGTTAGGCCGACTCGCCCGCAGCGGGCATATCTTCGCCGATAGCGAACGCGGCGTATTCATCTTCAGTGTCGGCCCAGTTCTCGAATTGGATGACGCCAATTTCGGTGAAACGGTCACGCAGCCAACCGCCGCTCGCGTCAAGCAGGCCAAGCTTCTTGCAGTTCGGAACAATCTTGGCGAACAGCATCTGCTGGAAAGGATCTTCAAGCTTGTCACCACGCATGCGCTTGATGATTTCTTTCGGGTTGATACCCATTCGTTCCCAGACCTCGACCGCAAGCAAGCGGTCGCGCATGCGAACGGCCGCCTCAAACGCGAACTCTTGGCGCTCACGAAGCTCGACGTCGGTCAACTCGGCGTAATACTCCTTGAGCGACAACACGCCGAAAGCGACATGGCGAGCCTCATCGCTCATCACGTAACGAAGCAGCTTCTTGAGCAGTGGATCGGGCGTCATCGAATGCATAAAGCCGAATGCGGCTAGCGCCAACCCTTCAACCATGATTTGCATGCCGAGATAGGTCATATCCCAGCGACTGTCGTTGACGATGTCTTCAAGCAGCATGCCCAGGTGAGTGTTCAGCGGGTAATGACCAGTCAACTTGGTGTCGAGGTAACGAGCGAACACCTCGACATGGCGGGCCTCGTCCATCACCTGGGTTGCGGCGTAGTACTTCGCGTCGATCCATGGCACGGTCTCGACAATCTTCGCGGTGCAGATCAGCGCACCCTGTTCGCCGTGCATGAACTGACTCAATGACCAGTTCTGCTGCTCAACGCCCCACGCAATCCACTCTTTGGAACCCCACTTAGCCAGCGGCGTGCCGGTCGGATCGAAATCCATTGCCGCCCAGTCGGGCTCGGCACCATTGGCGTGCACAGCGATCGCCTCGGGGTCAACCGAAATCGACCAGTCAAGATCGGTGTCGCCATTCCACTGCGAGTTCTTGGCCTTCTCGTACAACTTGCTGAGTGCGGGCCGGGCACCTTTTTCGTAGTCCCAGGTAAAGATCGAGTCGGCATTGTCCTCGACTGCTGTCAGCGCCTGACCGAGGTACGGGTTCGGCACCGCCATAATGGCATCGAGATCATTGGCGCCGTCACGGTCAATGAGTTCCTGATAATTCGAGTACTCGGGCATGTGGATGGTCCTCAATTCGTCGATGGCGCCGTTTTCAGCGGCCAGCAGGAATGCTGATTTCGAGCAATATTACAAACTTTGTAGTTTGTTGCAAGTACTTCCTTACAAAACGCGGCCGAACTGGGGTCAGCCAGGCCGTAGTGTGAAGACATGTCCAGTCTGCGATGGGGCGACGAAGCACCAGCCGACACCGATGCCGCTCGAGATTTACTGCTCGACGCCGCCGAGGCGTGCATCGACCGATTTGGCCTCGCCAAAACCACGGTTGAAGACATCGCAACTGCGGCGAAAGTCTCGCGAGCGACCATTTACCGCTATTTCGGGAATCGAGACGAACTCGTTTTGGCCGTCGTACTTCGAAGTCTCGACCAATCCCAAGAAGGTGACCTCAGCGTTTGGTTCGTCGGCGCAAACACCCCGCAACAATTCGGACTAGCCCTCGTCGATGCCGTCGTCGCATTACTTGCTCAACTTCGCCACGACCCAAAACTCGAAGTGCTGTTGAACCGCGATTCGAGCGGCGTTTCCGCCAGCATTACCGGGGCAAGCGAAGCGTTGTTCAGTGTGGTGCTAAACGAATGGCGACCACATATGTCGTCGGCTCAACAAGCCGGACTCATTCGGGCCGACCTCGAAGTCGACGAGTTATCAGAATGGGTATTGCGCAGCGTGCTGTCGCTGCTCACCGTTGAAGGTCCACGCCATCACTCGATCACCGACGAGCGGCGACTCCTCGCGACCTATTTGATTCCGTCACTCGTTCCACAAGAACCCCCTGAACCAGGTAACTGAATCAGGCAAGGACGCTGCCATTACTTGTTTCGAGCACCGGAGGCGCGCTTGGCGGCAGGGCCTTCGAGACCGCGCGCAATATTCGATGCCGAGTTCAGTAACCCGATGTGAGAAAACGCCTGCGGGAAATTGCCGACCATGCGCCGGTCGGTGACATCCCATTCTTCGGACAACAAGCCGACATCGTTTCGCAACGACAGCAGCGCTTCGAACCGTTCTCGCGCATCGTCGATGCGCCCAAGCAACACCAAATTGTCGACAAACCAAAAGGTGGTCAAGAAAAACGCTCCCTCGCCCGGTGGCAACCCATCAACTGACGATCCGTCACCGGTCAATAGGGCATCGTCGGGCGCAACATCAGTTCGATACCTCAACACGAACCCGTCGACCAACAAGTCCTGCTCGATCGCCGCGACCGTCGCAATAATGCGCGGATCATCAGCTGGCAAGAAGCCAACGAGCAACAACACCAACAAACTGGCATCCAAATCCGTCGACCCGAACGACTGCGTAAAGCAACCGCGCACCGGATCAAGTCCCTTTGCGCATACCTCGGCATGGATTGTCGCACGCAATTCACGCCACGGCTCCAACTCATCGAAACCGACCGGCGCTTCATCACCGGCTTCCTCGTTCATACGCACCCACCGATCCACCGCGACCCAGGCCATCACTTTCGAGTGCACAAAATGTCGTCGCGGGCCGCGGACTTCCCAAATACCGTCGTCGGGCTCAGCCCAAACTTTGCGGACGTGCTCAACCAAAAATCGGGCTAGATCCCAGCTGTCGGCCGAAAAACTCATTTGCACGGCACGAGCGCAATACAACATGTCAAGGGTCTCACCGTAGACATCGAGTTGAAATTGCTCGCTGGCCGCATTGCCAATTCGAACCGGCTTCGAACCCTCGTACCCCGGCAGCCAATCGAGCACGCCTTCGGTGAGTCGTCGTTCGCCGATCACCGAATACATAATTTGCAACTCATCAGGGCTGCCGGCGACGGATCGGCGCAACCACTGACTCCACGCTTCTGCCTCATGGCGATAACCGGCGTCTAACAATGCATGCAGCGTGAAGGTCGCATCCCGTAACCAGCAATAGCGATAATCCCAGTTACGAACGCCCCCAATGAACTCTGGCAGCGAAGTCGTCGGCGCCGCGACGATGCCTCCGGTCGGACCGAACGTCAGCGCCTTCAGAGTCAACAGCGAACGACGACAAGCAGCAGCCCATTCTTCCGGAACCGTGCACGTCCGAATCCAATCTCGCCACCAAGCCATCGCATGTTCAAGGGCGATATAGGGATCGCCAATCTCGTCGTTCGACGGTGGTGCGTCAAACGATGGAAACCACGTCAAGCTGAACGCGAGCGCTTCGCCAGCGGGAACGTCAAACGTTGCGACCGTCGCCAATGCCTCGCCGACTACCGGAACCGGCGAACGCAACATGACCGCATCGGCACCACCAACCGCAACGATCCCTCCCGGGACCGCACGCACCCAAGGAACGATTGAGCCGTAGTCGAAACGCACCCGCAAGTCCATGTGCATCTTCACCACACCGGATCGACATTCGACAATCCGCATGATCGACGGAACCGCGTCGCGGATTGGCATGAAGTCGATTACTGCGACAACTCCAGTCGGCGTGGTGAATTCGGTCTCAAGCACCATCGTGTCATCCCGATAGGCACGACGAACGCTTGACGTCTCGCCAAACGGCGCGATCTTCCAGCGACCATTCGACTCGTCGCCAAGAAGTGCCGCGAAACATGCCGGCTGATCGAAGCGCGGCAAACACAACCAGTCGATCGATCCATCCGATCCGACAAGCGCTGCCGTTTCGGTGTCGCCGATCAACCCATACTGCTCAATTGGGAGCGTCACGCCTACAAGCATGACCGCACACGACACCTCGAAACCGGTTCTTCAACTCGACACTGGGCGACACCGGGCGACACCAAGAAGCGTCGAACACGTCGCCGTGTATCGGCACGGGATACCCTCAAAGGCCCACTAACCGATCGAGGATCAATGCCACTCGCAAAACTTCCACACAATCGCCCGCTTTCAGATGCGCTGGTGATGTTGGGCATCACCGGCGACTTGGCGAAGAAGAAGTTGATCCCCGCGGTGTACCGACTGCACCGACGCGGCATCTTGAATGTCCCGGTAGTAGGCCTGGCGTTGCCCGACTGGACCCAAGAAGACCTCGCCCAACACATCAAGAAATCGCTGCTGGAAGCGGGAGAAGATTTCGACCAAAAAAACTTCGACGCGCTGGTCTCGAACATGACCTATGTGTCAGGTGATTACGGCGAAATTGCCACCTTCGAACGGTTGAAAGCTGCACTCGGTCCTGTCGAGCATCCGGTCTTTCACATGGCGATTCCGCCGTCGCTGTTTGGACAGGTCGCCGGCAGCCTCGCAGCAGTTGGCCTCAACCAAGGCGCTCGACTGATCGTCGAAAAGCCCTTCGGTCGCGACCTCAAGTCAGCCCAAGAACTCAATGCTTCGATCGAGGAACACTTTCCGGAATCGGCCGTGTTTCGGATCGACCATTTTCTTGGAAAAGAAGCGATGCGAAGCCTGCTCATCGTGCGATTCGCGAACGCCATCCTTGAACCGCTGTGGCATCGCACCTATGTCTCGAGTGTTCAGATCACCATGGCCGAAGCCTTCGGGGTCGAAGACCGCGGCGGTTTCTACGACTCGGTCGGAACCCTGCGCGATGTCATGCAGAACCACCTACTGCAGATGGTCGCGTTATTCGCCATGGAACAACCGGTGAACGAACACTCAAAAGCGCTTCGAGACGAAAAGACCAAATTGCTCCAAGCGGCACGAACAGTCGAACCGAACAACTTCGTACGCGGTCAATACAACGGCTATCTCGACGTCGCTGGAGTCGCACCCAACAGCGACACCGAGACTTACGGCGCGCTGCGACTCGACTTCGACTCACCCCGCTGGGCAGGAGTGCCGTTCTTTTTGCGAGCCGGCAAAGCCCTCGCAGAAACGGTGACCGAAATGACCATCGTGTTCGCACCTGCACCCCGCCCGCTTTGGATCCCCGAAGGGAGCCCGCAACACCCCAATCGAATTCGAATCGAAGTCAAACCAAACAACTTCACGGCGCTCACCTGGCTGCAGAAAGCCCCAGGTGAGGCAATGATCCCCGAATCGATCACCCTGGCACCTGACCTCGCCGCCCGGGGTGACTTCGGACCTGAGCCCTACGAATTGCTGTTAGAAGAAGCAATGGACGGCGATCCGACGTTGTTCGCCCGACAAGACTCAATCGAAGAGTCATGGCGAATCGTTGAACAAATCCTGACCGACTTTCCGCCCGTGAGCCGTTACGAACGCGGAACGTGGGGGCCACAAGAGGCGAACAAACTCATCGAAGGCGTCTGCCAGTGGCCCGAAGAGCCGCCAGCGTGACGCACTAAATCGCGATGACTGCCTCCGACGCTCCACGCACCACTCACGAACTTTGGGTTGTGCGCCACGGCGAGACCGAGTGGAGCAAGAGCGGTCGCCACACCGGTCGCACTGACCTTGCCCTTAGCGAACACGGACGCGAACAGGCCAAAGACGTCGGTGCACTTTTAGCTCAACGCCGATTCGCTCACGTGTTCGTCAGTCCGCTCAGCCGCGCGCGAGAAACCTGCACGCTCGCCGGCTACGACGACCAAGCCGAACTAGACGGCGACCTCCGAGAATGGGATTACGGCGACTACGAAGGTCTTACCAGCGCCGAGATCCAAACCACGGTCACCGACTGGACGGTGTGGGACCGACCCTGTCCCCAGGGTGAGTCCATCGAAGAAGTCTCGACCCGCGCCGATCGCGTCATCCACCGCGCCCGAGAAGCGTCAGGAGATGTCATGGTGTTTGCCCACGGCCATCTGCTGCGAGTACTCATCGCCCGCTGGTGCCAACTTGACCCGACGGTCGGCAAACGTTTCGCGCTCGATACCGCCACCGTCAGCGTGCTCGGCTGGGAACATAACTACCCGGTCATCAAACGGTTCAATGTCCGATCCTGATCGATGACTCGACAATTGATTGGTTTAGCCGCTGATCGTTTCAACCGCCGTCACGGGAAATAGGGCGCCAGCCCGTCGACAACTTGAGCTCGAAATCGATCAATGGCGGCAGTGACAAACACCACCGGATCGATCTCGGAGTTATGAATCAATGGCGTCAGATCCATCGCGAACGTGACCTGTTCAGCGGCATCGACAGAACGCGGATCGAACAACGTCGCATTGGCGCGACGCCGACCTTCCTCGGCGAGGTCGTAGCGTTTTCCACCTGCGAGTTGACTCGCAAATACCCCGACGAGTCGCGCCGCGAGATCCTGATCGCCCGACACATCGAGCAAAACCTTTTCGTTATCGGTGAGCCAATCCAGTCCGCGCCAACCTTCAATTCCGACAAGTCGCCATGGACGGTCTGGCGGATCCAACGCCCGCACCGCCCGCACCGTGGCAGCCACCACCGCCAGGTGCGTGTCGTGTTTGTCAGCGAGATTGTGGGTATAGACGTTGACCGGTCGCGTCGCGTCAAGGATTTCGGTCAATTGGTCAACCAATGTGGAGTGACCGTCACCACGGAGAGACGCACTCGCAAATCCCAATTGCAACGCTGCGCTATAGGACCCAATCGTTGCCGCCTCACGTTGTTCGCGGCAACGTTCCGCGATCATTTGCTCGTCAGTCCAATCGGCGTAATCGCCGGTCCGAGCGCTGCCCGAACCATCCGAACACGTGACCCCAGTGAACCAACGATGCGGATCAGCCAAACACGCGGCAATAGGCGCGAGGGCCAGCAGTTCAAGGTCATCTTGATGGGCCACAATCGCCAAGTCGGTGGTTCGCGCCATCGCAACATCGAGACTTTCCCCATCGGGAACAAAAAGATCGCTATGCGACCGGCCATCTCGAAACGACATGGCCGAAACACTACGTCGCCCCCTACGAATACATCGCCTCGATCTCGGCGCTGAACTGGGCGAGAATACCGCGTCGCTTCAACTTCGACGTCGGAGTCAACAAATCAGTATCGGGCATCCACTCTTGACCCAACACCGTGACTCGCTTCACCCGTTCGGCGTTGTTGAACTGTTCCATCACCGTGATCAACCCCGACTCGATTTCGGCGACGACGTCGGCATTGGTGGCCAGATCCTCGAGCGACGAAAACTCGATGCGCTGCGCGGTCGCCCACGCGGGAGCGAACTCGGGATCAAGCACAACTAGCGCGGATACAAACGGTCGATCATCGCCAATCGCCATGGCTTGGCCAACCAATGGGATCGCCTTCAAGGATGCTTCAAGATTGGCGGGGCTGATGTTCTTTCCCCCCGCGGTGATGATCAACTCCTTCTTTCGATCGACGATTCGCACATAGCCATCGCTGTCGATCTCGCCGATGTCACCCGAATGCAACCATCCATCGGCATCAAGCGCCTCGGCGGTTTTCTCAGGATCGGCCAGATAGCCACCAAAGACGTTTCCACCACGACAGAGCACTTCGCCGTCATCGGCAAGTTTCACCTCGCACCCAGGAATCGCCCGACCCACCGTGCCCGGCTTGATCTGCCAGGGTTCCCAAGTCATCGGACCGGAGTTTTCCGACATGCCATAAATCTCGGACAACGGGACGCCGATGGCTTGAAACCACCGGATCAGACCGGCCGGAATTGGCGCCGCGCCCGAGATCGCTATTTCGCACTGATCGAGGCCCATCATGTCGCGAATCGAGTGAAAACCCGACTCGTCAAGGAACTCCCAGGTCGCCAACTGCTCATCGGTCGCTTGATCCCACGCCATCGCTTCACGAATCGGGTCCGACGCTTCAACCGCGGACTCAAACAACGCCTTCCGTTCTGGGTCCGCAGCGAGCGCCGCGACAACCCCACCGTGAATCTTTTCCCAGACCCGAGGAACGCCAAAAAACAAGTTGGGCCGAACCGCTCGGAGATAGGTCGAAATCTCTCCAGGAACGGGACACGTCGTGATCTCATAACCCAAGAAAACTTGCTGATAATGACTCGTCATGCGCTCAGCGATGTGCGCCATTGGTAGATACGAAACCAAACGCTTGCCGGCGTAGGACTCGAAGTTGATGCAGCGAACCAAACTCGCGACCGTCCACGCGATGTTGCGATGGGTAATCGTCACCGCTTTGGGCGGACCGGTTGTTCCCGACGTATAGATGAGCGTCGCCAAGTCATCGGGGCGACAATCATCGACAATCGCCTCAAGATCGACTGGCGCATAATCCAAGATCGCGCGACCGGCGATCACGTGGTTGGACGAACCGACTCCGGTATCGCTGGTCAATGCCAAACAGACAAGGGCTCGCAGCGACGAAAGGTCGTCGCGAACGGCGAGGAACCGATCGAGGAAATCAGGCCCTTCGACGATGGCCACCGAGGCACCACAGTGGTCAACCAAGTAGCGAACTTGATCAGACGATGACGAGTTATAGATCGATACCGAGGCCGCGCCACAAAAGGTCGCGGCAACATCGAGTACATGGAAATCGGGCATGTTGCGCAGCATCAACACGATGCGATCGCCCGAACCCACCCCTTGGGCTTTCAGTCCGCCAACTGCCCGCGCTACTCGATCGGCGTACTCGCGCCACGTCCACTCGGCCCACGAGTCGTCGTCACGTTTCCATCGAAGCGCAATTGCATCGCCTCGGTCAGAAACAATCTTCAGAAATGCTTTCGGAAGGGTCTGGCCTTCGCATTCCCGCATCAACTCTTCGCTCGTAACGCTACTTACGCCTGCCATCGGGACCTCCGCCCTACTTGACGCCCAATCGAGCGCCGATCCAATCACTCTTCGCACTATTCCCCGAAGTTGTACACGATCCACCCAGACAACCGGCTACCGACATCGATCGAATCGGTCAGATTGACCGCATCGCCGCTAACCGGCAACACTCAGACGAACCAAACTTGGTCCCTGGGTCCAAGCACAGGGGAACAGTAAACGGATGTAATTCGCAACCTTTGCTGCAGTTCCGGGCACTCTGGCTCGAGAGCAATCGCAGCACTACGAGAGGAACCATCACATGGCCACCGCAGTCATCGTCGACGCCGTCCGGACCGCCGGAGGAAAACGCAACGGGAAACTCTCCGGCTGGCATCCAGTCGATCTCGCAGCCGAGACGCTCAAAGCACTCGTTGAACGCAACGACCTTGACCCCGCGCTCGTTGACGACGTCATCATGGGCTGTGTGATGCAGGTCGGTGCCCAGTCGCTCAACATTGGCCGCAATGCGGTACTCGCAGCTGGGTTCCCCGAATCAGTCCCGTCGACCACCGTCGACCGGCAGTGTGGCTCATCGCAGCAATCGGCTGCGTTTGCGGCCCAAGGAGTTATCGCTGGCGCATACGACATCGTGATTGCCGCCGGCATCGAAGTGATGAGTGTTGTTCCGATGGGCGCCTCCGCAATGGTCAAAGACGTCGGGTTCCCATTCGGCGACATCATGGGCATGCGCTATGCCGATGTTGGTGGCCTCGTCCCGCAAGGCATCTCAGCCGAATTGATCGCCGAGAAGTGGGGCATCTCGCGCGAAGAACTCGATGCGTTCGGCGCACTGAGCCAACAGCGGGCCGAACAAGCCACTGCTGAAGGTCGCTTCGACAACGAAATCATTCCAGTCAAGGTCAAAGCCCGCGACAAAGAGACCGGCGAATTGATCGAGACCAACGAAATGCACACCGTTGACGAAGGCATTCGCTCTGGCACAACCATCGAAACCCTCGCCAACTTGAAGCCCGCGTTCAAAGAAGACGGACGGGTTACCGCCGGCAACTCATCGCAGATCTGCGATGGTGCATCAGCGGTGCTGATCATGAGCGAAGAAAAAGCCAAAGCGCTTGGGCTAACGCCACGAGCCCGTTTCCACACCTTCGCCCTCGCTGGCGTCGACCCGGTCACCATGCTTACCGGACCCATCCCGTCCACGATCAAGGCCCTCGAAAAGTCGGGCCTGTCCATGGGCGACATCGACCTCACCGAAATCAACGAAGCATTCGCTTCCGTCGTGTTGTCCTGGGAAAAGGAACTGCACCCCGACATGTCCAAGGTCAATGTCAACGGCGGCGCCATCGCCCTCGGACATCCGCTTGGATCATCAGGCACCAAGCTCATGGCAACCCTGCTCAACGAACTCGAGCGCACCGGCGGCCGCTACGGCCTGCAAACGATGTGTGAAGGTGGCGGCATGGCCAACGCCACCATCATCGAGCGCCTGGGCTAATCGCCACGGCGTGATCACCTCTGTAGTCAAGCATCCCGTCGTCCTGGCGGTAACCGCGGCATTGACTGTGGCCGGTCTCATCACGCACAACAACATCATCGCGGTATTGATCGCTGCCACCGCGACCTACCTCATGTTGAGAATCGGAGTTCTGCTCCTGGGTGGCTTAGCGCGCCCAGTCCCAGAACCTCTCCCCGCAGGCGAATTGCGAAAAGTTCGACTGCTCTACCGATGCTCGATATGTGGAACCGAAGTACGCATGACTTCGGCGCCTGATGAAGAGCCCGAACCGCCGCGCCACTGTCTCGAAGACATGGACCTCATCGCACCAACGATGGAGTAGCGGCGAACGGGAAATCGCGTCGCGAACGAGTTTTTTACACGAATTGTGCGTCGTTAGTGGTACTGGGTGGCCGCGATGATCCCGACCAAAATCAACAACAGACCAACGAGCACCCACCAGTTCGACACCGAACCGGGCAGCAACATCACGTAGTTGAGGATGATCACCAAGATGCCCAGACCCCAGGGAACGAACATCGTGGCTGGCCACCACACCGGACTCACCTTTTGGTGTGACGGGACAGGCGGCGTATAGCGACTCGATGGTGGAGGGCCCGAACGCTTCGCGCCCTTCGCGCCCTTCGAGCCTTTTGCTCCGCCAGCACTGCCCTTAGGCGTGACCCGGCCAGAGCTTTCGGGGGTTCGTTTTTGGGGTTCGGTTGCGTCGTCGGTCACGGTCGAGAATCTAGCCCGACAATCCCATGTGGGCTGAACCCCGCGGGGCCGGTAGCGTGGCGACTCCATGAGTGCCCGAGTGCTAGTCCTCGACAACTACGACTCGTTCGTCTACAACCTCGTCCAATATTTGGGTGAACAGGGCGCCGATCCGCTCGTCCATCGAAGTGACGCACTCACGCTTGAACAGATCATCGACCTTGATCCCGATGCCATCCTCATAAGTCCGGGACCGGGCCGGCCCGACGATGCCGGCCTGAGCAACGACGTGATCAAACATTTCGCCGGACATCGACCGGTGTTCGGTGTTTGCCTGGGCCACCAATGCATCGGCCAAGTTTTCGGCGGCACCATCGTGCGCGCCCCCGAAATCATGCACGGCAAGACGTCACTCATCAACCACATCAACGACGGCGTCTTTGCGGGACTACCCAATCCGCTCGAAGCGACCCGCTACCACTCGCTCATCGTTGAACGATCATCGGTGCCCGACGTGCTCGAGATCACCGCCGAAACCGATGACGGCATCATCATGGGGCTTCGCCACCGCGAATTCGACGTCGAGGGTGTGCAATTTCATCCCGAATCAATTCTCACCATCGCCGGCCGAGAACTCATCGCGAACTTTTTGGCCCGCGCTGAACGCTAGAGCCGCGTCGACCACCAACGGCAAGGTCGATCGCCAATGCTGACGCCCCTGCACTAGTGCTAGGCGGTAGTCGAAGTCGTCGACGGCACCGGTGCTTTGGTTGTGGTCGGCGCAACGGTCGTTGTCGGCGCAGGTCCAGTCGACACGACCATAGTGATCTTGCTCCCCGGAGCGACACCGATCCCCGCGTCAGGGTTGGTACTGATGACCTTGCCAGCCGCAACCGAACTCGACGATTGATCGACTTGAGTCACTTTGAATCCGGCCGCGGTCAACGTGGCCGAAGCCGTCCCCGCGCTTTGACCGATCACATCGGGAACCACCGTCGTTGCGGGACCACCTGAAACCACGATCGTCACTGTCGAGCCCTTGTCGGCTTTTTGCTTGGCGGCGGGCGATTGCGAAATCACTAAGTCGAGCGCAATCTTGGGATCGTTTTGGAGCGACACCTCAGCGGTAAAACCTGCGTTATCGAGCAACGAGGTCGCCGCCGCCTTGGTGAGGCCAACTACCGACGGGACTTCGGCCTGGCCCAGACCGTCGCTAACCCTCAACACGATCGTCGAACCTTTCGCTGCCTTTTGCCCGGCGCGTGGATCTTGGTCAAAAACGGTGTCGATCGGAACGTCGCTGTTTGCTTCGCGTCGAGCGTCGACGACGAATCCTTGTCCCTGCAAAATCGCCGTCGCTTCGCCAACCAAAAGATCGGTGACTGGTTTGACTTCAATTTGCTGGGCCGTCGAACGATTCAATTGAGTACTCACCCCGAACAACACCAAAGCAACAACGATGAGCACGCCGAGCAACACCCACAAGAATGTGGCGTTGCGTTTGTCGCCTTCAGCTGGCACATACGCGGCGGCAGCGCCAGGCGAGCTCACAGGACCAACTGCCGCCACCGCTTGGGTCGCCGCCCCAATCCCAACGACCAGCCCCGCGGCGATGGCCGCCTTGGACGTCAACGCGGCGACTGGACGGTCCTCCAAAAAGTTTCGGAGATCTGACCGAAGGTCTTCAGCCGACGCGTAACGATCGGCCGGATCTTTGGCCAGCAATTGCACGTCAATCGCCTCAAGCGCGACTGGCAGTTCAACTCCTGACCCACTCGGCAACGGGACCGGCGATTGTACGTGTTGGAACGCGATCGCCACTGGTGTGTCGCCGCCAAATGGCGGACGAGATGTCACCATCTCAAACAACACACAACCCAACGAGTACAAATCACTGCGAGGGTCAACTGGTTTTCCCTGCGCTTGCTCAGGTGAAAAATAGGTAGCCGTGCCCATCACCGCGCCGGCCTGCGTGAGATTCGATTGATCGGCAGCACCGGTGATCGCTTGAGCGATACCGAAGTCCGCCACTTTCACCTGACCAGTTGGCGAGATGATCACATTGCCCGGCTTCACATCGCGATGGACCACACCATTGCGGTGAGCAAAACCCAAAGCGGCCGCGACGTCAGCGGTGATCTCGGCGGCGCGACGCGGATGCAATGGACCATCGGTCCGGATGAGGTCGGACAGACTCCGTCCCTCGACATATTCCATGACAATGAAATATGTGCCGCTTTGTTGACCCCAGTCGTAGATAGCCACGATGTTTGGATGATTCAGGTTGGCCGCAGCTTGGGCCTCACGCCGAAACCGTTCAACAAACGTTGGGTCACGGGCGAACTCGGGAAACAGCACTTTGACGGCGACTGGCCGGTCCAGCAAAAGATCGCGGGCCAAATACACATCCGACATGCCACCGCGCGCCAATTTGCGATGAAGCTCATAGCGATCGTTGAATACCGTGGCACGCGCGTCAGACATACGGTGCGTCAGCCTAGTGAGCTGGCGAGGCGAGGACTTGACCAATCATGCCGAGCCCTCAATGGCCGGCCGCGATTGCGGCAAGGTAAGTCGACATAACCTGCTGGGCCACTGGCGCCGCCACTAAACCACCGGTCGCTTCGCGTACGCCAGGTTGGTTGAGTACGACCACCGAAATCGCAATCTGTGGCTCGCCGCCCGGTGGTCCAGCGAATCCCATAATCCATGTGTGCGAGGTCGGTGGTTCTAAGCCAATCTGTGCGGTGCCCGTTTTTCCTCCGACCTCGTAACCGGCGATCTGCAATCGGGTCGCAGTTCCTCGCGCCACGACGTCCAACATCGCAACGCGCATCGTGGCCGCCGATTCGGCGCTAAGCGGATGCAGCCACGAGCCAATGTCGTAGCGCTGAATGACCGTGCCCTCGCTGTCGCGCACTTCGCGCATCACGTGAGGCTTCATGATCGACCCCTGATTGGCGATCGCGGCGGCCACCAATGCCATTTCGAGTGGGGTCGCTTGCACATCGTTTTGCCCAATCGAAGCCTGCGCCAACGCCGGTAAGTTGCGGGTGAAGTCAGTCGGAAAAACCGACTCAACCGGAGCAGGCAAATCAATTGGCGGTTTGGCATTGAATCCAAACGCTTGGGCGCCGGCGATCATGTCTGTCGGGCCGATCGTTTCGGTTCCCATTTCAGCAAATGCCGAATTGCACGACAATCGCAAGATCGGAACCAGCGTGCCACCACACGATTCGCCTCCGAAGTTACTGATGGTCTTGGTCGTGCCTGGCGGTCGATAACCCGTCGCAACTGGATACGACGGATCTTCAAGTGTGACTTTTCCGGTCTGCACACCAGTCGAACCGGTAACGACCTTAAAGGTGGAGCCGGGGAAGTAACGCTCTTGATATTGGTGGGCACGCAACGGCTGACCTGGGGCATCAAGCAACACCGTTCGTGCCGCGGCTGCGACATCTTGGTCGTTTGCGGCTAACAGGTTTGGATCAAACGATGGATAACTCCAAAAGGCCAGTAGCTCACCGGTACGAGGATCAATCGCCACCACCGAACCTTCACGATCACCCAGGGCCGCTTTCGCGGCCTGTTGCAGGTCGTCACGGACCGACAATGTGAGATTGCCGACTTGGGGCCGCGGATTCAAAACGTCGGCGAATCCCCGCACCTGCTGGCCAATGGTGTTTCCGGCCAGCACCTCGTCGTAAGTCTTTTCGAGACCAGTCGAACCATAGGTGAATGAATAAAACCCGGTCAGTTGCGCGAACAAATCACCGGTTGGATACACCCGTTGTCGCTTGAACGCAGTGCCGGCCGTTTCCACCGATTCGGCGAGCAGCACCCCATCGGCGGCACTGATCGTTCCGCGAGGTTTGTTGAAATCTTGTTTCACCTGCAGCGTGTTGAACGCATTCGCATCCAACGAATCTTTCTGAAATACCTGAATCCAATTGAGCATCACGAACAACGCGAGGTAACAAGCCAATAGGCCAATTCCGAGCCGCCGGATTTGGGTATTCATCGGGTCGCCATCAGCGCTTGTTTCTCAGAAGCTCGACGATGGTTCTCATCAGAAAGCCGCAACAGCAACGCCAGCATGATCCAGCTTGAGATCAATGACGAACCGCCGTACGCGATGAATGGCAAGGTCACACCAGTCAACGGGAGCACTCGAACGATGCCACCGATGATGATGAACGCCTGAACGCCGATCAACGTCGTCAATCCAACCGCGAGCAATTTGTCGAATGCGTGATCCGAGCGCGCCGCGATGCGAAGGCCCGATCCCACCAAAATCAAATAGGCCGATAAAACCAACGTCGCGCCGAACAACCCAAGCTCTTGAGCCACGGCGACAAAAATAAAGTCCGATTCAATGAACACGATGTGTTCTTGATTGCCAAGCCCCAACCCCGTACCGGTCAATCCGCCATTGGCCATCGCGAACCAACCCTTGACAATCTGGAAACTGTCGCCGAGCGGATCCTTCCAAGGATTGATCCACGTCGTGACCCGGCTTTGTACATGGCCGAAAGTCCGCCACGAGCCATACGCCGCCACCCCAAACATCACCGCGCCAGCAGCAAGATAGGAAGGCCGTGACGTCGCCACCCACAACATCACGATGAACAAAGCGAAAAAGAGCAGCGACGAACCGAGGTCTTTTTGCGAAACCATGATCATGATTGACGCCAGCCAAGCGAAAAGTACCGGACCGAGATGTTTGGGATCCGGCAGCGACAACGGCCCGAGGCGAAACGATCGCATCGCGAGAAGTTCCCGTTTCTCGACGAGGTACGACGCAAAAAAGATCGCCAACGCGATCTTGGCCAATTCGCCGGGTTGAAAACCAACTGGGCCAATTGCAACCCAAATCCGCGAGCCATGAATCTCGCGACCGACGTGGGGTACCAGTGGCAAGAGCAACAACCCGATACCGACCAGCGCGAACGTGTACCGATAGCGCTCAATCGCGCGAGTACGGGGAACAACCAGCAATACGCCGATGAATGCCGCGACGCCGACGGCAGTCCACGTTGCTTGCAGCGCGGCCAACTTCTCGTTGAGGCTGGTGATGACGACATAGCCAAGTCCATTGAGCAGCGCAGCGACCGGCAACAAGATCGGATCAGCGTCAGGAGCAAGTCGACGAACCACCAGATGCGCACCGAGCATCAAGGACATCACCATTAGTAAAAATGGTCCGATGTTCAGCGGGATCTTTTCGGTTGAGCCAAGACTGGCGAGCACGTAGGCCGCTCCAATGAGCACGACCACCATGACCAGAAGGCCGAGCTCAGTATTGCGCCGATTCGAAACCATCGATTAGTTCCCGATCGCTGGCACAGCACTGGTTGAAACAGCCGTTGGATCCTCGCCGCCCGATGCCGGAACGACCTGTTGCTCGTGCAAATTTTGAACATAGGCATGGGCACTGCTGAGCGACGGTTCGATTTTTCCCTGTTCGATATCGCGTGTCACTGCGCGCGGAACGGTGGAGCGAACAAGGTCGGTTGCCTCAGCAACCTTCGGTTGAATCCACAACACCCCACCTGGTCGGCCCCGATAGATCACGACCGAATCACCATCGAATCCCACGAAATAACTGGCACGTGAATAAAACGTGACCGAAGCCGCCGCGACGACCAGCACGAGCAACGCTGCGACGACAAACAGTGCAACCCGCCACGTGAAGATTCGAGCGCGAGGCGCTCGCGCCACCTGACGATCACGGCGACGCTGCGTGCCACCGTGCTTGTCACTCGCGGAAAGGGTGTTGCTCGTGCGATCGTGCGCCTCGCGCTCCTCACCGGAACGAGAAGCGGTCACTCGATCGTCGTCGTCTATCACCGCGACTTCACCGGAATCCGAGCCGTCGTTGACGACGTCAACGATCACCACAGTGATGTTGTCTCGTCCGCCGCCTTCATTGGCCAAACGAACCAGTTCGCGAGCGGCGTCAGTCGGGTCAGCAAGTTTGCGAAGCGTGGCCGCCATGCGATTTTCGTCAACCTCATTGAATAAACCGTCGCTGCACAACACGTAACGGTCACCGACGACTGGCCGAACCTCCCACGAGTCAACTAATACGCGAGCGTCAATCCCCAAGGCTCGCGTCAAAATATTTCGCTGCGGATGCACCGCAGCCTCTGCCCGCGTCAGTCGACCTTGGCGTTCGAGGGTCGCCACCAGACTGTGATCTTCAGTTACTTGCTTCAACAAGTCGCGCTGCGACATCAGCAGATAAATCCGAGAGTCACCGACGTTGACCATTGCGAGACGCTCGGCGCCGTCGACGACGACGGGCGCAATCGCACACAACGTCGTACCCATACCCACCAGTTCAGGATCAGCAGCAGCGGTGGAGACAACCGAATCATTTGCTAACTGGACGGCGCTCACCAACCCCTCAGTCGAACGATCAACAAACTCTCGCTGTAATGACTCGACCGCAACCGCCGACGCGACCTCACCACCGTTGTGGCCGCCCATTCCATCAGCGACCACAATCAACTCATCAGAACCAAAATACATATCTTGATTGGCCTGACGAACTCGCCCAACATCGCTCGCCGAACCCCACACCAACCGAGTCATGTCAGTTCCATGATGGTGTTGCCGATCTGAACCTTGTCGCCCCGATGCACAACCATCGGTCCTGCAACCTTGTGACGATTCAGATACGTCCCGTTGGTCGAGCCGAGATCCTCAACGAAGTACTGCCCGTCGCGCACGAACACCCGGGCATGAATTTGTGACGCATAGGTGTCGTCGAGTGTTATCTGACACCCGGCGGCGCGACCCAGCGTCATCTCGGCTCCCACTGGGAAGCTTTGCCCGCGTTGGTCAGCCGGTTCGGTCACTACTAGGCGTGGCCCGGTCGGCGCGGCGATATGGGTGTCTGCAGGCGATCGACGCGACCGTCGGCCTCGGGCCTTCGTCGCAGTCGCTCGACTCGCGCCATCGCCAAGTTTGGGCGGACGCAGTTCAGCCCATACCGCTCGCAGCACCCGAAAGAAAAACAGGTACAGCAATGCCAATAGGCAAAGTTTGAGGATGGTGAGGAGTTGCTCGGACACGACACCTAGGACAATACCGGCCGGTCGAGTGCTCGCCTGCGGCACTTACTTCTCACGCGCTGCGCCCAGAAAGCAACCCGAGTCGTTCAGGACGCTTGAAACACAATGTGGGTATTGCCCACAGTCAACTCATCGCCATCGCGCAAGTCACGCTGCGAGATCTGCACCCCATTGACCCGGCACCCATTTGTTGAGCCCAAGTCAACCAATGCAAAGCCGTCAGGAGTCGGACGCACTTCGGCATGACGCCGACTCACGTTGGTGTCGGTCAGCACCACATCACATTCAGGAAGGCGGCCAATACTCACCGTCGCTTCCCCGAGCACAACGCGTTTGCCATCAGGCAACAACAGCGAACCGGCACCCACGCCACCCGGACCGTCCTTCATGCGGCCAACGATGGAAAACGTCCCTGGTCGGCTGCGACCCGACGGAACCATGTCGACCGACACCGGGCCGGGAAACACGTAATTTTCATCGTGGGCGTGCTCACGGGCCGCATCGCACAACTCGCGGCCAAGCGACTCGCCGATCTCGGCAAACCGGTCGAAATCCTCTTGGCTCAGCGTGACCACGAATGCGTTCGGAACCGTGGTGCGACCACGGACATCAATGGTGCGATGGTCATCCATCTCGCGGACGAGCCTGCGACCCAACTCAATCGGCCGCAGACCGCTCCGGAAGACCCGCGCAAAAACGCCTTCGACCATGCTTTCTAGCGACCGCTCAAATCCATTGATACCCATCAGGTCGCAAGGTTACCGAGGCCGCCGCTCCAAACTGATCCAGTCGAATACAGCCCCTGAATCAGCGTGGCCTGCGTCGGCTACGATCCTCACGTGTTGCTACTCGCGCGAGTGGCGGAATTGGCAGACGCGCAGGATTCAGGTTCCTGTGCCCGCAAGGGTGTGGGGGTTCAAGTCCCCCCTCGCGCACAACAGATGGTCATCCACCGGCAACGGGGGATGCATCAAACGAGGGTGATCCAGCGAGAATTCTCGGCCCAGATTCCTGTTCGGTAAACTCCGCCGGTGGACGAAAAACAACACCATCCGATTCAAACGATCAAACACCTGCTTGACCCCATTGAGGGCGGCGGTGACCACCAAGACGGGCCGCGCAATCGCAAACCAGTCGAGATCATCCCGTTTGTCGCGGTCATTGCCGCGATCGAACTCTTCGACCTCCTGCTGACCTCGAGATTGCAGTTCGCACTTGCCGATGACACGTCCTACAGCGTCATCAATCATTACATCAGCATCGGCGCCAACATCTTGTTCGCCACATTGCTGACAGTGGCGATCGGAACCGCGATTATCACCCGCGGCAAGACACCACGATTCGCCCTTCCCATGATGCTCATCTACCTCAGCGTCGCATCAATCAACGTACTCATCAACCTCGCAACCCTGATTCTCGCTCCAGGTATGAGCCAAACAAGTCAACTCGGATTGACCCTTGACCTTGGCCTCGCCTTCCTCTCCGTCACCCTCAATTTTTCGTTGTGGTACCAGATCGCCGACGCAGAACTCAGGGGCGGCGCGTTCGACTTTCCACCCAATGGTGCCCACCCCGAATCTCCACCGAATTGGTTTGACTATTTCGCATTATCGTTTTTTGCCAACTCAACTTTTGGCCCGACCCTTGAAAACATTCGAACTCGCATCCCAAAAGCAATGATGATGTTTCAGGTTTCGTTATCACTCGTCATCTTGGTTCTCCTTGTCGCCAGAATCATCAAAGCGGAGTAACAGACCAAGTCCCTAGGCTGAGGTCATGGTGTTCTGGTTCATCCTCGCCGTTGTCACGATCGGCATCGTTGGCCTTGCGGTTTACGACCTCACCCAACGCCGCCATGCCATTTTGCGGAACTTTCCGATCATTGGGCACTTGCGATTCATGCTCGAACGAATCGGACCAGAACTTCGCCAGTACATCGTCACCGACAATGATCACGAAAAACCGTTCAGTCGGGACGAACGCCGATGGATTTATACCTCAGCAAAACTTGAAGATTCCCGATTCGGTTTCGGCACCGACAACGACCTTGATGAGGCCAAGAATTATCTCATCGTCAAACACGTTGCGTTTCCGATCGCGGCGCCAGCCAATGAAAAACCCGGGCCCGACCCGACCCGCCCGCTACCCGCAGCCAAGGTTCTCGGCGCGGCTCGACAACGTCGACACAGTTTCCGACCGAAGTCGATCATCAACATTTCGGGAATGAGCTTCGGTTCACTCAGCGGTGCAGCAATTCGCGCCCTCAACCTGGGCGCCGCGCGGGCGTCCACGTTGCACACCACTGGTGAAGGTGGAATTTCATCCCATCACCTCCAAGGAGGAGAACTCGTCTGGCAAATTGGCACCGGATACTTCGGCTGCCGCGACGCAAACGGCACCTTCAACCTCAATCGGCTCATCGACCAAGTCGAACAAGCACCAGTTCGAGCAATCGAACTGAAACTCAGCCAAGGCGCAAAACCAGGCCTCGGTGGAATGTTGCCAGGAACAAAAGTCACACCGGAAGTCGCCGCGATTCGCGGCATCCCCGTCGGTGTCGATTGCGTCAGCCCGCCCGCGCACACCGCATTCCACGACGTCGACAGCCTACTCGAGTTCGCCGAAACAATCGCTGACGCCACTGGGTTGCCGGTCGGGATCAAGTCGGCTGTCGGCTCGATGACCTTTTGGGAATCGCTGGCCGAGCGCACTGAACGAACGGGACGAGGCCTCGACTTCATCACCATTGACGGTGGCGAAGGCGGAACGGGCGCCGCTCCGCTGGTGTTCACCGACCATGTTTCGCTGCCATTCCGATGGGGATTCAGTCGGGTGTACCGCACATTTGCCGAGCGAGGTCTGAGTGATGACATCGTCTTTATTGGATCGGCGCGCTTGGGACTTCCCGACACCGGTTTGCTCGCGATGGCACTTGGCTGCGACTTAGTGAACGTCGGGCGCGAAGCCATGCTGGCAATCGGCTGCATCCAATCGCAACGATGCCACACCGGGCAGTGTCCGACCGGGGTCGCAACCCAGTCATCGTGGCGCCAACACGGCCTTGATCCAACCGACAAATCTGTCCGCTGCGCGAACTATCTCGCGGCGGCAAGATTCGAACTCCTTCGATTAGCCCGGGTGTGCGGTAAACCGCACCCGGCGCTCGTCACTGTTGATGATCTCGAAGTGCTCGAAGATCGATTTCGCTCCACGTCAGTGGGCACACTGTTTGGCTACGAACCCGGATGGGGACTGCCCAGCGTGCGCGACCAATCGACCATCACTGACATCATGACCGCACCGCAATCGCGAAAGGCCGGACTATGAGTATTGACCCCTACCCCACAATGACTTGGGTCCCGCCAACATCGTTCGCGATGGGATCAGACGACCACTACCCCGAAGAAGCCCCGACCCATAACGTTTCAGTCCACGGTTTTTGGATCGACACCTATGCGGTCACGAACATCCAATTCGCTCAGTTCGTCGAGGCCACCAACTACGTCACCACCGCAGAGACCGCACCAAATCCGGCCGACTATCCCGGAATGGACCCCAAGTGGGCGGTACCGGCATCGGTGGTTTTTTCGCCGCCTCCAGGTCGCGTCAGCCTTAGCGGCGAACCGGTTTGGTGGAGCCTGAACGCCGGAGCTGATTGGCGCCACCCGCTCGGCCCCCACGATTCGATCATCGACCGTGGCGACCACCCCGTCGTGCACGTCTCATGGGCCGACGTTGAGGCGTATGCCACTTGGGCCGGTCGAGAACTTCCCACCGAAGCCGAGTGGGAGGTCGCGGCTCGCGGCGGTCTCGACGGCGCGGCATTCGCGTGGGGCGACGAACTGACCGTCGACGGTTCGTACTTGGCCAATACTTGGCAAGGCGAGTTCCCCCACGAGAACCTCGAACTAGACCACTTCGCGGCGACTGCGCCGGTGGGATCGTTCCCGCCGAACGGATATGGCCTCTATGACATGATCGGCAATACATGGGAATGGACCTCGGACTGGTACCAGTCCCATGATCAGATTGAGCACCCATGCTGCACCATGACCAATCCGCGAGGAGCGTCGCGCGAGGCAAGCATCGCTGCACACATGGCCGACTTAGCCATACCAAGGAAGGTTATGAAGGGCGGCTCGTACCTCTGTGCGCCGAACTACTGCCGGCGTTACCGGCCCGCCGCGCGCATGGCACAAGACGTCGATACCTCGACCTGCCATCTCGGATTCCGATGCATCGTTCGAGAACCGGACGAAACCGCTACGAACCCTCAATCCACGGATTAAGCCCGCGCGCAAGGTCGACAATCGCTTCGGATACTTCGCGGGGACGTTCCTGCATCAATTGATGGCCAGCGCCCGGAATCACCAACATCGTGCTGTGTTGCAGGTGCCGATCGATTCGCTTTGCCATCGACACCGGAGTCAGCAGATCGCGAGCGCCAACCAGTACCAACGCTGGCACATCCACGGCGGCCAGCGCGGCCTCGCCGTCGTAATCAAAAAGGTCGAGCCACAACGGCAAATAAGCCGACAAGTCGACGTCGGCGCCAAGACGCCGAGCCTGTTCAACGGCAACACCCGACGGTCGCGAGCCAAACGCGACTCTGGTCGCGACTAACGAGCGATTGTTGTCACCCATCACCCTTGGCAATGACCGGCCTGTCTCGACCCGACGCAACGCGTACCGTTCGATGCGTTCCGCGAATGGCACGAGCGCGGCGGGAACTAATTGCGACGAAGCGGTGCTCATGAACACCAAGCCAGCGACGCGTTCACTCACTAGGTCGGGAAAGTCGCCGCAGAATTCGCCAAGAATCATTCCGCCCATCGAATGGCCCATAACGATCGCGCCCTGCAAATCAAGATGTTCGAACACCGTGGCGAGGTCTCGTGCCGCGAGGCGGCGACCGATTCCGTCTTGACCGACGACTGACCGTCCATGTCCACGCACATCGACGGCTACTACGCGAAAACGATCGGCAAGCAAGTGCAACATCGGCGCCCAGACCTCGGCTTGCAGCGTCACGCCGTGAATCAATACCAAAGGACGACCCGATCCAAGCTCAACTACGTGAATGTTTCCGCCGTCGTGACTGGCGACGTCATGGCGAATCACATCGGATGGAAGCGCATACAACGGATCAAGATCGGCATCGACGGAGGAACGGATTCGCCTGCTGATCAAACGATTCGCGGCGGTTCCCGCCGCAAACAAACCCAATGCAGCCGATGCCGCACCGACCAAACCAACCGCTACCCGGCTTCGTGTCCGCATCGACGTTTCTCCTGTTCGGGGATTCAGATCACCTTCGCGGCCAACAGGCCCAGCGTCAAGGCTGCCGCGGCCAACCGATACCAACCGAAAATCGCCAGGCTGTGCCGCTGTAAGTAGGTCACCATCCAGCGAACCGCTACGACCGCCGAGATGAATGCCACCACCACACCAATGACCGGATTAACCCATCCATACGAAGCAACGAGTTCACTGCCGTGGCCGAGCAAGCTGTAGGCCGTCGCGGCTGAGACGGTCAACAATCCGAGCAAAAAACTGAATTCGACCGCGGCCGCCAAGCTCATTCCCACGAACAATGCCGCCAAAATCGTGACAAGACTGCGACTCGTGCCGGGCCACATTGCCAAACATTGGGCAGCACCGATGATCACCGATTGGCGCAAGGTGATGGCTTCGAGCGCCGAACCGGGCGTGACGTCAGAGAACCGGTCACCGAAAACAAAAATCACAATGGCGCCGACCACCCACGCGCCAATGACTGGACCCACATACAGCAAGTGACTTTCGATGAACTTCTTTCCGAGCACGCCGACCACGACGGCTGGCACGAAGGCAACTACCACCGCTATTAACAAACGCCGACCACCCGCATTGCGCCCAAAGAGGCCTTCGAGCATCGCTCGCAGACGGCCGAAATACAGCACGACCACCGCCAAAATGGCACCGATCTGAATTGCCACCGTGTAGGTATCGGCAGCCTCCTTGGATGACGCGCTTTGCCCAATAGCAAAAATGCGTTCAGCAACCAGCAAGTGACCGGTTGAACTAATGGGCAAGAACTCGGTCACTCCCTCGATCAATCCAAGCGCCGCCGCTTTCCCCGCGGTTAGTTCGTTTCCTGCAGCAGTCTGTTGCTCGGCGCTCAATGGTGTCGACGCCGAAGCAGGCCCGGCAAAGAACAACAGCCGCATCGCGGTCACTGCGACCAGCACGGCCAGCAGTGCACCGGCCCGCCAACGTCGCGGCCCTAGAAAAGAGAGATAGGACTTGCTGGGAATCGGCGTAATCGGTGACATCATGATGTTTTCGGACTCCGGTTCAGTTGCGATCGTGCATCGGGACGGTACCGGACCCAATCGCGAAGTAGGTTGATTGAGTCTCAAGTCGAGACGCGAATCGAAAGGCATACATCTCTCGTGGGCGTCGACAAGTCAAAAAAATCACTGACCGCGACCGAAAACCGCGGCAAAAAGGTCAAAACCAAAAAGCCCGTCAATAAGACAGGCAACAAAGCTGGCACCAAAAAGGCCGGCACCAAAAAAACAGACGCGCTTTCCGGCAAGCAAAGCGCGCACTTGCTGAGCCACCTTCGGGCGCTCGTTCCGAAAGACGCAGTCGTGCAACGTCCCGAGCGGGCGGAAATCGGCAAGAGCCTCCGACAGCGAGTACCGCGAGACGTTCATGGCGACTGGAAACCACCGGCTGATCGCCTCGACCCCATTAGCATTCTTCAGGAACAAGCCCTCACCCGCGTGCCCGAATTGGTGCCGATTCGCCATGCCCGCATGGCCACTTCAGAATTCGCGTTTTTTCGCGGCGCGGCTGCCGTCATGGCCGCCGATCTGTACGAGACCCCCAACTCCGGCATCATGCTCCAGACTTGCGGCGATGCACACCTTGTGAACTTCGGCATGTTCGCGACTCCCGAACGTCGGCTGGTTTTTGACGTCAATGACTTCGATGAGACCATCCCCGGCCCATGGGAATGGGATGTCAAACGCCTAGCGGCCAGCATCGTGGTCGCTGGACGTTCCAACGGCTTCAGCCGCGACGAAAACACCCAAGCGGTGCTCGACACACTCGAGACTTACCGCGAGCGACTCGATCATCTCGCCACTATGCGCACCCTTGACGTCTGGTACGAACAAGTCGACGTTGACAAGTTCCTGAGCCAGATCGAAGAATTCGATAAATCGACCAAAGTCGCCGACAGCATCAAGAGCGCTGCAGCCAAGGCACAGACCCACGACACCACTCGCGCGGTTTCTAAGCTCACCGCAATGGTCGATGGGCAGCGACGCATCGTGGATCACCCCCCGCTCATCGATCACGTCGGCCTCGCAACCGCCGAAGAACAAATCCAACTGCTCTTCCAGGGCTATATGTCGACGCTTGCGCCAGAACTGGTCATCTTGATGTCGCGGTTCCGTCTCGTAGACATCGCACGCAAGGTCGTCGGTGTCGGCAGCGTTGGCACCCGATGCTGGATTGCGTTGTTCGAAGGCGGAGCCGACGACGATCCGATCATGCTTCAGATCAAAGAAGCACAACCATCGGTTCTCGAAAAATACCTGAACCTGAATTCGATCTATCAGAATCAAGGCGAGCGAGTCGTGCACGGCCAGCGCATGATGCAAAGTGCGAGCGACCTGTTCTTGGGCTGGTCTCGCAACCCAACCGTCGGCGTCGACTATTACTTCCGCCAACTCCACGATATGAAGTCATCGGCCGACGTTCCTTCGATGGGCCCAGTTCAGCTCTCGAATTACGGTCGCCTTTGCGGTTGGACACTCGCTCGGGCCCATGCCAAGAGTGGCGATCCTGCCATGCTGAGCGGCTATCTCGGCTCCGGGTCCGAATTCGACCATGCCATGGCCAATTTCGCGCAAAGTTACGCCGATCAAAACACCTTAGATTTCGCGGCAATGACCGAAGCGGTCGCAAGCGGACGCATCGAATCATTCGAAGCAGTCTGAAATCTGCAACGAGCGCGGCACTCGTGTGGCCAACTGAATAAGCGATCTTGGTTGAGCGCGCCGAGTTATGGCAGGTCGGGCTCAATTGATTCATGGGCCAAGGCGGCGGCGACGGGATCAATGGGCGCTCGCGCCGCCGGTAAGGCTCGGCTTCTCAGTAAAGCCAATGCGCCCAAAGCCAGAGCCGCACCACCGAGGAATGCGCCTCGATACCCGCTAACCGATGCCACCAAGCCCAGCATGAGGGCGCCCAATCCCTGCGATGCATCGAAGAAACTCGAAACGGTTCCTACCGCTGATCCACGCTGATTGGCGGCCAAACCGGTAAGCGCCAACGTCAACATTGCCGGATACAGCAACGACATACCGACCGCGAAAATGGCGGTGCCGAGATAGAGGCCAATCGCCGTCGGAATCGCCGCCATGAGGCCAAGGCCGGCCGCAGCAAGCAACGTTGCCAGGGTTCCGGCGAACAATGGGCCAAGCCGATCAGGCAAGCGAGCGCCGAAGATCCGCACCACCAAAATGACGCATCCGTAGACCAAAAACACTCCGCCGGAACTCGAAAGGCCAATTTGTCCGACGTACAACGGTACGAACTCAGAAAACCCAGCCAAGCCCACTAAACCCAGGAACAACACCGCGCCTGGACCCAACGCGGAGCGACTAAAAAGCGGAGGCCGCGGCGCGCCTAGATCGGTCGGCGCACCGGTATGAATCGTTTCGGTGGTGCACAACCCGAGCAGTCCTGCGATGAGCGAAAGTGACGCGGCGACGATCCACACCCGGTCGTAATGGTCGCCGTCGAGCACCAAGGTCCCGAGAAATGGACCAAAAGCGAGTCCGCCATAAACCGCGACCGACCAATAACTGATCGCCTCACCGCGACGATGTTCCGGAGCGAGATCGGTGATCATCGAAGCGGCACCCACAAAGAACGCGGCTTCGCCAATGCCACCCAAAAGGCGAACCGCAATTAACGGCACCAACCCCGACACAACTACGTACAGGACTCCGGCAAAAGCCACGACCAACGAACCAGACACAATCAACATGCGCCGTCCAAGGCGATCACCGATGCGGCCCACGAAGGGGCGGAGAGTTACCGCTCCCACCGCAAAGGCCCCCACCGCGATTCCCACCGCGACATCACTGCCGCCTAAACGATGCTTCACGAACAGCGGTACAACCGGCAGCAACATGCCAAGCGCCATGAAATAGGCCAAACCCACGGTGACCACCAACACGAAACGCGGCGTGACCAGGCGCTCGGGAACTATCTCGGGGCTAACCATCGCTTCGCGAGCCTACGACCGTGCATCGGTGACGGCACAACCATCAACTACCTTCGCCCCAATGGCTCAAGCTCCTGCACGTGCGACACCTCGTGCATCGCCGAGAAGACCTCGGCATCGCGTATCAACTCGCCGGGCTGTTGTTGTGGCGCTGGCCTGTGTCGTTGCCATGTCAGGTTGCGCTGGTAGCAACTCAACATCGACGTCAAAGGCGAACCGGCCAGGCGACCAAACTGGCACTAAGCCAAACTCGGCCGCCGATGACACTTCCCCGCCGGAGACGACACCAACTACGACCGATGTCGGCGCGCTAGTGCAAACAACTGACCGGCCGACGAGTACCGGTACCGACGTAGCAGCCGGCGGCGAGGCACTTTGGAACGCCATTGTCGACGACAAACCCGACTTGGCGATGCCATTTTTCTTTCCTCGAAGCGCGTACCACCAAGTCAAGATTCTTCGCGATCCTGATAAAGACTGGCAAAGCAGACTCGTCGATTCCTATACCCAAGACATTCACGCGCTTCACCAAACACTGGGCACACAGGTCGCCGACGCGAAGCTCATCGGCATCGAGATCCCTGATGGTGCCGCTCGGTGGATCAATCCTCACGAGGAATACAACAAGATCGGCTACTGGCGAGTCTACGGCTCAACCCTGAACTACAAGATCGCCGGAAAAACGGTCCGGGTGCCGATCTACTCACTGATTTCGTGGCGAGGTACGTGGTACATCGTGCATCTCAACAAGCCAGCCGCTTAGGCGAGGTAATGGCAACCAACTTGCGGTGGCCTCAGTTCACTCTGCCTGATTCAGTCGGCGACGGCACCGACGCGAGCCCAGCGAAGACTCAGGTCGTTACATTCTTCGCACACTGATGCAGGGATAACTCCCAGTCGCATCAGGAGCGAGAACATTCTGCACCCCATGCAAAATCCGATGGCTGCCTCAAGACTCGCGAGCACGACCAGTACGGCGATGAGCCCATAGGCCCATCCCACCATGTCGGCTGGAAACGCAAGCAACGACGCAGTGACGGTGACGAACGCACCGATGCCTTGCGCAAAGCGTTTTGGTGGGCCCGCGGTGAGACGCTCGGGGATTGGAAGCATCGGAGTGAGGACTCGAGTCACAACGAGCGCAAGCGGATCAACGCGAGGCCCAAATGCCACCCGCAAGAGAAAACCGCCAGCAAGCACCACCATGAGCCACGGCTGACCAAACACCAGGCACGCCAGGCCGATGAGCGCCACGCCACTCGCGACCAGTCGAGCTGACACCTCATTAACTGGGTTCGGGAACTCAAAGAACGATGCCATGAAAACCAGACTAGTCAGGTCAGGATTCAATTGTCTACTGATTTGGTCGGGATTCACCACCTTCAAGCCCCGCCGGTACCGATAGCTCGGATTTCATCGCTTGACCGTAAGTGACGTCTCTGGTTTACGATCAGCGCGCTTCACAAACTCGGGGGACCACACATGGCAATGACATTCGATGACGCAATTTCTGCAGTGACGGCCAGCGGGCAAATGTTTTCGCTCGCCGAAGTTGACGTGCTTGGCCGGCCAACCATGGTCTATGAACATGCCATCCCAACGTTGCGGGCACTGTTTGATATCTCTCGCACTCGAGGTGACGAAGTCTTTCTCGTCTACGAAGACGAGCGGTTGACATTCGATGCTGTTATGGCCCAGATCGATGCCATCGCCGATGCACTGGTCAACCGATACAACATCGTGCCAGGCGACCGTGTTGCGATCGGGATGCGCAACTATCCGGAATGGATTACCGCGTTCGCGGCAATTACATCGGTCGGAGCCATTGCAGTTTCACTCAACGCGTGGTGGACCGTCGAAGAAATGGCTTACGGCCTTGAGGACTCCGGTTCGGTAGTACTGATCGCTGATCAGGAGCGAGCCGAGCGGGCTGAAGGCGCATTCGACACGCTGAACATCAAAACCATTGTTGTTCGGGCAACTGGCACCCTTCCTCCAGGTGCCGAGCGCCTCGAAGATGTCATCACTGTGGGGGCATCCATGCCCTTTGTCGAGATCAACCCTGACGATGACGCGACGATTCTGTACACCTCAGGCACAACCGGACACCCGAAAGGTGCGGTCTCAACTCATCGAGCCGTCACTCACGGCTTGTTCGCCTTCGCCTGTCGCGCCGCGGCGAATGGTCTTTCAAATCCGCCTTCAGAGCCGCATCCGTATCCAACTTCGTTCATTCTTATCGTGCCGCTGTTCCACGTCACTGGTTGCGTTGCGGTGATGCTTAGCTCGTGGCTCGCTGGCGCAAAGCTCGTCCTTATGTACAAGTGGAGCCCCGAACGCGCACTCGAACTCATAGAGCGTGAACGCATCACGAACTTTGTCGGCGTGCCGACCATGTCGTGGGATCTGCTGGAATCGGCTGATTTCGCAACCCGCGACACCTCAAGTTTGATCGCCGTTGGTGGCGGGGGTGCTCCAGCTCCACCTGAACTTGTGCGTCGAGTCGAAGAAAGCTTCAGCCGGGGCCGCCCCCAGCTCGGCTACGGCATGACCGAGACCAATGCATACGGGCCCGGTAATACCGGCGACGACTACGTGCGCAAACCAACGAGCACGGGCCGGTGGGTTCCGCCGATGGAGATCAAGATTGCCGGGCCTAACGGCGAGGCACTTGCCGTGGGTGAAGTTGGCGAGATCTGTTTCTCAGGTCCGATGCTCATTCGTGGTTACTGGAACAAACCCGAAGCCACCGCAGAGACCATCGTCGACGGATGGCTGTATAGCGGCGATATCGGGCGGATTGATGACGAGGGTTTCTTGTACGTTGAAGACCGGGCGAAAGACATGGTCATTCGCGCTGGCGAAAACATCTACTGCGCCGAAGTTGAGGCGGCGATCTACGAACATCCGGCGGTCTACGAAGTCGCGGTGTTTGGGATTCCCCACGAACGCCTCGGCGAGGAACTCGTGGCCGCGATCTTGCTCAAGCCGGATGGTCAACTCGATGCTGCCGAACTTCAGGCTCACGTCGGCAAACGCCTCGCGGGGTTCAAGGTGCCGTCGACCGTGGTATTTGCGACTGAACAATTACCGCGAGGAGCGTCGGGCAAGATCCTCAAGCGTCAACTACGAGATGAGATGATCGCCTCGGCCTAACGAGCCACTCTGCTCGGTAATAGGAGCGATTCCCATTCGGGAGTGATTCCCGTTACAGTGGTTTCATGCCGCCACAAGCCGTGCGCTACCAACCCGTTCTTACTCACGGCCGTCGCAACGGTCGCTGTCATCATCAGGCCACCAATGCCACCGTGGCGGGCGCCTTTCTCGTCGCCGTCACGCTCAGCGTGGTCACTGGATGCGGCTCCACCAGCAACGAAGGGGCAAAAACCTCGCGCATCCGGGTTGTCGCCACCACCACTCAAGTCGCCGATTTCGTCGGCGAAATTGGTGGGGACTGCATTGACCGCTACGGGGTGCTCAAACCAAATGTCGATCCCCACGATTACGAACCGTCACCGGCCGACCTCGATGCCATCGCTCGCGCCGATGTCATCGTAAGCAACGGCGTTGGCCTCGAGCCCTGGCTCTCCGAGACAGTGTCAAGCGCCGGGTCCCACGCTGCGGTGATCGATACCAGCGTGGGGGTGCCAATCCGCGCCGGTGACAAAACCGACCAGCACGATGACCCACACATTTGGCAAAACCCCCAAAACGCCAAAACGATGGTGACGAACATCGCCCACGCCATCGAAAACGCGGCACCAAACTGCAAGCAGTCGGTCGAAGAAAACTTGGCACGTTATTCCGCGCAGCTCGATCAACTCGATCATGCGAACGAAGTGACATTGAACGCGATGTGTTCGAAAAAGATCGTGACAAACCATGATTCGCTCGGCTACTACATCGACCGTTATGGGCTCGAATTCATCGGAGCAATCATCCCTAGTTTCGACACATCGACTGAGCTGTCGGCGGCGGGTATCGCTGACCTGGTCACTCAGCTTCGTGACCAAGACGTCAAAGCGATCTTCGCGGAAGCGTCACTGCCAGCTAAGACTGCCGATGCCATCGGAAACGAAACAAAGATTCAGATCGTTCAAGGCAATGATGCGCTTTACGGTGACACCTTGGGCGCCGCGGGCAGCGCGGGATCCACGTATCTCACCATGGTGGCCCACAACACCAAAACCATCGCCGCCAATTTGAGCTGTTGAGGTGCTCGCCCGATGAGTCGTACTCCTGCACTCGAACTTCAACATGTTGCGGTTGCCTACGATCGCCTGATCGTGCTCGAAGGGGTCACTGGCACTGTTGCCCCTGGCGAGTCGGTGGCGCTGATCGGCCCAAACGGCTCAGGAAAATCTACCCTCCTGAAAGCGATCTTGGGACTCGTCCCGCTGCAAGCAGGAACGCTCTCGGTCCTCGGGCAAACCCCCCAACGCGCCCGTCGATCAGTCGCATATGTCCCACAACAGGACACGCTTGATCCCGAATTTCCGGTCACCGTCCAACAAGTGGTCTTGATGGGGCGCTATCGACGAATCGGCTGGATTCGCCGACCACGCCAAGCCGATCGCGACGCGGCAACCGCCGCACTCGCCCAGGTCGGACTTGCCGATCAGGCCAACGCGCGCTTTGGCACATTGTCAGGTGGTCAACGACAACGTGTCCTCATCGCCCGCGCAATCGCTCAAGAGTCACGGCTACTGCTTCTTGACGAACCGTTTAATGGAGTCGACAGCGCGACCCAAGTGTTGCTGCTTCAAGTGCTCGCCGACCTGCGCGCTTCGGGAGTCGCGATCGTGATGTCAACCCACGATCTTTCCGTCGCGCACATTGCGTGCGGTGACGCATGTGTGCTGAACCGCCGTCAAGTTGCCTTCGGTCCCGTTGACGACGTTTTAACCGCTGAACATCTCCGCGAGGCCTACGGCCCAAACGCCCTCGCCATCGTTAGTTCCAATCCCGGTCAGACCGATGTCTGATCAGCGTCTGCCATGATCCGACTTTTGACTGAACCGTTCAGCGCCCCGTACATGCAACGCGCACTCGTTGAAGCCGTGATGCTTGGAGTGCTCGGAGGCATCGTCGGGGTTCACGTCATCTTGCGGCGCCTTGAATTTATGGCCGACGCGCTCACCCATACGGTGTTCCCAGGGATGGCGGCGGCATTCGTTGTTGGCGGGTCGCTCTACGTCGGAGCGCTCGTTACCGGTGCGATCAGTGCCGTACTGCTCACCATGCTTACCCGCAATCGCCGGGTCACTTCCGATGCTGCGCTCGCCGTGCTGCTCACCGGTTTTTTCTCGCTCGGCGTCATCCTGATTTCGCGATCACACAGTTACACCGCGGACCTCACCGTGCTCTTGTTCGGTCGCGTCCTAGCAATTGATTTGACCGAGATCGCCGTTACTGCGGCAACCGGCATCTTTACGCTGATCGTGATTTGGATGCTCCACAAAGAATTGGTGCTGCGCTCCTTTGATCCAATTGCCGCCGAGGCCCTCGGCTATCGGGTCGTCACGCTTGACCTCGTGCTGAATGTAATCATCACCCTTGTCGTCGTGGCTTCGGTGAAAGCGGTTGGAAGTGTGTTGGTTATCGCATTGCTGATTACCCCGGCGGCGATTGCTCGCCTGATCGTGGCCCGAAGCGTTGCCAAGATGATGGCCATCGCCGCGCTATTCGGAGCCGCAGGCGGATGGCTCGGCTTAGTCGTTAGCTACGAAGGTTCTGTGCATCACGGATTGCGTTTGGCTTCAGGCGCAACCATTGTCTTGACCCTCACGACACTGTTTTTCGTTTCGTTACTGGTCGTTGTCGTGACGCGATTCCTCCGATCGAAAAACTCCCAGCCAGCGCTGACCGATTCGGATTTCGTCTTGAGTGGCGACGCGTTCCCGGTAGGGCCATGACTTCTCTCGGCTCGACCTTTTCTTCGCCACTCATGCAGCGAGCCCTGCTCGAAGCGATCATGACCGGAGCAATCGCCGGAATCGTCGGCGTCCACGTGGTTCTGCGTCGACTCAGTTTCTTCACCATGTCGCTGACTCACGCCACATTTCCGGCCCTCGTCGTCGCTGAAATCTTGGGCATGAGCTTGCTTACCGGTACCGCAGTTTTCGGGTTGTTCGTCGTGGGAATCATCGCGTTGGTCAGTCGAGTCCGATCGGTTGATTCGTCCACCGCGACCGGCGTTGTCCTCGCTGGAGGGTTCGCTCTCGGCGTCGTACTCATCTCATCTCAACCAGGATTTAGTCGAGATCTCACTGCGTTTTTGGTGGGATCGATTCTTACCGTCCAGACTGCCGACCTCGTTACGACCGCCAGTGCTGGAGTCGTATTACTCATTGCCCTTGCGCTGATCCACAAAGAACTCGTGCTGGGCGCATTCGACCCCGGCAGTTTCGCGGCACTCGGCTATCGAGTCCTCGTGGTCGACATCGCGTTGTTGATCATCATTGAACTCACTGTCGTAACCGCTATCCCCGCAGTGGGGACCATCTTGGCGGTCGCCCTCATCGTTGCGCCCGCAGCAACCGCTCGACTGTGGACCGACCACATTGGCGTATCGATGGCGATCGCGGCTGGCGTCGGCGCAACCAGCGGATTTATCGGCTTAGTGATCTCGAGTCGCTATGACATTGCGGCCGGTCCAACCATCGCCGTCGTCGTCGCAACGGCATTCGTTGTTTCTACCGTCGTGAGCCCGCGCCACGGTTGGATCAGCCGCCTGCGAATAACGACGCCGCTGACTACCCGCGCGTAGCGACGGCCTCATCGTCTTGGCCGACCTGCACGATGACCTTGCCCATGTTCGCACCGGTGAATAGGGCGTTCAGCGCTTCGGGCGCACGTTCAAGGCCGTCAAACACTTCTTCTCGCCAGCGCAAGCGACCTTCGTCAGCCCACTGCCGTAATTGCCCAATGCACTCGTCAAAGCGATCCCAATAATCGAGGGTGATGAAACCTTCCATGCGGCCGCGACGGGCGACCAAATTGAGATAGTTGCCCGGCCCGGCCGGGCGACCTTGATCGTTGTAGACCGAAATTGCGCCGCACAACACCACGCGACCATGCATGTTTAAGCCGCCCAGCACGGCATCAAGCACCGAACCACCCACGTTGTCGAAATAAACATCAATGCGATCCGGGCACAGTTCGATGAGCTCACGCTTCAAATCGGCAGTTCGGTGATTGATACAGCCATCGAAGCCAAGCTCGTCGACGACCCACGCGCACTTTTCATCGGTGCCGGCGATGCCAATCACTCGGCACCCCATGATCTTGGCAATTTGTCCGGCAATCGAACCGGTCGCTCCCGCAGCAGCTGAAACGACCACCGTCTCACCCGGTTTCGGCTGGCCGATCTCGCGAAGGCCGAAATAGGCGGCCATGCCCGTCGAACCAAACACGCTCATCATCGAACGCAGGTCAGCTACGCCTTCGAGTTTGGTGGTGTACAGGTCATCGCGAATAATCACGAAGTCCTGCCAACCGGTCAACGACGACGCAATATCGCCCACTTCATAGGCCGGACACCGACTCGCAACGACGCGACCGACGCCGCTGCATCGCACCACTTCACCGACCTCAACCGCAGGCAAATACCCCTCACCACGATTGAGCCACGTGCGCACCGTGGCATCGATACCGAGATAGATCGTGCGCAGGAGTGCCTCGCCCTCAGCGAGCTCGGGCATGGGCGATTCAACCAGCTCGAAATCAGATTCGGTGACCAAACCAATCGGCCGACTCACCATCAGCATCTGTCGATTCACTTGCGTCGATTGACTTCCCATCACGTTATCTCCCTCAGAAACATCTCACAGTTGAACGATCGAACTTCCAGCAAGTCGGTTCACAAACGGCTCTTTATCTCGGTCCAAAGGCTCTGGTACGCGCTTGCCGAACGCGACTTCGGGGCAAACGCTGGCAGCGGAGCACGATTGACGCCCATGCGTTCGATGTCACTTGTTGCCGGAATCCGCACATCCAACACATCGCGGCTCGGCAATGCCATTTCGCTCATCAATTCTCGGTGCAAATTTTTGCGCATGTCGACCATCGAAAAAAAAGCCAACACCTTGCGGGTTTTTCGACCGGGGTTGTCGGCGAGAAACGCTTGGAGTTGGTCGAAGGTGCGGATGGACAACGTCGTAGGTATCAGCGGAACGATCAGCGCATTAACCGCCTGAAAGACATTTTCGCTCACCAAAGAAATGCTGGGCGGACAATCAAGAATCACGTAGTCGTAGTGCTTCGCCATCGGGCGAAGCAACAAGTCGATACGACGAGTGCGTTTCTTAGCTCCGCCAAGTTCTAGGTCCATGTTGCGATACGAAAAATCAGCAGGGATGAGGTCGAGATTGTCGTAATCAGTCCCTTTGATCGCACGATCCAGCGCACGCCGACCGGTGATCAAGGCCTCACTTCCACCTTTCACCCGAGGCTTGACCCGAAAATAGAAACTTGCGGCGCCCTGTGGGTCAAGATCCCAGACCAAGGTTCGGGCTCCCTCGGCCGCGGCAAGATAGGCCAAGTTGACCGCTGTCGCAGTCTTGCCCACTCCGCCTTTGATGTTGTACGTGGCAAGAACCTTCATTCGGATTCCGTCATTTCTGGTTGGTCAATCAGCGCATCGCTGTTGGGATCATGCTGAACGTCGCCGTCGTCGGTTTGGCGCAACACACCGTCGGACGCTGGAGCAAACAACGTTCGAAAATGCATACGGGTCTCTTTCGCATCAAATGATTCGAAATGGGCCGCGAATTGTTGCCGAGCCGCATGCTCTCGTTCATCGATCTGATCAATCAACTGACCCATAGCGAGCACAGCCGGGACCGAGGCGACACCATTTTCGGTGACCATCGACTCACCGAACCCGCGAAGCGAACCTTTTTGGACCTCGCAATCCTGGAACTCACCGAGCACATCTTGCACACCCTTTAACGCTTTGATCAACGGCGTGATCTCGCCGGCCACGAAGAGACTGCCAAAACACTCGAGCGCGTAGCGCAACTTCTTGGCGTCTTTTCGTAAATCGTGGAGCGACTCGGGTGGTGACTCAACCGTGATCCGCCGACCAGCCTTGATCAAACGGCGATACGCCTTCCAGACGCAGGTCGACGCGAATGTAACCGCGGGTTCGTTGAACCGAGGTACTCGTCTCGGATCCGATGCGCCAGGTTCGCGCTTGGGGTGGGCAAGCCAATGTTGATACCGATGCATGAGTTCGACATAACGCGCCGAATCAAGACCTTCGACAAGTTCGAGGTGAGCTCGATGTTGATGGGTCACCAAAAATGATCGCAGCGAACGAAGGTCGGCTCGCATTGACTCGGTAAGCGAAGCTTCAAATTCGGGGTAGGTCAACAAATACACGTCGAGGTCCCGGGTCGGCGTCGTAATGTCACCGAGCCATTTGAACTCTGACCGAAGGTGCTCGAGCAAGCGTTCCGGCACCACGCCACTCGCCATCCCAAGCACCGATCGCGTGCGCCGAACGGCCACGCGATAGTCATGCAGAAACTCGGTGTCGATATCGGCTCGGGTCCCTGGTTCGTTTGCCATCATCGCCGCGAACAGTGCCTCAAGGACCTCGATAATTGCGTCTCGAGCGGTTCCGGCCTGGTCAAGCGATACGTCGAGTTTCGATCGATAGCCGCCTGGGTTAAACCCAACCGACGCGAGAGCGATTTCGACAACATCATGGTCAACCGGTCGAAGTACGACCTGTGCGGCAAGGAGTTCGGCCAGTCGCTCAGCCGAGTCGGCATAACCACGCACCGGAATCACTTCAACCACCGGCGCAAGGGGATCATCTGCCCCAGGTAGCCATGCGCGATCAATGACGACGCGCGCCTCGGTTTTGCCTTCATCGCCAAGCAGTCGCAAACTCACCTGCTCGATACGGATCGTGACTAACGACTGCAGCGCACGCATCTCAAGGATCGGCGCCAGGCGCTCAACGATCGGCTCATTCGGGAGATCCCACACGAATTGACCAACTTGTTCCATCGCGAGTCGGCCAAGTACTTCACCAGTATCAATCGATCGCCAAATCAGCCACGGGACCGTCCGTGCGGTGGATTTACGAGTTCCAGAAATCGCCGTTACGCGTTCATGTTCGAGCACCGTGCGAGCCTCGAAGAGTCGCCAATCGAACGTGTCATAAACCGTTCGGTCGATCGTCCGATTCGGCTCGCGCTCGAACGGCGCTCGCTGCTCAAGGCCAGCGACCAAAACCGCGAGATCGCTCCCGTCTTCAAAGGCAAAGCGGCGCAACGGGTTCAACGTAGAAAACGTCCTCTCGAATCGAGTGCTGCGACCGGCGGACAGGGTAGTGCGATCAGTACCTCCCGCACCACGGATCAGTCGGCAACTACGTCAACTCTGGCGTCGTTGAACCACGCCCCGCCCGCAGTCGCGAAGCGGATCTCAACCCCAGCACGGCCACGATCGAGTCAGGGTTGGATAACGATCAGGCGTTCTTCGGTCATTTCGATAGCGCTGTATTTCGGACCTTCACGAGTGTTCCCCGAGTCACGAAGGCCGCCATAAGGCATCTGATCGGCGCGCCAGGTCGGAACTTCGTTCACCATGACTGCACCGAATTCCAGGGTGCGAGTCGCTTCGAGCGCCTTGGCAATATTCGACGTAAACACCGATGCCTGCAGTCCGTATCGACTGTCATTGGCAATTCGCAATGCCTCAGAAAAATCAACATACGCAGCTACGCCGACCACCGGTCCGAACACTTCGTTCCGGCACACTTCCATCTCTGGTGCTACCCCGATAAGCACCGTCGGGACCAAGACGCCGCCGACTACGTTGCCACCTGTCGCCACCGACGCGCCTTCGGCGACTGCATCTTGCACCCATTCCAGGACCCGAGTCGTGTCAGCCGGTGTGATCAACGCGCTCACGTCGGTGCCATCGTCGGTGGGATCACCAGTAACGAGTCGTTCGACCGCCGCAACGAGCGCCGCGACAAACTCGTCATGAATGGACGCGTGCACATAAACACGCTGCACCGAAATGCATGACTGTCCAGCAAACGAGAACCCGGCTATCGCTATCTTGCGGGCCGCTCCTGACCAATCGCCGTCCGGCTCGATCACTACTGGTGCGTTGTTACCTAACTCAAGGCTGACCTTTTTGCGCGGCGCGGCGGCACGAATTGCCCATCCCACCGCCGGTGACCCAGTGAAGGTCACCATAGCAATGTCATCGTGAGTCACCATCCGATCAGCGGTCGCACCATTGCAGGTCACGACGTTGAGCCAGCCAGCCGGTAAACCGCATTCGTCAAGCAACATATTGGCCAGTTTCAAAGCGGTCAGCGGGGTCGACGAAGCGGGCTTTAACACCACTGGGCAACCGGCGGCGATCGCCGGCGCGAGCTTGTGGGCCACCAAATTGAGCGGAAAATTAAACGGTGAAATCGCAGCGATCACACCAATCGGCATCCGTTGCACGAAGCCGATCTTCCCTACGCCAACCGAACTCGCATCGAGCGCAACCATTTCGCCGGCCATCGTTCTGGCTACGGCTGCGGCGAAACGAAACGTCTCAACCGCGCGTGCCGCTTCAACGCGAGCCGTTTTGATGGGCTTAGCCGACTCAGCCGAGATCGATTGCGCAAATGCTTCTTGGCGCTCGTCAAGCAGGTCGGCGGCGCGATCGAGCACGCGCGCTCGTTCAAATGCGGGTGGAGGACCGTCCCGATGACAGGCGAGAGCGGCATCGATTGCACGATCAATGTGTTCTTCGGTCCCTACAGGTACACGACCAACGACCGCGCCCGAAAATGGTGACAGAACTTCAGAACTCGTTTTGGTAGTCACAAGTTGGTCACCGATGCGCATCGGTGTTTGATCAGTCATGAGTTGGAAATCCAAGGTTGGGTGCAGTCGCTTGGGCAGCAGGAGAAACTTCAGGCCAGCGAGAAGTCACGACTTTGCCCCGAGTGTAAAAATGCACTCCGTCAGCACCGTGCATGTGGGTATCGCCGAACAGGCTTTGGTTCCAACCGCCGAATGAGTAGTACGCCATCGGTACGGGAATCGGAACATTGATACCGACCATTCCAGCCTCAACCTCAAATTGGAAACGGCGCGCAGCAGCGCCATCACGGGTAAACAACGCGACACCGTTGCCATAAGGATTGTCGTTCACGAGTTGTGTTCCTTCGGCCGCAGTCGCGACTCGCACCACCGACAGCACTGGACCAAAAATCTCGTCGGTATAAATCGTCATGTCAGTCGTAACGCGATCGAACAACGTGGGGCCTACGAAAAAACCATCAGGTCGATCATCAATGCGTAATCCGCGACCGTCTACCACCACGGTTGCACCGGCCTGTTCGCCCGATTCGATGTAGGAAACAATTTTGTCACGATGGGCCGCGGTAACAACCGGCCCCATGTCGGTATCGAGGTTAGAGCCGTCACCGATGGTAAGTCTCGCAATGCGGTCGGCAATCCGCGTCACCAAATCGTCACCGATTGGATCGACTGCGACTACCACCGAAATAGCCATACACCGCTCGCCCGCAGAGCCATAGCCAGCGCTGACCGCAGCATCGGCGGCGACATCGAGATCGGCGTCAGGTAAGACGATCATGTGATTCTTTGCACCGCCGAGTGCTTGAACCCGTTTGCCGTGGGTGGCTGCCGTTTCATAAACGTAACGGGCGATGGGTGTCGATCCAACAAAGCTCACTCCGGCAATGCCTGGATGATGCAATATCGCATCGACTGCTTCTTTGTCCCCATGGACCACGCTAAAAACACCATCGGGGAGGCCAGCTTGTTTCCAAAGCTCGGCGAGCAGCAACGATGCCGAAGGGTCGCGTTCGCTCGGTTTCAAAATGAACGCGTTGCCACACGCAATGGCGACTGGGAACATCCACATCGGGACCATCACTGGAAAATTGAATGGAGTGATTCCGGCGACGACGCCAACGGGTTGGCGAATTGAATACACGTCAACACCAGTCGATACACCTTCGCTGAATTCACCTTTCAACATCTGCGGAATCCCGCAAGCAAAATCAGCAACCTCAAGCCCTCGGCCGACTTCGCCAAGCGCGTCGCTCGTAACCTTGCCGTGCTCGGCGGTAATCAAATTGGCTAGGTCGATTTGGTGATTCGAAACCAACTCTCGGAACGCGAACATGACCTTGGCGCGACGAGTGAGCGAATCTGCTCGCCATGATCGTGCTGCTTCGGCCGCCGATGCCACGACCTGATCAACATCATCGGCATTGGCCAAGATGACCTTGCCGGTAACAGCGCCGGTCGCTGGGTTGAACACGTCACTCGTGCGCGTTGATGAACCAACCCACCGCTTGCCATCACGCCAATGCACGATCTCGTCGGTCATTGCTACGCCTCGCGATCGACTTGGGTCAGTACCTCAATAAGGATGTCCGCGGCCTCAGATGCCTCATCTGCGGTAAGGCTAAGTGGTGGTGTCAGACGAAGGCAGTTTCCGAACAACCCACCTTTGCCTACCAGCAATGCAGCCTGAAGCGCGAGTTCACTCGCTCGATTCGCAGCCTGCGGGTTCGGAGCACGGCCATCCGCGTCCACCAGTTCGATGCCGATCATCAAGCCTTTTCCGCGAACCTCGCCTACCACGTTTAGCTGGTCAGCCAATGGTGCCAGCTTCGCCATGAGTTGCGCCCCCATCGCCAACGAATTGGCTTGGAGATCATGGTCAAGTGCGTATTTCAGGTTGGCCAATGCACCGGCACATACCAGTGGGTTTCCACCGAAGGTTGAGATCGAATTAGCGGTGAGACCATCCATTAACGAAGGCGAAGCGATTACCCCAGCCATCGACAAACCGTTCCCGAGTCCTTTCGCGAACGTGATCATGTCAGGAACGATGCCGTGCGCTTCGTAGCCCCAAAAATGTTCACCGGTACGGCCCCAGCCGGTTTGAACCTCGTCGCTGATGAATAAGATTCCAGACTCATCAAGCACTTCTTTCATGGCACCAAAAAACCCGTCAGGGGGAACCGTGAAACCACCGACACCTTGGATTGGTTCGGCGATCATGCATGCAACATCGCCGGCGGTCGCAATGTTGATGATGTCCCGCAGGTCGGCCACGCAAGCATCAATGAAGGCGTCATCGTCGTAGGCACGAAATGGACTCCTGAATCGATAGCCATTTTGTACATAACTCACGGTGAAAGGGCTCAGACTTGATGCCGACCAACCTCGATTTCCAGTGATCCCCATGGTGGCGAACGAACGACCGTGATAGCTGTTGCGAAGCGCGAGCACTTGGTCGCTGCGCCGCGCCGTCGATGCCAATAACAACGCGGCTTCATTCGCTTCTGAACCAGAAGTAGTGAAAAAAACTTTGGCATCAGGGATTCCCGACAACGCAGAAATCTGTTCCGCCAGCGCGATCATCGGCTCGATCAGATACAGCGTCGAGGTGTGAATCATCCGACCGGCTTGCTCCCGGATCGCGTCAACCACCTCAGGCACGTTGTACCCGGTCATTGTGGTCAAGATCCCGCCGAAGAAATCGAGATAGCGCCTTCCTTCAGCGTCGATGACGTGGCGACCTGCTCCGTCGACGATGGCGATCGGATTTTCATAATTTAGGGCCAGCCAGTCAGGCATCACTCGGCGATGGCGGGCAAGGAGGGCGGCGTGTTCAGCCACGGCTATCAGTCTCCTACGACATATTTGAATGTGGTGTTGCATCCTTTCACTGATCGCGCCATCTCCACACTGCGAGCCGAATTTGTTCGCGTACGATCCCAGAGTGACTCAACCCCGCGTTCCAGGCGCGCGCCTGTCTTCGAGCTATCAAGAAGCGGTGCTGTGGCAGGCCCAGGCCACACCCCCGACCATCGAGGCCCACCGCCTCCCGGCCGAGGCCGAGGTCGTCATCATCGGTGCCGGATACTGCGGTTTAAGCGCCGGTCGAGTGCTCGGTAAGGCTGGCCAATCGGTGGTTGTCGTTGAGCGTGATCCGCTCGGTTTCGGGGCAAGCACCCGCAACGGCGGAATGGTGCTGCCCGAACTCAAAGCCGGTCCATCGACGCTCGAAGCCAAGTACGGGTCAATCGGTCGGCAGGTCTATCGAGAAGTCAATGACGCGTTCGACCACACCGAAAGTCTGATCGCCAATGAACAGATCGATTGCGACTACCGACGAGATGGTCAGCTTTACCTCGCCCATAACCACACCCATGTCGCGCCGCTACAGGCCATGGCTGCCGAGCACGGATCGGAACTCGGCGAGCCAGTGTTTTGGGTACCTCGTGACGAACTCGCCGCCGAAATTGGTTCGACTGAGTTCTTCGGGGGTGTCGTGCTGGAACGCTCAGGCGGACTGCACCCAGCGAAGTACCACACCGGTCTGGCGCGCCTCGCATTGGAATCTGGTGTCGAGATCCACGACCGCACCACAGCAATCTCAATAGAGCGAGTCCGCGGTACTACGCCGCGGTACCGAGTCACGACCAGTCGAGGAACGATCGCGACCAAACAGGTCATCGTTGCGACCAATGCCTACGCCGATGGACTCGTGCCGTGGCTGCGACGGCGAGTGCTTCCAGTCGCAAGTTCGATTATCGCCACCAACATTCTCGAACCAGACCTTGCATCGCAGATCAGTCCACGCGGTCGAATGTTCGTCGACACCAAGAACTTCTTGTTCTATTGGCGGCTCACCCCCGATGGACGAATGGTCTTTGGCGGACGCCGCTCGCTCGCTCCAGCCAGCATCAGCGAGGTTCGCGATTTCCTGTATGCCTCAATGATTGCGATCCATCCTCAACTGGCTGAATCATCGGTTGACTATGCATGGACTGGTCATGTGGCGATCACGTTCGACCGAATGCCGCATTTCGGTCGAGTTCCGCACGGTCTAGCTGAAGGCGCGCTGTATGCAACTGGCTGCAACGGCTCGGGCGTTGCACTCAACAGCTGGCTTGGTGTTCGCGCCGCAGAAGTCATCGGTGGACAAGCACCGCCCGCTTTCGCCGAACTTCCGTTTACCGCCGTTCCTGTTCATGGAGCTCGCAAGGCCTACTTACCCATCGTCAGCAAATGGTTCGCGCACCAAGACGCAAAGCGTTAATCAGGAAACGGCGGCGATCAGATCAGCTGATCGGGATTCTTCGTCCAGGAGGAAATAGATCATCATCACGGCGGGGAGAGCCACGAGTGGCATGAGCACTATTTCGGGCACGAGGTGCCCGAGCGCCGCGAACACCGGTCCGTTTCCTAGTGCGTGCATGACCGCCGCGATCGCGAGACCTCCCCCTAATTCGAGGCCCTCACAGGTCAACCACACCACCAAGACGGCAACAAAGGTTGGTCGCACGAGGCGCACACTTCGACGCATTGTCGCAAATACGCCTTTTCGCTCGATGTTGATCAGCGGCATCACCAAGATCGTCGCTGACGCGAGCAGCATGCCCGGAACGACGAACAGCGCGAACCCAATCGTGATCGCAGCCGTCAATATCGCGTCCGCGGCCAACAACTTGAGCCACGGCAACGCCTTGGCCATCTCGAGCACGGTCGGTCGGTGTACCTGTTGACGCTTGGCGCGCTCTAGCTGTTCGAGGATCCCTGCCAGAAAATGGTGCGCGAGCGAACTAGACATCACAAGTATCAGGGCAGCAACCCACGGCCACGTGGATTTCGCAACGTCGTGTCTCACGCCGCGCTCATCAAAGAGGAACAGCTCAACGAAGACGAGCGGAGTCTGCACGATGGCGGCCAAAAGTGTGATGAAAACAAAATCTTGACGCCAAGCAACCAGTGTCGTCCACCAAGTTGTCCGGATTGAAACTCGAGTCGTCATGACGACACCTTTGTGCTCGTCTCGACCACCCGACTCAGGACGCGAGTGCCTCGCAGAATGACGTGAACTGCTCAACATAGCGATCAATATCGTCGTCAGAATGTTGCACCGACAACGTCCATTGTTCTTCATCACCTGGGGTCATAAACACGCCACGATTGATTGCCCACGGGAACGCAGCTCCGAAGAGCTCGGGCTTGGTTGCCAAGAAGTCACGATAATTACGCGACCGTTCTTTGCGAAACGACACGCATCCTTTTGCTCCAAGGTCGACCGTGTGAGCCGGGATCCCATTGGCATCAATCGCTTGTTGGCAACCCGACGCAAGGCGCGAGCCCAACATCGCTAGACGGGCGTAAGCCTCAGTTGTCATGATCTCGGTGAGCGACGCGAGCCCCGCGGCAGCGACCAAGGGATTGCCATTGAAGGTTCCCATCTGGGCTGCGCCGTGAGCGATGACATCCATAATGGCTTCGTCGCCACCAAACGCTGCGCCCGGAGTGCCACCGAACACTGCTTTCGCAAAACATGCCAAATGTGGGCGCACGCCATAGCGTTCGCCTGCGCCGCCTTCGGCGACCGTCACACCTGACTTCACTTCATCGAAAATCAAGACCACGCCGTGTTTTTCACACAGGTCTTTCAGCGCCTGCAAATAGCCGGGTTCAGGCTCAACGATGCCGATGTTCATCATCACGGGCTCGAGAATCAAGCACGCGATTTCAGATCCGCGTTCAGCTAGTAGCTCCGCGAATGCGTCGGCGTCATTGAACGGCACCACCAGCGTGTACTTCGCAGTGTCAGCAGGGATTCCCGCCGACATCGGCGTGGTGGGACTCATGTCGCGACTGCCGACTGACTCCGCGTTCGGGAGTACCGAGAACATCACCGCGTCGTGATGTCCGTGGTACGAGCCCTCGATTTTGACAATGACATCTCTGCCCGTCGCTGCTCGCGCCACCCGAATCGCATCCATCGTGGCTTCGGTGCCGGAATTCGCAAAACGAACCTTGTCAAGATCGAACCGCCGACAAATTTCTTCGGCTAACGACACCGTGACCGGAGTTGGAGCAGCAAAATGGGTTCCAGTTGAGACAGCTTTTGTGACGGCTTCCACAATTTTTGGGTGAGCGTGACCCACAATTCCGACACCGAAGCCCCCATGAAAATCAACATAGGAGTTGCCGTCGACATCCCAAACTCGACTACCCAATCCACGTTCGACATAGAGCGGATACGGATCGCCTGCTTGAAACGACGATGGCACTCCAAGCGGTAGATGCGTGACCGCTCGCTCATAGAGCGCCTTGCTAGCCGTAGTCCGCTCAAGCAGTGTCGCCATTTCGAGATAGCTCAACTCGGCGGCACGCGCGCTCAGTCGGTCGCTGTGGGTTACGAGCCCCGTCGGATCTTGGGTATTTGTCATCAGTGCTTAATCATCACATGTTTGAGTTCGGTGTAATGCTCAACCGAGTAAATGGACATGTCCTTTCCATATCCCGATTGTTTGAACCCACCGTGGGGCATCTCCGAGACAATGGGGATGTGGTCATTCACCCACACGCAACCAAACTTCAACGAGCGGCTCATGCGCATGGCACGACCGACGTCTTTGGTCCACACGCTGGCTGACAGTCCGTAATTGACATCATTTGCCCAGGCCAACGCTTGGTCATCGTCACTGAAGCGTTGCACGCTGATCACGGGCCCAAAAACCTCGCGCTGGACAATCTCAGAATCTTGAGCGGGATTCGCCAACACGGTGGGCTGATAAAAGAAGCCCGGACCGTCGATTGATGCCCCACCGGTCACCACTTCGGCACCGGCGTCCACCGCCCGCGTCACCATGCCGGCAACGCGATCGTGCTGCTTGGCCGAGATGACTGGTCCGACCGCCGTATCAGGATGAGTTGGATCTCCGGTGATGATTTCTGCGACCGCAGCGCCAAGTTTGCTCACCAACGTTTCATAGACGGCAGGGCCCGCGATCACCCGACAGGGCGCCGTGCAGTCTTGGCCCGAGTTGTAATAGCCAACTTCGACGAGGCACTCGACGAGTGCATCAATGTCAGCGTCATCAAAAACCACAACCGGCGCTTTACCGCCAAGTTCGAGATGCACCCGTTTGAGAGAATCGGACGCATTTCGAGCAATCAACTTGCCGGTTTCAACATCGCCAGTGATTGAAACGATCGCCACCTGCGGGTTTCGTACCAGTGCATCACCCACGGTATGGCCGTGACCAGTAACCACGTTGAACACGCCCGGCGGGAAAATATCGGCTGACAACTCAGCCAATTTCAGTGCCGACAACGGCGTCAATTCAGACGGCTTCAAAATGAATGTGTTGCCTGCGGCCAGTGCGGGACCGAATTTCCAGGTCGCCATATTCAGCGGATAGTTCCAAGGTGCAATACCAACCGCAACGCCGAGAGGGTCACGGCGAAGAAACGACGTGTGATCTTCGAGGTAATCGCCACCCGCCTGCGCCTGCAATGTGCGGGCAGCACCGGCGAAGAACCGGATGTTGTCGACAGTTAGGTCAAATTCAAAGTCGATGATCGACGATGGTTTGCCGACGTTGGCCATTTCGAGGGCTTTGAGTTCGTCGATATTTTCCTCAATAGCATCAGCCAACGCCAGCAACTTTTCAGACCGCTCGCGAGGAGTGGTGTGGCCCCACGTGAGAAAGGCAGCGGCAGCAGCATCTACCGCCGCGTCGGCATCTTCGGCGCCGCTGGCCGCAACTTCGGCAATCGTCAGACCGGTCGCGGGATTGATAACTGAATCGGTCTCACCGCTAGCAGCCGGAACCCATTGACCGGTAATGAAATTCTCGTGGTGCACGTCGTGGTCTCCCATTCATCGAAGGTTGACTTGCCTGCGCTGCAATCTCGCGTGGTCAACCACCTTAAGCAAACGATACCGGCGCCGAACGAACCGTCCGCCTTTTGCTGCACAGGATCGCCCAACCATTCGATCGCGAACTGTGTAACGTGCCCACTAATGACGCTTGATGATTCCGTTTCCTCGCTCGAACCCGCGCCATCGGCGCGCGCCGTGATCGAGATTGACCACGTCACCAAACGGTTCGAGGATCATGTCGCGGTTGACGACGCAAACTTCTCCATTGCCGAAGGCGAATTCTTCTCGATGCTTGGCCCATCTGGTTGTGGCAAAACCACAACCCTTCGGATGATCGCTGGATTCGAGACTCCAACCGAAGGCGCTATTCGACTCGAAGGCGTCGACGTTTCCAAGGTTCCGCCTTACAAGCGAAACGTCAACACGGTCTTTCAGCAATACGCGTTGTTCCCTCACATGACCGTTTTTGACAACGTGGCGTTTGGCCCAAGAAGCCAAAAAATCGCCAAAGCGGAAGTGACGAGTCGATGCAACGAACTGCTCGAGATCGTTCGACTTTCCGATTTTGCCAATCGGCGTCCCGGACAATTATCCGGAGGTCAGCAACAACGGGTAGCGCTGGCCCGAGCATTGGTCAACTACCCACAGGCGTTGCTGCTTGACGAGCCCCTCGGGGCGCTTGATCTCAAATTGCGACATGCCATGCAATTTGAACTCAAACGCATTCAACGAGAAGTCGGCATCACCTTCATTTATGTCACTCACGACCAAGAAGAAGCGCTCACTATGAGCGATCGAATCGCGGTGATGAGCAACGGAAAAGTCGAACAAATCGGATCGCCGACTGAGATCTACGCGCACCCAGCCACCGTCTTTGTCGCCGGGTTCATCGGCCAAGCCAACTTGTGGCCCTGCACCGTCACGGATCGAGACGGTTCCCATGGGACCGTCTCTGCCCTCGGCACCACTGTCCCAGCGAATGTCTATTCATCGACAATCGTCTCGGGTCAAGCTGGCACGTTGATGGTGAGGCCGGAACGGCTAGCGATCTCGATGGCCAAACCCGACGGTGATCGGGCCTGCGTTGCAGGCACAGTCACTGACCTGACGTTCCAGGGTCCCGTAGTTCGACTCTTACTGGCAGCGGGTGATGGCACTCCCATTTTGGCTAACGTCGCACTTGATGCCGACCTGCCCCTCTTGCGACCGGGAGATTCAGTTTGGGCCACTTGGTCAGCCGACGCAGCCAGTGTTCTCCCGCCAGCGGCCGTTGCGGCCAACAGTCAACCTTGATGAAACACCGATTCGACGCATCAATATCTTGACCTAAGCACATCAACGCAGAGGAGCTAACCATGACGAATTCAAATCCCCTTGATCCTCGACAGTTGTCGCAGATCGCCGATCTGCGCACGTCACGGCGGCGCTTCATCAGTCGGGGTGCCTTAGTGCTTGGAGGGCTCGCCATCAGCCCGGCGATCCTCGCCGCATGCGGTGGCAGCAATTCGTCGAATTCTGCTGGATCGACCGCGACGACCACCGGCGGCGTCAGTCTCGAATCACTTCGGGGCTCGTCTGTTTCGATGTTCAACTGGCCGCTGTATATCGAAGCCGATGACCCCACGACGTCACCGACGTTGCTGGGGTTCACCGATAGCACCGGCATCAAGGTCGACTATCTATCAAACATCGACAGCAACGACGGCTTCTATACCAAGTATCAGCCCGACTTAGCTGCCGGAAACGGGATCGGAGCTGACCTCATCGTGCTCACGTCATGGGAGGCAGCCAGCATGATCGAGCAGGGATACATCGAGGCTTGGGACACAAACTTGTTCCCGAATAAGGCCAACGTGCTCGGCCCCGCAGCCAGTCCCGAATGGGACCCGGGCCGCACCCACAGCATCCCGTGGGTCTTAGGCCAAACCGGCATTGCGTATTGGCCATCAAAGGTCGGCGGAACCCTCAACAGCGTTGAATCCCTCTTTGATTCCAAGTTCAAAGGCAAGGTCACGATCCTTGACGAGATGCGCGATTCGGTTGGACTCACCATGCTCGGAATGGGAAATGATCCGACGACCGGACCGATCGACCAGGAACTCGCCGCAGTTGAAAAGATCAAGCGTGCTCGAGACGCGGGGCAGTTCCGCAACATCACTGGCAACAGTTACACCGAGGACCTTCAACTCGGCGATACCTGGATTGCCATGGCGTGGTCCGGTGATATCGCGAGCTTGAAAGCTGACAACCCCGATATGGCTAACAGCATCGAGTTTTTCATTCCCACCGAAGGCGGCATGCAGTTCACCGACACCGCAATGATCCCCGTTGGAGCCAAGAACCCGGCCGGGGCCACCGCGCTCATGAACTACATCTACGATCCCGCCATTGCCGGACCGCTCTATGAGGCCATCAACTACGTCTCCCCCGTGTCGGGTGCGATCGATTACATGTCTGAGGCGGCCAAGAAGAGCATCTATATCAACCCGGCCGAAGATTCGAAGCTCTATGAGTTCCGCATCCTTCCTCCGGACCAAAACGAGATTCTGAGCCGCGCCTTTACCGAGGCAACTCAGCAATAGCGCATGGCTGATTCGGAAGAAACCGGCTCCAAACCCAACAGGTGGCACACGCCCTACCTGCTTTTATTGCCGGGATTGGTCGCACTGGTCGTCTTCTTCGTTGTCCCGCTTTTTGCGATCGCCAAGCTGTCGCTCCAAAGCGGCGGACTGAGCAACTACCCCAACGTTCTGAACAAAAACTGGGAAGTGATTGTTCGCACGTTCGAATTTGCTGGCCTCGCCACAATCGGCGCCATCTTGATCGGCTATCCACTCGCGTATTTCATTGCCATGCGCGGCGGACGCTACAAAAATCTGTTGTTAGCGCTCGTCGTTCTGCCATTTTTCGTTACCTATTTGGTGCGAACCCTGGCATGGAAGATCTTGCTGTACGACGGTGGGCCGGCCGTCTCGATCTTGCACACGCTGCATGTGTTACCACCCGATCAAGGACTACTCGGAACCGACTTCGCCGTCGTCTTTGCACTGCTCTACAACTTCTTACCCTTCATGGTGCTACCCATCTACGTGAGTCTCGAAAAGCTTGATCGGCGCCTACTCGAAGCCGCGGCGGATCTGTACGCCAGTCCGCAACGAGCATTTCGAAAGGTCACGTTGCGGTTGTCATTGCCCGGTGTCTTTGCCGGCACGCTGCTCACCTTTATCCCTGCTTCGGGTGACTTCATCAACGCTGAACTCCTCGGGAGTGACCGTCAGACGATGATCGGCGTCATCATCGAGAAGAACTTTGGCAAGGAGTTTTTTCGACCTGAGCTCTCCGCACTCTCGTTCATGTTGATGGCGTTGATTTTGGTTGGCGTGCTGATCTACGCCAAGGTCCTCGGAACTGAAGAAATCGCCTGATGACTGCCCCCACGAGTGCCGACCGAGTGATTATCGGAGGATCTGGCCCTCCACCTTGGCTGCGAAGACTCGGTCGTTGGGCGCTGACAGCCGTTGCGGTTGGCACCCTGATCTATCTGTTCATTCCGATTGCGGTGGTCGTGTTGTTCTCGTTCAACGATCCGCTTGGAAAATACAACTACGTCTGGCACAAGTTCTCGTTCGCAGCATGGGCGGACCCGTTCAAATATCCCGAACTCGGGACTTCATTGCAGTACAGCTTCAAGGTTGCGATCTTGGTCACACTTACATCGGTGATCTTGGGGACACTCATCGCGATGGCCATGGTGAAGTACCGCTTCAAAGCCAAGGGCGTGGTCGGAACGTTGCTGATTTTGCCGCTAACCATGCCCGAAGTGGTCATGGGTTTTTCATTACTCACGTGGTTCGTCGCACTGAGTTGGTCACGCGGATTCATCACGATTGTCATTGCGCAGGTGATGTTCTCGATTAGTTACGTCGCGACCACCGTTCGTGCCCGCATCAGAGGTTTTGATTGGCGACTCGAAGAAGCGGCTCTTGACCTTGGGGCCAAGCCGCTTCGCGTCTTTTCCAAGATCACGTTTCCGTTGATCCTGCCGGGGATCATCGCTGCTGCATTGTTGACATTCGCGCTATCGCTAGACGATTTCGTGATCACCTATTTGAACTCGGGGATCGACCAGACCTACCCGATCCAGATTTGGACCATCAAGAAAAGCCGAATCCCCCCGCAAATCAATGTGTTTTCGACGTCAATCTTGATCGCCAGCATCGTGTTGGCATTGTTCGCCGTATGGCTCGGCGCGAGGCGATCGAAACGAACTGGACAACTAAATCCGTAGAAAAATCCATGTTTCGCGATGGATTTCGTTGCAAACGGTGCGATAATCACCTGAATCCGTGATTTCGACCCGTCTGGAGCACCCATCATGCGAACCGCCGCCGAGTTGCAGAACATGGCCGCCGCCCACCTGTGGGGTCAATTCTCACCCCTGAACCCTGACGCGGGCGAGAACCTCGAGATCATCGAACGCGGCGAAGGCTGCTACGTCTGGGATCAACACGGCCGGCGATATCTCGACGGCCTCAGCGGACTATTTGCCGTGCAGATTGGCCACGGTCGGACCGAACTTGCCCAAGCCGCGGCCAAACAAGCCGAGACATTGGCGTACTTCCCCCTCTGGACATACGCGCATCCGACCGCAATAGAACTGGCCGGAAAACTCGCTGAACTCGCTCCCGGTGATCTCAACCGAGTTTTTTTCACCACTGGCGGATCCGAAGCCGTCGAGTCAGCGTGGAAACTCGCTCGCCAATATTTCAAAACCATCGGCCAACCGAACCGCTACAAAGTGATCTCTCGTGACATCGCGTATCACGGAACATCAATGGGTGCGCTCGCCATTACTGGGATTCCAGCAATGCGCGCACCTTTCGAGCCGCTTGTTCCAGGCGCGTTCCATGTTGCGAACACCAACCGTTATCGCTGCGACCTGTGCTCGAATCAATCGGCATGCACATTGAGCTGTGCCGACGACATCGAACGCATGATTTTGCGGGAAGGACCCGAATCGGTCGCCGCGGTCTTCCTTGAACCGGTCCAAAACGGTGGCGGTTGCTTTACGCCACCCGATGGCTACTTCGAACGCGTGCGAGCCATTTGTGATCGCTACGGCATCTTGCTGATTTCCGATGAGGTCATTTGCGCGTTCGGTCGACTTGGCACGTGGTTCGGATGCGAACGCATTGGCTACCAACCCGACATGATCACCATGGCCAAGGGCATCACGTCGGGATACTCACCACTCGGTGGCGTCATGGTCAGCGACAAAATCGCGGCGCCATTTCTCGAATCGGGCAACACCTTTTTGCACGGCATCACGTTTGCCGGTCACCCAGTTAGTTGCGCAGTTGCCTTGGCCAACATCGACGTGATGGAACGGGAAAACGTGCTCGGCAACGTCCTCGCCCACGAAGCTGACTTCCGCGCCACGCTCGCCACGCTCGAGGACCTGCCGTGGGTCGGAGAAATCCGAGGCATGGGTTATTTCTTTGCCATTGAATTGGTAAAAGACAAAGCGACCAAAGCCCAATTTGCCGGGGATGAAGCCAACCGACTGTTACGGGTCTTGTTATCGCCACGTCTGCTCGAACTTGGACTCATCTGTCGCACTGACGATCGGGGGGACCCCATTATTCAGCTCTCGCCATCACTTATCGCGGGTCAAACCGAATTCGACGAGATCGTTCGCGTCATTCGCATCGCGCTCACCGAATCAATGGAGGCGTTATAGCCATGGCTGAACAATCGAACAGTTCTGCACTCGTGGTTGGAGTACCTCGCGAGATCAAGGCCGATGAACATCGTGTCGCCATCACACCTGATGGTGTGCGTGAAGTCGGCCAGTACGGCGTCACCGTGCTCATCGAAACTCAAGCCGGTGCCAACTCGAGTTTCCCCGACGACGATTATCGGCGAGCCGGAGCGGAGATCGTACAAACCGCATCCGAGATTTGGGAACGCTCAACGCTGATCTGCAAGGTGAAGGAACCGCAGCCAAGCGAGTTCGGCTATTTCCGGCCCGGTCTCGTCATTTTTACCTATCTACACCTCGCTGCGTATCCGACCGTGGCGGCCGCGCTGCTGTCCAGTGGAGTCACCGGTATCGCCTATGAGACGGTCACCATGGCAAATGGATCGTTACCGCTGCTCGCTCCAATGAGCGAGGTAGCGGGGCGGATGTCAGCTCAAATCGGAGCGCACTATCTCGAACGTCACAACGGGGGCCGCGGCGTACTCATGGGCGGAGCGCCCGGCGTCCGCCCAGCAAAAGTCGCGGTCCTCGGTGCCGGCAACGTCGGCTGGAACGCCGCGTGGATGTGCGCGGGCATGGAAGCCGAAGTTGACCTTCTCGATCGCAATGTCGATCGATTGCGATTCATCGATCAAATTCAGATGGGTCGAATCACCACACTGACCTCAAACCGCGGGCAGGTCGAACGTGTCGTCGCTGATGCCGACTTAGTCATTGGTGCCGTGCTGGTTCCCGGTGGACGAGCGCCGGTGGTGGTAACCGAAGACATGATTAAGTCGATGAAGCCCGGCGCGGTCGTCGTCGACATTGCCATCGATCAAGGTGGCTGTATCGAAACGTCGCATGAAACCAGTCATGCCGACCCAGTGTTCGAAGTTCATGGTGTCGTGCACTACGCGGTTGGAAACATGCCCGGCGCCGTGCCCTTCACGTCGACTTACGCTCTGACCAATGTGACGGTCCCCTACTTAGCCGAACTCGCTCGGCTCGGAGTAGCAGAGGCGACCCGACGCGACCCCGCGCTGGCGCTCGGACTCAACACGGTCGGAGGCGTGGTTACCAATGAAGCCGTCGCCGATGCCCTCGGATCACCATTCGTTCCGCCCGCCGACGTGTTCGGTTCACCATGACCACTCGGGCCGCCGGCTCGAAGCCGGGCAAGAAACCGCCGAGCCGAGGTCGGACTAGCCGCCCTCGCGACGTGCCAATTCCCACCCCGATCGATTCCATCGACAAGGCCATCATCCGCGAACTCCAAGTTGACGGACGCATGCCTTATGCAAAGCTCGGACCGTCAGTCGGACTTTCACAGGCTGCCGTCCGCCAACGGGTTCAACGCCTCATTGATAGTGGTGTCATGCAGGTCGTTGCAGTGACCGATCCACTTCGAATCGGTTTTACCTTGCAGGCGATGATCGGGATTCGCGCCGAAGGCGACCTGCGAGTGTTAGCTGAAAAACTTGGTGCAATTCCAGAAGTTGCTTATGTCGTGATCACTTCCGGGGGCTTTGATCTGCTGGCCGAAGTGCTGTGCGAAGGAACTACTGAGTTGTTTTCACTGCTCAACGAAGTCATTCGCGCCACGCCCGGCGTAACGAGCGCCGATGCCTTCACGTACCTCCATCTTGAAAAGCAGACCTATAGCTGGGGTACTCGCTAAGTAGCCAAGCCAATGATGGTCATTTAGCTATCAAACCCCACACCAAAGCGATCAAGGGTGCGCAGCCACAACCCGCGGCGGCCATCATGAGCATCAGCAGAAGCAATTGACCGACGCGTGAGGTTGATAGCTAACGAGCGGATTGGTTCTGGAGGAAACGGCAACGGCTTGCGAGTCACGAACTTCAAACGCGTGAGTTCAGTAGGCACGCCGCTCAACAAATCGAGTGCGACCCGAGCGCCAAACCTGCTCGCGGCCACACCGAGGCCCGTGTAGCCAACCGCATAAGCCACTCGGCCACGATGAGCGGTGCCCGCGGTCAGCGTGAACCTCGTCGTGGTCGCAATCGGGCCACCCCACCGGTGGGTGAAACGAACGTCGGCAAGCTGAGGGAACGTCTGAAAAAACTGCGTTGCGAGAAGCTGATGAGTTTCGTCGCGCTGCGCCAGCTCAGGACCAATCCCGTTGTTGCGGTAATAGACCGCGTCATAGCCGCCCCACAACACCCGATCGTCATGGGTTAGCCGGTAATAGTGAAACTGATTTGCAGCATCAGTCAGCCCTTGACGACCAGACCATCCAATTGCTGCAAGTTGCGTCGGTGTGAGTGGCTCGGTCATCAAGACGTAATCCCACACCGGCACCACTCGCGCTCGAATCGCGGGGACGAGGCCGGGGAATGCATTGGTCGCAAGGAGTACGTGCCTCGTGCGAGCGGTTCCACCGTCACAATGCACCAACATGACCGAGCCCCGGCGGTCTCGATTAATGCTCACCACTGGGGAGTGTTCGAATACTCGAACCCCGAGCGATTCTGCCGCATGCAAAAGGCCCCACGCGAGTCGAGCCGGGTCGACCAATGCGACTCCGTCTTGCGATGACATCGCGCCGTAATAGGTAGGTGAGTGCACGATGGACCGCGCCTCGGCGCCATCGAGGAACTGCACGCTCTCGCCAAATTTCTGACCTAACGCGACCGCTTCTTCGAGGTCGGGCACCTGCCACGGTGCGGTGGCAAAGGTCAGCTCGCCGGTTTGTTCAACATGCGCGTCGATGCGATATCGATCTAACGAGGTAAACAACGAATCGAAATTGGCCAAACCCAGTTCGTGGAGATGGTGTATTTCAGTCGGAAAATGCGCGACGCCATTGGCCAAACCATGGGTCAGCGATGCCGAAACGAATCCGCCATTTCGACCCGATGCGCCGGTGCCGATTCGATCGGCTTCAACCACGATGACATCGCGATCTGGATCGTCCTCCTTGGCTTGAATTGCCGCCCACAGACCGGTAAATCCGCCACCCACGATCACAAGATCGGTGTCGATCGAATCGCGCAGCGGCGGCTGAGCGATTGGTTGGCCCGGCTGATCAAGCCAGAACGATGTTCGCGACGCATCAGCAAGCGACTTGCTGACATCCTTGGTTGGGGCCGTCATCAGATCGGACGTCAGGCCATGTCGACGGTGGATTCAAGCGCCTCGCGTGCCGCCGACAAGCACAGATCGAGGTCGTCATCACCGATCATGAGCGGGGGGCAAAACGCGATTGCTGCTGTCCCGATAGGACGGGCAATAACGCCAAGGTTCAACATCTTGTCGCGCACGGCAACGGCGTTCACACCATCGAGCATCACCATCGACCAAATTGCTCCGACGCCACGGACTTCAGCGACCAGGCCATCGGTGGCCAACGCCCGCAAGCCATTGCCAAGTCGATCTGCGATGAGCGGCACGCGGTCAAAGAGGCGATCGGCCTGCAGAATGGCAAAATTGGCCAGCGCAGCCGCACACGCAGTGGGGTGACCGCTGTAGGTGTATCCATGGCGCAACAAATAGTCGCGATCGGATTCAAGAGCATTGCGCACCCTTGACCCGACAATGACGCCGCCAAGAGGTTGGTAACCCGAAGTAACCGCTTTCGCAAAAATGGTCAGGTCAGGAATGACGCCGTAATAGTCCGATGCGAACCAGGAACCGAGGCGACCAAAACCAGTAATCACCTCGTCAAAAATCAACAGCGCTCCCGACTCATCGCACAATCGACGCAGGCCTTGCAAATAGGCATCTGATGGGGGATAGACGCCACCAGCACCAATTACCGGTTCGGCAATTACCGCCGCGATCTCATCACCTCGAGTGGCAAAAAGTTGCTCGGCCGACGCCAAGTCATCATGTTCGATCTGTGCCGTATCGGCCAACAACGGACCCCAACCCTCACGATTCAGCGGCAGTCCCTGCACCGAAACTCCGCCGTAATTCACACCGTGGTACGCGTGACGCCGGTGCACCAGGACATGCCGACCACGTTCGCCCGTCCGATTCAATGTCAACCGAGCAAGCTTCAACGCGGTGTCCACCGCCTCGGAGCCCGACGAGGTCAGAAACACTCGGCTGTCAGGCATTGGGCATCGTTCGGCGATCGCTACAGATACTTCCTCGGCCGGCTCGTTAGTGAAAATATCGAAGGTGTTGTAATTCTCAAGCGTCCGCATCTGCGCGCTTACTGCATCAGCAATTTCGGCTCGGCCATGCCCAACATTGCAATACCAAAGGCTGGCCAACCCATCGACATATCGGCGCCCAGATTGGTCAAAGACTCCAGCGCCTTCACCGCGCACGATGGTGATGAAGTCTTCTGCCGCGGGTTTCGCAAACGGGTGCAGGAATGGACGAACAGCCATGGGCTTCCTTTAGAGGCACTGGTGAGCAGGGGCCGCCTTCAGTCTGCCTCAGCTCAGGCGCACACTGCGCCGTACGCTCAGTTCGATGAGCGCACACCGGTCCATCCCGTCGACTCCTCGAGCCACAGCACCAGGCACTCCACCAGTCACGCCCGAAGGGCGACCTACGCGCTGGGCGGCGGCCAGGAACACCGTCGCCGCACTCGCATTGCTATTCGTTGCCATGACCTTCGCCGCGTTTATGGGCAACCGTTGGTGGGTGTTCGACTTGTTCACCAGTTTTCGATCACAACTTGTGTGCATACTCACGGTCTTGGCCATCGCGCTCGCCGCGTTTCGCCGGTGGCGAATCTTGGTCATTACCGTTTTCGCCTTGATGCTCAATGTTGGTCAGGTCGCACCCTTGTTCGTCGCAACAGCGCCCGACCCAATTACAGGATCACCCACCCTTTCGATCGCTCACCTCAACCTGCAAAGTCGCAAAGGTTCCACCTCGGCAATCGTCGATTGGCTCGCAGCAAAGCCCGCAGATGTCGTCGTCATTTTCGATACCCCGCGCTCACTTGCCGATGCAGTATCCGGCGGGCTCTATGGCTATCGGATGATTTATCCACGCGTCACAAAGTCCGGGACAGATAAAAACGGTCAGACGACTGTCGCCTATGAACCACGAAGCGCCGAAGTCGTCGTCGTCACCAATCGAGATGACGTGACCGCAGACAAACCAACCGATGCCGATCTGCCCGGTTCAGTCGTGCAACTCCATGCATCCATCGGTCAGCAAACAGTATCCCTGCTTGGTTTGCACACCCGATCGCCAACGTCTCCAAACCGCTATATCCAACGCAATCGACAACTCGACGCGCTAACCGCGTGGATGCGCAGTGCATCCGAACCGGCAATCGCCTTCGGAGACTTCAACGTCACCTATTTTTCGCCTACTTTGCGGCGCGTCCTCGATCAATCCGGCTCCCATTCTTCGCAAATTGGGTTCGGCCTCCAACCCAGTTGGCCTTCGATCGCTGAAAAGGCCGGAATCGCCATTGACCAGTCGATCTACAAAGGGTCAATCACCCCCATTGACCGACGCCTCGGACCCAGTTTTGGTTCGCAGCACCACTCGCTGATCGTGACCTACGCCGAAGCGCGCTCCTAATTCGCGGCGTCGATCCGGGTTGACGGTGTATGCAGCGGCCCGCGCCAACGACTAGAACCTGTTTCATTCATGGAGTAGTTCGTCGGCTTCGGCTGGCACCTACACCGAATTCAAACTGAGGAGCACTTCGCTATGGACCAGCCATTCGACAACCCTGATCTGCCGCACCGATATCGCGACAAAGTGGTCTTGGTCACGGGTGCCGCGGCAGGTATCGGTCGCTCGAGTGCGCTACGACTCGCCGCAGAAGGCGCGTCGGTCTGGTGCGCCGACATCAACAGCGATGGAGCCGCGGCAACTGCGGCCGAGATCAATGATCATGGTGGAATCGCTCAGTTCAGCAAGGTCGATGTCACCGATCCAGCCGCGTGTGCATCGCTGATCGCTGATGTCGTAGCCAAATTCGGCGCACTCGACGTGCTGTGCAACATCGCCGGTATCGGTGGAATGGTTCACTTCGCTGATGAGACTCCCGAGAAGTTCCTCAAATTGTTCGCGGTGAACGCGGCCGGACCGTTCTATCTCAGTCAGGCCGCGCTGCCGCACCTACGGGAACGCAAAGGCAACATCATGAACTTGGCCTCGACCGCCGGCATTATCGGCCAGGCCTACGTCGCCGGATACGTCGCTTCAAAACACGCGTTGGTCGGGCTCACGCGAGCAATGGCGATCGAGCTGGGTCGCACTGGCATCCGCGTCAACGCAGTGTGTCCCGGCGGCGTGAATACCAACATCCTCAACGACTTCATGCCCCCTGAGGGCGCCAGCATGTCGCTGATCAGCCGCGCATTTTTGCTACGAGAAATGCAAGAGCCAGATTCGGTCGCGTCGATGATCGCCTACGTGTGCTCGGACGAGGCTTATTACGTCAATGGCGCAATCATGTCGATTGATGCCGGAACCACGACCGGGTAGTCAATCGGTTCGCTTCGCGTTGACGGCAACATCGGATTCGCGCGACGCCCATCCGTAAATTCCTTTTGCCATGAGCGATGTTTCGACCTGGCGTCGCTGCTGATAGATCGACGCTCGCGCCCGTTGGGCCCCGATGTCATCAGGGTCTGCTTGCGCGGCTAGCTCAATCAGATGACATGCCAACCGAAAGTCTTCCGCCTGCGCGAGATCGTTCGCCCGCGCTACGAGCACTTCGATCCCACCAGCCAATGATGCGGTCTCAACGGCGATTGATCGGTCCGATGGTGGCTTCAATCTCGCCGGGTTTCCGTCGTACCATCCGCCATAGGCTCGCCAAATATTTCTGACCACGAATTCGGGCTCGTCGTAGGTAGCTTGCAAATAAGGCTTAGCCAACAGATCGCCTGGCAATGTCACCGAGTGAATGATGTCATCGAGCGTCGAACCGGCATTCATCATCTCGAGCACCTGTCCAACTAACAGTTCGAGGGCCGTGGCTACGTCATTGATCACCACCTGAATCCGCTGTCGGCCATCGATAGGCAAGCCATGGGCTGGGAGCAACAACTCCGGTTCCAGCAATGCGATTTGTCGCAACGCCTGCGCCCACTCGAGCGGGTACCGCTGAACCTTTTGCGGATTGCCAGCATTGGGGAAAACCCACACCAGTAGATCGCCGACGCACACCGCTCGATGCGACGGAATCCACGTCCAAGTATGGTCATCGGTCTCACCGAGAGCATGGTGAAAGGCGAGTTCAAGATCGCCCACACGATGGGTCAGTTCGTCGCGGTAGGTGACGGTCGGTCGAACCCAATCCCGCGGAAACGACGCCGGCGAATCATCGCCACCGTCGGATGCCGACCCGCGCTTCGCGCTGGTGCCGAACTGTCGCTCGTTGATGACTGCGTTATAGCCATTGGTCAAGTCATAGCGATCAAATCGTCGCGCAACGTGATCATGGCCAATAACCGCTGGGCGTTGCCTTCCACGCTCTTGCGCGTCAGCAAGAAACGCCGACGCGCCGCCAACATGATCAATGTGTCCGTGGGTATAGACCAAGGTATTCACCGCGTCGGTACGCCAACCACGAACGGCCTTAACCATCGCCGGACCAAATACATCCAAGCTGGTGTCGAAAAGGACCAATCCGTCACCGGAATCAAAGGCGACAACGTGGGAGAACGATTCAACTACGGCGAGTCCGTCCGCGACCTCCGATAACTCAAAATTGATCCGGTTAGCCGAACCAAATCCGCCAGTGGATTGCTCCATGCCTTCATCGATGAACCGACGGGACAACGCCAATAAGTCTGCCAACTCAATACCTCTCGCCTGACCCGCGATCGATCATCTCGGGCAAGCAAACCTTAGAGGCTCAACCAGGTTGGCCAACGAACGAAAAGCGCTCAGCTACCGCGCTTTTGGCGATACATAGCTTGATCAGCACTTGTCAGCAGGCCATCAAAGGTCACCGAAGAGCCACTCGCTCGTTCCACACCAACGCTCGCCCCGATCTGCACATCTAGGTTGTCGATCACCATCGGCTTTCCGATCGACCGTTTGATACGCCGCACGACCTCACCAACTTCAGCCTCCGGCAGTCCCTCGCAAAAGGCCACAAACTCGTCGCCACCAAGCCTCGCAACAGTGTCAATGCTTCGCACGACCTTACGCAGTCGTTCGGCAACTTCAATCAGAACTTGGTCGCCTACCGCATGACCAAAGGTGTCATTCACCGACTTGAAGTCGTCAAGATCAATGAAGAACACCGAAACTTCGGCACCGCCGTCGCGGGCACGGCCACATGCTTGTTCAAGTCGTTCTTCCAGGACCGCCCGATTTGGGAGTCCAGTGAGGCCGTCAAGGGTGGCTTGGCGCACGAGTTCTGACTCGGCTCGCCTCCGATCAGTCACATCATCGATCGTTGCAATCCATCCTGTTGGCGCGTCGTTTGGCCCCAACGGAACAATGCGCGCACTCGCCCATCGAGTTAGTCCAACCGTTTGAATGCGGAACATGACCTGGCGCGACCGGCCAGTCATGATCACGTCTTGAATGGCGACCAGCACATTGTGGCGGTCATCGACATGAACCAGTCGCTCCCAACCGCGACCCAGCAGATCATCAGTCGGGCAGTTAAAAATCTCCTCGGCCGCTGCGTTACTGAACACCACCCAACTACGCGCATCGGCCGACAAAACCCCGAGAGGAAGAGCTTCGGCGAGCGACAGAAAACTTTGGCCGTCAGCAACACCAACCGTTGACCCATCACAAGGGTCATCGGTGATGTCTCGAATACGCAGGACTGCACCATCGCCGAGTACTTCGTCGGCTACCGAAAAAACCGTGACGGCAAGGCGACGCCACGAGCGGTCAGCATGGCGAGCTCGAATGGTCAATTGATCCCGGAAGCTCGGTACAACTCGGACCGTTTCGATGAGTGCAAACACCGTCGGTAGGTCGTCGGGATGCAAAAATTCCGCCACATGATTGACGGCATGACCGACCGAGTGACCAAGAATGAATGACTCTGAACCTGACATGACCACGCCATCTCGAGTCACCATGAGCAGCGTCTCGGATCCGTACTGGCGAAGTGCTCGCTGCGCATCGTTCGCACTCGATGGAACCACCGGGAATGCTCGCTGCTCGAGATCGGTCATGCAGAACCTCTTCCGATGAGTGAGTGCGCCTTGGTTGGCAGGTGCCATTCGCGCACTTCTGCATGATTCTTCGACCGATTATTGACCGGCCTTCATAGGTCGCTTGGACCGTTTTGCAGTCCCGATGCGGTGAACTAGCGGGCGAAAACCGCCTTAGCGGCCAAACATCGCCAGCCACTCTTGTTCGTTTTGGGGTTTGAAGACGTAGTTCCACTTTCGGGTGTCGCCCATCGTGGCTGATGACTCCGCCGAATACAGGTGCCCGGGGAAAAGCACGGCGTCGTCGGGGACGTGAGCCAGTTTTTGAGTCAGGCTCTCGTACAACAAACTTGCATCGCCACCGGGCAGATCAGTGCGGCCGCAGCCTTCAAGAAACAGCGTGTCGCCGGCGACCAGTCGGTTGTCCACTAAAAAACATTGACTGCCTGGCGTGTGGCCTGGCGTATGGATGAGCTGAATCGGGATTTCGCCAACCATTACGACGTCACCACTGCGGTGTTCAACTAAATCCGCAGGAGTCACTTCAGTGACCCGCTGAACCCACACTGATTCATCGGCCTGAACATGCACCGGAACCGGTGCCAACTCGAGAAGTTCGCGCACTCCCTCGATGCCGTGGCCCATCATGTCGCCACCAACGTGATCGGGGTGATAGTGGGTGGCCAATGCACCGGTAAGGCGCATGCCGTCGGCGGCAACAACATCAAGGATGCCGGAAATGTCGTACGCCGGATCGATCACCACCGCTTCACCGGTCTCTCGGTCTCCGATCAGATACACGAAATTGACCATCTGGCGAGCGACTGGATTCGTTCGCGCGATGTCGCGCCCCGTGAGGAGTTGACGGAAGTAGATGCGGTCAGCCATCGCAGCATCGTAGATACTCAGATGACCCCAAGCGTGACGACAGCCAATGCACGTCGCCGATAGCGTAGGTATTCATGCGCAGCTACACCGTGGTCGGACTCGGAGCAATCGGTGGGTATTACGGGGCACAGCTCCATCAAGCTGGCCATGCCGTGCGCTTCTTGGCCCGAAGTGATGCCGCCTTTACCAAAGAGCACGGCTTGCGGGTTGATTCTCCCAAGGGCGATGCAATGCTGACAGTCGAGGTTTACGACGACGCCCGCGACATTCCTCCCAGCGACACCATCATCGTGGCCACCAAGACCACGACAAATCCTCACATCGCCGAGTTGGTTCACCAGCTTGTCGATGCATCTGCGAATACCCCATCGGTGCTGGTCATGCAGAACGGATTGGGAGTCGAAGCGGTATTCGCCGAAGCCGCTCCGGCATCAGCGGTCATGGGAGCAATGTGTTTCATTTGTTGTCACAAAGTTGGGCCTGGCTACTTGCGACACCTCGATTACGGCGCAGTAACAGTTGGCGAGTACACCGCTGATGGACATCCAGCGGGCCACACCGAAGCAGTCGAATCGGTTGTAAGTGACTTCGTCGAGGCAGGGGTGAGCGCATCGTCGGTTAGCGATCTCGAAACTGGTCGATGGCAAAAACTTGTTTGGAACATGCCATTCAATGGACTATCCGTTGTCTATGACGCGCTTACCGATGAACTGGTACGCGACCCAGCTATTCGAGCGCGAGCCGCAAGCATCATGGGAGAGGTAGTTGCTGCTGCTGATGCGTGCGGGCGCGGTTTCGACCCGCAATTTGCCGATCGCATGCTCAGCAATACCGACCTCATGACCCCCTACTTGCCGAGCATGAAGATCGATCACGATGCCGGCCGCCCACTTGAACTGAACGCTATTTATGCCGAGCCAATCGCCCAAGGTCGCGCGGCCGGAGTCCCCATGCACGAATGTGCGGCATTGTTGGCCGAACTGCGCGATCTTGACGCTCCTCGTCCAAGTTCGAAACGGTAATACTTCAACGATGGCGGCCACCGCTTCTCCCGCAACGATGGTGCCGGACGCATCTCTGCTCCCCAACGTGTTGCCAACTCATCGTCTCCAGGCATCCGGCATGCCAGTGCCGCTGGTTCGGGAGTCTCTGCGCCACATTCCTAACGGACGAAACCTGTTGAATGTTGCGGGCGTTTGGCTGCAATCATTTGGCGTCATTGCGGCCGCGACCTGGGTCAACCAACCCGTTGGATGGCTAATCGCGTTCGCGTTGATGGGTCGGGCATTCGCTCTTTACGCGATTCTCGGCCATGAGGCGGCTCATCGGCTGCTGTTTTCGAATCGAAAGTTCAATGATGTCATCGGGCGTTGGGGGCTGTCCTATCCGGCATTTGTTCCATTCGATCTCTATCGCCGCAGCCACATGAGTCACCATAAAGACGAGATGGGCCCGGCCGAACCCGATCTCAACTTGTATGTCGGCTACCCAATTTCGCGTGCATCGATGACTCGCAAGTTGCGACGCGACGCTTTTGGTAACTCTGGTTGGAAAAGTTTGAAAGGGTTGCTTCTCGCGCTGAAAAGTCCGGTCGGCAAAGGCATCGCTATCCGCATTCTCGGCGTGCAGTTGGTCATAGCCGTCGCACTCACAATTGGAACTCGGCACTGGTGGGCCTATCCCGTGCTGTGGCTCGCTCCGTGGATGACTATTTGGCGTGTGATTAATCGACTTCGGGCGATTGCCGAGCATGGGGGAATGATCCAGTCAAAGGATCGGCGCCTCACTACCCATGTTGTTCGTCAGTCGTGGATTGCGCGGTTTTGGATGGTTCCGTTCAACACCGGATGGCATCTCGCGCACCACGTGGATATGGGCGTGCCGTTCCGCAACTTGCCCCAACTGCACCGCGAGTTGACCCAGAGCGGTTGGGTAATCGATGAACTCGAATATCGCTCGTATCGGGATCTGTGGCGCGCGCTCGCCGCAGGTTGACTACTGCTCAGTGTTCGTGCGGATGATCATGTGAGTGGTCATGTGAATGGTCCTCACTGCGCCACGCATCTTGCGCACGATCCCGCACAATCCGCAGCGGCACGCCCAACTCGCGTGCTGCTTGCACCGCATCATCGTGTTCGACTTTGACCCGGCCAGGACTTACTTTGACCCCTATCGCGAAACCATCAACGTCAACGGTTGCATCGGTTCGCGCTTGTGGCCATCGGGTCAGCGTCTGACCACGAACTCCGAGCGACCCAGTTTCGCGGGTGAGCACGCCGGCAATCTGGCCCGCGAGCGCACTATCGGCAAGCGCGCTCACCGTATAGGCGGGTCGGCCCTTTTTCATCACGATGGGGGTCACCCATGCGTCATGGGCTCCCGCTCGCAACAACTCGGCAATTGCGTGAGCGATGGTTTCGCCGGTCGCATCGTCAACATTGACCTCAAGCAACATGACGGGTTGGCCAACGCTGAGATTTGCTGCCCGCTGGCCAATCACTACCTGCGTGAGATTCGGACGGTCGGTAAAATCGGCTGTCCCGGCACCAAAACCGCTCCGGCTAATCGTCATTGCTGGCATGGTTCCCCAATTGGTGACTAATGCCGCCAACAATGCTGCACCGGTCGGCGTCGTCAATTCTGCTGCTACATCAACCTGATAGGTCGGGGCGCCACGCAACAACTCAACGACCGCGGGGGCAGGTAGCGGCAGCAATCCATGCGCGCTCCGAACCATGCCAACGCCATTGGCAACCGCGCTCGCGCACACCTCGTCGACACCGAGTATCTCGAGGGCCGCGCACGTCCCCACCACATCGATAATGGCGTCAATCCCACCAACTTCATGAAAGTGGACCGTCTCGGGTTCTTGGCGATGTAAATGCCCTTCAGCTTGGGCAAGGGCTTGAAAGGTGGCGAGGACTCGCTGTTCGATGCGGTGAGGTAGTTGCGCCTGTCGCACGATGTCAATGAGGTTCGCCGCCGTTCGCACAACCGAATTCGGTTCGCCATAGACATGGACTTTGGTTCCGCCGATTCCCGAACGCAGGACCGGCTCGGCGTCAAGTTGCCAACCATTGATCGGGAGTCGTTGGCATAAGGCGCGAACCTCGTCGATGTCGGCACCGGCATCAATCAGTGACGCCATCGCCATGTCGCCCGCGATGCCCGAAAAGCAATGAAACCAAGCGACGGTTCGACCATCAGCGCTGGATGGATCAGGCACGTTCAACCTCGGCATCGATGCGCACCGGAAAGAGGCGAGCGAGCGCGCAGGCGGCGCCAAATCCATTGTCGATACCAACCACGGTGATGCCCGAAGCACACGATGCCAACATCGAGAGCAACGCGGTAACGCCGTTGAGTCCAGCTCCGTATCCGACACTGGTCGGAACCGCAATGACCGGTGCTCCCGTGAGGCCACCGACGACGCTCGCGAGCGCGCCTTCCATCCCTGCCACGACCACAACCCCGTCGGCTGACGCGAGTTCATCGGCAGCATCCAAGATTCGGTGAAGTCCGGCAACACCTACGTCGGTGATTCGCAATGGCCGAAACCCGTATGCCTCAAGAACGGTTGCACATTCATCGGCGACCGGGAGGTCAGCAGTACCGGCAGTAATCACAACGATGCGTTCGAGTCGTTCCGCGCCAGGTCGCCAAATCAGCGTAGAACCCGAGTGTTCTCCGCCTGGGTTTGCCGCGAGTGCCGCTTCGGCTTGGTGATCATTGGCGCGAGTTACCAAGACTGTCGTAGTTGTCTCCGCGGCAAGCAACTCGCCGACTATGGCAGACACCTGAGCCGCTTGTTTGCCTGGCGCATAGACCGCCTCGGCCATTCCTTGGCGCAAGACCCGATGATGGTCCACGCGAGCGAACCCCAAGTCGGCGTAGGGCAAACGGCGCAAACGCGCTACGGCGTCATCGGCGTCGACCGAGCCATCTTGCACTGATTTCAGTAACTGTCGAAGGGTCGCTTCGTCCACTTCACTATCCTGACCGTTTGTGAACGCCTCCGCCGAATCTTCAAACACTACTTCCGCGAAATCTGCCAACCCTTCGGACCTGCGAGTTGGGTACTTTGGGCCTCGCGGCACATTCACCGAACAGGCGCTTCATACCCAAGATGACCTTGTCGCCGGGCAGGTCGTGGCTTATCCATCGATTCCTGATGTTCTCGCCGCCGCCGAGTCCGGGGAAGTCGACGTTGGATTCGCACCAATTGAAAATGCCATTGAAGGATCGGTAAACGTCACTATCGACACATTGGCCTTCGAAGCAGACCTGCTGATTCAACGGGAGGTCGTCATCCCGATCAGTCTGAGTCTCATGGTCGTTCCCGGCGTGCGGATCGACGAACTCACCACCATTGTCTCGTATCCACATGCCATTGCGCAGTGTCGACGTTTCATCGCCGAATCGCTTCCAGCGGGCGTCGCGAGTCTGCCCGCGAACTCGACCGCGGATGCGGCACGGATGCTCGCAGAATCAGGTGACCGGCACACCGCAGCGATCGGACCAGATCGGGCCGCTGAGGTCTATGGCCTCGAAGTCGTCGCGGTCGACATCGAGGACCACCCCGAAAACGAAACCCGTTTCGTCGCGTTGGCTCGAGCAGGAATCCCGGCGGCGACCGGTCACGACAAGTCGTCAATCGTGGTTTTCCAGCGAGCGGATTCGCCTGGCTCGTTATTGGCAATTCTTCAGGAGTTCGCGGCACGAGCGATCAACTTGGTCAAACTCGAATCACGTCCAACCCGGCGCGGTCTGGGTGACTATTGCTTCTTGATTGATCTTGAGGGTCACGTGAGTGATGAACTCGTCGCTGACTGCCTTCGCGATCTTCAAAGCAAGCATGACGTGAAGTTCCTCGGTTCATACCCAGCCGCAGGTGCACATGGCGATGCAGTGCGTCGAGAAGCCGATGTTGCGTGGCGACAAGCCGATGCGTGGCTCACTGAATTGCGTTCGCAAATCGCATCGGATTGAGACCCGACCAATCGCGCCCGCAACGGCACTAACCTCACAGTTCGGTGCTTATGAAACTCGACGTGTCGAGCGCAATAAGTTGCTCGGAGGGATGGCAGAGCGGACGAATGCGACGGTCTTGAAAACCGTTGAGGGGAAACTCTCCGGGGGTTCGAATCCCCCTCCCTCCGCAGTGTGTACGATTCTCCGCGCTGGAGAGGTGCCGGAGTCCGGTTGATCGGGCCTCCCTGCTAAGGAGGTGATGGGGTAACCCCCTATCCGTGGGTTCGAATCCCACCCTCTCCGCAACGGTCGGGGTCCTGCCGGTGGCAGGGCCCCGATGCCGTTTCCACCAGCGGGTGCGGGGCCACGATGAACCTCAGCACTCGAGTGTGTCTTATGTCACACAACGAAATGTTGCATTTTCGTTACGAATGCGACGAAAGTGTGACCATGAAATCGTGGATAACCCGCATTGTCGCCATATTTGCCATCACACTCATCGCATCAGCGTGCTCGCCGCAGGAGATGAAAGATTTTTATCAAGCCATCGGCATCACCAAGAGCGACGCTCAAATTGCGCTCGATGCCCAAGCCGTCACCGACTATGTCAACTCGCAAACCGCGCTTGACCGATTCGACTACGCGCTCTCTGATGCCGCCCTCGGCCGGCTTCGGGCGTGCGAATCTGGCGGAAACTACGCAGCGATTAGCGCGAGCGGCACCTACCGTGGCGCTTATCAGTTCAGCCGCAGCACCTGGAATGGCGTCGCACGAGCCAACTTCCCGCAGTACGACGGGGTTGACCCGGCAGCCGCTGCTCCGGCCGTGCAAGACGCCTTCACTCGGGCGCTCTACGCGCAACTCGGAGCCAAACCATGGCCCGTTTGCGGCAAGCGCATCTGACGCCCCCACATGACTGGCGCGGCGTCGCCACATTGGCCAGTTGAACAACCCATTCCAAGCGAGTGGAGTAGCTGATGCCGTCGGTCCACACCGCCGGCATTCGGCGTTTTCGGCCCCAACCCCGACGGCGTTCATTCTGCGCCTTTGGCCGCAAGCGGTCGGTGTCCTACAATCAAGTCGCTTCACCTAGCGCTCGTAGCTCAATTGGATAGAGCATCTGACTACGGATCAGAAGGTTGGGGGTTCGAGTCCCTCCGAGCGCGCTGAGTAGGTCTTGGATAAGAGATAGCGCCCTCCAAACGCGCCTTCAGCGTCCGCAATCGCTAGCGAACTGTTGGCATGGTGGTCCTTGTGATGACCACCATCAAGGGTCCAGGACAACTCCTCATCACGCCAAAAAGTCTTCTGACCCCAGATCCGTCGCTCCGCTTTCGATCGCGTCGCAGATCACGCGCGCGACGACCGCCGTCTCTAATCCGTCACCCATCTTCGGAGCGGCGCCTGCGATCGCCCGACCGGCAAGCCCGGTTTCGGTGTGCGGTGGTCGGGCGTCAAGCACTCGCAAGCCTTTTCGTCGCGCTTCACGAGCGAGCCCTTCGTCGAATGCGCGCACCGCAGCCTTTGACGCTCCATAAGCCACCATGCCGGGCAGGTTCTTTTCCGCAATGACACCGGAAATGTTAACGATCACGCCGCCGGTGGAAAGCGTGTTCATCGCTTCGGTAGCAATCATGATGGGAATGAACGTATTGGTCATGAACAGGTCTTCCATCACGTCGGTTGACAGCGTCGCGACGTCGCCGAAGGCCACGACACCAACGGCGTTGACCACAGCATCAAGCTTCCCGTGATGCTCAACCGCAGTTCGCATCGCCGCTGCGCAAGCATCGGGCGATCGCAGATCAAGCGCCACCCGCGGGCCATCGACCGTGAGCTGGTCAAGCCGTTGCTGGTCGCGCCCCACCAAGGTGAGAGCGGCATTACGTGCGCCAAGTTCCTCGCCGAGGGCCCGGCCAAGTCCCCCGGTGGCGCCCAGCAAGAGAACCGATGCACCGTTGAGTGTTGTGCTTGTCATAACTCGATTTCTACCGCATCACTAGTCGTTTGCTCTGATGCAGTGGCGCATCGGCGACTGGCTCCCCAGCGCTGCGCCCAGAAAATCCACAGCGAAATCAGGCGATACATGGACCGTGCACGTTGCCGGCGAGACCAACGATCTCAAAGGTGGTGCTCACCGGAATGGCGAGCGGTGTGATTGGTGCACAATCGTCTGCGGCCATGAGAATCCGCCGCGGTTGCGCCCGACGCCCGGACGTAAGCGGACAGCAGCGGAGTGGTCGTGGCTACAGAACGCAGATCAGGGTCGTTTGTCAGCCGACGGCTGGCTTTGCGCCACCATCCATGCCAACCAGATGAAGACGAACTGGAACGGCAGTCGAGCCCACGAGAGAAACTGTTCACCGAACGACCGGTCGCGCCAATCCCACGTCATGTAGAGGTTGGCGGGGTAGACCGCAATGAGCAGCACGATCGCGGCAAGCGAACCAATTCGCCGGGTGCGCGGCACAAGGATAAGCGGGCCGATGACGAGTTCCGCGACCCCACTTGCATAGGTCCAGAATCGTTCTGAAGGCCAAAGCCATGACGGAACGATCGCGTCGAAGAAACTTGGATTCGCAAAGTGCATGACGCCGGCCATGGTGAAGAAGAGCCCTAGGCCGATCGCAATGGCGTTCCACAACCGAGGCCTGCCCGGAGCATGACCATGGGTGACGAATCGAGCGCGATGAACGGTTCCGATTGGTCGATGCTCGTCAGATCTTGGCTCCGGCATGGCGAAATCGTAAGACCGAGACCCCTGCCCGGACGCACCGGGGACGAGATTGGGCAGGCGCAACCGTTAGTGGGTACTCCGCCAATGGCATCTCCGACTAAGGGTCACTGAATAGAGTCGCTTAGCGTGGCAATGTTCTGCTAGCCAGCAGATCTGAAAGGACCGTCCGTGAAGCCTGAAACAGTTCTCAAAGCCACATTTATTTTCGCTGCGTTTGCCAGCTTTGTCGCAAGTGTGTCGATCTACTTCGCCGCAGGGGATAACATTCTCGGTCGATTGAATGGCATTTACGTTGGCGTCTGGGTTCCTTCAATCCTGGCCCTTGGCGTATTCGTGCTCAGTAGCTCTGGCCGAAAGAAGGAATCATGACCGAGACCGCACTCCTCATCTTTGGTGGCGTGGTGTCGCTCATCGTTTTTCTCGGAGTGTTCATCTACGGAATGATGAGTTTTGGTCGATGGTCTGAGCGCGACACCAACGCCTGAGTCGGAGCGCTCCCAAAAAGAAGCAGCAACCTCTGAACCTGGTGTAGTTCCGGGACCAGCTCGACAAGCAACTACCGCAAAAATAAAAGAGCCCATCGCTGCCGCTGATACCCGGCTTGCCATGGCATAACCCTACGACGTATCCGCTCCGCCACTGCTCAGCCACAGTCTTGGGACACTGTGCATCGTGTTGACCCAATAGTTCGGGGCAACCCCTTGCAATATGGGGCTTTCAACAAGCCGAGTCGACCTCTAGCAGTACCTAAGGATCAGAAGGTTGGGGGTTCGAGTCCCTCCGAGCGCGCTGAGTAGGTCTTGATTGTCACCGTTGTCAGGCCTGTTGCAGGTCGGTGGCCGAACGCACGCCACTCGGTGGCAATACTAGAGAAATGTCCCCCGTAACTGACCAAGCATCAATCGAGCCCGCTGATCCACCCCAACCCGAGAAGCGTCGGGTCTTAGGTTTCACGCCCCGGACTCTGATCATTGTTGGGGTGATCGTGGCCGCAATCATGATCGGTGAATATCTTTGGCTGTTTTCGCCAACTTCATCGACTAGTCAAACGACGGCATCGCAAAGTCAAGACGCTGGCAGCAGCGATAACGCGGCGAACGAACCAAGTGCAGGTGGCGAAAGCGCGAGCAGCGAAACCACCGCGCCAACCGCGGCGACAACTTCGGTCACGACCCGAGCGACAGCCATCATTCGGTCTGGCCCGTCCAAGACCGCCAGTGACCTTGGAACAATCCCGAAAGGGACTTCTATCGTGATCGTTTGCGTGACAACCGGCGAACAAGTCAAAGGCGCTACCAGCACCGACAGTCGCTGGAACAAAGTTATCTACGGATCAATTACCGGATACGTCAGCAACACATTGATTGCGACCGGAACCGCCACCACCTTGCCGAACACGAGCCCGTCCTGCTGAGTTGATGAACTCAACGCAGCAGGACGAACCCAAGTTATTCAGGCTGTTTGATCAGGCTGTTTGATCAGGCTGTTTGATCAGGCTGGTGTGGCGGTCTTGGCAGCTGATGCTGCGCTGGTACCCGAGCCGTTCGTCGCTTTGACCGAGCAGGAGTAGAGCTTGGCCGAGCTAAGACCGGTGACGGTCACTGAGGTCAAGGTGCTTGAAGCCGTCACTGGCGTAACAGCACCGGTCACTGTTGAGGTGCAAGTGGCGGTGTAGCCGGTCACAACCGAACCAACCGGTGCAACCCATGACAGTGCCACGCTCGCAACTCCAGCAACCGCAGCCAACGCCGTCGGAGCAGTAGGAACCGCCACCGGGGTAATCGCTTGGCCAGCGCTGCTCGTTCCGGTACCAACCACATTCTTCGCCGCGACCGAGCAGGTGTAGGACTGATTGTTGGTCAGGCCGGTCAATGTCGCAGTTCGAGCCGTCGCAGCCGCATTGGCCGTCACGACCGCTGAGGTCACGCTATTGACGCAAGTTGCGGTGTAGCCAGTTATCGCACTGCCGCCAGTCGAGGCGGGAATATCCCATGTGACTGATGCAGATGCTGCTTTGGGTGTCCAGGCAACCGTTGTTGCGGCGCTTGGCGTGGTCGCAGGGGTCACCGCAGCCGAAGCCTTCGATGCCAGCGAAGTACCCGCCCCGTTCGTCGCCGTCACGGTGAAGGTGTAGCCGCCACCGTTGACCAATCCGGAAATCGTGCACGACAAGACTGGAAGCACCGGCGAGCAGTTGAACCCTCCGGGTGACGAAGTCACCGTGTAACTCGAGATCGATGAGCCACCATCTGAAACTGGTGCGACCCAAGCAACCGTCACTTGGGTGTCTCCGCGTGTTCCGACCACTGCGGTCGGCGCACCGGCAACAGTGATTGGCGTAGTTACATTCGAAACATCCGACCATGCACCAGCGCCCACCGCATTCGTTGCAGCGACGGTGAAGGTATATGCGGTGCCGTTGGTCAGTGCCTTGACCACGCAGGTCAGTGCAGTTGTCGTGACACAGGTAGCGGCGCCTGGCGATGACAACACCGTGTAATTGGTGATCGCAGTTCCACCGTTGTTGGCCGGAGCCGACCAGGTGACTGTCGCTTGAGTATTTCCAGCAACCGCGGTCACGGCAGTAGCAACACCAGGAATCGTGGCGGGGATAACCGCAGCTGAGGCCTTCGATGCCAGCGAGTTACCAGCATTGTTGGTTGCGACAACCGTGAAGGTGTAAGCCGTTCCATTGGTCAGGCCAGTCACCGAGCAAGTGGTCGATGGGAGGATCGGCGAGCAACCCAAACCGGCCGGGCTCGACGTCACCGTGTAACCCGTAAGGGCGGTGCCACCGTTGCCGACCGAAGCGGACCAGGAAACCGTCGCCTGCGAATCGCCACGCACCGCAGTTACCGTCGTCGGTGCTGCTGGCGTCACGTCAGGCGTCACGATTGCACCGGTATCGGTTCCCGAATCAGCGCTCGACACAATCGGCCCTGAGCCGAGTGCGTTGGTTGCCACGACGCTAAATCGATACGCCGTACCATTCGTCAGCGCTTTCACAACACACGACAGCGCGGTCGTCGTCACACAGGTCTTGCCTTCTGGCGATGACGTAACGGTGTATCCCGTGATCGGTGAGCCGCCAGTCGAGGGAGCCAACCAGCTCACGGTTGCCTGGGCATTTCCGGCCACCACTGCTAGGCCACTAGGAGCGCCTGGCGTTGTCGCCGGGGTCACCGCAATCGATGCCCGGGACACAACCGAATTGCCAGCTGAGTTCGTGGCAATTGCCGTGAAGGTATAAGGCGTGCCGTTCGTCAAACCTGTCACCGTGCACGTGACCTCAGTCGCTGTCGCACAGGTCTTGACCTCAGGCGAAGACGACACGGTGTAACCAGTGACCGCAGTACCACCATTTGCTGTCGGCGCAGTCCAAGCGACGGTCACTTGACTATCACCACGAGTACCAACCAAACCTGTTGGTGTACCAGGAACGATATTGGGTGCCACTGCGGTTGATGGGTCCGATACCGAACCAGATCCAACCGCATTGGTTGCAACGACGGTGAAGGTATAGCTCTCACCGTTGGTGAGACCCGACACGGTGCAGGTCAATGTCGAGGTACTGCAGGTAGTCGCTCCTGGCGATGACGTCACCGTGTAATTGGTGATCGCAGTTCCACCGTTGTTGGCCGGAGCCGACCAGGTGACTGTCGATTGAGTATTTCCAGCAACCGCGGTCACTGCAGTAGCAACACCAGGAATCGTGGCGGGGATAACCGCAGCTGAGGCCTTCGATGCCAGCGAGTTACCAGCATTGTTGGTTGCGACAACCGTGAAGGTGTAAGCCGTTCCATTGGTCAGGCCAGTCACCGAGCAAGTGGTCGATGGGAGGATCGGCGAGCAACCCAAACCGGCCGGGCTCGACGTCACCGTGTAACCCGTAAGGGCGGTGCCACCGTTGCCGACCGAAGCGGACCAGGAAACCGTCGCCTGCGAATCGCCACGCACCGCAGTTACCGCAGTTGGCGCGGTTGGCACGACATCCGGCGTCACCGCGTTTGACGGTTCAGATTCTTGACCGGACCCAACGGCGCTCGAAGCCAGGACCGTGAAGGTGTAGGCCGTTCCATTGGTCAAACCAGACACGGTGCAGGTGAGCGCCACTGTCGTGAAGCAGGTCTTGCCTTCAGGAGAGGAGGTAACCCGATAGCCAGTGATCGGTGAACCACCGCTATAGGCAGCACTCCACGCAATAGTGACCGAGTTATTTCCGCTCGCTCCGGTGACATTTGTCGCCGAACCAGGCAGCGCTGCCGGCGTCGCCGCCGAAGATGCACCTGACGGTGGCGATTGGCCCTGCGCATTTTCGGCCTTCACCGTAAAGGTGTATGCCGTTCCATTGGCCAAGCCAGTCACCAGGCAAGATGTGGCTGGAAGGGTCGGCGAACAGGTGAAGCCGCCTGGGGAAGAAGTCGCGGTGTAAGCGGTGATTGCACTTCCACCGGTATTCACCGGTGCGGTCCAAGCGACGGAGATCTGGCGATCGCCGCGCAAGGCAAGGACTGACACCGGGGCGGCGGGGACTGTTAGGGGAGTAACCGAAGTCGATGGAGCAGACACGGGGCTCGCGCCGACCAGATTGTTCGCCACGACGGTGAATGTGTAGGCCGTGCCATTCGTCAAGCCCGTCACCGTGCAGGTAAGCCCAGTCGTTGCCTTGCACAATTTCGATTCAGGCGTCGATGTCACCACGTAATTTGTTACCGATGAGCCGCCGTTGCTTGCCGGCGCTTCCCAGGTAACTGCAGCTTGTCCAGGTGCGGCAATCGCCGACACCGCACTCGGAGCGGTTGGAACCGACGACGTAACCGCTGACTTCGTAATCGATGGGCCAGTACCAACTTCGTTGATCGCCGCCAACACACAGCTGTAAGTGGTTCCGTTATCAAGGCCAGTCACAACGACCGGAGACACGATCGAATCAGGCACCGTGGCCGATACCGATACGCCGTTTACCAAGTGGCTACAAGTCAACGCATAACCCGTAACTGCGGTGCTGCCATTGGCAACCGGCGGGGACCAAGTCATGGTCACCTGACCGTCTCCAGGCGTCAACGCGACCGTCGAAGGAGCGGCCGGGACCTTGTTCGCCAAGATGGTTTGCGGAGTTGAAGTTGGACCTGAGTGAACGCCGTTGTAGGCGCGAACGGCACAGCCGTATGCCTCTCCGGCCACGAGTGCACCGACGGTCTGATTCAAGCTCGATACGTCGGTTGAAACCGATGTCCGCTGCCGACTCGACGAGGTACAAATCGCTTGGTACGAGTAGATCGGGTTGCCACCGTCATCAGACGGTGCGATGTAAGCCAGAGTCGCACTGCCATTGCCCGGTGTCACCGAAACCAACGCCGGCGCACTCGGAGAGCCAACTGGCTTAACCGCAGCCGACGCATCGGAATCAGGGCCAGTGCCAGCAATATTGGTTGCCGTCACGGTGAACGAATAGAAGGTGCCATTGGTGAGTCCGACAACGTCACAGGACGTCGAGGCCGACGTACACGTGAAACTGCCCGGAGTCGACGTCACCGTGTAACCAGTGACCGCCGCACCACCATTACTAACTGGAGAGGTCCACGACACCGTCACCTGCGTATCGCCACGAACACCAGTCACCGAAGTCGGTGCATCAGGATGGGTCGATGG
>Ga0194055_10000031_pt1 | contig 91068 bp, 90 predicted proteins | sample SepL449m_MetaG_FD_155482 | JGI IMG/M metagenome (GOLD analysis project Ga0194055, IMG submission 155482) | Anoxic zone freshwater microbial communities from boreal shield lake in IISD Experimental Lakes Area, Ontario, Canada - Sep2016-L442-9m | ecosystem: Environmental > Aquatic > Freshwater >... | reverse complement strand
TACCTTCGAGGCTTTCGATGAGCGCTGTTTCTTCGCCCACCACATACGCGCCAGCACCCCAGTGCAACACGATGTCGAGCGAGAAGTCGGAGCCGAGAATGTTGCGACCCACATAGCCAGCCGCGTACGCCTCGTTGAGAGCAGCAGCAACGCGCTCTTGAGCCAACGCCATTTCGCCACGAATGTAGAGGAAGCACCGTGACAAGCCCGCCGCGTAACACGCGATGAGACAGCCCTCGATGAGCTGGTGCGGATCGCGCTCCATGAGCAAACGATCCTTGTAGGTGCCCGGTTCGCTCTCGTCGCCGTTGACAACGAGATAGCGCGGCCACACGCCTGCGGGAGTGAGCCCCCACTTGGTGCCTGCCGGGAAGCCAGCGCCGCCGCGGCCCAACACGGTGGCAGCCTTTACTTCGTCGTGTACTTCGGTTGCGCTACGCGAAAGCGCTGCACGCAAACCTGCATAACCATCGGTAGCGAGGGCGCGCTCGAGGGTGTACGAATCTTCGTACTGGAACCGCGAGGTGACGATCTGAGGGCGATCGCCGGCAACAAAGCCGGGAGCGTGCGAGTAGGTGGTGCCGATCATTTCGGCGCCTCGGCAACGGTCATCCAAGCAGGAGCACTGGACGCGTCTTCGGGTGGCACAGCACCAACGCCGCGATCGGCAGGAATGTGCTGACGCACGCGGGCCACGGTGCCGTGCGCCGGTATCTCAGAGTTGAGGCGGCCAGCAGCGAGATCGTCGATGAGTGCATCGAATGTCTCTGGGGTGACTCGAAAGCGATAGCGGTAGTTCACTTGCAACGTGGGCGCCTCGGTGCATGCTGCCTGACACTCGGCGTGCTCGAGCGTGAACATGCCGTCAGGGGTGGTGCTGCCCGCTTTGATGCCCAAGCGATGCTCGGCGTGATGCATCAGTTCTTCGCCGCCCATCAAGGCGCACGACATGGTGCGGCAGATGTTGACCAAGTACTTGCCCACGGGCTCGAACTTGAACATCTCATAGAACGTGGCGGTGCCCAGCACTTCGGCCGACGTGGCACCAACGAGCTCGCCTATGTGACGAATGGCGTCGTTGGTCACATAGCCATCTTGCTGTTGAGCAAGATGCAGCAACGGAATCGTTGCCGAGCGGGGCCGCGGGTAGCGCGAGATGATCTCGTGCGCGACGCGGACATTGTCTTCGGTGAGACGGCTCATCGATCGACCTCTCCGAGCACGGGATCAACGCTCGAAATAATGGCGACAGCATCGGCCACCAGACAGTTACGCATCATGTGAGGCAGGGTCTGAATGTTCACGAACGAAGGCGCGCGAACATGCATGCGGTATGGCTTGGCCGAGCCATCGCTGGCGATGTAGCAACCAATTTCGCCACGTGGACTTTCGATTGCCACGTACACCTCGCCCTCGGGAACCTTGAATCCCTCGGTGAAGATCTTGAAGTGGTGAATCAACGCCTCCATCGACTCGTCGATGCGAGCGCGCGGTGGTGGAGTGACCTTCTTGTTCTGGATGCGATAGTCGCCCGACGGCATGCGATCGAGAATCTGGCGCACGATCTTCATCGACTCGCGGATTTCGTTGAGACGAATAGCAAAGCGATCGAAACAGTCGCCGTAGGTGCCGACAATGACGTCGAACTCGACCTCGTCGTAACGCAAGTACGGCATATCGCGACGAAGGTCCCAGGCCAATCCGGTGCTGCGCAGAATTGGGCCAGTACTGCCCAGCGCCATCGCCTCTTGCGGGGTGATCACGCCCACGCCCTGTAAGCGATCGCGCCAGATCGGCTGACCGGTCATCAACACGTCATATTCGGCGAGACGTGGGGGCAGCATGTCAAGGATGGCCAAGACGTCGTCGCGCCAGCCAGCAGGAAGGTCGGCGGCGAGGCCGCCAGGTCGGATGAAGTTGTGGTTCATCCGCAAGCCGGTGACCTTTTGGAAGAAGCGCAACACTTCTTCGCGCTCGCGCCATCCGTAGAGCATCATGCTCACGGCACCGAGGTCCATGCCGTTAGTAGCCATGAACAACAGGTGGCTGCTCATACGGTTCAGTTCGCTGAGCAACATGCGCATCCAGACGGCGCGCTCGGGGATGTCGCCGTCGATACCGAGCAACTTCTCGACAGCCAACGAGAACACCAGCTCGTTGTTCAGCGGGCTCACGTAATCCATGCGCGTGACGTTGGTGCCACCTTGCATGTAGGTCAGCGTCTCGCCGGTCTTTTCCATGCCGGTGTGCAGGTAGCCGATGATCGGCTTGCAACGAAGCACGGTCTCGCCCTGCAACTCGAGCATGAGGCGCAACACACCGTGAGTGCTCGGGTGCTGAGGACCCATGTTGATGATCATGGTTTGGTCATCGTGGTATTCGTTGGGGCCTGTGCCTGCTGCGTACTTGGCAGCGTCGGCCTCGCTCATACGCAACACCGCTCCGACTTCGCGAAGCAGTTCTTTGGCGCTGAGTTCACTTCGTGGGCGCAGTTCTTGTGCGCCTTCGCCGGTCTGCTGCAGCAAGCCCGCCTGAGTTTCGTCGATCACTGCCACGCGCTGGTCTCCTCGGCTCGCGGTGCGTTCTGCGCATAGTCAGCGCTGAACTGCACCGGGATGACACCGACTTCGTAATCCTTACGAAGTGGGTGACCATCCCAATCCTCGGGCATCAAGATGCGCGTTGGATCGGGATGATTGACGAACGAAATACCAAACATGTCGTAGGCCTCGCGCTCCATGGCTTCGGTGCCAGGATGCAGATCGAACAATGTTGGACACGTGGCGTCGTCGGCTGGAATCTGCACTCGCACGCGCAGTCGGCGGCGGTGCTCGATGTCGAGCAGGTTCACGACAACCTCAAACCGTTCGGGAGTAATGCCTTCTGGCAACGAGCGCCCTGGATGGGTGAGGTAATCGACACCACACAGATCGACGGCCATCACATAGCCATCGTTGGCGAGTTGCTTGATCAAGGCGACGTAGCTGGCCCGAGCGACATGAACCACCGACTGACCCAAACTGTCGGTCAGCGGATGCCCGTGCAACGTGGGTGCTGGTTCAGCGAGAGGTGACGTGTCAGCGGTGGCCTCGGAGGCGGGGGTGTTGCTCATCGGTCACCGATTTCCCAAGAGCACTGGAGTTGGCTCGACAGCGGCGGCAATTTCAGTGATGTGCACGTTGGCGCCAGCGCCAGTTTGCGCACGGCGCTTCATGATCTCGCCGTCTTCGATGAGTTGATGCAACGTTTCGATCGCATGGATCAGCGTCTCAGGGGTTGGTGGACAACCTGGTGCATACACATCGACGGGCACGATCTGGTCGACACCTTGCACGATGGCGTAGTTGTTGAACATGCCGCCGCTGCTGGCGCAGACGCCCATGCTGATGACCCACTTGGGTTCCATCATCTGGTCGTACACCTGGCGCATGACAGGCGCCATCTTCTGGCTCACGCGGCCGGCCACGATCATGATGTCGGCCTGCCGCGGGCTGGCACGAAACACTTCCATGCCGAAGCGGCTGAGGTCGTAATGCGAGCCGCCTGAACCCATCATCTCGATGGCGCAACAGGCGAGACCGAAGGTGGCGCCCCAGCTGCTGCGGCTGCGAGCCCACTTCACCAAATCTTCGATGCGACCGGTGAGGGCGTTGTGTCCAATACCACCAAGGCCATCGTCGAGTACGTCGTTTACGAGTCCCATGATCAGGCTGCCTTTTCGTCGATTCGGCCTTCGGTACCAACTCGGCGGATGGTGCTGCTCAGCGTGCGGTCGGCTGAAACAGCGCTATCAAGCGCCTTGTACTTCTGCAGCGGACCCCAGTCGAGCGCGCCACGTGCAACGACGTACACGAACGCTACGAAGAACACCCCACTAAAGGCGATCATTTCCCAGAACCCAAACGAACCGAGCTCGCGGCGCGACACAGAGTAGGGATAAATGAAGATGATCTCGATGTCGAACATTACGAACAACATGGCCACAATGTAGAAGCTCACTGGAAAGCGCTCGGGCAATTCGCGGCCCGGCACAATGCCGCATTCGTAGGGTGCTTGCTTAGCCGCCGATGGACGGCGAGGGGCCAGCAGCCGTGAGGCCACAAAGCTGACCGCGCCGAACAAAATCGCCACGACCATCAGCGCGATCACAGGCAGGTACTGGCCCATGAGCTAGCTCTTCGCCGGCACAGCGAGACCGCCAGCGCGGTTCACGAGTACCCGTTTGTCGCGGATGTGTAGCAAGTAGCAACAGGCGAAGAACACAAGCGCCGAGCCGAAGGCAATAATTGCCGCCGGCACTCGCTTGTTGCCAAGGTCGCGGATCATGTACACGTAGCGGTGGGGCTGCGAGGAGTCGAGTTCGGCTCGAGCAGGCGCTCGCCCTGGCTCGGTTCGCTGAGGAAGCAACGGCGCGACCTCGACCAAGATCCAGTGTGGCTTGTGGATGAACGCAATGAAGTCGATCGACTCACCGATCTTCGGATAGCGCGCGCCACCCTTGTCGAACACGCTGACAACTTTGTACTGACCAGCCTTCAGGGTGCCATCTTCTTCGGTGACGACGCCGCCCGCCGACGCCGACTGACCGTAGCTCGAGTCGGACTCACCTAATTGGTGCCAGCCATTGCTCAGCAATGATTTCTGCACCGCCGCCGCCTGATCAGTGAACGGCGCATCGACGGCAACATCGACTGGTGCTTTGACGACCCCGGCAGCGAACAGCGACGCTGGCTGCAACAGAATCGAGTTGTTGCGCACCGGCTGCCACGATGGCTCGGCGCCCTTGAGGCCAATGCCGAAGGACCACCACACCAGTGTCATCAACAACATCCAACCACTGAGGCCAGCGAGTGCAAGCAAGAAGCCCAAGCGTGCACCAACGTTGGTGCCGAGCAGCATGAAGGCAGAGCCGCACAGCGTGCTGACAGCGATGATGATGATGAGAATGCCGCGAATCTGCGGCTCCCAGTTGATTGCGAGTAGGGCATGCATCAGAGGCTCCGCTCGTACTCGACGATGGCTTTGATCTGTTGATCAGTGAGCAAGTTGCCAAAGGCCGGCATACGGCCGCTGCCTTGTCCTTGCAAACCGTATTTCTTGCCCAACTCGGATCCCTTCTTAATGAAGTCGATCTGGTCGGCTTCGCTGGGGAAGTGTGAGTTTGCGGCGCCACCGGTGAGGTTTGGACCCAAGCCACCTTGACCAGTTTGGCCAGGATCGCCGTAGCTCCAGCCCTGTGTGTGGCAACGTGCGCACGAATAGGCACCGCTGTTGGTGTCGAGGTTAAACAGCGCCTCGCCATACGACTTGTAGGTGCCGTCGGCGACGAGCTTGTTTGCTGAGTCGGTGATGGCTTGCTGCTGCGCCGTCTCCAGCGTGCCGGTTGGGCAGATACGGACGTCTTTCTCGTTTGCTGCACAACCACTACGTGGCAACTGAATCGACTTCAGGTAAGCAATGAGGTTGTCGATCTGCTGCGAGTTCATTGGTCCACCACCTGCGAGTCCCCACGGAGACATCGGCGAGAAGGGGCGGCCATACACGAGAATGAATCGAACTTCTTCCTCGCTGAAGCGATAGAACACCGTGTTCAACGCTGGCGCCCGCCAACTGACGGCCTTGACCTCGTTGGTCTTGGGATCGGTGATTGCATACGCCGCCACGCCACCAGTAGCGGTCATGCCGCCGTGGCAACCGGCGCAGTTGAAGCCGCCCTTGGCAGTGGGCTGGAACAGTTCGCGTCCCCAGCCGGTGGCACGCTCGACCGAGTAGGCCTTGGCGCCAACCAAGCGTGAGGGCTCGAGCACCCAGTACAGCGGCAGGCCGACAACGCTGACCACAAGGAACAGCAACCCGATGAACTGAACCCGCTCAAGACGGCGTCCTTCGAGGATCTCATCGTCGTAGTACTGCTTGCGGTTTGCTGCAAGCTCAATCTCAGAACCGAGTTCGGGACGTGCCGACTTGCGGTTCGCCACTGCGTAGAGCACGTAGCCCGCCAGGATGACGAACAAGATGATGTAGGCAATGTTGGTGGTGGTACTCGCAAACATGAATGAATTCACTCCCCGCCCGTAATGCAGTGCGGGCCTTCGGCTTCTTGACCCGTGGTATTTGTTCCGATGGCCGGACCCGGAAGGGCCGCACCACCCAATGTGTCGATGGTGACGTCGCCTGTGCCGCTCACTGAAACAAGGAAGCGATCCATACCACGTGGCGCAGGACCGGCCTTCTTCTCGCCAACGCGGTTGTACTGGCTACCGTGACATGGGCATTCAAACCATTGTGAGCTCTTGCACTCAGGAACTCGGCAACCGAGGTGAGGACACTTCTGGTACAGCGCCACGAGACCAGCTTCCATGCCTGGCAACAGCAGCGAGTTGTAAATCTTCTTCGCCTTTGGCACTGCGTCGGCGGGGTACGCCGTGATCCACGTGCGAGCCTCGGGCAGGTAGAAGAAGCCGTTATTCAGACGAATGTTCAACAAGATGTCGTCGAGCTTGCCGGCGCCAACCTTGCCACCAAAGCCGCCCCCCGAACCGGTTGGCCACAAGAAGGCAACGAATCCGGCCGCCGCAAAGCCGCCGAGGCCGAGGCCCATCAGGCCGAGGTACGCACGGTTAAAGAACTTGCGGCGCGAAACGCCAATGGCCTCGAGGTCGGGCTCAACCCATGGCGACGGCAGCAGGGTGTCGGCCTTCACCACGGAGGCAGACCGGCTTGCAGTAGCTGCAGCCTCAAGGTCGCGACCGGTGGCTGATTTCTTTGAACCGCTTGCGGCTGGCTGATCACGTCGACGTGTTTCGCGCGACAACGCTCCCGCGCCGCGCACATCGGTGCGACGCGCGGCAGTGAGGAACATCACCGCCGCAAGCACGATTACTACTGCAATCGCGATTCCAATTACTGCTCCAGAGTTCAACTCAGGACCTCACAATTCGAAGAAGATGCCGTCACGCCACGGAAGCGTGAAGTTGAATCCAGGACCACGGAAGAACGAACCGATGATGACCAACACGGCCCACATCATCAAGAACACGGTCATCAGCGATGTCGCAAACTTGCGATCCTCGGGTTTGATCGATGGGTTCTTATCGATGTACGGCGACAAGATCAGCACGATGAGACCAACGCCAGGAACCGTCACACCGGCCACCATGGGGTGGAACATCGTGAGCAGTTCTTGCAGGCCGAGGAAGTACCACGGCGCCTTCGAAGGGTTCGGGGTCTTGTTGATGTTGGCGTACTGCAGCAACGGAGCGTTGACGAAGATGCTGAAGACGAACGTAAAGGCGGTGCATGCCAACGCAGCCACAAACTCGGCTGCGAGCAAGTGCGGCCATGTGTGCACTTTGTCTACTGGCGAGGCTTTGACCTCTTGGATCGAGCCGCTCTTGACCACGGTGAGCAGACGCTGAGTGTGACCCCCGGGGCCAGCGCCAACAGGCAAACCAGCGCTTGCCGCCGGAGCGGCAACGACGGCAGCGACCTTGTCGGCCACAGCAACAGCGCCGCCGCCTGTATCGCCTTCGGTCTTCGATTTTGCAGACTTGCTGCGCTCAAGCAGATGCGCGGGAATACGCGGATCTGACGCAGGGGCTTCGGCGCTCGGCGCAGCAGCCGCTGGTGCGGCCTCTTCGGCGGCCTTATCGCGAGCGGCTTGCGCTCGCTTGAGCAGGTGCTCTGGGATTTCAGTCATGACTCAACACCCTTCGATCACAATGGCCAATCACAGCGGACCCGAAATGCCGCCGTCTTTACGGACACGCCAGAAGTGGATGGCCATAAAGATGACAATGATGAACGGGAAGAACAGCACGTGAAGCACGTACCAACGCAGCAACGTCTCGGGGCCGATTTCGGCCCCGCCAAGTAAGACGAATCTCACCTGCGATCCGAGCACCGGCGTGTACCCCATCATGTTGGTACCCACCGTCACCGCCCACAGCGCCAACTGGTCCCATGGGAGCAGGTAGCCGGTGAACGACAACATCAAGGTGAGCACCAGCAAGATGATGCCGATCACCCAGTTGAACTCACGAGGAGCCTTGTAGGCGCCGTGGTAAAACACGCGAGCCATGTGCAAGAAGACGCTGAGCACCATGAGGTGCGCGCCCCATCGGTGCATGTTTCGCACAAGTAACCCGAAGGCCACCGAGGTCTGCAAGTGGTTGATGTCGTTCCATGCCTGTGTTGCTTCTGGTCGGTAGAAGAACATCAAGAAGATGCCAGTGACCGTGAGCAGAATGAACAAGAAGAAGCTGAGGCCGCCAAGGCACAGGGTGTAGCTCACCTTCACTGCGTGACGCTTCACCTTCACTGGGTGCAGGTGATACAGCACCGAGTTCATGATGACGTAACTGCGGTTACGTGGGCTATCGGTGTAGCCCTTACGGAAGATGCTGCCAGGACGGAAAATGCTGTTCCATGCCTGACTGCCTTGTACCGATCCGTTGACCTTGGTGACGCGATCTTTCAGCGTCGGTCGTGGATTCTCATCGAGGATATTGGCCATGATCTGTGGTCTCCTCTACAGCCGCAAGCCGTAGGCGTAGCCGTGATTGTTCGTACGTGTATGCGTGTCGCCGGTGGCTCCTGCCGTGCCGACTTTGCCCAAAATGATGACTCCGGTTGGGCAGCGATCGACGCAGAGTGCGCAACGGGTGCACACATCGTCGTCGATGATGAACAGCACATTGTCTGCTGGGTCGTTACCCGGAAGTTCTGTGCCGGTTGCTTCAGCGATGGCCTCAGGGGCCACCATGTGAATGCATTTCCAAGGGCAGATATCGACGCAGCCTTCGCACATGATGCACTCGGTCTGATCGATATGAATGAACTGCTTGGGCTTCACCGCCTTGCTGAGATAGTCGGCATCAACCTCGACGAGTTGATACTCAGATGACCACAGCGGCATCGGTGGATTGGCGTCGGTACGTGCCATGAGCTCAGGCCTTCTTCACCAGTGGGCGACCATAGGTGCTGGTCTCAAGTTCAGTGCTGGCGGTCTTCTTGCCGCGATTTTGCCACCAGATCCAAATCCAGATCTGAAGGCCGAAGAAGATCAAGTGAATGACGACAACGATGATGTCGCGAATTTCTTGGTACGAGACCGTGAACGGGAAGTGCCCGCCGTAGACCTTGGCCTTCAAGATGTCGAACGGACCGAAGAGCAGTTTCTGCTTGTTCCACTTGAGGTTCTTGTCGGCGTGCTGAATCCAGCGGTCGGGAACAACGCCGTAGGCGATGAACATAACCGTGAGCGCGTAGACGGCAGCGATCATGGACTCACCCCATGTGAAGGGCGTGCCGATGGGTCGTCGTTTGCCATACGGGATGACAGCGAGCGTGAGCACCAGTGTCAGCGCAAACGAAAAGAGAAACGCTTGGTTGACGCCAGGCCATGTGGAGATGTCGATTGCGAGGAGCAACGTGACGTCGCCTTTCCGTTTTTGGGCGTGTTGAAACTGAACGCGAACTTGTAGTTGTGAAACTACGCACGAACTGTAGTCGCGCGCACCACCGCAACTTCCAGTTTGAGGACAACTGATTTCGCGATTGGCACTGCTTGGCTACAGGTTTACCACGCGCACCCCCACTGACAGCATGGTTGTGAATTAGTGCAAGAAAGTTCGTGGCCGATGCACCGAGACTTATCGCAGCAATTCTCGTTTCGAGCGCGCCGCGCTCTACAGTGGCGGGTCGTAGTAAACCTTGAGTCGTACGTGTCTCGCACAGACGCTGCGAAAGGAATCCAGTGACTGAAATTCCCGAGCATCTCCTGAAGCGCTCCAAAGAGCGCCGATCAGCCGAAGGCGACAGCACGACTGCTGCCGCGACCCCTGCCACTGTCGCTGCAGCAACCCCCGCTGTCGCCGCAGCCGCGAGTGCTCCGGCCAAGTCTGCGCCAGCGGCACCGCCGGCCGCTCGACCCGACCCAGCGTTCATCGCGGCAGCCAAGACTCGCAAGAAGATTCCGTTTTGGGCAATGGCCACTCTGAGCCTGCTCCCCATCTGGGGCTTCATGTACGTGCAGGGTCTCAAGCCACAAGCCCACAAGGCCACGGGCGCAATTGCCGACGGCGTCGTTGTGTACTCGGGCTGCGCGTCGTGTCACGGTGCCGCCGGTGGCGGCGGCGTCGGTCGCCAGTTCTCAGGCGGCGCGCTGCTCAAGACCTTCCCCCACATCGAAGATCAGCTGAACCTCGTCTACACCGGTAGCCAGGCCTACAAAGACACCGGGGTTGGCCCCTACGGCGACGCCTCGCTGGGTCACCTTGGCTACAACGGAAACTACATGCCAATGCAGGGCACCAAGGGCGGCGGCGCATTGACCGAAGCTCAGATCTTGGCCGTTGTTTGTCACGAGCGCTATGACCTCGCCGGCGCCGATCCAACCAGCACGCAGTGGGCTGCCGAGTACAACCTGTGGTGTAGCCCCAGTGCGAAGATTTATGCAGCCATCAAGGGCGGCTCCGCCAACTTCGACAATGTCGACACGGTGTTCAAGGCCGACAAAGTTCTGCACGTGGGCACCGTTCCCCGCCCAGGCACACCAGCCGGCAAGTAGTCGCTATGCGGCCTGGCACAGGTTGGGCCGGTCATGACCGAGTCTGACCACGCGTGCGAGGTGCTTGTGGTCGGCGGCGGCCCATCGGGCGCTGCTGCTGCGTACTGGCTCGCCAAACGTGGCCACTCGGTCACCATTGTCGAGAAGAGCAGCTTTCCGCGAGACAAAACCTGCGGCGATGCCCTCACCCCACGTGGGGTGAAGCAACTCGTCGATATGGGATTGTCAACAACGCTGACCACGTTCCATCAGGTAAACGGTCTGCGTCTTGTGGCGAGCGACCGCGAACTCGAAGTGCCATGGCCTTCGCACGCCATCTACCCCGACCACGGATTCGTCGTGCGTCGTAACGAACTCGACGGCATCGTCGCCGCCAACGCCGTCGCGGCGGGCGCCACGTTGATTCAGGGTTGCGAGGCGCTGACCCCAATCGTCGAACGTGGTTTTGTTCGCGGTGCGATGGTGCAAGCCGAGGGCGGCGAACCCTACGAGTTGCACGCCAAGTATGTAGTGGTTGCCGACGGCGCCGACAGTCGCTTCGGCCGATCGCTCGGAACATTCCGAACGCGCGATTGGCCATTCGGCACTGCGATCCGGGCCTACTGGGAATCGCCGCGGCACAACGAAGTGCTCATCGAATCAGTGCTCGACGTAAAAGATCGAAAGGGCAATGTGCTGCCCGGCTACGGATGGATCTTTCCCGTCGGCGACGGCACCGTCAACGTAGGCGTCGGGCTGCTGAGCACTTTCCGCGATTTCAAGAGCGTAAACCCGGCGCATCTGCTCGAGTCGCATGCGCAGTCGATTGCCGACCGTTGGCAGCTCTCACCCGACCAAGCGCTGTGCGACCCAGCATCGGGTCGCATCCCAATGGGCGGCTCTATCGGGCCCATCGCCGGACCCACCTACTTAGTAGTAGGCGATGCTGCGGGCAGTGTGAATCCTTTCAACGGCGAGGGCATCGACTACGCGTACGAGACCGCCCGAATGGCGGCCGACGTATTGCACGAAGCACTGAGTTCGCGCGACGCCTCGGTGCTGCAGCGTTACCCGCGACTCCTCGATAACGAATTCGGGCAGTACTTCAAGATGGCCCGTCTGTTTGCTCGAATCATCGGGCGTCCCGCACTTATGCGCGAGCTCACTCGAGCCGGAATGCACAATCGTTCGCTGATGGAATGGGCACTGCGCATCATGTCGAATCTGCTTCGCCCCGACGAGATGGGTCCAGCCGAGATTGCCTATAAGGCCATCGACAAGATCGTGCGTTTGGCACCCAACGCCTAGCCGCTGATTAGACCTTCGACTCGCCGAAGTAATCGCCAGCCGCCACGCCGTGTTTGCGGGCGATCGCACCGCTGATCGCCGAGTCCACCAAGTTGTTGAGATCGCGGACCTTGAAGTTGTAGTACCGACGCGCCGCCGCAAGGCGATCCTCGGTGGTCGCAAGTTCGGTTTGCAGCGCGAGAAACGATTCGCTCGTGCGCAGGGTGGGCATCGCTTCTGCCAACACGAAAACCTGCGGCAGCAACGAACTCATTTCTGCATCGGCCGCAGCGATCGTCTCGCGGCTTGCGCCCACTGCAGCGCCTGCAGCACGAGCGCGTACGACGTGTTCGATGACCGAGCGCTCGTGCTCTGCGTTGGCCTGGACCGCTGCCACCAAGTTGGGAATGAGGTCATTTCGCCGCTGCAATTCGGCTTCGATGCCGGCCCATGCCGTGATCACCCGGTTGGCGGCTGAGCGCAGCCCGTTGTACAACACGGCATACGAAAGGCCACCGACTCCGATCAAGCAAACCAAGGCGAGAACGAGTCCGTTCACGGCGAGGGACGCCCTGCAGGTGGATAGAGCGACTGCATCACGGTTGGCATGTGGGTCACCAGCGCCTCCGAACGCACGAGAAGGTCGGGGAGCTCCTCTGCCGATCGTTGGTCGTCTACGGTCAGGAGCCACGAACCAAGCAGATAGAGATCGAGCTCACACGGAACCTCGAGCAACCAGCCCATCATCGATGGATCCAGCAAGGCAGTGGCGAACTGTTTGTCGGCCGATGTGATTCGGTACCGATCGTTGAACGTTGGGCTTTCAAGCTCGATGTCGTCGAGCCCAACTTTGTTCAACAGGCGAGTCGCGAACCCTTCGGGACGAAGACGCGTGCGCGCCGCTTCGAAGGGCAGAGCTACCAACGCGCACGTGTGGTTGTACACCTGACGGTCCTTGCCCGAGCCAGTGACATAGCGGTACTGGAACACTCGATTCGAGTAGGACCCTGGGCGCCACATCGTGAAGGTTGCCTTGTTGCTCGAACCGCGCCTCAAAAATTCGAAATCGAGCGATGTGATGTTTGACGGATCGCCTGGGTCGAACTCGAGACCGTTGGCTGCGGCTACGGCGCGATAACGCGCAACACGACGTTTGTTGATCTCGTTGTTCGCAAAGAAAACGACAATCGCAATCGCAACAATGAAGGCGACGTCGAGAACCTGCATACCAACCGAGATCCAGTCTGTGCGGTTACTTCACTGAGTCGAGCAATGCCTGTGGGGCCGCCCGAAGTGCTTCGGTTGCAGCACTTGATGGCATCGCATCGCACGCATTGGCGGCAGCTGCCACATAGGCCGACGCAAGGTCGATCGCCTCGGCAATACCCGTGCCCGCCCGCACAATAGAGAGCGCTTTGTCGCACACCACTGCATCGAGCGGATGGCCGAGCATCTCACGCAGCTCTTCGCTTGCAGGTAACTTCTGAGCGAGGGTGCGCAGCACTGGCAACGTGTAGACGCCTTCGACCATGTCGTGCCCCGCTGGCTTGCCCAGCTGCTCATCGGTGGCCACGATGTCGAGAACGTCGTCGACAATCTGAAACACCATTCCGTAGGCCAAGCCGTAATCGGTGAGCGCGTCGATCACCGAGCGATCGAGCTGAGCAACGATGCCACCGATGCGTGTGGCCGTGCTGAAGAGCGAGGCGCTCTTGCCTTCGATCGACGACAGGTACGACGACTCGGGACGGCTCACGTCGTACGTGTGACGCAGTTGTTCGATTTCGCCTTCGCACAATCGGGCGATGGTGTTGCCCAACAATCCGGCAACCTCGGCACCAAGCGACGCTGCGATTTCAGAAGCACGCGCCAGCAGAAAATCGCCAGCGAGAATCGCTTGAAGATTGCCCCACTTGGCATTGACGGTCTCGACGCCACGACGTGTAGCTGACTCGTCAATGACATCGTCGTGATACAACGAACCGGTCTGCACGAGCTCGCACGAAATTCCGCCTTGGATGGCTTCGTCGAGGCACGGACCATTGGCCACCTGACACGCCACTGCTGTAAGCACCGGCCGAATGCGCTTGCCGCCCGCCACGATGAGATGACGCGCCAGCTCGTTGAGATATGCGTCTTTGGTGTGGACCGACGCAAGAAGTGCGTCCTCGATCCGCACTCGGTCTCCGGTCATCCCCGGCAGCGAAAACAAAGGCGTGTTTGCCACACCGCAAGGCTAGGCCACCGCAGCGAAAAGTGACGACTAGTCCGAACAGCGACCGCATTGGTCATTGGTACAGCAGAGATAGTGCTACGCAGCGCCACACTGTGCCACCCCACGTATACACTCGCAATCAAGTATCCACCGTCTCTGAAAGGGCGGGCATGTTCGAACGCTTTACAGATAGGGCTCGTCGGGTTGTCGTGCTGGCGCAAGAAGAAGCGCGGCTGCTCAACCACAGCTACATCGGCACTGAGCACATTTTGCTCGGCCTCATTCACGAGGGCGAGGGTGTCGCGGCCAAGGCCATGGAATCCCTCGGCATCTCGCTCGAGGCCGTTCGTAGCCAGGTCGAGGAAATCATCGGTCAGGGCGGCTCATCGCCGTCGGGCCATATTCCTTTCACCCCTCGTGCCAAGAAGGTTCTCGAACTCTCGCTGCGCGAAGCGCTTCAACTGGGCCACAACTACATCGGCACTGAGCACATCCTGCTCGGCCTCATCCGCGAGGGCGAAGGCGTTGCTGCACAAGTGCTCGTCAAGCTCGGTGCCGATCTCAGCCGTGTTCGCCAACAAGTGATCCAGCTGCTCTCGGGTTACCAGGGCGGTCAAGGCAAGCCTGGCGAAGCCACCGGCGCAGCCCCCGGAGCCGCCGCTGCCGGTAAGGAAGAAGCTGGCGATAAGGGCAGCAGCCAAATCCTCGATCAGTTCGGACGCAACCTCACGCAGCTCGCTCGCGAGAAGAAGCTCGACCCCGTCATCGGCCGCTCGCGTGAACTCGAGCGCGTGATGCAGATCCTCAGCCGCCGCACCAAGAACAACCCTGTTCTCATCGGCGAGCCGGGCGTCGGCAAGACCGCCATTGTCGAAGGTCTCGCTCAGAAGATCGTCTCCAACGAGATCCCCGACACCTTGCGCAACAAGCAGCTCTACACGCTCGATCTTGGCGCCTTGGTTGCGGGCAGCCGCTACCGCGGCGATTTCGAAGAGCGTCTGAAGAAGGTTCTCAAAGAGATCAAGACACGTGGCGACATCGTGTTGTTTATCGACGAGATTCACACCTTGGTTGGTGCCGGTGCGGCCGAAGGCGCCATCGATGCTGCCTCGATCCTCAGGCCAATGCTGGCTCGTGGCGAGTTGCAGACCATCGGCGCTACCACCACCGACGAATACCGCAAGCACCTCGAAAAAGATGCAGCGCTCGAGCGTCGCTTCCAGCCGGTGAAGGTCGAAGAGCCAACAGTTGCTCACACGATCGAGATCCTCAAGGGCATCCGCGATAAGTACGAAGCCCACCACCGGGTCACCATCACCGATCAGGCTCTGGTTGCTGCGGCAAACCTCGCCGACCGCTACATCGCCGATCGTCACCTGCCCGACAAGGCCATCGACCTCATCGATGAGGCTGGTAGCCGACTGCGCATCAAGCGCATGGGTACTCCGCCAGACCTCAAAGAGCTCGAATCGAAGCTCTCCGAAGTGCAAGAAGGCAAGAAGAAGGCTGTTGAAGAACAGCGCTTCGAAGAAGCCGGCCGGCTTCGCGACCAGGAAAAGACCCTGCTCGAAGAGAAGTCCACCAAGGAAGCCGAAGTGAAGGCCAGCGGCGTCGATCTGTTCGACGAAGTCGACGAAGAAGCCGTCGCCGAAGTGCTCAGCTTGTGGACAGGTATTCCGGTGTACAAGCTCACCGAGGAAGAAACGCAAAAGCTGCTCAACATGGAATCCGAGCTGCACAAGCGCATCATCGGTCAAGAGAACGCCATCAAGGCGGTCAGCCAGAGCATTCGTCGTACCCGCGCCGGTCTCAAAGACCCCAAGCGCCCCAGCGGCTCGTTTATCTTCCTGGGCCCAACGGGCGTGGGCAAGACCGAGCTCGCCAAGACGCTCACCGAGTTCTTGTTCGGCGACGACACCGCATTGATCTCGCTCGACATGAGCGAGTACATGGAGAAGCACACCGTGAGCCGCCTTGTAGGTGCGCCCCCCGGATACGTCGGATACGAAGAGGGCGGTCAGCTCACCGAAGCCGTTCGTCGCAAGCCATTCAGTGTGGTGCTGTTTGACGAGATCGAAAAGGCTCACCCCGATGTCTTCAACATCTTGTTGCAGATCCTCGAAGAGGGCCGTCTCACCGACAGCCAGGGCCGCGCCGTGGACTTCCGCAACACCGTGTTGATCATGACGAGCAACCTCGGTACCCAAGATCTGCGCAAGGCCAACGTTGGCTTCACCCGCAACGACGAAGCCGTCAGCTACGAGCGCATGAAGGACAAGGTCATGGAGGCGCTCAAGACGCACTTCCGTCCCGAGTTCCTCAACCGCATCGACGACGTCGTGGTCTTCCACGAGCTCGCCCAAAGCGAAGTCGTGCAGATGGTCGACTTGATGACCAAGCGCCTCATCGGCCAACTCGAAACTCGCGGCCTCGGCATCGAGCTCACCGAGAGCGCCAAAGAGTTGCTGTCGCGCAAAGGCTACGACCCGCAGCTGGGCGCACGTCCGTTGCGTCGTGCCATTCAGCGCATGGTCGAGGACCCACTCTCGGAGAAGATCCTCAACAAGGATTTCCGCGCTGGCGAGATCATCGTTGTTGGCACCGAAGACGATCCGGATCGCCCCGGCGAGCAGCGAATCGCGTTCAGTTCGGTCGAAGGCTTTCTGCCGCCGCCTGCCATCGAGTTGGCGGGCGCTGGCGATGGTGGGCCTCCGGTCGGCGGCACCGAATAGCCAAGCCCCACGGGCATTCATGGGCGGGTTCGCGCCCACCCATCATCACGAGGTGCGCTGAGCCTGTTGCTCGTGCTGCGTCACCGAATGAAGCCGAGGCAAGCCGGTCCTTTTTGAAATGGTCGGCAGTCGCTTTGGTGTGGCAAAGACCCACACCAACACAAGGCCAATCACCTCGGGAATATGGCGAAACTCGGTCAACGCGGGCACGCGCCCCTCTGCTATATCGATAATCGCAGTAACCGCGAGGCAACCGGCTAACGAAGCTGTCAGCGGCAACATGCCGCGGGCCTTGGCAGGACGCAACGCCACCACCAACAAGCCAATCGCGTACGCAACAGCAAACGAACCCAAATGCCGCGCCGAATGTTCGTCGCTGCCCTGCGAGTGACCGAGCAAGAGCGCCGGCACCGAGAACACCAGAATCTGCGCTGACACAACGGCAAGGCCGAGGCGCAACACCCACCACACTGACCCACGATCGTTCGCTCGCGCAATCTTGACCACGTGGGCCGACAAGTCGGGCACAGAGGCGGCGAGATCAATCGATGCCGAACGCCGCAACACGTGAACATTTTCGGCAAAGGTGCGACACGAAAGGCAGCCAGACAAATGCGCTTCGAGCAGGCGCGGATCGATGGTGTTGGGCTCGCCATCGGCCCGAGCCGAGATCGCTTCTTCCCACAGGTCACACTGCATGAACACATAGTGTCACTTCGAAGGCATTGAGTTCCCAGTACATCCGAAATTCGTGGATTTCACCGGAGCGAACCGGCGAGCCCTGCGCGATCGCCGCAGCAGCACTAACGGATGGGGACGACCGTGGTCCACTGCACCTTGTCGAACGAGTTGTAGATGGCGCTGATGTGCAGCGTCCACTGCGCCGGATATGGAAACACAGCGGCTGCGGTGGTGTAGTGGCCCAAACCTGCCTTGGAGACCTCGATCGCGATTGGGTCTACCGAGCGACCGGGATCGCTGATCTCAACTGTGACCGAGTCTGGTTCGGCAGTGCTGCTCGTAGGGCTGGTGATGTACAGGTGAAGATCGTTTGAACCCACCCCGCCTGGCGACACCACCACCGACACGATGTAGTTGTTGCTCACCAACGATTGGGAGAAGGTGGTTGGTCCATTGGCCACCGTTGGATTCGCGGCCATAAGCAACGATGTGACCCCCAAAATGGCAGCCGCTAAGACCGCTTCGATAATGATCGCGCGGACTAAACGAGGTCGGTCGATAGCCACCGAATCGGCGCCAACGCGGCCAAGCACCTTGCCGTGAGTTGCCTGCCGACTCACGGCTGCAATCGCCACGAGAGCGGCCACCGCAATGATCTTCCAGATCAACAGCGTTCCGTAACTGGTGTTTGTGAGCGCATTGAACGAACCGAGTTGGCGCAGTGCCTGCACGACACCGCTGAGCACTACAACAACAATGGAGACGAACGCCACCTTGGAAAATCGGTGAACCGACGAATCGTCGATGTTGGCAAAACTCACCAATACAGCGAGTAATCCGCCGAGCCACACGGCCATGCCGCCGAGGTGCGCCGCAGTGGCGGCGATTCCGATGATGTGCCAACGACCCGTGGCCCCGTGTCCGCCAAAGGCCGCAGCGACTCCGACTACAAACAGGCCAGCGCCAAGGAGCACTCGCCACCACGCGCTGGCGCGTCGCGAAACGGTGAGTGTGAGAGCAACACCGCAGACCAAGATCACAGCTGCGCGCACGATCCATGCCACACCAACACGCGAGTTGAGCATTGAGCTCCACGCCGACGAATCGGTAATCACGCCGAGCGACTGGCCGGTTGCGTAGGCCACCTCAAGCGGTAGCGCGATTGCGCCGGCTAGGGCGCCGACCACCGACGCAGCGAGCGTGACAAGCCGCAGTCGCGAACTCAACGAGACCACGCCAAGCAGCACCGCACTGAGTACGCCGAACACTATGGCGAGTGCCAACGCCACAAGGCCACGACTGATCGCAAGCCCAACCTCGGCCGGGGTGCTTGCACTCTTATGGCTCACAATGCGATCAAGCAGACCTGAGGCGAGTGTGGACGCTGCTCCGACCTGAAAGGTGTAGGCAGCGTGCACCGGATGCGAGTCGGATGAAACGACACGCCAGTCGACAACATACGAACCGTTCGCAAGGGAACCGAGCGCAACGCGCACTTGCTCGGTATGGCCCGCTGGATGGGTGGCCTTGCCGATATCGACTTGCTTACCCGCGCCGTCGAACAGACGGATTGCTCCGAGGCTGATCTCAATCGGCTCGGTGAACACCAGCGTGATGCTGGTGGGGGCAGTGTCGAGGACGGCACCCGGCGCCGGGTCGCTCGACAGAAGTTGAGCGTGAGCAAGCGCCGGCGACGCTGCAAACAGCAAACCCGCGAACGACATCAACAACACCGCGGCCGGCAATCGCCGCCACGACCTCTGGCTCAACAGAGCTGAACGTGTGCTGCTCATTCGGCTGGCTGCGCTACAGGCGTTGGCTTGGGGCTGAGCCAGGCAACGATCTGCGCAAACACGATGCTGGCCGAAATGATGAACCCGACCGAAATTGCAATTCGCTGCCCTGTGCCTGCGATTGGGCCCTGCAGCAGTTCGTGCTCAAAGACTTCGAGGCGGGTCGCACAGAGAGCCACGATGACGACGGACGCAATCAGCGATAGCTGCGGTCGAGACGATCTCAGAGCAGCAGCCGCAACGAGTACAGCAGCAGTGGCAATCAGCAGCCGAGCTGAGTTCGAACCCTGTCCGGCAAGGCCCGCCAACGCACCGACTGCGGCGAGCAGCGGCGCCATTCGGCGCAATGGCTCACTGAGCACGAGGCCCACGATGATCAACGCTGCAAGGGCTGAAATGGCCATCAGCCACCCAGTCTTGTTGGGCGGGGGCAGCCACGTGACCTTGACGATTGCGCTGGCGGCATGACCATCGATCGAGAGGTCAACCTTGTTTGCCGGAAAGATCACTCGCTCAACATCGGGCTGCGCAACGACGTCTTCGCGTGGGGTCGAGCTCATCCAGTGCGTGCGATGATCATGCCAACGCACCGACGAGCCGCTGCTCATCAGATGCCAATCGGGAGTCGCGTCAGCGGTGGCCGTGTCGGGAGGCGATTGCGACGCGAATCGATCAAGGTTGAGGTAGTGCGCTGGCGAGTTGAAGTTTTCCCAAACGCCTTTGCTGTCGAGGCGGAGATACGGCTCGGCCGAATATCCGGAGACGATGACTTCTTTGGCCGTAGTTCGCACGAGCTCGATGCGGCTGCCGAGTTCGACAGACCGAACCACCACGCCAGCGGCATCGCCGCTGTAGCCAGTGACCACAACCTCGTAGTCGCTGCTGGACCCACCGGTGCCGCCGTGGGCCAATGCCGGACTTGCAGGAGAAAGGAGAACCAACGCAATCACAAGTGCGCCGACAAATGATCGCTTCATCCGGCGAAATTTAGCCGTAGTGCGGTCAGATTTATGGTCAAGCATTAGAGTTTCGCCGTGTGAACAGCAATCGTCTCGCCATTCGTCTGACTGCAGTTGCCACAACGTGCGTCGCCGCAACGTTCTTGTTAGCCGGGGTTTCATACGCCCACGTCGAAACAGATCCAGTGGCCGTCGAAGCTGGCAAGAGCGCAACCGTGTCGTTCTCGCCGAGCCACGGCTGCAATGGTTCACCAACTATCAGCCTCTCGTTCAAGCTGCCCGGGAGCGTGCGTAACGCAGCGGCAGTCGCCAAGACCGGTTGGGAGACATCGGCCGCTGATGGTGTAATCACCTTCTCGGGCGGTTCGCTCGAAGCCACCAAGGTCGACAACTTTGATATCACCTTCACTGCGCCTGCAGCGGCCGGGCCGATCTTCTTCCCTGTGGATCAGAAGTGTGTGAAGGGCGAGAACAACTGGATCGACATGCCTAACCCTGATGGCAGCGAGGCCGAGTTCGCAGCACCGATGGTCAACGTCACTGCTGGCCCACCCACGTCTGCCGATCTTGTGGTGCCCGAAGAAGCAACAAACAACACCGAAAAGGCCGGCGCAACCGAAGGCAGTAACGAAATCGAACTGTCAGACAACGTTGCTGTTGGCCGAGACGACGACAAAGACAACGACTCATCGGAGACCGTGCTCATCGTGCTCCTCGTGGCACTCGGAGTTGCATTGGTCGTAGCCGGCGGAGTGATCTACAGCAAGCGCGCCGACAAAGACGACTGACGCTGCAAGTGTTCCGCCACCCCACCGTCTGACAACAACCTCGAGCGTCGTCAAGGGGTACGTTGTGACCATGCAAACGGGACGTTGTCTATGTGGTGAAGTGACCTTCGAACTCACCGGTGATCTCATCGCCACGGCGGTGTGCCACTGCGATCACTGCCAGCGACAAAGTGGCGGCGCATTCTCGGTCAATCTCCTTGCGCACGAGTCACAGCTCGCCATCACAGGCGAACTGAAGACCTACGAAGAGACCGGCGAGAACAACGACAACGTGTATGTGCGTCGGCGCTTTTGCCCATCATGCGGTTCGCCAATCGTGTCCGAGCTCGCCCTGTCACCTGGAATCATCGCGGTGAAGGCCGGGGCGCTGAACGACAAGTCGGGCGTGAACCCCACTGTCGAGGTGTGGTGCGTCGACCGTCAGCCATGGGTGAGCCTGCCCGGTATGGCCGTGTCGATGGATCGCGAATAAGGCGCCAGCAACCGAAGTAAACACCTGGCACCGCGGGTTCGCTGCGATCAGATGCCAGACTTGCGTGAATGGCGCACACGACTCGACGAATCATCAGTCTGATTGCGCTCGCGCTGTTGTGCGCAGCGTGTCGCGTTGATGTCAACGTGAACGTGGCCGTGCAACCCAACGGGTCGGGGGCCATCACGGTCACTGCAGTGGCCGATGCCGCAGTGGTGAAAGAAGCGCCCGACCTCGCCAACGACCTTCGCTTCGACGACCTTCGGGCTGGGGGTTGGACCGTTACGGGACCAACGCCCGAGCCAAACGGCGGACTACGAGTAGTGCTCACCCAAGCGTTTAGCACTCCAGCGCAGGCCACCCAGATTCTCGCTGGCATCAACGGCCCAAGCGGACCATTGTCGGGCATCACGCTGGTTCGCCAACATGCTGGGGCTGTCACCACCTTTCATCTCGACGGTCGACTGCAGATCACCGGAGGCATCGCGGCGTACACCGACGAAGCCTTGCTCGCTGCAGTAGGCGCCACCCCGTATGCAACCGATCTCGCTCACGCACAGGTGAACCCGGCCGACGCAGTAGGCATCAACTTCACGGCCACTCTGCCGGGCACGGTACGCAACACCACCGGCACCGACCAGACAGGGGTGCTGTCGTGGACCGTGCCCAGCGATGGAACAGCGATCAACTTGGGAACCGCCACCGAGGTGCGCGTGCCGACCAATCGTTGGGCGGGTCCTGTGGCCACCGGTGCGATCATTCTGCTCCTTGTGTGGCTCGCTATCTCGGTGTCATTCATTAGCTACGTGCTTGTGGTCAACTGGCGCCGGTCCGCTCGCCGCGGCGCTCGTTGATCACCACAAGAACCTTGCGTGACCCCTCGCGTAGGGTGACCACATGGCCAAACTGAGGCTCATTCATCGTTGCACCGAATGCGGTGCCAGTCATCCCAAGTGGGCCGGCCGCTGTCCCGCGTGCTCTGCATGGAACAGCTTGGTCGAAGAGGTCGAGGCACCCGACGACATCAGCACCTTGGCAGCAGGCATGTCGCTGTTTCCAGCGGGCGTGGCCAGACCCATTGGCGAAATCAGCACCGACTCATCGGGCCCACGACCCAGCGGCATCAGCGAACTCGATCGCGTGCTCGGCGGCGGTTTTGTGCCGGGTTCCGTCACCTTGCTGGGCGGCGAGCCCGGCATCGGAAAGAGCACGCTGCTGCTTCAACTGTTGGCCGGCTGGCCAGGTCGCACGCTGTATGTATCTGCCGAAGAAAGCGCCCAGCAAGTTCGCTTGCGCGCTGGGCGCCTCGATGCAGTGCGGCCCAACCTGTGGCTGTTGCCCGAGACCTCGCTGCCCAACATTGTGGCCGCCATCGACGAGCTCAAGCCCGAGCTCGTCATCATCGACAGTATTCAAACCGTGGCCGACCCCGATCTGTCGTCGGCCCCCGGGTCTGTGGTGCAGGTTCGTGGATGCGCACATCGGCTGGTACAAGAAGCCAAACATCGTGGGATCACCATGGTGTTGGTGGGTCATGTCACCAAAGAAGGTGGCCTCGCTGGGCCACGCGTGCTCGAGCACGTTGTCGACACGGTGCTCTCGTTCGAAGGCGAGCGGCACCATGCCTTGCGTTTACTTCGCGCATCGAAGCACCGCTTCGGCCCCACCAGCGAGCTGGGTCTGTTCGAGATGGCCGATGCCGGGCTCATCCCTGTTCCCGACCCGAGCCAACTCTTCCTTGCCGACCGTCGTACTGGAGTGCCCGGGTCGGCTGTGGTGCCAACCATCGAAGGTCAGCGCCCGTTGTTGGTCGAAGTGCAAGCGCTCACCAATCCGGTCAGCGGCGGCGCACCACCACGCCGCTCGGCACAAGGTGTCGACCCTGGCCGGCTCGCCATGCTGCTCGCCGTGCTCGAGCGTCGCGCTCGCCTCTCGGTCAGCGCACACGAGGTCTATGCGTCCGTCGTTGGTGGCGTGAAACTCACCGAGCCTGGGGTCGACCTCAGTCTGTGTCTCGCGGTGGCCTCGGCAATGATGAACCGGCCGCTCGCCAGCGATCTCGTTGCGTGCGGCGAGGTTGGTCTCGCGGGCGAACTTCGTCAGGTATCGCAAACGCAACGGCGTCTCAGCGAAGCCTCCCGACTCGGCTTCGCCAAGGCCATCGTGCCGGCCAACGCGCCCGACTCTGCCTCGAACATGCGCATCACTCGCGTGTCTACCTTGGCCGAAGCGCTGCGCGCCGCTGGGCTGATTGGCGAGGGTCCCGCCTAGGTCGTCTTGGCTTGCGCATCACACCAGCTTGGCGTGTGCCAACCTATTGACATGCCGAGACCAGGTCGCCCCCCATTGCAGAGCGACGAAACCATTCTTGAGGTGGCTCTCCGCTCGTTCGCCAAATTTGGCTACGACGCCACGTCGGTGCGAGCGCTCAATGCCGAACTCGGCCTGAGCCACGAAACCATCACTCAACGCTTTGGCACCAAGGCCGAGTTGTACCGGGCGGCCGTGAGCCGCGGCGTGCATCAGTTTGTGGTGGTGTTCGATCACGAGATCGCTTCGCGCAGACCGAACAACGATCTCGAGCAACTCCGCGCCACAGTTCGGGCGCTCATGATCGCTATGTCGCAACACATAACGCTGGGGGAACTGTTGAACCACAAGGGCATCGGTGCGTCAGAACGAGAAACACTGATGACCGACATTGGGCTGACCGAGCGAATGCTTGAAGTCGCAGGATTGTTGCAACGCCTGCAATCGGAGTCATCGATCCGCGACGTACAGCTCCGAGAGATTTGGTTCCTCGCTCAGGGCGCCACCGCACCCTTGCACTTCGATGCCCCCGCCCAAATGTTCGATCCCATCGACGGGCCTATTGACCGCGAGCTACACATCGAGCGCATGACCGACGCCATCATGCGCGGCATGCGTATCGACAGCGAGTGATCCAGCCTGCCCATGCGCTCCAGACGATCGACGTGCTGCTGCACGGCGTCGGCTACACCCGCAACAGCGACGAAGACAACAGTTCGCGACGCAGGGCCGCCAGCTTCGGCGCCGGATCACCCGAGCTAAACGAATCGGCCAACAACGCCCGTTCATACGACTGCCACTCCTGACGCACGCCAGCCAGGTCGCCGCGAGCAGCGTGGGCGCGCATTCGCAAGGCAATCAGCTCCTCATGACCCGGCAGAACCTTGAGTCCTTGACCTGTTGCCCAGAACACGCCGTCGGTATCACCCAGCGCCAAATAGTGGCCCGCCAACACAGTCGCTGCCGACGTAACCAACACCGTGAGTTGACTCGTGACTCCTTCGGCATCAGTCCACAGATAGCCGGTGCCAAAGAAGACTTGATCGCGAACGAGCTCGAGACCTGGCCGCAACGTGCGGATGGCGTCGGCGGCGCATTGAGTGCGTGCCCATTCAAACCGCATCCGCAACAAGTCGGCGTCGGTGACCACGTCGTGATGGATAGGCAACTGCTCGGTAAGCGTGCGGGGAATCCATTCCTCGCCATCAACGTTGGCGGCGAGACGCGCCAAGGAGCGGCGACAGTCGCTCACCACATTGGCAAACGTGGCATCACGAACATCGATTTCCCACAACGCCGTACGAGCAGCGGTGCGCGTAGACCGATCACGATGCTGGCTGAGCCACACCACCAACTCAAGTGCTTTCGACCGTTCGAAAGACGCGACGGCACCCCGGCGATCGCACACCTCGACGGGTCCGAGAATGCGCACCATCAGCGACCACGGTGGCTCAGCCCAACCGAGATCACCGATGGTGGCACCCTCGGTGGGGGGAGTGACAACGCACACCTCCGAAGGCCGAAGCACTGCGTCTGACTCATCGAGCAACTCACGCATGCACCCGATTTCGTCGGCCGTGAGACCAACCGGAACGATCGCGAGTCCAAGCGGCTGCAACGCCCAATCGTGGGTCCGCTGTTGCAGCCGCCAGCGGGCACCAGCCACCGGACGATCGACGACGATCGCTAATCCACGACCGCCGATCGCAGTGAGCCGAACGAGTTCGGGGTCGAGATCAGCCGCGGCTCCAGAAGATTCACCGCTGTGTGCCGCAACCACAATGGTCGGCTCCCATGCCTCGACCGACCCCGGCCGCGAGCGCAGTGCAAACGTGGACACCGATGCATTGGTCATTGCGGCAATGGCACCGATCTGACCGACGGCAGCGTCGATCGCTTCATCAAGGTCCGCTGCCGTCTGCGACGCAGGTCTGCCAAGATGCACCTCGTTGAGGCCACATGTGATGAGTTGTGCCATCTCGGACAATGGCGAAACCGACACCGACGCGGCGATCGCTCGAGCAACGTTGGCGGCATGAGGTGGATCAGCCTCGATCGCCAAGAGCGCTACCGCCTCAAGGTCTACAAACACCTGCACCGGTTCGGTGGACATGGTGTCGGCAGACCGCCCCACATGCACCAGTGCGGGACACGGCGGGTTCGAAGCGCGAGCGAGCGGAGCGAGTTCATCAAGACATACCGAGGCCGGCAGTCGCCAGCGGTCAGACCGAACTGCCAACCACGGCAAGGGCGGAGTGGGCGCTGGTGCCGAGAGCACCATCTCAAGCGCGCCATCAGCCGATTGCAACACTGCGAGAACTCCAACACCAGAAACCACATCGGCGATTTGTGATGACAACGCCCGCAGCACGATGTCTAGGCGAGCCAGACGGTCACCCTCGTCAAGACGACGGACAATGGTCTCGGCAACAACGAGGTGCTGAGTAGGAACCGGCACACGAACCTCGCCGACCGTGGCGCGCAGGTGGCGACGGCGCCGCAATGTAATTGCCGCGACCACTCCGGTGGCGACCATCACGGCACCTCCCAATCCGATAGGAGTCGATGCATGTCGAGGCGACTTCACCGAAGCGGTCGGACCAGAAACTGTCGGCGAAACTGCGAGAGCGACGGGCGCTACGGGCGCCTGGTCGAGCACCGGACACGGAGCCGGTGCTGGCTCAGGAGATACAGCCGCAGGCAGTAGGCGCGACACCACCTGAGTGACCGGCACAGATCGAGAGTGAGTTGACGCCGATGATGCTGAGACCCCACGCGGGATCGAACCAACCAGCATCAGCAACGCTGCCACGATTGCAGCCGCGCTCTGCTGCGATGACCCGAGAGCACTGAGGCGTGGAGCCGACTTCCCTGCGAGCGCTGCAGCGAGCTCGATGAGCACGCTGAGCATCAAGCGTCCCCAAGCGAGCCACAACACAACCGCCAGCAACTTAATGGCCGCGCCATCGCTGATGTTGCCCCGACGCACCGATGCCCACACTGTTGAGGCCGCTGGAAACGGTGACGGCCACGGTCGGCCGACAAACCTGATCAGCCCGAGCGGGACGCCAATCAGCAGCAAAAGCGGCGCGACAAGAGCCGCAAAACCACGGAGTAGACGTAACACGGTGAACCCTTCCTGCGGTTGAAACGGTGTGAGCAACTAGCGCGTAACCGGCTGCGCGAAACGTGTTGCATGAACCGACTTTGTTGAGACGCCAACGAGGCGCAACAGGGTTGTCGACACGGTGGACTGAACGGTGACAGTGACACGATTGGCGCTGACAGCTACAGAACCGTCGACGCCGTGCGCAACCAAATACGCCTCAGCATTTCGCTTGGCGCGGGCGGGATCGATAGCCCATTGACCAGTGCGTAACGACACCACTTGTTGAGCACCCACACGAGCCGCGTTCTCGGCACTGTCGGATGCCGCGACCTTGGCTCCCACGATGCGGCCACCATCGATGACGAGGCCAGCGCAACAGATCACGGCCATCGTGATGACAAGCACAAAACCAGTGACCGACCCGCGGTCGAGCTCGACACGTTGACAACCGGAGCGAGAACGATTGAGGCGAGTCATCAGCCAGCCCGATACTGATCGATGACTTCGGTTGAGCTGGCTGTGAGCGTTCGAGCAATCGCGCCAACCAAGGATGTGCCCTGCTGATTCACACTGCACGTAACAGTGACCGTTACCGAACTCGCAGCGAGTGCGGAAGTCACTTGCACGCCCACTGAGGCTGAAGCGCAGCTGAATCCGTTGTTCGCCATATCGGCTGCCGCAACAAGCTGGGCGACGCCTTGCATCTTGGGCCTGGCAACAATCGATGCAGCACGAGCGGCTTCGTCGGCTGCGTGACGCACCTGCTCGGTGGCGCCGCCGGCCCTGCCGAGGAACACCACGAAGGCCATCAACAGCACCAGCACCGGGGCAAGGAGCACCATCTCGACAGTCATGCTGCCAACGTCGTTGGTGGTTCCGCGGGTCAAGAAGTTGGGCACTGCTGATCACCTTTGTGTTGGTGCTGTGTGACACGCCGCATGGAAATCATCGGCTCGATTCGGGGACAAATCGCTCTCGCGGTTCAATGGCTGTGCGGGTGACCGAGCTGGGAAAGAACGGAACGATGCGGGGCACTGACAGAGAAACCGAAACCGACACGTATCCGGCAGACACACTCAGGGTCGGGGCCTGCGCAAGGCGCGAGCCGAGGTCAGTAACAGTGGATTGCGCCACGTCGATGGCGCTCTTCGAACCGGACACCGACGAAGCCGCCGCGGCACCTTGAGCAGCCGCTGCCGATGCCACGTTCGCGGCATGGAAATAGATTGCGGCTTGCACTCCTAAGAACACGAGGAGCACCAGCAACGGGGTGAGGATCACCAACTGCGTGGTGGCCTCACCCCGATCGCTGCGAGCCGATGATCGGGCGTTTGTCATCGAAACGTGCTGAAGGATGGTCATCGCGCGATCAACCGAGGTTGATTGAGTTCGCCTTGTTCTGCACACGGGTGGTGATGATCACACCGACACCAATTGCGAGAGCAATCAGTGCTGCTGCGAGCACAACCGTGGTGGCGCTTACTTCGCCGCGGTCGCGGTCGATCTCGGCAGACGCACGAAAGCGCACCACGTAATAGGTCCAAAGTGGGGTGAACATTGACATGAGGTTTCTCCTAACGAGTTGTTGCTGGTGGGGGTAGCGCAGCGGGGGGTCTGCGCTTGAGTGTGCTGTGAAGAGGGACATCGACCGGGTCACAGCGCCCGGACAATTTGCTGGAGGGCCGGGTAGCCCAACAACACCATGAAGCCGACGAACATCAACACAGTGGGTAGCCCCATGCGTTCGGTTGCGGCTTGTGCGTCGGCTTCGATTCGCGCCATTTGATGCGCGCGCAGCGCTGCGGCTTTCGCAGACAACGACAACTTGATACGGGCACCCTGCTCGCCGGCGAGACGAACGCTTGCCGCAATCTCCGCGAGCTCGCGGACCCCGATGGCTTCACCGAGTTCGGTGAAGCTGCTCCACGGCGACTGACGCTTGGTGCGTGAACGAAGCAACGCGTGGCGGATCTGAGTGAAGGCCCATCCGTCGCCCGCCTGTGCTGCTGCCTCAAGCGACGTCTCAACCCCGGCACCACCGGCCAGAAGAATGTTGACGAGATCGAGGTAGCTCGATAGCGCATTACAGAACCCGGCACGACGCGCTTTGGCCTGTGACCGCAGGGTGAGATCGGGCACCACGAATCCGACAGCCGAAGCGGTGAGAGCGGCTCCGAGGGCCACCACGTTCGGCAATGGCGAGCCGGCAACCTGCAATGTCATAGCGAGCGCAATCGCGATTCCGGCCATCGCCAGGGTCGTTGCGAACTTCTCGGCCACGAAGCGGTCGACCGGGCGCTCCATCACAGCAAGGTCCTTCTCGACGCGCGTTCCGACCCGTCCAATCACGATTCGAGACACTGCGTTGGCCAAGCCAGTTCGGCCCGGCATGGCAGTTGTAGAACGCAGATCAGCGACCGAAACACCCGTCTGTTCAAGACGCTGAAACGAAACAGCTAACGATGCAGGACGCTCAGTGAACGCCCGAACGATTACAAAGAGCCCAAGCCCAATGCCGGAACCCATCCAGAGGGTTGCGTTCATGATGAGACCTTGGCCAGAGAACGGCGGGCCACAAAGCGCTGAGGCATCGCGATGCGACCCATGCGAGACATCAAGACGAACGATGCGCCAAACGTTGCGAGAATGAGCGCCAACACCAGTTGGCCGGCGGTGGTGTCGTAAGGGCGAAGGTACGAGCGGTCGAGCAACAACAGCCCAACTACAAACACTGCGACCACTGCCACGATGATTCGCACTGCACTGCGGCTGCGAGCACGGCCGACCCAGACCCGTGTGCGCATTCGAGCTTCATCGCGAGCACTCTCGGCGAGATGGCCAAGCAAAGCGCCGAGGTCTCGGGCCTCCTTCTCGGCCGCGATGACAAGCGCAGCCACAACAAAGTCGGCCATTGGGTGGTTGACCTCATCGGCAAAACGGCGCAGCGCTGCGGGAAGAGCTTCGTAGTCAACCCGGGCAGCCAATCGCTCTACCGGCGCAGCCAACGCTCGAGGTGCAAGCGAGGCGGTTGCCCCAATCGCATGCTCCAAACCATTTGCACCGGCAAGGGTGTCGCGAATCTGTTCGGTCCACGAAGCGATGGCTTCTACCAACTCGAGTTCGCGACCGTGGGCTCCGCGGCCGCGCAGCGCGCTTGGCGCACACCAACCCGATGCTGCAGCAACGGCTGCGAGAACCGGCCAATGGCTGGCCACTATCGCGATCAAAGCCGCCACAAATGCCAGTAACAGTCGAAGCAGCGCTCGGTCGGCGTGTTGGGCGAGTTGACCCCCGAGTGCCTCAGGGCGGGCCAAGACAACCCGACCACCCAAGCCAGCCCGCCCCAGAAACAAGCCGAGGCCGACGAATGCACCGAGCAACGCAGTGATGAGCACGCTCACGGAACCCACCACCCTTCGGGCTTGTCGAGGTAGGCGGCATCGAAGCCGTGCGCCTCAAGCAGCGCCAACGTTGTCGAGCGAAGTGGATACCCGGGCACCGCGCGACCGTCGAGGCCAGGCTTGAAGACTTCGTTAGACACGATCTGCGCTCCATCGGCATCAACGACCTCGCGGATGCTGGTGACGCGACGAACTCCAGCGATGGTTTCGATATGCACGACGAAGTGAAGCGCCGTGGCCAACAACAGGTTCACTGTGTCGACGGGCAAGCCCAATTCGGCCATTGAGACATACGCGGCCAGCTTCGGGAAAACGGTTCGGCTCGAGTCGGCGTGCATCGTGCACATCGACCCGTTGTTGCCTTGACTCATCGCCATCAACATGGGGAACGCTTCTGGTCCGCGAACCTCACCAATGACAACCCGATCAGGGTCCATCCGTAACGCCATGCGGGTGAGATCGACCATCGTGATCGCTCCGCGGCCTTCGATATTGGCTGGCCTACTTTGCAACATGTCGTAGTCGGGATGCAGCTCTTCGAAGCGGTCGAGACCGAGCTCGTATGCGTCTTCGATCGTGACAATGCGTTCGTCCTGTGGCACCTCGTTGAGCAACGCACGCAACAACGTTGTCTTGCCACTGCCCGTTCCACCGGCGATCACCATGTTGCGCTTGGCGCGAACTGCAGCAGCAAGGAATTCGGTGAGGCCTTCGTCGAGAAGCCCATTGTCCTCGAGCTCGCGAAGCGAACTCAGCTCGAACCGATGCTTACGAATGATCACGCTTGGCCGCGCACTGACTTCCATCGTCGCGAACAAACGCGAGCCATCGGGCAACTGGATGTTGAGCTCAGGATTTGCTGCATCAAAGCGGCGCTCGCTGCGGCCGGCACGGGCTGCGACGAGGCGCACCAAATCGACCAGCTCTTCGTCGGAGTCGACCACTGGCGCACACGAAATGCGGCGACCATCGACGGTCTTGACCCATGTGGATGCCGAACCGCGAATGTGGATGTCGTTGATCTCTGGCGAATCGAGCAGCGGCTGGATGCGTCCAAGTCCGAGCACCCGAGCAAGCACTGCATCGGCGATTTGAGCCTCACCTTCGCTCGACAGCGTTTCGACCCCGCCAGCGAGGTGACGCGCTGCGAGCGAGTCGAGATGATTGCCCACGACGCGTCGGGCGAACTCGCGCTCGGTGGCGAGGTCGAGCGCTGGCTGCACCGAAGCGCTGCGCTCAATGCGTTGGTCGGCGAGGGCCTCGCTGACGGCTTGCGAAATGGTGACCACAAGCTGCTGGTCGATGGTGATCATGCCGTCACCCGAATGGGGGACTCGATCGCAGCGTCGCAAAGAGCATCGCCATCGTGCGAGGCACGCAACTCATCAAGGAGCGAATAAACCGCTGCCGTACGTGAGCGTTGCTGACGTTGCGTTCGCGCCGCTGCGATAACACCCCACACGCGCTGTTGCACTGCATCGGCAACCTCGCTCACGCCGTATGGCTGAGCGTTATTCAGCACCACCAACGGCGAGGCACAAGCGCTGAGTAGCTGCGACCGGTGCGCCAACGCAACGACCGACTCGACTGAGTTATTCGAAACAACAATTGTGTGGTCCGCCGAGGCGGCCGCGGCAAGCGACGCAGAGCCGGGCCGAATGCGACCGATGTCGACAACGACGGTGGTATTTAGACGTGCGACCGCCGACATCACGTGTCCTAGCGCGGCACGCAGGGCCGCATTCGTTTGCTCGGCCGAAGGATGCGCAACGACAACAGCGACGCCGTCACGCGTGGTTTGCGCGTAGCGCCAAACGTCTTGGGCATCAATGCCAGTACGCGCCGCACCAGCGAGTTCCATCAGGCCGGGTTTCAGCGCAATATCGAGTCGAGCGGCTAGGCAGCCACCATCGGGATCGGCTTCGATGAGAAGGACGTCGCTGCCAGCGCGGGCGGCGAGATCGTACGCAAGGGTTGTTGCGCCGGAGGAACCGTTCACTGTGCCAACTGCAATGAGAGGCATATCAACGATCACCAACTCTGGCGAGTTGCACCTTCGAGGCCGAGGCAACGGCACTCGACAGCGAGATTGGTCCACGGACGGTCACGATTGTTGAGGTGGCATCTGGCGCCAGAGACACGGACCACACGATCGCTTGCTCTTCGAGCAACGTGGCTTGGGTCTCACCCGCGACCCCAACTGAAGTGACCACAACTCGCACGTGATCGTTCGGCGCAAGATCGGGCGGCAGTTGCCCTGGGGCCAAGGCCATGCTCGTGAGGGCCTCGCCGGCAAGCAGTGGTGCAGCGGCCGTGACCAACGACTGAGTCAATGGCGAGTCTGCAGCAATATCGACCAGCGCAACCTGACCAATCAGGTCGACTGCCTTGCTGCCCCGAACCATCGCAGCGGTTACTCCTGCCATCTCGGCACCCTTGAGATCGGCTGCCACGATGGCGCTGCCACGGGCGACCGAGCGAGACGCAACCACAACAGTGGTGGTCGCATTGCTTCGTGAGCTGAACATCACCGCGAGCAACGCACAGCCAGCAACGAGCACCACGCCCACAACAAGTTCGGGCACACGCAACGGCCGCGACCGTTGTGTCTGAGCCGCTGCTCGGGGTACCCGGCCAGCCGCCGCTGACCGAACACCTTGGGGCCGACGCGCAGCACGCGTCGACATTGCTTCGATCCGCTCCGCCACGGATACCTCCCTTGTAGCCCCGCCAGGGGATGGAACACACCAGCCGCCTCAGCGAACTCGTGTGCTCTTCAGGTCTACGAATGGAAAACGCGTGTTCAACTAGTCCATTCAGCTCAGATCGATCCACGAATCTCTGCAAAGGCTCAAGCTGAGCCACAAATTCGCGCGCTCCGAAGTCGAATTTCACAAGCACGTGAGAGCCCTCTACGCGTGAGGTAGGGCGTTTCGCGGCGTAGTCTCTGAGCCATGTCGACGTCGGTCCAACCTCGGGATTTGCCCCAAGCAAACGATGCTTGTTGGTGTGGCAGCGGCCGCAAATACAAGCGTTGCCACAAGCCACTCGAAGGCCGGGTTGTGCAGGGAGAAATCAGTCCCTATCGGCCCGTGCCCGAACACATCGTTCGCCCGAGCTACGCCGATTCGGGCCAGATCGTGCGCTGGAGCGAGCCACGAGTCAAGACCCCAGAGATCATCGAGCGCATGCGTCACGCAGGCAAGCTCGGCGCCGAAATTCTGCGACTCGCTGGCGAGATGGTGCGGCCCGGAATCACGACCGACGAGATTGATGCCTATGTGCATCAGCTCACCATCGACGCCGGTGCATATCCCAGCCCACTGAACTACGGCGGCTACCGCAAGAGCGTGTGCACCAGCGTGAACGAAGTGATCTGCCATGGCATCCCCGACTCACGTGCCTTGCTTGATGGCGACATCATCAACCTCGATGTCACCGCGTACATCGGCGGCGTTCACGGCGATACCAACGCAACATTCTTGGTAGGCGATGTCGACGAGGCCAGCCGCAACTTGGTCAAGGTCGCCGAAGAATGCATGTGGAAGGGCATCGAGGCCGTGCGCCCCGATCGGCCGGTGAGCGACATCGGTAAAGCCATCGAGACACACGCCAAGCCCCACCGCTACGGGGTGGTTCGTGCGTTCATCGGACACGGCATTGGCGAGCAATTTCACACCGATATTCAGATCCTGCACTACTACGACTCGAGGGCCAACACCATCATGCGGCCAGGCATGACCTTCACCATCGAGCCGATGATCACGCTTGGCACATGGCAGCACCGCATGTGGGACGACGACTGGACCGCGGTCACCGCCGACGGCAAGCGCACTGCCCAATTCGAGCACACCATTTTGGTGACCGACGATGGGTTCGATGTGCTTACCGGCGGCGAAGGAGCCGTATCACCCACGGCTCCTTGGTCTCGCTAGACGCGTCGTAGAGCGTGGTCTCGCTGCTGAGTCAGCGCCGCGAACGCTGGTGCTCAACACCGTTGAGCCACCAAGCAAACAGGTCGTCGTCATCAACACCGAACGCTGCGTCTACGGCTTGGCCGCACGCCTCGATGTCTCCGGCGCGCAGCGCGCTGATGGCCCGCGACAAATCACCCTGAGGCCACGGCAGAGCACTGAGGGTTCGTTGGCTCACACGCATCGTGGTGGCCGACAAACCGCTGCCCGCCGATTGTTGGGCAATCGATACCGATGCCACCGGCGACGTGAGCACAGCGGCAATGGCATGTACATCGACACCTTCGTTGGGCACAAGGCGAATGACCGGCACCGCCGGCAGCCACGATCCCGACTCGTCGGCCACCGCCTCGAGCACATGCGTTTGGGTGGCAACAAGCACTTTCGGCACAAGGCAGCGTTCGGCCCAACGCTGCATGAACGGCACCAGCTTGGATCGGTCCACGCGTGGCGCCTCGAATCGTTGTTTGGCGAAGCGCGTAGCAACGCTGCCCCAATGGCACTGGGCAACATCGATCAGTCCGGTGGTGATGAGCGGCGGTCCATCGGCAGAGTCGCTGACCGCGCCAACAAGCCCGTAGTACTGATCGCGAAAGTTGGCGGTGACAAGCGCGTGATCGGCAAGCACGCCACGAGCAAGCACCGATGGAACCGGCGGCAGCCCGAGCGAGTCGGCGACGAGCGCACCCCAATGATTGTTGGCGGTCGCGAAGTGTTGATCAACAAGGGTTGGTGCCGCTTGAAAAGTCACGCCGGTGGTTCGCTCGATGATCGAATGTGTGAGCGAGGCATGACCTAAGCGCTCGAAACCAACCGCACAGGTGCGCACCATTGCGTCGAAGACATGCTCGGGCGACGACCAGAACCATTTGATCGAAGCCTGCTGCAAGGTGCTCGCTCGAATGGGCCCGGCATCTCGCGCAGTGAGCAACGACAGCGGCAGCACGAGCCCAACGCGGCCGCCGTCGGGGTGCGCGAGACGCACCGCCAGCGCAAGAAAATCGGCTGCCGCATCGGCGTACGGGCCGCCACCAAATGCTGACCGGCCCGAGCGCGCCGTAGCGCTTGCCATCTGCGACAGAAACGGCGGGTTGCCAACCACCACATCGAATTGTCGATCGCCCCAATCGCGTTCCAGCGAGTCGCCTTGCAGGGCCTCAATCTGTTCGGACGTTGTGCTGTGAGCGAGCCCACCAAGATCGATATCGGCCCCGGTGAGTTGGGGGATTCCTCCGGCAGCACGAATAACCCGAGCAGCTTCAATCAGAAACCGTCCATCGCCGCACGCTGGATCAAGCACGCGCACCACGGTGCCTGGTTGCACGTGGGCGATGGTCTGCTCGACAACATGAGCAACGAGCGAATGGGGGGTGTACCAAGCACCGGTGCGCTTACGTTCGTCGGCCGACAACGACGCGTCGTAGGCGTTGGAACCGCTCTGTTGAGGGACGAGGGAACTCACGATGGGCACAGGCTACGAGCGTCGGGAAATGCAGCGCAGCATGATCGAACCTCTATCGTTTCGAACGTGTCATTCGGAACCGAGTCGGGCCGCTATATCTCCTTCAATCGCGACGAGTGGGCGATGCTGCGTGCGGCCACTCCACTCACGCTGCGAGAAGCCGATCTCGATGAGTTGCGAGGCATCAACGAGAGCATCGATCTCGACGAAGTTGCCACGGTCTATCTCTCGCTCACCCGCTTGCTGAACCTGTATGTCAGCGCCACGCAAAACCTGCAAAAGGTGAGCTCTACCTTCTTGGGCACGATGAGCCCGAAGGTCCCCTACGTGATCGGCGTGGCCGGCAGCGTGGCCGTGGGCAAGAGCACCTTCGCCCGAATCCTGCAAGCACTGCTGGCGCGTTGGCCCGATCATCCAAAGGTGGGGCTCATCACAACCGACGGCTTCTTGTACCCCAACCGCGTGCTCGAAGACCGCGGCATTATGAACCGCAAGGGCTTCCCCGAAAGTTACGACACCAAGCGACTGCTGCAGTTTCTCCGCGAACTCAAAAGCGGCGCACCCGTGGTCACTGCTCCGGTGTATAGCCACGTGGTGTACGACATCGTCGAAGGCGACGATGTAGAGATTGCTCAGCCCGACATCTTGATCCTCGAGGGGCTCAACGTGTTGCAAGTGGGCACAGAGACCAACGAGTTCGTCAGCGACTACTTCGACTTCAGCATCTATGTCGATGCGCTCGAAAGCGACATCGAGGGTTGGTACGTGCAGCGCTTTCTTACGCTGCGCGAAACCGTGTTTCAGAATCCCGACAGCTTCTTTCAGCACTACGCGGCGCTCACTCACGAAGAGGCCGTTGAGACGGCGCGGTTTATCTGGCGCGAGATCAACGGACGAAACCTGCGAGAGAACATCGAGCCAACTCGCGATCGTGCCTCGCTGGTGTTGCGCAAGGGTGCCGACCATCGGGTCACCGATGTGAAGCTTCGCCGCCTCTGATTTGTCGAGCCGCTATTGAGCGAGCCACTGCGGCAAATGCGTGAGCGACTCGAGCTCGACAACCGTGTGTCCATGATCGTGCGGCGCATGTTCGAGTTCCCACAGCAAGGGGTACGGGACGTGAACTCCACTGCCCCCAAGCGTGAGCACCGGCAACACATCGCTGCGGAGCGAGTTGCCAACCATGCAGAAACGCTCGGGTAAAACGCCCAACTTGTTGATGATGCGCGCATACGTTGCCACGTCTTTTTCCATCACGATTTCGACCTGCTCGAAGTGATGGGCGAGGCCGCTGGTCTCGACCTTTGCGGTCTGGTGAATGAGGTCGCCCTTGGTGATGAGCACAAGCCGATGCGTTGCCCCTACCTGTTCGAGCACGCTGGCAACATCGGGCAGCAGCCGAACCGGATCGAGCAACATCGCACGAATCACTTCGCCGAGTCGGGTGACCACCGACGCCGGAAGTCGATCGGGCGCAAGCATCGCTGCACACTCGAGCATCGACAAACCAAATGCCTTCACGCCGTATCCGAGGATGTGCATGTTGCGCCGCTCTGTGGCTGTGAGCGCTTCTTTCACGTTGACGCCAGCGTCTACAAATGGCGTAACGAGTTCGATAAATGTTTGCTCGGCAGCGAAGAACGTGTCTTCGCTGTGCCACAGCGTGTCGTCGGCGTCGAACGCCACCACGTCGTATCGCGACCCCGCACGGGTGAGATCGAGCCGAGTGAAGCCGAACAGGATCTCGTCGATGAGCACCCCATCACGTGTGGGGTACGAATCACGCAGGTGCCCCTCGCGACGAAATCCGTTGCGGTCAAAAAGCTTCAGGCTGCGATCGTTGGCAACCGAGACGTGAGCAATGACCTTATGAATCTCGGCGCTAGCGAACAGTGCGTCGACAACAGCACGCACCGCTTCGCTTGCGAAGCCCTGACCATGGAATGGCGCGGCCAACGTGATGCCCAACTCGACAGCGTGAGCAACTCCGGCCACAGGCGCAACCATGAGATCGCCGATCAGGCGACCCGACAGATCACGAACCGCGAGTTGTCCGCCGTCGGCAAGTGTTTGACCGACCGTGCCCGCGATGAGATGGCGGGCCGCGTCGGCAGTGAACGGCATCGACCATGCCTGGTGCTGCGCTACCGCCTGATCGTTCTTGAATTCGAGAAGCGCTGCGATGTCGTCTGCCGTGAGCCGATCGATAACAAGTCGGCCAGTGCGCACCGCCGCGAACTGCTGCTGCATCGCGGCCTAGCGGTGAATGGCGTTGAGGTAGTTGTAGACCGTGATGCGCGAAACGCCCATTGAGTCACTTACGTCTTCGACTGCACGCCGCAATGTGAACGCACCGCGCTCGTCGAGCAAGCGAATGGCGCGCTGCTTGTCTTCGCGTGCGAGTTCGGCCAATGGGCTACCGAACTCACGCTCGACGGACTCGATGAGCCGGTCGAGTGCCCCATGCAGCGGTGCTGGGCGCACAACCGCCACAACAACGCCCTCCCACATCAGCGGAATATCGCTGGGCTCGCGTTCGCTCACTGGCAGAACTGTTGCACCGAGCGCCTCGGCCACGGGGCGCACCGCAAGCACCAACGGATGACGAGGCAGGCTCATGTGGAACTCTGAGCCACGTGCATCGTCACGTGAGTAGCGCCATTGGCAAAGGCCGCCCTGACGAGTTCGGAGATCACCAACGGCATTGCCTCTGTAGATGCCGTACAACTCGAACCGAACGGGCCGAACTCGACGGTGGCCCCCACAGCTTCAGCGGCCGACACTGCAGCAGTGACGTGAGGGCCGGGAAGGCCTTCGACGAAGGGTTCGACGGTGAACTCAAGTTGCAGCACCCCTGAAATCTAGGCCGAAACTGCCCCAATCGAAATCAGCGGGCGCCCATCACCCGCTGAAGGTCTTGGGAACGCAGCATGCAATCTTGCCCGGCGGCATCGAATGCCTGCCCGAGACGATTGAGTGCCGAGCGAAATGTTGAGTTCCAGTCGCCCTCGAATTGATCGCGGGCCGGACCCACCCATGTGGTGCCGCCAAGCGCTGAGGTGACCGTGCTGACCAATGTGTTGATGGTGTCGATCTGGTGCTTCAGGGTGCTGCCCAAGCGGGCAAGTTGCTCTGGATTGGCGCCGTACATGCTCATCGAAATTCTCCTTGAATTGGGTGCGGTTGCACGGACCCATGAGTGCGCGTTCAACTGCGGACTGGAAAACGTGTGACTGAGCGTTTCGAGGACTACTCGGCGACGGTGACAAGGCCTTGGGTCAACAGCAAGGCAACGCTGTCTGTCATGACCTCCTGCGTTCTGAGTAGATCGTCAAGCTCGCGACGATTGACCCACTGCGCAGAGATCACCTCGCCATCGGCGAAATGGAACGGGCCGTCACACACCACGCGATAACAACGCGCGTTGAGCACGAAGGATTCGTCGCTGAACGAACCTTCACCCAAGAGAGTTGGCACTACGTGAGTGACCCCAACTTCTTCGGCGAGCTCGCGAACCGCTGCGGTGTCATAGTTCTCTCCAGAAGCAACAACACCCCCCACGGCAATGTCCCACAAGCCAGGACACACATCTTTGGAGTAACTGCGTTGATGAACCAACAGCCGGCCGTCGCTGTGTTGCACCGCAATAAACACGCCGCGATGGCGAAGCCTTTTTGCGCGCATCTCGGCACGCGTGACCACACGAATCACGTGATCGTCTTCGTCGACAACATCGACAAGTTCGGTGTTCGCGTTTGGAATCATGATCGCGTTACGCGGTCATTCGACGAGTGCGGCACCGCGGCTACGGAGTTCGAACTTGAGCACCTTGCCACTGGCGTTCATCGGCAACGCATCGACCGTTTGTACGTAACGAGGAACCTTGTAGTTGGCCATGTTGGCGCGGCACCACGCAATGACATCTTCGGCAACAACCGAGGCTCCGGGCTTGGCAATGATGAACGCCATACCAACCTCGCCCATACGGCGATCGGGCACGCCCACCACAGCAACCTGACTGACACCGGGGTAACCGAGTAGAGCATTTTCGATCTCGGCTGGGTAGGCGTTGAAGCCACCCATGATGAACATGTCTTTCTTGCGATCGGTGATGCGCACATTGCCGCCAGCGTCTTGCACCGCAACATCGCCCGTGGCCAACCAGCCATCGGCGTTCACGGTCTCGGCGGTGGCTTCGGGGTTACCGAAGTAGCCAAGCATCACGTTGTAGCCACGCACCCAGACCTCGCCCGCCTCGCCGACTGCCACATCGTTTCCAGCATCGTCGACAAGGCGAACCTCGACATCGGGGATGGCTCGGCCGGCGGTGTTCGCGATGGTTTCGATGGGGTCATCGTGGCGACACATCGTGACAATTCCGGTTGTCTCGGTGAGGCCATAGCCGGTGACCACTGTCTCGAACTTGAGGTCTTCGCGCATGCGCCGAATGAGTTCGACAGGCACCGTGGCAGCACCGGTGACGGCAAGGCGCAACGACGAAAGATCGAACGAATCAAGTTGCGGGTGATCGAGGATGGTCTGGTAAATCGAGGGTGGTCCGGGCAACATGGTGATGCGCTCGTCGACAACGCGACGCATCACCTGGGGCACGTCGAACACTGCTTGGGGAACAATGGTTGCGCCCTTCACGAGCGAAGCCACGATGCCGGCCTTGAGCCCGAACGCGTGGAAGAACGGGTTGATGATGAGGTAGCGGTCGCCGTGTCGCAGGCCCACAACGGTGGCCCACGCGTTGAACCCTTTCACCGTTGCACCGTGGCTGAGCATTGCGCCCTTGGGACGACCAGTGGTGCCGCTAGTGAACATGATGTCGCTGGTGTCGTCGGGCGTGACGGCTGCGCTGCGCGCTACGACTTCGGCCCGTGGCACTGACGAACCAGCGGCGATGAAGTCGGCCCACGACACGCAACTCGCCGGCACATCGCCGGAGATAACGACCACGGTCTGGAGGCAATCGACAGCATCGTCGCCCGCGAGCAATGCGGGGTAGTTGGTATCGAGAAAATCGGTAACGGTAAAGAGCATGCGAACGCCAGCAGTGCGCAGCACGTAGGCGGCCTCGGGGCCCTTGAAGCGCGTATTGAGCGGAACCAACACTGCGCCGGCGCGATATGCGCCGAGCGCGGCGAGTAACCACCGCAAGCCGTTGGGGGCCCAGATGCACACGCGATCGCCCGGCTCGAGTCCGGCTGCGATGAACCCTTGTGCGGCAACATCTACCTGTTCGGCAAGCTCGGCAAAGGTGAGACGAGTGTCGCCATCGACCACGCCTTCGCTGGCGCCGAACAGCGCAACGGCACGATCAACGATCGCAGGAATCGTGGCGATCGAGCCATCGTTGAACACATCGTCGTAGGTACCCATATCGGGTGGACTATAACTGCCGCTATGGCGGCAGCACGTGCCGCATTTGGGGGCCAAGTGAGCGCGCTGTATCTACACGAGACAATAGAAATTGTGGGTCAAGGATCGTGGCCGTATATGCAGCACACATTGCAGGCAAGCGGCAACGAGATCAATAACTTCGTGCTGCAGGGCACATGGTCGGTGATGGGCATCACCGGCATATGGCCCCAGGTCATCAATATCTGGGACATCCCCGACGGATGGGACGGATGGGGTGCTTCGGTCGAGCGACTGAACCTGAAACGAACCCAGAACACCGAGCTGAACGCGTGGTGGGATGAGGCCTACAAGTCGCGCAGCGGCGGATTCGATCGACTGCTCGCTGGCGCTCCGAACAGTCCAACCACGGCGTCGCTCGTGGCCGCCGGTGTGCGCGGCTCATTGTTCGTGCACGAGATCGCAACGGTTCGCTCAGGCACCACGCTTGAGCACCTCGAGCGCGTGAAGGCAGTGCAAGTACCGTTGATGGCCGAGTACGGCTTCACCGCCACTGGCCTCTACGAAACGTTGATGACCGACAACGAAGTGATCACGGTGTGGTCGGGCAGCGTTGAGGCGCACACAAATCTGCAACGAGCCAAGCACGCATCACGCCATCGCCTGTCGGGCGGTGACGATCGGCTGAGCCAATGGCGGCGCACGGCACGCGAGTTCGTCATCGATTGGCGCAGCGAGTTGATGACACCATGCCCAGGAATCACCATCGGACCCGAGCACCAGTAAGAATCTGAGGGGTCGTGGGCATCTGATTCGTGAGCACCGTGCTCGTAGGCTGACGGCGCAATCGCGGGTGTCGCGAAACTACAAGGAGACGTTGGTTACCAATGAAGGGAATCCTCTCGTGGGGCACGCACCTGCCGTATCGGCGGCTCGACCGTTCGACCATTTCGGCAGTTGCTGGCACTGGCGGCGGTAAGGGCACACGCTCGGTTGCATCGTTCGACGAAGACGCCACCACGATGGGCGTCGAGGCCGCACGTTCGGCAGTAGAGCGCAGCACCGTGGCCCCCGAATCGCTGTGGTTCAGCACCGTTGCGGTGCCGTATCTCGATAAGACCAACGCCACCACAATTCACGCAGCGCTTCGCCTCGATAGCCACGTTGCAGCGTTCGATGCCAATGGCTCAGTGAAGTCAGCGGTCGGCGCTCTGCACGCCGCTCTTTCGATGGATGCGCCAGCGCTTGTGGTGTCCAGCGATCTGCGTTCGGGCCTACCCGGATCAACCGACGAATCCGCTGGCGGAGATGGCGCCGCTGCGCTGCTTGTTGGCAGTTCATCGCACGGCGTATTGCTGGCCGAGTACATCGCCCGCGGCACCGCCACCGAAGAGTTCCTCGATCGCTGGCGCACCCCCGGCGAGAACCGCTCGAAGCTGTGGGAAGAGCGCTTCGGCGAGACCCGATACGCGGCGCTGGCACCCAAGGCATGGGCCGCGGCGCTTGCCCAAGCCGGTCTGCAGGCCAGCGATGTCGATCACCTCGTTGTTGCAGGCACCCACGATCGCGCGAACACCAGCGTCGCCCGTTCGCTCGGTGCACGCACCGAGGCTCTGGTCGACTCGCTCGCCGCCACCGTGGGTAACACCGGTGCTGCCCACCCCGCGCTGCTGCTTGCAGCAGCCCTCGAATCGGCCACACCAAACCAAGTGATCGCACTGGTGGTGCTTGCCGACGGCGTAGAGGTCATGATCTTTCGCACTACCGACGCCTTGGCCGCGTACGAGCCACGGCGCACCGTTGCGGCTCAGGTCAGTTCGGTGGGCTCAATCACCTACGGTCGGTTCCTCGCCTGGCGCGGCATGCTCACTGTCGAGCCACCCCGCCGACCCGAGCCCTCACGGCCATCGGCAACAGCTACCGGACGTTCACTCGAGTGGAAGTTCGGATTCGTCGGTTCGGTCGACGACGAAGGCGAAGTACACATGCCACCATCGCGACTCGATAAAGAACGACGCGCGATGGCCGATGCTCACGGCACCATCGTGACCTACACCATCGACAAGTTGTCGTACTCGCTCAATCCCCCGGTGGTCTTCGCAGTGGTCGACTTCGATCATGGCGGTCGCCTACCGATCGAACTCACCGATGTCGACCCCGCCGAGGTGGCTATTGGTGGTCGCGTCGAAATGACATTCCGCAAGCTGTTCACCGCCGACGGCGTACATAACTATTTCTGGAAAGCACGCCCCATACGCGGCGAACACCAAGAGAACGGAGCCAGCTGACATGGCATCGCATGGCATCAAAAATCGGGTCGCCATCATCGGCATGGGCTGCACCCGTTTCACAGAACACTGGGACAAGGGCCTCGACGACCTGTTGATCGAATCCAGCGACCTTGCGTTCAAGTCGGCCGGCATCGGCAAGCAAGACATCGATGCCTACTGGTTCGGCACAGCGCAATCTGCAATGAGCGGCATCGCGTTGGCCCGCCCACTCCAACTACAGAACAAGCCAGTCACGCGTGTCGAGAACTACTGCGCCACCGGCTCCGAGGCACTGCGCCAGGCGTGCTACGCGGTCGCTAGCGGCGCGTATGACAGCGCAATGGCTATCGGCGCCGAGAAGGTAAAAGACAGCGGCATGCAAGGCCTCAACGCCTTTCCGGTACCCAACGACGGCACCGCACGAACGCTCACTGCGGCCGCAATGTTCTCGATGGTGGCGCCTGCCTACGCGCAGAAGTACGGCGTCGAACGCTCCGACCTCAAACGAGTGCTGGCCCGAATCGCATCGAAGAACCACGCCAACGGCGCAAAGAATCCGCTCGCTCAGTTCCGCAAGGAAATGAGCGTCGACCAACTGTGTGCGATGGCAGCAGTAGCTGGCGACCTGTCGGTGTTCGACTGCGCAGGTGTTGCCGATGGCTCGGCTGCAGCCATCGTGGTACGCGCCGAAGATGCTCACAAGTACACCGACAAACCGTTGTACATCAAGGCGCTCAGCATGGTGGCTGGCAACGGCAGCGGGCTAATGGACCCTTCGTACGACTACACCACCTTCCCCGAGATCGTTCAGTGCGCCACCGATGCGTATGCCCAAGCAGGCATCACCGACCCACGCAACCAACTTGCTATGGCCGAGGTGCACGACTGTTTCACCCCCACCGAGTTAGTGCTGATGGAAGACCTCGGTTTTTGCCCTCGCGGTACCGCGTGGAGCGAAATCAATAACGGGTCGTTCGATCTCGACGGCGATCTACCGGTGAACCCCGATGGCGGACTCAAGAGCTTCGGTCACCCCACCGGCGCCAGCGGGTTACGCATGATGTACGAAGCATGGCTGCAGTTGCGCGGCGAGGCTCCCATCGAGCGGCGCATCAGCACCTACGGCAAGCGCAATCTGGCGCTTACGCACAACCTCGGTGGCTACCCCGGCGAGATGGTGAGCTTCATCAGCATCCTCGGCACCGAACTCGACTGAACCCTCGCGCACTAAGGTCTGCACGTGGACCAAATCTCAGAACTACACGCAGCAGCCTTGGCCGTTCATAAGAACGCACACGCGCCATATTCCAACTATTTCGTTGGCACTGCCATTCTCACCAAGTCGGGGCGCATCTTCGCCGGCTGCAACGTTGAGAACGCTGCGTACCCGCAGGGTGCTTGTGCCGAAGCAAACGCAATCGGCGCCATGGTGGCCGCTGGCGAACGCGAAATCGCGGCCGTACTCAGTGTGTTCGCGGGTGAGCCCACCGGCACGCCCTGCGGCGGCTGTCGTCAGCGCATCCGCGAGTTCGCTCCGCCAAACACGCCCATCTACTCATGTGACTCAACTGGAGTGCGCGCCACCTACACGCTCGACGAACTACTGCCACATTCGTTCGGGCCTGACCACCTGCACTGACCACCTGCACTCACCCCAGTGCCGTGCTCTACGATCAGGCCAATGTCTGATCGTGTGCCGTACCTCACCTCGAAGCTGCAGGGCTTTGGGACAACCATCTTCGGCGAGATGTCTGCGCTGGCGTTGGCAACCAACTCGGTCAACCTCGGGCAAGGTTTTCCCGACACCGACGGACCTCGCGAGGTGCTCGATGCAGCCATCGATGCGATCAACAGCGGCCAGAACCAGTACCCACCCGCCATTGGCGTGCCGTCGCTTCGCGAAGCCATCGCCGAGCATCAGCAACGCTTCTACGGACTCACCTTCGATCCAGTAACTGAGGTTCTGGTCACCGCAGGCTCAAGCGAAGGATTGGCCAGCGCTTTGTTGGCGCTGCTCGATACCGGCGACGAAGTCATCACCTTCGAGCCAATGTTCGACATCTACCAAGCGTGCATCGCCATGGCTGGCGGTCAGGTGAAACCCATCACGTTGCGTCCGCCCACCTATGGCTTCGACATCAACGAAGTACGCGCTGCGCTCACACCGCGCACAAAGATCATTTTGCTCAACTCGCCGCACAACCCCACGGGCAAAGTGTTCAACCGCGAAGAACTGCAATCGATTGCCGACATCGCTGTCGAGCACGACCTCATCGTGATCACCGACGAGGTGTACGAACACCTCACGTTCGACTCACTCGAGCACATTCCGCTCAGCACGTTGCCCGGCATGCGCGAACGCACCCTCACTGCATCGTCGGGCGGCAAGACCTTCAACACCACCGGCTGGAAAGTTGGCTGGCTCGTCGGCCCCGCTGCATTGGTGTCGGCGGCGCGCACCGCCAAGCAGTACCTCACGTTCGTGAGCAGCGGCCCTTTCCAGCCAGCAATTGCGGTTGGTCTACGCCTACCCGATCAGTACTTCATCGGCATCGCAGCCGACCTGCAAGCCAAGCGCGACCGACTCTGCGCGGGCCTTACCGAAGCAGGCTTCGAGGTCTACCGACCCCAAGGCACCTACTTTGTCACCGTAGATATTCGCGGCCTACGCCCCGACGGAAACGGCATGGCGTTTTGCCGCGAGCTTCCAAAACTGTGCGGCGTGGTCGCAATCCCCAATCAGGTCTTCTACACCGACCCGAGACGCGGACAACATCTGGTCAGGTTCGCGTTTAGTAAGCGACTCGAAGTGCTCGACGAAGCCGTGTCACGCCTCAAGACCCTTGCATCATGAGCGACTCAACTGCACCATCCACCGTGCGTGTCGCCGCCATTCAGCACGACATTGTGTGGGCCGACCGAGACGCAAACTTCGAGCACATTGCACCGATGATTAAGTCGGCAGCCGGTTCGGGCGCCCGACTCGCGTTGCTCACCGAAACCTTCAGCACGGGCTTCGTTACCGACCGCTCAGTGGGCGAGCCCGAGGGCGGGCCGTCGTCGCAGTTCATTATCGAACAAGCCCGCGCCAACGGGTTGTGGGTTGCCGGCAGTTGCCCCGAGATTCCGCTCGATGCTCCCGCCGACGATCAGCGGCCGTTCAACAGTTTTGTGCTCGCCAGCCCGCACGGCGAGGTGCACCGCTATCGCAAGATTCATCCGTTTACCTACGGCGGCGAAGACAAGCACTTTCGTGCGGGCCACGAACTGATCACTATCGAGATCGAAGGTCTACGGGTGAGCCCGTTGGTGTGTTACGACCTGCGCTTCGCCGACGAGTTCTGGCAACTCGCCAAGCAGACCGACCTATATCTCGTGCCGGCCAACTGGCCCGAGGTGCGTCGCTTGGCCTGGCAAACCCTGTTGCAAGCCCGAGCCATCGAGAACCAGGCCTATGTCATCGGATGCAACCGCGTGGGCGAAGGTGGCGGACTCGCATATAGCGGCGACAGTCGCATCGTCGACCCGCTGGGCGAACTCTTAGCCACAGCAGCGCGCTCAGAGTCGATTCTGATCGCCGACATCAGCGCGACGCACGTTGCCCAAACCCGCGAGCGTTTTCAGTTTCTGCGCGACCGGCGCACGTTTTAGCTCTGGTCGCGTAGGTCCTTCGCAAGCATGCTCACGAGGATGCCATAGTTGGTCTCTTGTTGGCCCACTTCGACAAAACCAATGCGGTGATGAAAGCGCAAGGACCCATCGTTGCGCGGCCGAAGATTGACCTCGCACAGCAGCCACGGAGCCCCTGCGATGTGTTGCTCAACTGCGGCATACAGCGCGGCGCCAATGCCACGGTTGCGCGCGGTTTCGGCAACGGCGATGCGGTCGAGATACACGAAGTCGTCGTAGCGCTCACAAAACCATTGATAGTTGACGCTGCTGTAGCTGGCGCCGGGTCCAAAGTTGATACAGAAACCTAGAACTTCGCCGTGCTCTTCGGCCACCAACGACAAACAAGACTCAGCAACCAGAGCCTGCATCTTGGTCACGTCGGCTTCGCTGACCGCCGGTATCGAAGCGTTGTTGAGAGCCACCGCTGCCACAAGGTCATCGAGGTGCAGCGGCCGAATTTCCATGAACCCAAAGCCTAAGCCGACCGACTCTGCTTGGTCGATTGTCGGCCGCGGCACTTTCGTCCTTACGATGTCGGAAAGTGGTGTGTGGATGTCCTCGCGCCGCTGGCAACACATCCAGTTGAGACGACCATGACCACGCCACCATCCACCGCCCCCTTCGACACCGTCATCTTCGACCTCGACGGAACCGTCTCCGATTCGGCGCCGGGCATCTTGGCCTCGCTCGATCATGCGTTCAAAACAACCGGACTCACCGCACCCGTCAACCTGGTGAGGTTCATCGGCCCGCCGCTGCAAACTGCGTTTCTCGCCGAAGGCTTCAACCTTGAGGAGATCGAAGCGTTGCTCGCCGCGTACCGCGAGCACTACTGGGAGATCGGCGCATTCGCCAACTACGTCTACCCGGGCATCGAGCATCTCCTGAACACGCTGGCGAGCGACGGATTCCGGCTCGCCATCGCAACCTCAAAGCCAGAACTCACCGCTCGACGCATTCTTGAGTACTTCGGATACACCGAGCGGTTCGAGATCATCGGCGGGGCCACGTTCGATATGAGCCGCGCCACCAAAACACTGGTGCTGGGCTACGTGCTTGAGCAACTCACGCCATGCCGGCCCGTGATGATTGGCGATCGCTATCACGATGTCGAAGGAGCACTTGATCACGGCTTGCCCTGCGTGGGCGTTCGCTGGGGCTACTCGGCCGAAGGCGAACTCGAGCAGGCCGGCGCAAAATGGATCGTCACCGAGCCAGCTGAGATTCTCGAAATCGCCCACGGCGTTCGGTAGCCGTCGCCAGCAGAGTCGTCACGGGCCAGTCTCTTGGCCATGGCGATAGCGTGTGGCGACCGGAGATGATGTGAGCAACTTTCGACCAGAAGACGAAGCAAAACGGCGTCGCACGTTTGCCATCATTAGCCACCCCGACGCCGGCAAAACCACGCTCACCGAGAAGTTCCTTCTCTACGCCGGAGCCGTGGTTGAGGCCGGATCGGTAAAGGCCAAAGGCCAGAACCGCAGCGCCACCAGCGACTGGATGGAGCTCGAACAAAAGCGCGGCATCTCCATTACTTCTGCCGTAATGCAGTTCGAATACAAAGACTGCGTCATCAACCTGCTCGATACGCCGGGTCACCGCGACTTCAGCGAAGACACATATCGCGTGCTCGCCGCAGTCGATGCCGTAGTGATGGTGCTCGACTCGGCCAAGGGCATCGAGCCGCAAACGCTGAAGTTGTTCGAAGTGTGTCGCGCTCGCAAGCTGCCCGTGCTCACCTTTCTCAACAAGTTCGATCGTCCGGGTCTTGATCCGCTCGAGTTGCTCGACGAGATCGAGACCAAGATCAATCTGCGCCCCACTCCCATCACATGGCCAGTAGGCGACGCTGGCGACTTCCGCGGCGTCATCGATCGCCGCCGCCGAGTGTTCACGAGATTTACCCGCGTGGCCCGCGGCGCACGCATCGCTCCCGAAGAAGAGATGTCATTCGAACAGGCCGCCGCCGAAGAAGGCGTGCTGTGGCAGCGCGCGCTCGACGGAGTCGGCTTGCTCGACGCTGTTGGGGCCGATCTCGATATGCCCTCGTTTCTCGCAGGAGAAAGCACACCGTTGTTCGTCGGTTCAGCACTCACCGACTTTGGTGTGCGTGCCTTGCTCGACGCCGTAGTCGAGCTCGTGCCAGCACCGCCGGCGCGCCCCGACGTAAACGGCCTGCGGCGCCCCATCGATGCGCCATGCTCAGCTTTTGTCTTCAAGGTGCAGGCCAACATGGATCGTTCACATCGTGACCGAATCGCGTTCGTGCGCATCTGCAGCGGCCGCTTCGACCGCGGCATGACCATGACCGTGTCGCGCACCGGTAAGCCGTTTGCAACCAAGTACGCATCCACCGTTTTCGGCGCCGAGCGCAGCACTGTCGAAGAGGCCTATCCCGGAGATGTGGTGGGGTTGGTCAACGCCAACGGTCTGCAACTGGGCGACACGCTGTACGAAGACGTGCCGGTCACATTTCCAGGCATCCCCCGCTTCGCTCCCGAACTGTTCACCAATGCTCGACCGAAAGACACCAGCCGGGTCAAGCAGTTTCGTCGCGGCATCGAAGTGCTCGAAGAAGAAGGCGTTGTGCAAGTGCTCCGCGACCCCCAGATGGGCGACGCTGCGCTAGTGCTTGCCGCTGTTGGGCAACTGCAGTTCGAGGTGTTCGCGCACCGTCTCGACAGCGAATTCAACGCTCCCGTCGAGTTAACCGGTTCGCCGTATCAAGCCATTCGAGGCACCGACGAAGAGAGTGCCGATCGCTTGCGTCAGATCGGCGGTATCCGCATCTTGCAGCGCGCTGATGGTTCGATGGTGGCGCTGTTCGAAAACATCTATCGCCTGCAGCGTTTACTCGCCGACGAACCCAAGCTCACCTTGAAATCGTTGTCGGTCGAGTAGAGACCAACGCAACTGCCGCCGTTACACGGTGGCCTGCGTGAACCCCGCCGTAGTGGTGACTTCGCCATCTCGATCGATGGCAATGGCTTCATAACCAACAAACTGAGCCACCCATTCGAGTCCCTTGTGGCCCATGGCAAAGGCCGCCGTTGCAAAGGCATCGGCCCAGGTGAGGCTCGGTCCAATCACAGTGAGCGACAGCAGCGGCGACTCGTTGTCGTAGTTCGTGTTCGTGTTCGAACGATTGTCGGTGGTAGGAACCAGACGAATGTGATTGCCGCGCTCGCTGGTGCCCGACGTAGCGACGGCACCGTCGACAATGTCGATCGAACGTGTCACGACATCGGGGTGCAACGGATCGGCGATTGCCACCGTCCACAACTGGCCGGGCGCAGGCTCGCCGTGCACCATCAGATCGCCGCCGATTGTAAACATGAAATTTGAGAGACCGCTAGCTGCGAGTCGAGCAGCGCCACGCTCACACGCCCAGCCCTTCACGAACCCAGCGGGGTCGATGCTGCCGTCTTCGCGGCGGGCGCTAAACGCGCCGTTGCTGGCGTGTTCGAGCCAGGTGCATGCATCGAGCACCTCGATCACTTCGGGCGGCGCATCGAGCACGTTCAGATCGCCACGATTGACCTGGCTGATGACACTGTCAGCTCGAAACGTGCTGAACATTTGCTCAAGACGTTCGAGTTCAGCAAGTGCATCGCTCACTGCTGCATCGACCTGATCTTCACTCAGGTCGTCGTACACGTGCACGCTCGCGATGGTGCCCATCAATCGTGCGTTGCGACGCAACGGCGACAGAGAGGGGCCAGACATCAGGCGTGATCGAGGATGTATTGCAGCGAAGCGACGTAGCCGCGAGAGGTAATGGTGGCTCCGGACACGCCGTTGATCTTGGCGTTGCCGGCAGCGATGACCCGCTTGTGCAGAATTGGGCGGGCGTAGTTATTGATCTGCACCGAACGGTTGTGGCTGTTGGGAGTCTGCAGCGTTGACACATCGCACACCACTCGATCTGGAGTGAGGCTGGCCTGCACTTGCACCGGGCCCCAACGAGTGTTGACCACCGGTCCGGCGATCGCGGCCCCACATGCACCTCCGCCAGCAGGGGGGGCTGCAGCGGGTGCAGGTGGCACTGTCGCCACAGGGGCCGGAGCACCCGGGTCTACCGGCGCTGGCGGAACCGTGGTGGTCGCGATAGCCGGAACTGAAACCAATGTGGCTGGCGTATTTGGATCGACTGCACCCGTGAGCGACACCGTGTCGGCAACGAACTGCGTTGGGTGATCAAGTGCCGATACGAAGGCCGCCGAGGCACCCGCAACAGCGAGGGCTGGCCACACGCGACGAGCGAGGGAGACTGGCGCTTGTTGTTTCACTGTTACCACCAAACCATTTCGAAGTGAACATTTTCTGTTGGCACGCCTGCTGCTTTGAGTCCCCGACGTGCGGCGTGCACGAGCGAATCGGGGCCGCACACGAAGACCGTGCGCTCGGCGACATCAGGAATCGCCCGCAGCAGCGAAGGACCACTGAATGGGTCCTTCACAGCGAGAGACACCGAAGGGCCAACAAGCGTGAGTACTTCGCCGCGTACTTTCTTGGCGATGTGCTGCATCTCATCGAGGTGCACAAGGTCTTCCTTTGATCGCGCTCGGTAGAGCACGATTGGTTGCTGATCGGGGGTGAGGAGCTCGAGCATTGCCCGGGCTGGCGCCACACCGACGCCGCCCACGATGCACAGCACCTTTGAACCAACGGCAACATCAGGGGTGGCAACTCCGTATGGTCCTTCAACCGCTACGCGGGTGCCGACCTTCAGTCTGTTGATCACACCGCTGGCGTCGCCGCGATCCTTGATCGTGAAGCGCAATCCATGGGTGGTAGGCGCTGCCGACAGTGAGAATGGATGGCTCTGCCACCACAGCCCAAGCCGCATGGGACGCAGCATGCAGAACTGACCGCCATGCGCTTCGAGGCGACTCAAGCCTGGGCCACCCAAGGTGACGGCACTGATGTCGGCGCCGAGCGGCACAACCGACTCAACACGCAGCGGGCGCATGACCGACATGATGGTGCGACCCCAGCGGCCGGACAGCACCGCAGCCAACACGCCAACGTGAATGGCAACCCAAAACCAACGCGCAACTTTGTCGTCGGTGAAGTCATTGCCAAGGACAATTTCGTGACCAAACGATATGGCCAGCGCTACATAGGCAGTGAGGTGAACGAAATACCACGTTTCGTACGACATCTGCCGACGAATCGATTTGAGCGAGGTAATGGTGACAACGAAGATCAGCAGTCCGCCAACGGTGGCCATAGCCATGTATGGCTGACGACCGGTGTAGTTGCGGATAACCGCCCATGTGCCAGTGCCATCGGCGGTACCGGCAATGACCGCCGAGGCGATATGCACAGCCAAGAGCACAGCCATGCTCTCGCCGAGGTACCGGTGCCACACAAACATCTTGTCGAGGCCAAGGTGACGTTCGAGCGTGCGTGGGCGGGCGATGAGCACCACACCAAACAACCCACATGCCGACGACAACAAACCAGAAAGTTGCGAGAGCGACAACCAGCCATCAAGCCAGTTGCGACCGAGAGCGGTAACACCCCCGTGCCAAGCCCATAGGCCAAATACGCACGCTACGTACGCCGCCGCGATGATCCAAATATCGGTGCCGAACAACGCCGACGGACGAGGGCGAGGCAGGGCTCGTGCGGGTCCGCGCGCAGGCATGCGGGGGCGTGAAGCCTGACGGGTGCTTGATGGCATGGGTGATAGTCAACATTTCTCGTGTAAGAGTCAGGTGAGAGCACATCAAACATCAAGCCAAGAACGCGAATCTTGACAAAGGTGTCATTGCGGTGCGCAGTACGCCTGACCAGTAATAGATAGGGACTTAACAGGTGGGATCAAGATGGCGCATGGCTACTGCGGTATACAACGCCATGCCCGACACCATTGCTTGCTCATCGAACGTCACGCGGTTGCTGTGATTCGGCGCAGCAGTAGCGGGGTTCTTCCCTGCGGGCGTGCCACCGAGGAACATCATCGATCCGGGAACGGCTTCGAGCACGTAACTGAAATCTTCGGCGCCCATCACCGGATTCGGCATCTGCCTGACCCGGTTGGCCCCGATGACCTCGCCAGCAACGCCAGTTGCAAAGGCGGCGAAGTCAGTGTTGTTTGAGGTGACCGGGTAGCCCAAATGAATCTCTACGGTGACGGTCGCGTCGTGTGCGGCGGCCACTCCCTCGGCAACGCGCTGGATACCGGCATGCACCTTCGACCGGGTGCGCTCGCTGACTGCGCGAATGGTGCCTTCGATCTCTGCAGTTTCGGGAATCACGTTGTTCGTAGTGCCCGCTGTGATTCTTCCGACCGTGACGATCGATGGATCGAAGACATCAATGCTGCGGGTGACCATCATCTGCATTGCCTGCACGATTTCGCACGCCACAGGAATGGGGTCGAGCGCGCGATGCGGCTCACTGGCATGACCGCCACGGCCATGCACGGTGATGATGAGTCGGTCGCTCGAGGCCATGATGGCGCCGCCGCGAGTGCTGACCATGCCGACCGGCATCGAGCTGGTGATGTGCAACGCAAAGGCACCGGTTACTGGCGATGGTGTGCCATCGGCCAATGGATCAACATTCAGCAGGCCCTCTTGCAACATGTATCGCGCTCCACCGTGGCCTTCTTCGCCAGGTTGGAACATGAACAACACCCGGCCAGCAAGCTCGCTGCGATGGGCCGTGAGCATCTTTGCCGCGCCGACCAGCATCGCTGTGTGCGTGTCGTGACCGCAGGCGTGCATGCACCCATTCACCTTCGAACTGAAGTCGAGGTCGGTGTCTTCGGGCATGGCCAGAGCATCCATATCGCCGCGCAGCAAGATGGTTGGACCGGGCTTGCCGCCGGTAAGCATCGCGCTGATTCCCGATGTACTCGTGTGCAGTTTCAGGTCGAGCGGCAAACCCTCAAGCGATGACAAGACCGCCTCGCGAGTAATGGGTAGATCGTTACCCAGCTCGGGCCACTGATGCAGTTGCCGACGCAACGCAATGGCATCGCCAAGATAGTCGTGGGCTTCTTCGCGCATCGTGGAGATGGTCATCGCCTGATGCTACTGACCGCCCACCTTGCTACTCGCGCAGCGCGTCTGCCTCGGCACCGATCGTTGTGCTGTCGCCGTGACCGGTATGCACCACCGTGCTGCGCGGCAGGGTGAACAGACGCTGCCGAATTGAGGCAACGATCGTGTCGTAATCGCTGAAGCTGCGACCAGTTGCTCCCGGCCCACCGCAGAACAACGTGTCGCCGCTAAACACCGCATCGGTGCCATCGGCGCATCCGCCCGCCACATGAAAACAGCATCCGCCAGGCGAGTGGCCCGGCGTGTGCAACACGCCCAACTCGGCACCGCCAACGGTAAGCCGCCCACCATCGTTGAGCCATCCGTCAGGGTCGCGGTCGGGATAGATCACGTGCCACAACATGAGATCGTCGGGGTGCAACAGGATGGGCGCGTCGACGACATCTTGTAGAGCCAAGGCCGCGTTGATGTGATCGTTATGACCGTGGCTCAGCGCGATCGCTTTCACGCGTCGGCCGTTGACCGCTTGCACGATGGGCGCTGCATCGTGAGCCGCATCGATGATGATGACCTCGCGATCGTTTCCGACCAACCAGATGTTGTTCGTTACTTCCCACTCGCCACCGTCGAGCGCAAAGATGCCCGACGTAGTAACCAGTTCGATCACAGCAGAACCACGCTGCGCAGCACCTCGCCGCGCTCCATGCGATGGAAGGCTTCCTCGACATCGCCAAGCGCAATGGTCTCGGTGACGAAATCCTCGAGCGGTAGGCGACCCTGCAGGTGCAGATCGACGAGCAACGGAAAGTCGCGGCTTGGCAAGCAATCGCCGTACCAACTTGGCTTCATCGTTCCGCCGCGACCAAAGAAGTCGATCATCGGAATGTTGGGCATGATCATGTCGGGTGTGGGCACGCCCACCTGCACGACGGTGCCAGCAAGATCGCGGGCATAAAACGCTTGGCGTAGCACTTCGGGATGACCCACGGCCTCGATGCAGACATCGGCGCCGTTGCCATTGGTGGCGGCCTGAATTGCAGCGATGGGTTCGGTGGTCTTGGCGTTCACAGTGTGCGTGGCGCCGAACTGGCGCGCCCACTCGAGTTTGCGGTCATCGAGATCGACGCCGATGATGGTGGTGGCCCCAGCGAGTCGAGCTCCAGCGATGGCAGCGTTGCCCACGCCACCGCAACCAAACACCGCAACGCTGTAGCCGCGCTGCACTTCGCCGGTGAGCATCGCTGCGCCGATGCCAGCCATCACTCCACAACCAAGCAGACCAGCAACCGCTGGCGAGGCCTTGGAATTCACAGGGGTGCACTGACCGGCCGCCACAAGCGTTTTCTCTGCGAAGGCGCCGATGCCCAGCGCTGGAGCCAGCGGTGTGCCATCGAGCAGAGTCATCTTCTGTGTTGCGTTGAAGGTGCTGAAGCAGAATTGCGGCTTGCCGCGCAGACACGACCGGCAGTTGCCGCACACGGCGCGCCAGTTGAGCACGACAAAATCGCCGGGCTTCACGTTGGTGACATCGGGGCCAACGGCCTCGACAATGCCTGCTGCCTCGTGACCGAGCAGGAATGGGAAGTCGTCGTTGATGCCGCCCTCGCGGTAATGCAGATCGGTGTGGCACACACCGCATGCCTGCACCTGCACCAACGCTTCGCCCGGACCGGGGTTGGGCACAACGATGGTGGTGAGTTCCACTGGTTGGCCTTTGCCTCGAGCGATAATGCCTTGAACCTTGTGTGCCATGAGTTACCCCTTGTTGAAACGAGTTGGTGCGTAGCGAACAAGTCGCTCGGTTGTGGCTCACACTAGCCAAGCCCGTTCCCGCGGCTACTTGTGGGTGAAATCGCGACGACCACTCGCCTTCGTCAGGCATGATGCATGCGTCATGAACGTTCTCGACCAAGTTCCACCACCGTCCACTCGCCGTCTTGCTGTGCGCGTGACCAAAGACGCGGTCCGCCAAATACAAGGTGGGCACCCCTGGGTGTTCGATGGTTCGATCGTTTCGGTCAGCCACGACGGCGCGCCCGGCGACCTCGCTGTCATCTTCGATGCTGATCGCGAGTTCGTAGCAATCGGCCTTTACGACCCCGAATCACCCATCCGGGTGCGCGTGCTGCATCAGGGCAAGCCCGCCAATATCGACCAGGCGTGGTGGCTGCAATGCGTCGACAATGCAATCGACAAGCGCCGCGTAATCACTGCCCGCGGCGACACCACGGCCTATCGCCTCATCCATGGTGAGAACGATGCAATGTCGGGTCTCGTGGTCGATCGTTATGGCAGCACCTTGGTCATCAAGCTCTACAGCACTGCGTGGCTGCCGCATCTCGGCGCCATCGTTGCGGCGCTGCAGAAGCGGATGAGTCCAACGGCTGTGATCTTGCGGTTCAGTCGCGACGTGGCCGGCCAAGAAACGTTTGGCCTGCGCGAAGGAACTGCGCTGGTTGGCGAATTGCCCAGCACTCCAATCTTGTTTCGCGAAAGCGGACTCACGTTTGAAGCCGATGTAGTTCTCGGCCAAAAGACCGGACACTTCCTTGATCAGCGCGAGAACCGAGCGCGAGTTCGCGGACTTGCTCGCGATGCCCGCGTGCTCGATGTGTTCTCGAGCACTGGCGGCTTCTCGGTGTATGCCGCTGCGGGTGCGGCCAAATCGGTGATCAGCGTCGATATCAGCGCTGGCTCCATCGAGGCTGCACTGCGCAACATGCAGCACAACATGGTCATCCCCAACGTGCAGAAGTGCGAGCACAGCACGATGGTCGGCGACGCATTCGAAGTGATGGGCACGATGTCCAAGCAACACCGGCGGTTCGATGTGGTCATTGTTGATCCGCCGTCGTTCGCCCATCGCAAAGCCGATGTCGATCGCGCACTCAGCGCATACAAGCGGCTCACCAAACTGGCGCTTGAGTTGCTCGACGACGGCGGTTTGCTCGTCCAGTCGTCGTGCTCAAGCCGAGTCTCCGACGTTGAGTTCTTCGGTGCAGTTCACCTCGCCGCCGAGAGCAGTCGCCACCGCATCAGCGAGGTGGCGCGTACCGGTCACGGCATTGACCATCCGATTGAGTTCGCCGAAGGCGCCTATCTCAAAACCATCTTTGCGCGAGCGCACAAGCGCACCGAGTTCGCCCGCCGCTGACGAACTCAGCGCTTGTGATTAGGCGCTGAGACGCCGGCGCGCAGCGAGCAGCACCACACCCGCGCCCAGCAGCACGGCCGCCACTGGAAGCAACGAGTTGTCGCCGCCTGTCGCTGGCAACGGGGCCTGTGAGTCGGGTGCAGCAGTGGTGGTTGGCGCCGCAGTGGTGGTTGGCGCCGCAGTAGTAGTTGGCACTTCACAACCCGTCAGCGTGGCAGTGCCGGCCACATTCAAGAATCTGTCGATACCCACATCAAAAGTCTGGACGACAACGTTGACCGTGCCAACTGCGTCAGCCGTCGCCAACGACGTGGCTCGGGAAGTTTCGCCCGGCGCGATCACGTCTGGAGACATCTGCAGCTGAACAGAGATCATCGAACCCGAAGCGAGCTGGACCCCCGAGAACGCGTCGAAGTTTCGAGACAGCGTCACGTTGGCAGTGCCGAAGTTGGTGTACGACCAGTGGATCACCTGCTGACCCGTCTGGCTGTCGCATGAGACCGACACGGTCAGCGTTGGAGGTAGCCCGGCCTGCGCGGCGCTGGCGCCAAGGCCGACAACAGAGGCAGCTACGCCAAAGGCGATTGCAACCCGTCGAAAAGTAGAACGTACATTGCCCATAAGAACTCCCCCTAGGTGACTCTCGAGCAAGAGTAACAGGGCTCCGGTGATGACTCAGCCAGCAAAGTTCAGCATCCAGCGAATGCGGTAGCGGTCGAGGCACGTTCCGAAGAAGGCGCCTACTCGGTGTTCTCGATGAAATTCAGGTACGTGCTGACTCGCCACATGCGGACTCCCATGAACAGCTGCGAGCGTGGCACCATAGAGAGGTGACAAGTTCAGCCACAACAAAACGATCACGTCGCGAGCGTCTGCTCGGCGGCGCTGTGTTGCGCACCGTGTTGTCGCTGTGGGCCTGGTTAGTCATCGGACTTGGCGTGATTGTCTGGCTGCCGTTAATGACCATCGTTCGTGTGGTCACTGCACCATTCGATAAGGGTCGCTACTGGACCGGCTATCTGTTTCGCAAGCTCTGCGTGGTGGTATGCAGCCTGAATCCGTTGTGGAAGTTTCGCGTCAGCGGCAAGATTCCAACCGATCCGCGGCGGCCGTACATCGTGGTGGCCAACCACGAATCATTCGTCGACATCTTGCTCATCAGCCACCTTCCGTTCGAGATGAAGTGGCTGAGCAAAGTCGAGAATTTCCGAATCCCCGTGATGGGTTGGGAGATGTCTTTGGCTGGCGACATCCGGCTCACGCGCGGCGAAGTCAGCAGCGCAACCGACGCAATGCGGCAATGCGCCGATCGTCTGAGCAAGAAGGTCAGCGTGATGTTCTTTCCCGAAGGCACTCGCAGCAAGACCGGCGAACTCGGAAAGTTCAAGAATGGCGCCTTCAGACTGGCGATCGAAACAGGCACGCCCATCTTGCCCATCGCCGTCAGCGGCTGTCACTCGGCGCTGCGTCCGCACGATTGGCGCCTTGGGGTCAGCGTGGCCGAGGTTCGAGTGCTCGAACCCATTGAGGTGACCGGCATGACCGCTGCCGATATCTACACGCTTCGTGATTTGGCGCGCGACGCCATCGCTGCCGAACTCGACGTGCTTCGTACCGAACTCGCTCTGTGAGACGCCTCGGCACGCTGCTGCTCTGCGTCGTTGTAGGCGCTGGCTGCACCAGCCAATCACCCACGAGCGCCCCGGCCACACCCGTTGCCGGCACGACAAGCGAAACGGCCGCTGCTGCGACAACCACGACCCCTGCAACTACAACGACGGTCACCACAACAACGCTGGCACCAACCACTTCCGCAGCACCGGCAACCACCTATGTGTTTCCCTTCACCGGTCGCAACGTGAGCTACGGCACAACGCACGCGGGCTACCCGGCCATCGATGTGTTCGGGTGCGGAGCAAACGTGGTGGCTCCCACATCGGGCACCGTCACGCAGGTGCGCATCACCGACACATGGGATCCAGCGGTGAACGACCCAGCAACTCGCGGTGGCCATTACGTGACGATGATCGGCAACGACGGTGTGCGCTATTACTTCGCTCACCTCGCATCGATCAGCACCGCTGTGGGAGCCAAGGTTGCTCCCGGAGACGCTCTAGGAATCATGGGGCAAACCGGCGACGCGCGCGCTACTGAATGCCACACACATTTCGGCATCTCGTGGCCATGCCCAACCACTGAGTGGCAGGTGCGCCGCGGCGAAGTCATGCCCCCGAAGTACCTCGATGCATGGCGCACGGGAGTGCAACTGTCTCCTGCCGACGAGGTTGCCTCCACCTTGGCAAGCAAACCAAACGCCTGTGCCGATGCCGCAAACGCGAAGAGTGCGGCCAACGCCTAACCGTTTTCGACCCTCGAAAACCAGCACTGATTGGGCCGGACTTTCGTCTCGTTGCACAGAACTAGGCTGCGCGGGATGCCACCGATCAACGACCCCGCCCACGAGTGGATCGACGCTGGACTGCTTGACCCATCTTCGCCCGACTCCGACACGCAACGCGATCTGCTGAACTGGATCGCGTCGTTCGGTATCACCACCGAGCAGATGGTCAAAGCAGACAACGCTGGGCATCTCGATTCGTTGCCAGGGGCCATAGCCCTGCGACCAGGCCCGTACTCATCCCTGCACGACATCGCATCGCTGCTGAGCTCACCGCTTGAGTCGCTCACCGATATGCGTCGGGCAACCGGGTTGCCTCCGGTAGACCCAGACGAGGCGGTGTTCACCACGGGCGACATTGAGATGTTTCGCGCGTTCAACGATGCCGCGGCTCTCTTTAGTCGCGATGAGTTGCTGCACTTCTCGCGTGTGATGGGCACGTCGTTTCGTCGCATTGCCGAAGCCGCTAGCGAGATGTTCATACTCGACGTCGAGGTGCCACTCGCAACCGACGCGGCCGTGAGCAGTCTCATGCTGGCGCGTCAGGGCTACGAGGCGGTCTTGATGACCCGCACTGCCACTGCAGTGTTCGAGCCACTCTTTCGGGCTCAGCTTGAACAGTCGTTTCGCACCTCACGGCTCACCCGTGTGAATGCCCCTCTGGATCCCACGGTGTCGGCCGCAGTCGGGTTTGTCGACCTCACCGGTTTCACTTCGCAGTCTCAACATCTGTCGTCAGATCAGTTACTCGCGCTCGTCCTCAGGTTTGAAGCCGATGCCTGCGATCTCGTAGCAGACCACGGTGGCCGCGTCATCAAACTCATCGGCGACGAGGTGATGTTCACGGCTGTCGACGCCGAGAGTGCCTGCGCTATCGCCCTCGGGCTCCTCGAAAAAGTCGGGCCGCAAGACGCTCCGCAGCCACGCGGTGGTCTGGCCTTTGGACCGGTGATCGCCCACGGCGGCGACCTCTACGGCGACACGGTCAATCGCGCCTCGCGCATGGCCGACATCGCAATTCCGGGTGAAGTGCTGATCGACGCCGGCATCAAATCTCAAGCCACCACCTTCAGGTCCGAACAAGCCGGGCGGCGCGCGCTCAAGGGATTCTCTCAACCAATCGAAGTGTGGTCACTCAGCGTCACCGAGAAACTCGAGTGATTGTTCTCCCGCTCGATAACCGCCGAGTCGCGTTGCGTTGGGCAACGCCTCGCGACGGCGACCTTCTCGCTGCCGGTTTTCAACGCCTGAGCGCAGAGTCGCGGCGAATGAGGTTCTTCAGCGCGATGCCGCGCATGCCCGACTCAGTGAAGCGGTCGTTGCTCTCCATCGAGCCACCTCGGCACTTCGCTGTCGTGGCATTCGACATGGACACGCTCGATGACACCTCTCACTCGCCGTTCGAGGCGGCCATCGGCGTCGCTCGGCTCATCGCTATTCCGAAGCTTCCAGGCACGTCTGAGTTCGCAATGACAGTGGTCGACGAGTTTCAACATCACGGCCTCGGCCACCTGTTGTTCGAGCTACTTCTCGTGGCCGCTGACCATGTTGGTATTCACACCATCGAGGCCGATGTGCTCACCGAGAACGGCGCGATGAGCGCCCTGCTGCATCACTACGGCTCGCTGAGCTCGCACCCAACTCGCGACTATTCGACCACCCACATGAGCGTTGCGGTGGCCCCCAACCTCAGTGCCGTTAGTGCCGAGCGGCGCGCCGCTTTTGATGAGCTGATTCAGCTCGAGCGCAGGCTCACGCGCGCAGCGCCGAGTTCGTGAAGCACACCCTCGTCGACCGTCACTCCAAGCCCCACACCTTGGGGAACAGCCAACGACGAGTCGACTAAAACGAATGGCTCAACAACGTCTCGCGCGAAGTATCGATCGCTCGCAGAGATGTCGCCGGGAAGCGTGAACCCGCTGAGCGTTGCAAGCGCCACGTTTGCAGCACGACCGACACCCGATTCGAGCATGCCCCCGCACCAAACCTGAACATTTCGTTCCGAGCAATAGTCGTGTATCCGTTTGGCCTCGAGCAGTCCACCAACGCGTCCAACCTTGAGGTTGATCACCGAGCACGCCTGAGCATCAAGCGCAAGTTGCGCACTACGAACCGACAGGATCGATTCGTCAAGACAGACTGGCGTGTTGATGGCGCTTGCCAGCGCCGCGTGCGAAGCAAGATCGTCAACGGCAAACGGTTGCTCAATCAAAAGCATCGCAAACGAATCAAGCTGAGCAAGATGGGCAACGTCGTTGGGTCCGTACGACGCGTTGGCATCAACCTGCAACGCCAAATCAGGAAAGGCCTCGCGCACGGCGCGCACGGCGGCAATGTCCCAGCCGGGCTCGATCTTGAGCTTTGCCCGGCAGTAGCCGTCGGCTACATAGCCTCGAACCACGTCGACTAATTGTGCAATTGAGTCGGTGATGCCGATGGACACACCAACCTTCACCTCCTCGCGGACTCCCCCGAGGTAGCTCGTAAGGCGAACTCCGCGAGCACGCAGCTCGGCATCGAGGACGGCCATTTCGATCGATGCCCGCGCCGCGTTGTAGCCCTTCACAACTCTGCTCGCATCGAGCACTCGGTCGCCGGCGAGATGTGCTTGATCAAACAATGGCGGTATCAACCATCGCTGCAACACCATCTCGGAGGCGTCGACGAACTCTTCGTTGTAGAACGGCTCAGCGTGTGCCGCGCACTCGCCCCACCCATCGCTCACGTCGGTAATGACATGCACCAACAACACATCGCGCACGTGTTGACTTCCGAACGACGTTCGGAACGGCCGCACCAACGGCATCTTCACTCTGACGAGTTCTACCGATTCGAGCTTCACAATGCTTCACCGACTAGGTAACCCAGTGGACTGTATCCGATGATGGAGAGCTTGCTCTCGAAGCAATCAGTAAAAGCCGCTGCGGTCGCTGTACGCCATGAAGCCGCCGCTGCGGGATGCTCAATTCGCAACGAGTGATAACCATCCGGCAGGGGTATGAACGCGCCGGGTTGCGCCGGCGAAACCGACCGAACAACCTGCGGACCATCATCGACCAGAACAATCAAGGGCTGGCCTGCCGTGTCAGGCGCCAACGCCGGCGCACCCACTGGCCGGTCAAGCCGCCACGACACCTTGACGCGATCGGTGACATCGCCGGTGTTGAATGCGTCGGTGCGAGCTCCGTAACAGTCGGGGATGAACGACGTGATGCTGGCACCGAGGCGCACGAGATTGAACGCTGCGTTCGAGGCCAGCATCGGATCGAATGTCCAACGCATTTCGGTGACGCCACGCGCTAGGCACTGGGCTCGCTGTGCAAGCTTCAACGCATAGCCAACACCACCGCCGCGCTCGGCCGCCACAACGCCCACCTGATGCGAATGAAAGTGAACCCCTGCGCTCCAGCCGAGCAGCCCAATCGAAAAACCAACCGGTTCACCGTGTCGTCGCGCCAGCGCAATGCCCGACCCGGCCATTGCCATGCCGCGCAACAAGTTACGCGGCGGCACTATCTCGGGGCCCCAGATCTGATTCATGACTTTGCGAAGAACCTGAAGATCGGCAACTGCATCGATGGAGTCGATCACTACATCAGCTGTGGCAGCAGCCAATGCCGCGCTGATCTCAGCGTCGTGCACGAGTGCGGGGCCAATCTCAACCATTACAGCTGCGACCGAGCGTGGGCATTGAGCACCTCGGCCACGCAAGCCGTGAGCTTCTTCGCGGTGGGAACGTGCAAAAATTCGTCAGGTCCGTGGGCGTTGGACTCGGGGCCCAACACGCCAACGACCAGAAACTGTGCATCAGGAAAGCGCTGCACGAGCATGCCCATAAAGGGAATCGTGCCGCCCACCCCGCAGGAAGCGGATGGATTGCCGAAGTACGTAGCGCTCGCATGAGACACGGCGTCGGTGAGCCACGCAGCGAAGGGCGGTGCGTTCCAGCCAGGGCCGCGAGCGCCGGGTTCGAAGTGAACGTGCGCCGCATACGGCGGATCGGTGGTGAGACGATCAAGCATCTCGGTAACAACCGCTTGGACGTCGCTGGTGGGTGGAACCCGCAACGACAGCTTCACGCGAAGGCGAGAGCGAAAGACGTTGCCACCATCGTCTACAGACGGAATGTGATCGATGCCGATGACTTCGAGCGCAGGACGCCACGTGCCCCGTAGCAATTGCTCGGCGGGATCGTGCGACATGGGCTGCAAACCTGGCACCGGATGAAACGACGAGGCCAGCGACGGAAACAGCCCAGCGGCAATCACTGCCTCACGCACGCGCTCGTCGGGGATCTGGACGTTGGCAGACTCAATCAGAATTTCGCCGCTGGCGGAGTCCTCAATGCGATCAAGCAGTTGCCGAAGGATGCGCACCGCCGACGGCAGCACACCACTGGCACGGCCACTGTGCGGAGAATCTTCGGCGACAACGATCTCGAGTACTCCGCCTGCGACTCCGCGCAAGCCGGTGGTGAGCCACACCCGATCATAGGTTTCGCAGAATGAGTCGAGGCAAGCAACTAAGTCAGGACGCCCGAGGCGCGACTCAAGATGGTCGAGATACGCACCAAGATGAACGCTCGAACTCTCTTCGCTGGCTTCGATCAATACCACAACACGACCGTGATCGCCGCCAGCCCGATGCAGCGCCTCGAGCGCCAAGAACGCAGCGAAAAGCGCGTAGCCATCGTCGCCACTACCACGCCCGTACAGCCGCTCGCCCTGCAACACCGGAGTCCATGGACCCAACCCTTCGGACCACGGCAACATCTCTGGCTGCTTATCCATGTGGCCATACAGAACCACCGTGGAGTCGGCAAGCTCGCTTCGCGTTGCCGGCATCTCGGCCACAAGCACAGGAGTCAAGCCAGGCAATCGAACGAGCTCTACTGCGAGCCCCGGCAGGTCACGTTGCTGCGCCCACGCCAAGAACAACTCGGCCACAGCATCAAGATGTCCGGCCGCTTCCCAGTCGGGATCGAACATCGGTGAGCGTGCCGGAATCTCGATGTACTTCATGAGCACCGGAACAGCGTCGTCGTCCCAAGCACGATTGATTTCTGTGATGTCGATGTTGTTCATGGCAGTCGCTCGTAGGTCATCAGTTCGATTCCGCCAACGTAGACCACGGCGCGCGTGACCTGACCGGCTTCGGTCTCGAAAGCAATCTCGGCTCCAGTTTCAGCGTCGAGGAATCTTGTTGTCGTCAACGGGATCAACTGACGGCGACCATACGGAGACGGCGAGAACAGCTCGACACCTTCGTGCACTAATCGCAGCGGGCGATCGAACGGGCCGGAGTAGCGCCCCGCGTACTGCTCCAAAACCGAGGCCGGCACCTCAGCCGCAACAATCGCGGGTGGCACGAAGTCTGGCCACCCATACGCCGTGGCAACACTGTTCAGAATCTCGCCGAGCAATGTGTTGCCGCCATCACCGTTCGTCATCACTACTGCGGCTCTGCCACCCGTGACAAAAGCTTCGAATTGGCTACAGAAGCCCACGTTTGTTCCGTTGTGCCGGAATCGTTTCGTGGCTCCATCGGAGGCAATCTCGGGCCCCAACCCATGGGGTCCGGGTGTGATGGCGGTGGTCATTAGCTCGGCCATCTCGCGCGAAATAATCGGAGCCCCAAGCCCGCCGAGCGTGCGCTGCATCGCTGTCACAAAGCGAACGAGATCAAGCACGTTGGTCCAGAGCCCAGCAGCCGCCAACTCGGGATACACGTTCATCCCATCGGTAAGCATCTGGCCAGAAATATCGTGTCCGCACGCTGCTCCGGCTGCATCGAGATCGCCGAGCGGTTGCTGGAAACTGCTCGCCGACATACCCAGCGGTGCAAGCACGATGTCGCGCATCACGTCGGCGTATGCACGTCCGGTGACATCTTCGACGAGCATCTGCACGATGGTGGTGCCGCCGCCCGAATATCGAAAGCCCGTACCGGGTTTGGTGTCGTTCAACACCGCAGTGGTGTTGCACGGTGCCAAGCCGCCGAGCACCTGCGCCAAGGTGGGCAATGTAGCTCCCGGTGCATAGCCAGGGAACCCCGGTGTCGTGGTGCCAGCGGTATGGCTCAGCAACCTGCGCAAGGTCACTGGAGTATCTGAAGTGAACTCATTGTCGGGAACGCGCCAACGCTTGAGATACGTGTTCACGTCGACGTCGAGGTCGAGGGCACCGCTCTCGACGAGCGCCAACACGCCGACGGCGTTCACGACCTTGCTTATAGATGCCGCCTGAAACAGCGTGGCGGGAACGACCGACGAACGACCCTGAGCACGAACGCCATAGCCGTTAGCCCAATGCAGTTCGCCATCTTCCACAACCGCCACAGCGACGCCAGGGACGCCATAACGCTGCATGCGGTCGTTGATCGAGAAGCTTTCGGGCACCCGGCCAGCGACGCGGACGGCACCAACAAGCGAGCGTTCTACCGCTACCTGATATTCGTTGGCCGATGTCATGTCGCGCCCCCTTCTCGATTGCCGCGCTGCTGCAAGTGATCGCCGATAACAGTAAGAGCAAGCACCGTTAAGAACATCGCTCCTGCCGGCACCACAGCTGGATATACGCTGCGGTCCAGTTTGCTGACACCCGACGCCATCATCGCTCCCCACGTTGGGGTGGGTGGCGCCACTGACAAGTTGAGGTAGGCGAGGCCGCCCTCGGCAACCATCGCGCCAGCAATCGCCACAATCGCTAACGACAGAATCGACGGCAACACGTTGGGCAGAACCTCGCGTCTGATCACCCGGGAGTTCTTCGAGCCGATCGCTCGTGCGGCTAAAACAAAGTCGTTCTTGCCCACGTTCAGCGTGAGGCCGCGAACGATTCTCACGGTGGGCCCCAAGTAGATCAGCGCGATTGCGAACACCACGGTGACCGGCCCGCGACTATTTGTAAATGCAACTATCGACACGGCAAGTAGCAACGCCGGGAACGCCAGCAACACGTCGACGAAGAACATGATGACAGTGTCGGCGCGACGACGCGAGTACCCAGCGAACAAACCGATGCAGCCGCCCACAACGCACGACAGCAGGACAGCGGCAATGCCCACAACGATCGAGACACGCGCGCCGTACACACTGCGCGAAAACAGATCACGGCCAAGCTGATCAGTACCCAACCAGTTGTGCCCCGAGGGCCCACTGAGCGGCTTACCGGCGTGGGTGTTCTTCGGGTCGGCAAACGGAAGCACATCGGCAAACAGAGCCACAAGCGACAGCGCTATCAGCCAGCCAATTGCGATGATATTCGAGACAGGCAACCGGGCCTTGGCCAGACCCTCATCGTCCTCGTGTGGAGCATCGAGATGAGCCGCCCCTGAGCCGTTCGTAATCAGACTCATATCCGCGTCCTCGGATCGAGAACGCCGTACAACATGTCGACCACGAAGTTGATGATCACAAACCCGACGGTGAACACCACGATGGCGCCCTGCAAGGCTAGGAAATCGCGGTGTGTGATTGCGTCGATTGTGTACCCGCCAAGACCCGGCAAAGCGAAGATGCTCTCGACCATCACCGTGCCACCGATCATGCGACCCATCGTGACGCCAGCAACCGTGATCACGCCGACCGAAGATGGTCGCAGCGCATGTCGACGAACGATGGCGCCCGTGCCCAAGCCTTTCGCTCGAGCGAACCAGATGTAGTCCTGCTGAAATGTGTTGATGAGTTCGCTGCGCAGCAGCCTCATGTAGATGGCTACCTCGGGCAATGCAAGCGCCAACGACGGCAGCGTCAAGGAACGGAAGTGGTCAAAGACGTTCACGCTGATGCGCGTGAACCCGGTCGGCGAGAACCAATGCAGCTTGGCTGAGAAGACCGCCAGCATTCCGACGGCCAGCATGTACGCCGGGGCGGCGAGCATGCCAAGCGACAGCGCCGATGACGTCTGGTCGAGCCACTTACCTGGACGAAGCGCCGATGCAATCGCCATCGGTGTCGCAATCGCTAACGCAATCAACTGCGAGAGCACTACGAGTTCGAGCGTGAGCCCAATGCGCTGCTGAATGGCTTCAGCAACCGGCTGCTTTGTTCGATACGACTTGCCAAGATCGCCTTTCGTTGCGTGGCTCAGCCACGAAACGTAACGAACCGGCAACGGGTCGTTGAGACGCAGCTCTTCGCGAGCCTTCTCACGATCTTGTGCGCTTGCTTTGGCCCCAAGGACTGAATCGACAGTGTCACCAGGCAACAAGCTGATCATCGAAAATGACGCGGAAGTGACTGCGAGCAACACCAGCACTAGGCGCACCAGTCGGGCAGCAACCAGCCTCATGAACGTCGAGCGTAGTTGCGACGACTATTGATCGAGCCACACATCTTTGAGATAGAAGCGCGCAGCCGTGAGCGGCCGGCCGGGAGACCCATCTGGCAATGTGAATGCGTCGAGCCCCATCACTTTGCCCTGACCCACGACGGTCCAACCGGTGAACTCAAGCCACAGGAATGGCACGTTGGCGGCAAGCTCTTTCTGCACGATGTCGTACTGCTCCTTGCGGGCAGCCGGGTCGCTGAGGGCACGACCCTTATCGAGAGCTGCATCGAGTGCTGGGCTTGAGAACTTGGTGAGGTCGAGGCCCGTACCCGAGTGGAAGTAGTTGTAGTCGTTGTCGGGATCATCGCCACCGATGCCGCCCCATCCCGTTACGTCGTACTTGCCGCCCAATACTGCGCCCACGTTCTCGCCTTGCGCCCGCGACACAATGTCGGCGGTGATGCCAACATCGGCCCACATCGACTGAATCAGTTCTTGGAACGACACGATGAATGGATCCTGATTGCCCGCGTACTCAAGCTTGATCGGGCCTTTCTCGGCCGTGTACTCATCGATCAACTTCTTTGCGGCAGCAGCATCGAACTGTGGGTAGTCGGTCTTGTAGTACCAGAACGAGTCCTTTGGATACGGACCGGTAGCCACTTCTTTTACGCCGGTGCCTTCGAGAAAATCAACAATGCGGTTGAGGTCAAGCGCCATGGCCATCGCCTTGCGCACCCGAATGTCGTTCAGTGGTGGCTTCGAGGTGTTCAACAGGATCACATCGGGGTCGCTCGGCGGCGCCTTCACGACATGAACCTTGCCCTTCGACTCGAGGTCGAGATAGCTCTTCACCTCAGGAGCGTTCGCTGTGGCGATCACATCAATGTCACCGCTGGCGAACGCAGCCTTACGGCTGTCTGAGTTGGTGATGGGGCGGAACTCAACAGAGTCGAGCAGCGCTGGTTTCTGCCAATACTTGTCGTTGCGAACCACCGTGAGATGGTCGTCGGGGATCCACTCTTTGAACACGAACGGGCCCGTGCCATCAGGGTTGCGGCTGCCCTCTGGGCTCGCCAACATCTTCGGGGCAGCCATGTACCCAAGCTGACCAGCAAACCCGCCGGTGAGTGCGTTGGGGAACGCGCCCCATGGCTTCGACATCGTGAGCTCAAGGGTGAGGTCGTCGACAACCTTCATTGACGACAGCAGCGTAAGGGCACCCTTTTCGATGGGGCTCGCCAAGGCAGCATCAAAGTTCTGCTTCACAGCATCGGCAGTGAGCGGATCACCGTCATGAAAGGTCACGCCGGGTCGCACCTTGATGGTCCATACGGTCGAATCGGCATTGGCGGTAATCGACTCAGCAAGGTACGGCCGGGCCACACCGGCTGGGTCATACACGGCGAGTGTGTCGAAGATGGCACGCGCAACGTCGTGTCCACCATGACCCCAAGCGTCGTTTTGTGGACTCCAGCCAGTCGCTTCGGCGTCGATGCCAACCACAAGATTGCCGCCCGACTTGGGGGTGGCTACCTCGGTGTTGACTACGGCCTCTGACGACGCTGTGCTGCCGGCAGCCGTGGAGGTGACATCGCTCGCCGCTGGCGAACTACTGCTGCACGCAGGCGCAAGCACGCCCACGACGGCCGCAACGGCGAAGAAGCGAACCCTTGATTTCGAAATGCGCTCGTTCACGAAGCCCTCCCAAAAGGTTTCTTGCAGCCCTCGACGAACGTGGACAGCAAGGCGATCAAATACTCACGCATTCTTGCACACCGTACAAGAGAAATCTGAACATCAGCGAGAACGCTGAGCGACAACCAGTTCGGTCACGCCATGCATCAACGCATCGGGCCGATAGCTCGCCTGATTGATGGTGCCAGCGATCACCAGACCGCTTGAGGGCTCAATGTGCATCAGAACGCCCCAGTGCCCGCGATGGCCGCGCAGCTCGAGACCATTACTCTGCCGCGCGTCGACTCCGAGGCCGTAGCCCACATAACCCACGGTGTGACGCGCCGGATCAAGCGCCCGAAAGTCGTATGAAAACATCTCAGCAAGTGCGATGCGATTCACCACATCACCACGCACTAACGCAGCCACAAAGGTGGCGAGATCGGCGGCCGTAGACACCAATCCCCCGCCAGCCCAGTCGGCGGAACCGTGAATGGCCATGACATCGAGGTCGCCTTCGTACGCATGCGTGAGCTGTGGTCCTCGATGCGCTTCGTATCCCTCGAGGTAGGTCTCGCTCAGGCCGAGCGGTGTCAAAATCCGGCGCCGGTACGACTCATGCAACGCACACTGGTCGAGTTGCTCAATGATCAATCCGAGCAGCACATAGCCCGTGTCCGAATAGGCATAGCCATAGCCCTGGCCTGGCGCGAACAACGGGGAACCAGCAGTAACCGCAATCTCCACGAGCTCTCGCGGTGTCCACACCTTGCTTGGATTGGCGCCGAGCACGCTGAAGAACTCGGGAGAGCTCGCGTAATCGAACAAGCCACTCGAATGGCAGAGCAACTGACGCACGGTGATCTCTCGACCGTACGAACGACGCTCGAACACATGCACCTGATCGACGAGGTCGCCCATTGATGGATCGAGAAGCGACACCATCTGGTCGTCTAATTGCAACCGGTGCTCATCGACCAACTGCATCAGCACCGCTGCCGTGAATGTCTTCGTAATGCTGGCGATTCGAAACGAGTCGGTTGGCATTACGGGGCTCGCGTCGTCGCGGCTGACCGTTCCCGCCGAGCCTTGCCAGACGAAGTGTTCGCGCGGGTACTCGACGCGAAGGATGCAGCTTGGCGAGGTACCGGCCACCTCGGCATCGACGAGTGCTTGTAACCGTTGCTCGTTCATGTGTTCTCCGAGGACGGGACATCGCGCATCAGCCGCAGAAACGAAATAGCTGATTTGCGATCAGAGGTAGAACCCAACGCAGCCATGGTGGCAAGGCGCGCCTTCTGTGGACTCAGGCCGCCGGCTCCGATGGCGCCCATGAGCGCAAGCCCATCGTCATCGAACGTTGCGCAATACGGTCGGGATGCCAACACCACGAGCACACCCGCTTGCGATGCACGATGGATCGGACCCCACAACGCAACCGGCACATTGAGATCGCCGAAAACTTCGAGCACAATGCCACGTGCGCCGGCGACCGCCAGATCGAACAACTCTGGAGCCATGCCGGGGTACGCCGTGAGAAGCACGACCGCAGGTTCGAGAGCCGTGGTGTGAACAGTGCTCCGTTGGGTCGGCGACGCGAACCGTGGTAGCTCGTCGACGAACTTGCCCGCCGCTGAGAACGGTGCCGACGTAAACGCATTCACGGTTGTCGCATCAATCTTGGTGATCCGACGCGCCGAATGAATCTCGCCATTGAGGCACACCAACACACCGCGATCGCGAGCATCAGGCCATGCGGCGAGCGCGATCGACTGCACGATGTTGAGAGGACCGTCTGGCTCGTTGTGCGAATGAACGCGCATCGAGCCGGTGAACACCACAGGAACCGAGGTGCGCGATCCGAGCAGCAGGTCTGCGACAAATGCGGTGAGTTCCAACGTGTCTGTTCCATGCAGCACTACAACACCGAGTGCGCCTTGATCGATAGCTGCTTGCACCTGGGCGACGATCATCAGCATGTCGTCGACCGAAAGGTTCGAACTTGGGCCCGATGCAACATCGGTGACTCGCACCGCAACCGAAAGCTCCGCGAGTTCGCCAATAAGTTCGGCGCCCGTGAGACCGGTCCATTCAGTGCCGTCGAAGTGCGACGAAATGGTGCCGCCAGTGGCAACAACATGCACAGTGCCTTCGATCATTGCGGTGCTCCATTCGGTGTTGAGGTCGGCTCAGGCATCAGCACGACCTCGCTTCGGATCATCATCGCCCGGTCGGAGACATCGTCGAGCGGAAAGACCGGCCGGGGCAGATGCTGCCACCGTACCGACGCAAGATCGGGGGTGGCGACGCCGGGCGCCCCAACCTCAATGATCTGTTCTGGGCGAAACATCGTGTCGAAGCCAGCGCGGAAGTGGCCACGCGATTTCACGACCAGCACCCGCGCCAACTCTGGGGCGATGCCCACATGGCGCATCGTGTCGGGATCGGCGCACTGCAGTGCTTTGCTCGCCACCGCCACCGTGATGCCACCAAGCCGCAGCGAGCAGGACCGACCCGGTGACCGAACGGCGCCTTCGTACACCCCACATGTCGGAACGAAATCGTTATCGATCAATGCGAGCACGATCGCAGGGGCAGCGAACGGCACCGCAAGCACATCGGCCGAGCCGCGATTGAAGGTGGCCTCGAATTCGCCGCCAACGCCAACCTGCCAAGCTTCGTCGACGAGCGCAGCGTCGCAGTGCAGCGCCATACACACATCACCAACGCCCGCGTCGTAGAGCGCACGAAGAACAAACGTGGTGTCGCCCGGCGCACCGCCACCGGGGTTGTCGGCCACATCGGCCAACAACACTGCGGGCTCCAAAGAGTTCGATGTACGCGCCGCGGCTACAACTGCATCAGCCAAAGCCGTGGCGTGCAACCGATACCGATCGCGCAGCGTCCACGCTCGGTCGGCCAACAGCCGCGCCAACGCAGCCGCTTCGCGGCCACCATTCTCGGCGGCGGTGACCACAACCGACAGACCACAGTCGGGCGAGTCACCCAGAGCGAAGCCACCAAAAACGGACACATTCATAATCGGCTCGACACAGTGCTGCTGGCCCAACTCAACAACCTCACCAAGTGGTTCGTCAGCCGTGGTGAGCTGCGCGATTTGAGGCAACACCAACGGCAGCTTGCTGAAGGCCCGCACCGTACGAGCACCCCCGACAAGACGATGCAACAGAGCTGCGGCCTCGCGTAACCGGTCATGGATATCGACGTGAGGATTCGTGCGGTAACCAACAATGCCGTCGCATGCACTGACCATTGCCGCAGAGACATTGGCGTGCAGATCGAACACCGCCACGATCGGCACGTCATCACCAACAATGGTGCGTACGAGCGAGAGGTACTCGCCATCAGGGTCGGAAGCCGAGGTGGTAGTGCCGGCACCGTGGCCAAGTACACCGATGCCATCAAGTGGCCCAGCGGCCCCCAACTCACTCGACAAAGCCGCCATGAACTCTCTGAAATCCGAGTCGAGTAGCGGCCCGCCGGCTCTGAACTCGAGCGTGGGCAAAGCGACAAGTTCGAATGGCATCAGCGTCGCAAGCGTTTCGATAAATGGTCCCGCCTCCCAACTCGCGGCCAGGCCGCCCGGCCGAGACCGCACATCGAGTCCATCGGCCAACCGAAGCGGAAGCGCCAAGGCATTCGCTTCATGCGAGTACCCGAGCACGCCGATGCGCGCGCTCATCAGGAGGCCAACAACTGATCCAGCCGGCCGGCCGCAAATTGCGGCAGACCCGGCATCGTTCGCATCCGCGTCAGTTCGGCGCGCATCAACGCAACACGAGCATCGTCGAATCGATGAAATTGCAGGAGATCGCCGACGAGGCGCAACACGAGCGCTGGGTTTACCTGAAACAGTTCGGCCGCCTCGTCGACAAACGCCGCGTAGCCCTGACCAGACAGGTCGTGAAATTGGCTGCGGTTCCTGGTGCAGAACGGGAACCACACCGCCATCACCCGTGCTCGGTCGGTGCGCACGTAAAGGTCACTTTGGACAATCGCCCGAATGCGTTGAATCGTGCTCGAGCTTCGCGAGCCAGACTGGGCACGTATCCAACGTTCGAGCAGTCGAGGCGAATGACTCCAGCGCTCGCGAGTGCGGGCCAACGCTTCGTCGACCATCACACCGTCGTGATGCGCGAGTTGAATGAGCGCACGAACTGCCGAAGTATTGTTCGACGAATCGATGCGCCGGACAGCCCGATCGATATCGGCACTATCGCCAGCTTCGAGCAACAACCCTAAACACACATCGGTCAGTGAACGTTTGGCTATGTCGTGTGCTTGCCAGCTCTGGGCGATGTCGTCGCTATTACGTTCGAAGGCTTCGCGCAGTTGCGGGGTAATCGCTTCGGCAAGCCGCCGTCGGAAACTCATCAGACCGTTGTGGACTCCATCGACATCAATCAGCCAATCGCGATCACCGAGGGCGTATTCATCAGGCGATGCAAGCAGATGCGCAACGATCGCAGGATCCTCTGCGGGACGTATCAGTACGGCACCCAGCGACGCTGCCAACAACTCGATAACAGCGCCACTCGCCGCAGCATCGTCGCGACGGATCGCATCGATGCCACGGATCATGAGCTGCTCCGATGCCAGCCACCTCGCCACCGCATCGGATTCGCTCTGAACAATGACGGCGAGTTGCTCACTGGTGTGGTCGGTACTGAGATCGATTGGCGCTGTGTAACCGCGCAGGAGGGACGGGATTGCAGCCGACCCCGCTCGAAAACTAAAGCGCTGAGACCGCTCTGTAAGTAAGAGCTGGTGCACATGACTTCTCTGCGCCGAGCCAACCTCGACTACCTCGATTGCAGCACCATCGGCTCCAAAGAATGCAACATCGATGGGGATGAACACGGCCGGGTCATCGCCAAGGGAGTCGGTGCGCGTGAGGCTCACGGTCAGCGCGCCGTCTGCATGCCGCTCGGTGGTTGCAGCGACAACGGGGCGTCCGACAAGTGAGAACCATCGAGCAACGCCATCGATGGCTTCAGCCCGATGCGGAGCAGCCGTGCGAAGTTCGTTGACGAAGTCGAAGACTCCGGCGCTACCCAGATCGAAGCGCTCAATGAACGCCACAAACGCCTGCCGCCACGCTGCGCTGCCCACAACGCTGCGCAACATTCGGAAGATTTCAGCGCCTTTGAAGTAGGTGGTTCGGGTGTACAGCTGAGCCGGATCGGTCACGCCCGGCTGCAGCACCGCAGCGCCCACAGTGATCTCCTCGGGGAACTGCAAACGGCGCAGGTCGATCACAAACTGAATTCGACCTGAAGCTCCATAGCGCTGTTCACGGAAGTCGTGCTGCCCAAGAACCGTGAGCCCTTCTTTGAGCGCTAGCTGCTGCCAATCGGCAACCGTGACTCGATTGCCCCGAACCTGATGCAGGTACTCGTGCGACACGTTGGCAAAGATGGGCACAAGATCATCGTCGGTGTAGCCAGCGGAATCGGTGAGCAACGTGGTGGGTTCGAAGAACATCAGGCCGTGATATTCGGTGGCGTCTGGGTAACCCGGAATAGCGACGAAGCGCAGCGTGTCGAGGTCGTGCGGAACGCCGCCTTGGGCTTCATCCCAAGTCATCACCTCAGGCATCAACTCAAGCGCATAGGTGGCACCGCCAATGAGTTCTGGAGCCGCCACAACCTCGAGGTTGATACGACGGCCGTCGATCGTCGTGTGCGTCGCGAACCGCCGCTCAAGCGTTCCGGCCACGAGGGCAAACAAGTATGTGGGTTTAGGGATCGGGTCGCTAAACGAAACCCAATGCCGCCCATCGTCGAGCGTTCCCTCGCTGACGCGATCGCCGTTGCACAGCAACACCGGGTACTGAGTGGGATCGGCCACAAGGGTGACTCGGTATGTCGACCTCACACTGGGCCGGTCGAGGCAATAGATGATGCGCCGCATCCCGTGTGGCTCGCAGTTTGTACTCAACATTCCCGGGCGCGCCGTGAGTCCTGGTTGCGTTGGCCCACCAGCCGCAACCGCCACGATGCAGGTCACGTCGGCGCTGCTGAGACCATCCAGTGCAAGCCGCAACGACGTAGCGCTCTGCACGTACTCGTTCTCATCGAGGACGACCCCGTTGATACTGACATGCAACAACTCGAAGCCTTTTCCGTCAAGCAGCAGCGGAGCGTCGAGCGGCGCCATCTCATTTCGCCGGACGGCCAAGGTAGAGGTGACCACCGTGCGCTGCGCATCAAGTTCGATGCGCAGGGTTGTGTGATCGACACACCAATCGCCAACGAAATCGTGTGGCATGGGTTAGCTGCGACGAAGAAAGTCGGCAACGACTTCGAGCGTGAAGTCGATCTCTTCGATGGTGTTGTAGTGCGTTGGTCCGAAGCGAACAACGCCGCCCTTGTCGGCGAGGCCGAGCCACTCGACCACGTCGAGGGCATACGAATGACCGTCCCACACAAAGATTCCCTTGTCGTCGAGAGCGGTAGCCATGTCGGCTGGCCGCATTCCCGGCTTCGAGATCGACACTGTCGGAACGCGCTTTGCGAACTGAGCTGGGTCGGTGATGCCATGCACGATGACATCATCGAATCCGACGAGGCCTTCGATGAGGCGGGTCGACAAGGTCTCTTCGTACGAAGCCATCGCGCGCAGTCCAGCATGAACATTGCTGGTGCGCTCAGTATGGCTTCGATTGGCAATCTTGAACTCGGCGCCCATTGTCTGCCCGACCCACTCAAGATAATCGACCGCGCCGAGCGTGCCGGCTTGGCCCTCGAGCGATTGGGTGCCGGTCTCGAATCGCCCGGGCAGCTCGTTGCTCGACACGCGCAGTTTGTATGGGTGAAGTTGTTCGAGCAGCTCTTCGCGTGCCCACAGAACACCTTGATGTGGCCCGTAAAACTTGTACGCCGACGAAACCAAGAAGTCGCATCCGAGCTCTTGCACATCGATGGGGCCGTGCGGCGCGTACTGCACCGCATCGATGTACGTGAGGCCGCCCGCAGCGCGAATGCGGCTGCAGATTCCCTTGACATCGTTGATCGTGCCGAGCAAATTGCTTGCGTAGTTGATGGCCGCGAACCGCGTGCGATCGGTAATGAGCTCATCAAGCTGCTCGACGTTGAGCTGATAGCTCGAACGGTCGAAATCGAGACGCTTCAGCACTAAGCCGCGCTCTTCGGCCAAGATTCTCCACGGCGATGCGTTGGCGTCGTGCTCCATGCGCGTGACGATGATCTCGTCGCCCTCGTTGAACAGATGCGCAATGGCACGCGTGATGACAAAAGCAAGCGAAGTCGAGTTTGGACCAAACACGATTTCACGCGCCGAGTTGGCGTTGTAGAAGTCGGCCATCGCTCCGTGAGCCAAATCGACCAGAGCGGTCGCCTCACGTGTGGTCGTGAAGTTGCCGCCCATGTTTGCGTTGCAGTGCACCAAGGCATGCAGCATTCGATCGATGACCTGCCTTGGCACTTGAGTTCCGGCGGGGTTGTCGAGATACGTGCGACGACGACCGTGATCATGCACATCAAGCGCCGGGAACAGTGGGCGGATGTGGTCGATGTTCAAACTCAAGTCGAGCTCCCAGAATTAAAGGCTGTGGCAATTTCGCGCATGCCATCTCGCGCTCGGTCAACCATGAAATCGATATCGGCCTCGGTCATCGCGGTCGACAAGATGAGCATGCCATGAGGGATGATCTGAACGCCATGATTCAGTAGATAGCGATGCAACATGTAGACCATTTCGGCCTCGCGGCGGCGCAGCGGCAACTCGCGATAATTCGAGAATGGCTCGTTGCTGAAGATGAGCGACACCATCGATGCGCAGCCGTACACCTTGCCCGGCAATCCAGTGTCAGCAATCGCATCACGCAGCCCTGATCGTGCGCGCTCTCCAAGCGCATCAAGGCGCGTATACGCCTCGGGCGTCATCTGAATCATGCTGGCCAAGCCAGCCGCCATCGTCATCGGATTCGCGTTATAAGTGCCGCCATGCTCGACCCTCAACGGCTTCAAGGTTTGGTCGAAGACCGACATGATCTCGGCAGACCCGCCGGTGGCCCCAACAGGCAGTCCGCCTCCGATCACCTTGCCGAGCGCGGTGAGGTCGGGGGTAATGCCGTATCGGCCCTGCACCCCGTGGTACCCAGTACGAAACGAGAAGACCTCATCAAAAATCAGCACAATGCCAAGTTCGCGAGTGACCTCGCGGATCATTTGCAGGTACGCAGGCGTGGCCTCAACAAAGCCCATTCGCGACACCACCGGGTCGATGACGACTGCTGCGAGGTCAGCCGAATGACGCACGATCAACTCGCGGGTGGCATCGACATCGTTGAACGGCAGCACGATGGTGTCTCGTAACACGCTCTCGGTGAGTCCCTCTGTGGCGGCCACACTGGCCGGCGCTGTTGGGCTACCGAACGACTTCGGTGATGGTGCCACGCTTACCTCAATTGAGTCGGCATTGCCGTGGTAGGCACCTTCGACCTTGGCGATCTTGGCCCGCCCCGTAAACGCTCGCGCTGCGCGCAGGGCCATCAACACACCCTCGGAACCAGAGTTCGAGAACCGAATCTGCTCGATTCCAGGAACGCGATCGCACAGCAGTTCAGCGAGCTCAATCTCGACTTCGGTTGGCATACCTACTGCAAGGAGTTTCTGCGATTGCTCAGCGAGCGCAGCAAGCACCGCTGGGTTGCCGTGTCCGTGAATCAGTGACGACCAGTTGTTCACGAAGTCAATGCGTTCCGTGCCATCGACATCGATCACGCGACAGCCCTTGCCACTCGCGGCATAGAGCGGATACGGCTCAAACATCACGCCGACGCGACTGTTGCCGCCAGGCATTACCAAGCGGCCACGCTCGTACAGTTTCGCTGACCTTGTATTCAGATCTGGGTACACAACATCTCCCATCGTTGTCTCGTTTCTAACCCACTCGTCACGACTGAATGAGCCGCTGACGAAGAACTTTCTTGTCGACCTTTTCTAACGTGACCCTCGGAAACTCATCAACGATGATCACTTCAACCGGCACTTTGAAGTCAGCCAAATTGGCACGGCAGGCATCGAGCACACGGGCAGGTAGGTCGGCGTCAGCGGTGAACGCAATGACAAACGCCACCGGTACCTCGTCCAGCATCTTGTGCGGCTTGCCCACTACAGCCGCTTCGCGCACTCCCGCGACGGCTCCGATGATTCGTTCGACCTCAGCGGCCGACACATTCTCGGCGCCAACCCGCAACATGTCCTTGCCGCGGTTATCGAACCGAATGTGCCCGTCCTCAAACGGCGTCACGAGATCACCCGTGTCGAACCAGCCATCGGCATCGAATGCTGCCTCGGTTGCCTCAGGGTTGTGGAGATATTCGAGGAAGAGCGATACCCCCGGTACTCCTCTGATCTTCAGCCAGCCGCTTTCGCCATACTCAACCTCAGTGCCATCGTCGCGCAAGACACAGATCTCGTATCCAGCCACCGGCACGCCCATTGCCATCGGGCGATTCGGGAGGCGATGCTCGGCCATGATGCACAGCGTGATGGTCTCGGTCATGCCGAACCAGCCAAGTGTGCTCAGGTTCCAGAGCTTCTTCACGATGCCAACGTCTGAAGCCCCCAAGCCCCAATAACGCAATTTGTGCTGTGTCGGCTTCGGTTGCTCAGCAAGCGCCCAGATCATGAATGGAATCGACGATGTCCATGTGCAGCCGTGCTGCACCACTGCGTCCCAATAGCGCGTCGCGGAGAAACGGGGATGCAAAACGATGGTTCCGCCTGACCACAACGTGCTGAGCATTGAGTACGACAACGCGTTGGTGTGATAGAGCGGCAAGAAGATCAGGGTCACGTCGTCGGGGCCGAGGTCTAACAGCGAGGCACCAGTCTTTGCGCCCCACAGCGCGTTTGCGTGCGTCCACACAACGCCCTTGGGACGCGCCGTAGTGCCCGATGTGAATTGAATGCTGTTTGGCGCGAGCGAGTCTGACCTGACCGCCGCCATTGGTGACTCGGGTAGTGCAAGGTTCTCGAAGGGAACCACGTGCTCGGGCAACAGCACCGTTGCAACGGCTCCAAGGTCGGTGCTCGTGCACGCCACAAAGCGAACACACGCCGACGAAGCTGCGCCAGCGAGTACTGCATCAAGCAGCGCCGGCTGCGTGATCACCGCAGTGGCTCTGCTGTGCTCGATGAAGTAGGCGAGCTCGCTCGCCGTAGAACGAGTGTTGGTTGTGACAGCAACGGCGCCCATCCACGAACACGCGAACCACGACACCAAGAATTCCGGACAGTTGCCCATGTGGACGATCACCGGGTCGCCCAACTTCACCCCACGGGCAACCAGGCCTGCGGCAGCTCGAGCAACTTCACCAGCGAACTCGGCATAACTCCACGTGCGCCCATCGCCCTCAAACGGCGCCCACACCAAAAACGGATGGTCCGACCGCAGCTGCGCTTGAGTCTCCAGCAGCCACGGCATGTCGCGACCCGTAAACGGATGCGTGGCCGTCGGCTTGATGCTGGTGGACGCTGGCATGAATCTCCTCGGAATCGGTCGCAGCATCCTTGTACACCGTACAAGATTGCGCAAGAGTTATCTTATGCAGCGGTCAACGCTCAACGCGCGAACTCATGTGCAGGCTCATTGCGAAAGGCCGTGGCGGTGGACAACAAAGCCAAGAAGAAATCGAACCAAGGCAACTTGCCAACCGTTCCGTTGACCAGAACCGCCATTGTCACCGCCGCTAGCCGTCTGATCGACCAGGGTGGTGCCAAAGAGTTCAGCATGCGCTCTTTAGCAACGGCGATGGGCGTCTACCCCGCAGCGCTGTATTGGCACGTTGGCGACCGGAGCCAACTTCTGGCCGCAGTGGGCAGCCGATGGATGCGCGGCGTTGTGCCGCCAGCACTGCCCGACGATTGGGAAACGTGGACACGCGAACTCAGCCGGAGGTACCGGGCGGCTTGTCATCGACATCCAAACATTGCCCGGCTCATCGGCAGCGAGATCCTCAACGAGCAAGGCGGCTTGGCCATTGCTGAGGCGATCATTGCTCATCTCGTGGCGGCTGGCGTTCCCGAGAGCGAAATCGTTGACTGCTACAACTCGGTCACAGGTTCTGTGGTGGGCTTCGTCAGTCTTGAGCTCGCCCAACTCGCCGAAAAGGACAACCCCGATTGGGCGGCCAACACGGCCGCGCAGCTAGCCGGGCTCGACCCTCGCCGCTACCCCAATTTGGTTCGATATATGGATCGATTGGCCGATCGCGCCTTTTCGTTGCGCTGGACCACCGGGGCCGACAAGCCCTTCGACGAGTCGTATGAATACCTCATCGATCGGCTCATCGACGGCATCAAATCGCGGTCAATTCGCCGACCCAAGTAATCAGTCTCATTGTATTGCCCCTAAAAATGGCACAAAGGGCCAGTTCACGGCACGATTTGGTGCTAGCACGGTGGGGTTAGTGTTAAATACCTAGCCGCCAAGTCGATGAGCAGGTACTTCACCGCCGCTGGGTGGTAGGCGGCGGGACTATCGCTCGACGAGTGCTACCGGGTACATACCCCACGAGCGACTTTTGACCAGCGCCATTGGGGCTATGAAGCACCAGTGAGTGCACCCTTCAGGGCCGGGGCATACGCACCATTGCCTTCAAAGAACTGTCAGTTCTTAATGGTCATATAGCGGCTTTCGAGGGACTGGGCGCTATTTGGACGAGGAAGTCATGGATTATTCAGGAGATCTTGAGCAATACCCAATCGATTACCGGAACGAGGTCGAACGAACACAGAATGCCAGCAGTCTTACGACCAAAGTGCTTGACGGGTTACGCGAATTGCCGCTTGTTCCCACTCTGGTGCTCGTTGCGGTGATGATCATCGCCATGATGGTGAGATAAAGCCAGACGCGACAACGGCCCCCGAAGGGGCCGCTGATCACTTGCGAGCTCAATGAGCTTGGCGCACTGGCAGGGACTCGAACCCCGAACCTTCTGATCCGTAGTCAGATGCTCTATCCATTGAGCTACCAGTGCAGATAACAGCAGGGAGTCTAGGCGGCAGACACCCGAAACGAAAACGCTCAGAGGCGTCTCGTTGTCACGACCACGGCCCCCAGCCGTTGCGCAGGTACATGCGGTAGGCCGCGGTTGCGTTTGTCGTGGGGTCAAACAGCATGGTCACCGACGTGACCCCGATGCTGTTCAAGAAGCTCTGGTTGGCAATCCAATGAATCTGGAACAGTCCAACGCAACATGAATTACGCGACGTGGGATGCAGATGACTCTCGCGATTCGCAATAGCAATCGCTTGGTCTTCGAGATCGTCAGGCCAGACATCACGAATGATCTGCTCAATCTCGCTGGCCGAGTAACTCGGCCCTGCAGGAGCATTGGGCATCGCCTGCTGCTTTGGCCTCGGCTTAGCCGATGTGGTCGGCGGACTCGATGCAACCTTGGCAACCTTGGCAACCTTGGCAGCCTTCGCAGCTTTTGCGAGCGCTGCCTGGGGTTTGGCTACCACAACCTTTGGCAGCGTGGCGTTAGCGGGCAAGCACACCGTGTGCCTTGGCAACAACAGTGTCGAGGTCCTCGAGTTGCTGGCGGCCAACAACTCTTTCAACGGCACTCCCACCTTGTGGGCGATGAGCGTCCACGAGTCGCCGGCGACCACTGTGTACAGGGTCTTGCACTCAGCCGCTTTGGGCTTTGTTGTTGTACTGGGCTTCGTCGTTGTACTGGGCTTTGACTCGGCCGGGACAGTGGCGATTCGTTTCGCCACCACTGCGGCGGCCGTAACAATGGGGACTCCAGTAGTGGAGGGCTCAACCAACACCGACGTGGTCGCTAGCGACGCAACGGCAACGGTCTCGGCAGGCGCCGCGGCGATTTGACCTTGCGCTGCAGCAGCAGGAACCCGCCCAAGTGGCTCTTCCTTCGAGACAGCAACGGCCACTGGTATGGCAATCGCACCAACGAGGCCCACGATTGCGAGTCGTGACCAGAACAACCCAAGCGATGGGCGAACTCGACGGGGAGACGATGCGTAGCTGCGGTCGTCGTCCCAAAATCCGTGATCGTTGTGTTCAGTCACTGCGTGCCCTTTCTCGCCCATGTCAAGACCCCGCTGGCCTGTCTGTGAACGATTGAGGGGCGCTGCAAAACGTCGCCCCCGCGACGTGTCGCTTGGCTATCTGTCGAGATGTCTATCCCTGTCGTCATCAAATTGCAACATTTGGTGGCACCGGCTCAGCCCCCGACAATCGCCTGAATCTCGTTGACCGTTATCGGCTGATTGGTCGACGTGGTGTATTCGCCAAGTGATCCGCCCGCCCCAACGTTTGAGTTCCACCGCACCGACCACACGATCGACAACGTTGCATCGAACACACCGGACGCCGTGATCTCCGATGAGTGTTGATACGTATACATGCACGATGTTGCGAGCTCATCGCCGTATTGAGGCAACCATGTGCGGCCCGGGCCTTGGCACGACATTGGTGAAGCCCCTGGCTCACCCGACAAGAACACCAGACGAATAGGCGTGGCCGTCGTGGTTGCCCAAGCGATACCAGTGATGGTTGGCACCCACGCCGTGACCGACACGGGTTGGTATTGGGCGGGATCGGTCCACAGCCATATCCCGACGTGCACCACTGCACGGTCGGCCGGTGGAGCCGAGCCCACACGCGGACTCGGGAGTCGTTGCTGTACGGCATCGGCTGCGCTGCTGCCGAGACGAGCAAGCGGAATCTGCGGGACCCAATAGGCGAGGCCCGAGGTGGGGCACTGGCGATAGAACAACACGTACTTGATGCCGTTCACCATCTTCTCGGTCACCGAAATCGTGAGCGTCTGGAGCTCCGCTAGGGGCTGCCAAGTGCAACCTTTGGTATCGGTCTTGCCCTTTGCCGCGGGCGGCGAGCCGAACTGCACCCCCGCAGTGATCGTGCCACCCGTCTGGCCGCCCGATCCGCTGCCCGCACCCATCGTGCCTGCCGCCAAAGCCTGCGCAGGGAGCGCAGTCGCAACCATTACCGCAATAACCGCTAGACCTCGCACAGGTCACCTCCGGTCAACGTGCGCAGTCGTTCGCCGTTGATAATGCGCCAGGATCCGTCAGCGATCTCAAGCTGCCAGCGCACGCGGTCAGAGCGTTGCGAATCGTCGAAGACAACGTCGTCGGATGGCCCAGGTGCCGGCCCCACATCGAAGATGACCTCGGTGTCGAAGACACAACTCACCACGGTTGCATCGTTGCCTGACACCTTCACCGACTCGACCCGGATGAACACGTCGCCATGCCCACTCACCGCCCGCAAGTTGTTGTCGGAATACATCTTCATCGTCTGATGAGTGGTGAGATCCATCTCGGAGCCCGCAACCGACACTGCGGAGAAGTCGCATGCCGTCGGCTTGTAGTCGCACTGCTCGCGTGCAGCCAGCGCGGACAAGAAGTTTGAGCGAACAGCATCCTCGATGGAAACTTCGGCAACACCACTAGTTGCGGCGGGTGCGCTGACGATGGCCGGCAACGAGTCGATCGAATTGGCCGACGGCGAAGCGGGTGACACACCGAGATCTGGCGACGCGTGGCGTTCGCGTGCACACGACGCGAACAACCCTGCGCAGACAAACATGGCAGAGACAAACACGGGGACCACAGAGCGCGCCGCACGCAGCATCACGAACCTCCAACCGTCGACACTCAGGGTATTGAGTGTTTCGGATGCAGACCGGCGGAAAAGCCGAAGTGACAAACTCGGCGAAACGGGGTGACGAACGCCCCTACGAAGCCAAATGGCGGAGAGGGTGGGATTTGAACCCACGGATGGCCGAAACCATCAACACCTTAGCAGGGTGCCCCATTCGGCCGCTCTGGCACCTCTCCGCCCGCAATACTAACGGGACGAAACGCCGACCTGCATCTGCAATTCGTGGCCAATCTTGAGTTGATCTTTGCAAGGGGACCACGACGGCAGATTGTTTGTGCCCGGTTCGTTCACGTTCAACCAATTTGTCTTCACCGGACAATGTGAGGCGACGCTAGCCTGTCGGGCGGAACGATGGCAGAGTGGCCAAATGCATCCGCCTTGAAAGCGGAAGCCTCGCAAGGGGCCGGGGGTTCAAATCCCTCTCGTTCCGCCAAGGTCAGAGCACGAATCTCCGTTGCACCAACTGCGCGCACGCGCCGTGGCTGCAGTTAGTTTGAGGCATGGCTTCTGAATCACCCGACGTCAGCGTCGACTGGCTTGAGATCGCGCGTCGTAACGCTCGCTCGGTGCAGACCACCATCGGATGGATCTTCTGGGATCCGGGCGCGGGTCGGCGATACCAAGACGCTGGTTTACCCGAGGCCTTCGCCGGACCCCTTGGCTACATCGCTGCTCGGTGCGCACCATTGGCCGGCGCAGGTGCCAGCGCCGTTGTTGCATCGTTTGGCTCGATCAGCCCAACAGCGATTAGCGGCGTGTTTCAGTTTCTCGGAACCCCCGAGCGCTTCGGCGACATATGGGCAGCGCGCGATGCAGCGGTTGTCGAAGGCCTTCGCGAACATGCGCCCGACATCGTCGAGCCACTGACCGAGATGGCAGCCGAGCTGTGGGCAGTTGTCGATCAGCTACCTCTCGTCGGACGAGTGTTCTTCGGGGCGCACCTTGCAATGCCTCGCCCCACCGACCCACTGCTGTCTGGGTGGCACGCTGTGAACTGCCTACGCGAGTGGCGAGGCGATACCCATTGGGCGCTGGTGGTAGCCGAGGGACTCACCCACGCCGAGGCCTCAATTCTGCACAACGCATGGCTCGGGTATGAGTCCGACTGGCTGGCGAAGTCGCGGGGCACGTCGCCCGCCGATATCGACCGCGGCTGGGCTGCACTCAACGCCCGCGGTCTGGCCGATGGCCGTGTCGTGCTGCCCGAAGGCTTGGCATTGCGTCAACGCCTTGAGGACGCCACCGATCGGTTCTGCATTCCGATGTGGCAAGCGCTTGGGCTTGAGCGCTCCATCGAGTTCGCCGAGCGGTTTGAGCCGCCGTGTGACCTGTTGCTCTCTCGAGTTGATGAGACCGCCGGCAAGAATTATCAGCCGGCATCACGCATCCGTCAGTAATAACAAACGGCACACCTATGCCGTACGATGCGCCCATGCAGACGGACCTGAGCGTGTTGACTGAAGACGAAGTTCTTCAGTTTCATAAAGACGGCTTTGTGGTGCGAGAGGGCTTCTTGTCCCCCGAGCAGATTCGCGCAGCCAGCGAAGAGGTCGACCGGTACGCCGATACCGAGCCGCGCTTCGATGGTCGCAACGTGTGGAAGTACGACGAACTGTGTTCGCTCATCACCGATCCAACGACACTCGCGATCATGGACCAGCTCATGGGCGACCCCAACTACGCGTTGCACCACTGCCACGCGGCTCGTCACAACGCCGGACTTGCGGGCGTGGGTTGGCATCACGACTACGAACAGATCCCACAGGTGAACCGCAGCCACACACAGGTTCACGTGTTGCACTATCTGGCCGGCCTCAACGGAACCATCGGCGACATGCTGCTGCTGCGTCGCAGTCATCGCGCGGTGATGCGTCGCGATGCATTGTGGTTCTGCGGCACTGAAGAAATCCCCGGCACAGTGGTACTCAACAACCTCGCTCCAGGCTCGGTTGTCTTTGCCCACTCGGCTTTGGTGCATGCCCGCCGCCCACAACCAGGTGGCGAGGGCACTTCTCGCTATTTCATCGACATCGTGTTCATGCAGGCCGGAATTAAATGGCCGTCGTATGGGCGCGAGGGCTGGCGCGACACACTCGCCGAACTCGACAAGCGGCTGCATGATCCGCACCATCCACACTTGTTTGATGCCGACGCGTTCTTCGAAATCTCTGAAGCAGTCGCTCGACTCGAAGGGCTTGAGGGCAGCGTGGCACTACACCTCCCCGAGGCCGACCCCAATGCCCCACGCAAACATGGCGGCGCAATTCCGGTCGTGCAATGAGCACCGAACACGACCCCTCATCAGTGCCGGCACTCACGTCGCTGGTCAATGTAAGCGCCGAGCAGATTGCTGCGTTTACGCGCGACGGCCACACGGTTGTTCGCGGCTTGGCATCACCCGACGAGATCGAGGTCTACCGTGCCGCTATCGAATCATCGGTGCAGCGCGCCACTGCGCGCCACCCCGACCTCGACAAACGGGACACCTACGGCAAGGCGTTCTTGCAGGTGCCCAACATCTGCTTCAGCGATGAGACCGCCAAGATGTTCTCGTTCGCGCCGCGCTTTGCCAAGGTGGCGGCCGACCTGCTCGGGGTCGAAGGCGTCCGGCTCTATCACGATCAGGCACTGTTCAAAGAACCATTCGGTGGGTACACACCGTGGCACCAAGACCAGACCTATTGGCCGCTCGACACCGACCGCACGATCACGATGTGGATGCCACTCGTCGATGTGCCCGCCGATGTGGGCAGCATGACCTTCGCCGACGGCAGCCACCTGCACGGCGATCTCGGTAAGTGGGTCATCGGAGACGAATCAGAGGCCCGCTTCGACGAGATGGTTCGCGAACGTGGTTTCCCAACGAGCACTCACGGTGCCGTGCGCGCGGGCGACGCTACGTTTCACACTGGCTGGACCCTGCACCGCGCCCCGGCAAACAACACTCCGTTGTTGCGCTCGGTGATGACGGTGATTTACGTGGCCGACGGCACCCGCGTTGGGCCTGCAGACTCGCCGTACCGAGCATTCGACCGAGCGATGTGGCTCGGCGGAGCCGAACCCGGCGAATTGGTCGGCGGACCAGGCAACCCGCTGCTCTGGCCAGTTCAATCGCTCAGCGAGTAGCACCTCGACGCTCTTGCGCGAGCCGTGCCTCAAGAGCAACCACCGCTGGGAACAACACGTTGTTCTCCTTGTGGAGATGCAGGCGAGTATCGGCCTCGATCTCTGCGAGCAATCCGTAGCACGCCCTGTAGGTAGCGCAAGCGTCCCTGGGAATCTCGTATCCATTGGCTGCATCCCTCAAGTCAGCAAGCAACTCGCCCACCCGACCGTGCTCGCTCAGCATCATCGAGATTGGGTTTTGCAGTGTGCCGCAATGAAACGAAGGCGCCACTTTGGCCGACGCCAAACGACGCACCATCGGAAACAACACCCGCTCCTCTTTCACCAAATGTGGACGCAGGTCGGCCTGAACCTCATGCGTGAGGCGCTGCACTTCGAACAGCTCTGGGTGATTCTGCGAGTGCTCCTCAGTGATTGCATCAACCAGCGCCAGAGCTCGCGGTAACTCGGCGGCAAGGTAGCGATGATGCACTGACTCGACATGATCCACAAGGTCGAGCAGATTCATATCTGACCATGCTTCGGCTGCCTCATCGCGCGCCGCCTTCGACAGATCACTCGCTACCGCAAGTGGATCCAACCCGTGTTGCTCACAAGCCTCAGCGAGACTGCGTGACCCATTGCAGCAATAGTCGAACCCGCGGCGCTCGAGCTCAGAAATCAACGACGGACAACCAACCGCCAGTTCGCCCAGCGTGGTCGATGTCGTGATCTGAACCATTGCCGCAACTCCTTCAACAATGCCGCCAACTGTTGGCGGTTCTTGTCTCAAAAGTTACGGATGATGCCTTCGCCGATCTAGGGCCGAAAGTCATTACCTTGCGGCACGCATTGGATTCATTACTTGCTCGACAAAGCGGTGCACGGGATCGGTGGACTGCGGATGACCGAAGTCGAGCACGAAGTGACGCACACCGAGCCCAACGAGATGCTCAAGACGCTCGCGGAACTCAGCGGCCTCGGCATCGGTGTCGGGCAGCGCTCGTTCGACGGTCATACTGATTTCGATATCGGCAGGATTGCGGCCGGCCTTCTCGGCAGCGGCGTGAACAATGTCGCGCTTGCGCACCCAATCGGCCTCGGCCCTCATGAAGCCGTTCCACATATCGGCGAGACGTCCGACCATCGGCAAACCAATCTGCTCGCCCGATGCACCAATACAAATCGGCGGAATTGGAGATGGCAGCGGCGGCGCTGAGGCCTCGGTGATCGAGAAGTGTTTGCCGTTGAAACTGGGGAAGTCTTCGGTCCACATTGCTCGACAGATGTGAATCAGTTCTTCGAGTTGAGCGAACCGAATAGACGCCTTCGGGAAGTCGTATCCGTATGACTTGTATTCGTCTTCGCGCCAGCCGGCACCAATGCCCAGGATGAAACGACCACCCGACAAGGTCTGCAGCGTGGCGGACATCTTTGCGGTAAGCGCCGGCGGTCGATAGCCCTGGCCGAGTACGTGATGGCACAGCAGCACGTTTGGGAACTTTGCAGCGAGCCATGTGAGCGTGGTCCACGCCTCCATAAATGGATCAGTCTTCGCGTCGAAGCCGTAGAAATGGTCGGCGATCCACAGCGAGTCGAAGTGGGGCAGAGCCGTGGGCAAGATGTGCTGTTCCTGATAGACGACGATGGGCTGATGATCGCTCCATCGATTGCCGATCACCGGAGATAACCAACCGAACTTCAGATCATTGACCATCGCGATGTCCTCATCTTGTTGCCTGCAACTTCGGCAACGACACTACCGAGCAGCGTTGGCGGCCTGCGTCTCTGGAGCCTCGCGCTTGAGCTGGGCAAGACCCACCAGAGGGAACACAAGCACCGACAACATGCCGGCACCAACCAGGGCTGCCGCGTTGGCTGGCTTCATTCGCCCAGAGTCGACACCAATGGTGGTGATCACAACCACCAACGGCAGACCAGCACTGGTCATCAGCGCAACCGCACGACGCGAGGCAGCAGTCAATGCCTTTCGATACAGCACCATCACCGGCACGCCACGCACAACCAACATCAACACAAGGAACAACGGAACTTTGGCGATCGCGCTGGCGTCGTGGGTGAGCGCATCGAGGTCGAACTTCATACCGCTCACCACGAAGAACAACGGAATCAGAAACCCAAACCCAACGGCGTCGAGTTTCGACTCAATAATTTTCAAATGCTCGTGATCGTGGGCTGACTCGCTGAACGTGCGGAACACGATGCCAGCAGCGAACGCCCCCAGCAGGATGTCGAGCTCGAGCTTCGAGGCCCACCACACCAGAGCGGTGACCATCAAGATCGCAATGCGCACGGGCAGCTGACCGCTGGTACTCAGCGTGCGCTGAGCGAGATGCGAAAGCCGCTCTGGCACTGGGCGCGATGACAGCCACACAGCAACCGCTGCGACGACCGCGAACGCCAACAACGTAACCAACGATTGAGCAGGGCTCTTCGATCCGAGCACCAGCGCGATCGCCAAGATGGGTCCGAACTCGCCGACAGCGCCGTTCGCGAGTACGTGACGACCAACGTCGGTAGTGAGTTGGCCTGCGTCTCGCAAGATCGGCAGCAAGGTTCCGAGGGCTGTTGTGGTGAGCGCCAACCCAACAACCAACCACGAGATGGTCAGACCGCTTGAGGCCATGGCATAGCCCGCTCCGAGACCGAGCACGAGCGACGCCACCCACGTTTGTGATGCGAGGCGTAGCGGCGCACCTTTCATCTGCGCGAAGTCGAGCTCGAAGCCGGCGAGGAAGATCAAAAAGGCGAGCCCGAACTCGGCCAGCACCTCAACGATCTCGCCACGTTCGGCCCACCCGAGAACCATCGGACCTATCACGATGCCGAGCACAAGTTCGAGCACCACAGCCGGCACGCGTACCTTCTTCGGAAGATCGACCACGATTGGCGTCAGCACGGCGACAGCGAAGATCAACAACAGGGTAGAAAGCGGCGACGAATGCACGCCGCGAATGTAACGGAAGTGACTTTCGCTGCGTTGATTGATCGCGGCATGTCTGTCACGATGAACTCACTGAACCGGAACCGTGCGACGCATGCCCGAACGGAGGTCGCCCGTGAAATCATTCGCTGCTCACGTACTCGCTGTCTTGTTGCTCGCGCCAATTGGCACCATCACCACCGTCGCTCGTGGGGCCAGTGCCGCGCCCGTTGTCACCACACCACCTGCTGCATTCGTGCCGGTGCAACCGTGCCGACTCGCCGACACCCGCCCTGACGGCGGCAACGGCTATTCGCGAGTAGACCCGCAGACCATCTCGATCTCGACACTGAATCGTTGTGGCATACCCACCGGATCAACCGCACTCGCCGTCACGCTCACCGTTGTTGACCCCGCAGCCGAGGGGTTTCTCACGGCCTGGCCTGGCGACCACAGATTGCCCACCGTATCGAACCTCAACTTTCAAGCCGACCAGACGCGCGCCAACGGAACCATCACCAAGATCGACGATCTCGGCCGACTGCGCGTGTACACGTCGGTGCCCGCATTCGTAGTGGTTGATGTCGTCGGCGCATTCGTTCCTCAAGGTGCCACCGTGGCCGCCGGGCGATTCGTGCCGAGCACCTCGTCGCGACTGTTCGATTCGCGTCCCAACAACATCGTCGCGGCGGGCGGATCAGTAACCGTCCCCTTACCTGCAGGCGTGCCCGCTGATGCCATTGCACTGGCCTTGAAC